>Ga0070737_10002913_pt1 | contig 19446 bp, 14 predicted proteins | sample Coa_R1_10_FD_66438 | JGI IMG/M metagenome (GOLD analysis project Ga0070737, IMG submission 66438) | Surface soil microbial communities from Centralia Pennsylvania, which are recovering from an underground coalmine fire - Coalmine... | ecosystem: Environmental > Terrestrial > Soil > Unclassified...
CTCCGGCATGTTGTCTCTGCCGGGCAAAAGTTGTCCACTCTGTCAAAATCCTGCCATAAAGAGAACGCGGAGGATGCGGATAAAGCGGATTGACGCGGATGAGATCGTTGTCTGATCTGCGTAAATCCGTCCTATCTTCGTTATCCGCGTTCTATTTCGGCCCCGTTTTGTGTCAGTCCTGGCATGAAGATTGCTCTGAAAATGTTACCCTTGAAACGTGGAGCAGATAAGATGAGGCCCGCGATGGCTGGCAATACGATTTTGATCGTAGAAGATAACACCATCCAACGAGAAGGACTGGCGACGGTGCTTCGTCAGCGCGGATTCTCGGTCCTTCCCGCCGCAGACGGACAAGAGGCGATGGATCTTCTGGAACGTTCCGATCCAGACCTTATCCTTTTAGATATGCTGATCCCGAAAGAGGATGGCGATGGCTGGTGGTTCCTCAAGCAGCGACGGCAGATCCCCCGCCTTGCCTCTATTCCTGTGCTTATTACGACAGCGATGACAGTCGCCAGCAAGGAATGGGCGAATTCGCTCGGGGCTGCCGAGTTGATCCGTAAACCGATTGACCTCGAACCGCTCTTAGAAACGATCCAACGTTGTCTTGGCCACAACTAAAAATCCGGAAGTGTAAGCGATACAAGTGATTCCGTCGCTTACGCTTCTGGCCCATCGCGTAATGCTAATTCTGCTGCCGCAGGACTTGTCTGCGCCGACCCGGACTCTACAATGAAGCCCTACCCCTGGAAGAACCGGCTTCCAGGAAAAAGTGATGGAATTTGATAGCAAGGAGAAAGATATGGGCAGCCGGCGTCGCGGCAGCGGACGGCGCAAAGTAGGGCGGAAAAAGCGTCGTATGCGCTCGCGCATCCGCCATCGCAAGTAAATAAGCCTCCTTCCTCCGTTATCCTTCCGGCAAAGGTGGAGTCGCCGGTTGCCTGAGTCCGATCCGTAAGCGCAGCTCGCGGAGGAGTTCGTGGTCCGCGAACAGCTGAATGCGATAAAGGTCGGGGGAAAGGAAAAATCACGGAGAGGGGAGGCGTCGCATAGTAAATGGCGTTGGAGTCTGAGCAATTTACCTATAAGGGGCGTTTCGACAAGCGTGCCGATCTCTTCTCCCTGTCTACGACAGAAATGGGGCGCGAAGTAAGAGTAGTCAATTCTTCTGGAATCGCGTATCCTTTATCTGTTGCTTTTGATTACAAACCATGAACTACGGGCTACAGACCATGAGTGTAAGCGTTGCGGTAGTCGGCGCGACGGGTGCCGTCGGCGAAATCATGCGGCAGGTGTTGGAAGAGCGGGCGTTCCCCCTCCGTGCTATCAAGTTTCTCGCTTCTCCACGCAGCGCAGGCAAAGCGCTCTTGTTCCAAGGGAAAACCTACACGGTCGAGCCGATTCGTCCCGAAGCGTTTGCCGGAGTAGACATTGTTCTGTCGAGCACGCCGGCCGGCGTCAGTCGTGAATCCAGCCCAATGGCCGCCAAGGCCGGAGCCATCGTCATCGACAATTCCAGCGCCTGGCGCATGGACCCGGAGGTGCCGCTGGTCGTTCCCGAAGTCAACGCCGATGCGTTGCGGAACATCCCCAAGGGGATCGTCGCCAATCCCAATTGTTCGACGATTCAGATGGTCGTCGCCCTCAAGCCGCTGCATGATCTGGCCAAGATCAAGCGTGTCGTCGTCGCCACTTACCAGGCGTCTTCCGGCAAAGGCGCCAGCGGCATGCTCGAACTGGACGCTCAGCTGGCCGCCGTCGGTCGCAACGAGCCGCTACCACCGGTCAAGGCCCATGCCGCCCAGCTGGCCGGCAACGTCCTGCCGCACGACTGGAAAGCCGGCGACGAGGGTTATACCGAAGAAGAATGGAAGATGGTCCGTGAGACACGCAAGATCATGGGGGATGAGAGCATTCTGGTCTCGCCCACCACGGCGCGCGTGCCGGTGCGCATTGGCCATTCCGAGGCCATCAATTTGGAATTTGTCCATCCGATTAATCCTGAACAGGCTCGTGAGGCGCTGCGCCGCTCTCCCGGCGTCATTGTGCTCGACGATCCGAGCAAAGGTGAGGTACCGCTGCCATTGCACGCCGCCGGCCGCGATGAAGTGTTCGTTGGCCGCATCCGCCGCGATCCGACCGTGCCCCACGGACTCAACCTGTGGGTGGTGGCCGACAACCTCCGCAAAGGTGCGGCGACCAACGCCGTGCAAATTGCCGAAGTGCTGGTGCAACGCGGCTGGCTAAAGAAGAGCTAACCCCAGAGGCCCAGAGACACCGAGAAAAAAGGATATCGAGGACCTTTTTCTTCTTTTTGTCTTATTTTTCTCTGTATCTCTGAGCCTCTGGGGTTAATTCTTCTTTTAACCCATGCGTAACATCAAATTAATTCTCAGCTACGATGGCACGGACTTTCACGGCTGGCAGATGCAGCCTGGTTTGCGCACTGTGCAGGAGACGCTGGAGAACGCGCTGGCGGAACTGACCCATGAGCGTATCCGCGTCAATGCCAGCGGCCGTACCGATACGGGAGTTCACGCCATCGGCCAAGTTGTCAATTTCCGTAGCGAAACGAAGCTGCCCGCAGATGTGCTGATGCGGGCGATCAATGCCCATTTGCCCGATGATGTTGTGGTTCGCGCGGCTGCCGATATGCCGGACACCTTCGACGCCAACCGCGACGCCAAACGCAAACTCTATCGTTATATCATCCACGATGGCCCGGTGCCGGATCTGTTCATGCGCCGCTATTGCCATCACACGCGCTACCGGCTTGACGCGGCAGCGATGGCGCGAGCGGCAGCCTGTCTGCGCGGCCAACACGATTTCCGCAGTTTCGAGACGGAATGGCCCAATCGCGCCTCCAGCGTGCGCACCATCACGCAACTGACCATTCATCGCCGTGACGACTGGCTCTGGCTGGATGTGGAGGCGGACGGCTTCCTGTACAATATGGTACGGGCCATTGTTGGCACCCTCATCAACGTAGGCCGCAGCTATTGGCCCGAAACGCGCGTCGCTGAGGTTCTGGAGGCGCGCGATCGCACCCAGGCAGGACCGACGGCGCCAGCAAGGGGATTGTTCTTGATGCGCGTAAGCTATGAGGACTGAAGCGAGGATGTATCCCGACCGTCTGGAAATCGTGCCGCTGACGAAACCACCGACAGCAACAGTGCACGTGCCGGGTTCCAAGAGCATCACCAATCGGGCGCTGGTGCTGGCGGCGCTTCAGAGTTGGATGCAAGATTGCACGCTCGCTGGTGCCCTTCGCAGCGAAGATACGGAAGTCATGGTAGAGGGTTTGCGCCAGCTCGGCTTTCGTGTCAACGCGGAGTGGCCTGTGGTGCAGGTGACGCAGCACGAAGGGGAACTACCTGTTCCGGCCCGTTCGGCAGAGATTTTTGTTGCCAACTCCGGAACGACGATGCGATTTCTCACGGCTCTTTGCGCCCTGGGTCGCGGTCGTTACCGGCTGGATGGAATCCCACGAATGCGCGAACGGCCAATCGAGGACTTGTTAACCGCGCTTCGGGGGATGGGAGTTAAAGCGTATAGTGAATATGGAAACGGCTGTCCTCCGGTCATTGTTGAATCCGATGGTTGCTTGCGTGGACCTGGCACTCGTGTTCGCGGAGATATAAGCAGTCAGTTTTTGAGTGCTTTGCTGATGATTGCTCCGTTCACAAACGATACTCCACTGCACATCTTCGTTGACGGCCCTCTCGTCTCAAAGCCGTATATCGAGATGACCTTGGCCCTGATGGCTCACTGGGGAGCAAACTGGCGGTTGCCTACCGACGGTTATGAATTCTCCGCATTAGATTCACTGGCAAATTTCGGAGGCGTAGATCGGTACACGATTGAACCCGATGCCTCTTCCGCCAGCTACTTTTTCGCATCGGCAGCTATCGCCAGTGGTCGCATCACCGTCCCCAACATTCCCCCGAAGAGCCTGCAAGGCGATGTGCGCTTCGTGGATGTACTGGAGGAAATGGGCTGTACCGTAGTCAGCGACGAATCGGGAATCACCGTTCGCGGCGGTCCGCTGCATGGCATCGATGTGGACATGAACGATATCAGTGACACCGTCATGACACTAGCTGCTGTCGCTTGCTTCGCCGAGGGGCCGACCACCATTCGCAACGTCGCCCACATTCGCCACAAGGAAACCGATCGCCTCGCCGCCTTGGCCACGGAGCTGCGCCGGGTCGGCGCCGAGGTCACGGAGTTCGCCGACGGGCTGACCATCACGCCGCGGCCTTTGCACGGGGCGGAAATCGAAACCTACAACGATCATCGCATGGCCATGAGCATGGCACTGATCGGCCTGCGCGTGCCGGGCATCGTCATCAAAAACCCCGGCTGCGTTGCCAAAACCTATCCGCACTTCTTCACCGATCTCGAACGGCTCCGCCAAGAGCCGCGGGAGGACCCGTTATGAAAGCACTGCATTTCTCTCGATCGTTCCTTAGATTTTTGTTCGCCACTGTGTGGGCACTGCCGGCAACGACCCAGGCGCAGAGCGAAGTGAATAAACCCTATGACTTAACCATCGTCGTTCACGTTGCCGAGAACCGCCTGCTGACCGATGTGTTCCGCAAGCGCATCGAGCGCGAACTGCATGACGGCTTCCAGGCCGCCCTGGGCGATATGGGCCGCGTCACGGTGACAAACGAGCATCCGCGCTTGCCGGATGTGCTGGCACGCGGGCTCCGCTCGCTGGACGACTGGAAGGACCACAGCGACCGAAAGACGCACTTCGTACTGATCGATTACACCGGTGCGCATTACGAGATTCAGACACGGCAATACGACGGCACAATCAGCCGGCCCAGCCCCGTGGTGCGCTTCGACCGCACACGCGATCGTGATTTCGTCGCCAAGGCGGCGGCCTTGCTCATCAAGCAAGACTTCGGCATTCTCGGCACGGTGGTATCGGAACCAGAAGGGGCGAAGAAGCAAGTCCGGATCGAACTGCGCGGCGGCGGACTCGGCGACATGACGCACTGGGTCAAAAAAGACGATGTTTTCGCCCTGGCACCGCCGGAGGGCGGCATGATGGAATCGCTAAAATGGTCGTTTTTACAGGTCGAGCAAGCACCGACGGAGGCTCGTGACGGCGTGTGCCTGTGCCGTTTTTTCCATCGTTATCGCTTGTCAAGCATTGCTGGTTATCGCTGCATCAAGCTCGGCACGGTCCAAACACTGCTGCGTATTCGCTGGATGCAGAGACAGAAGGTGCGCAATGTCTTCAAAATCAAACCCCTGGATTCGCCGATCCTGGTCGAGGTTCGCCGCTATGGTTTTGAGAATGAGGATTCGACGAAATTGGAACTGCCCAGCGATGCCAACGGTTTTTGGGAATCGGTCGACAAAGGCAAAGAGATCGTGTTCCACAATGTTGCCTTTGTCCGCGTTGCCAGCGGCCTGGGCGATGGGCCGGACTCCCATCCCCAGGTGCCCATCGCCCTGGTCGATAACCAACCAGTCATCATCGAGGTTAACGCTCCCACCAGTTCCGCCGATACGCTGTTCACCATTAGCAAGTCTACTTGGCAGTTCCGCGTTGCTGACAGCGTGCAAATGCAAGCCGCCCTTTTCAAGAGGCTGGAGGCACTGGGCGTCGACCCGAAAAACCGCAGCGAGATCATCAAGGCAGCCGCCAGCGGCATGAAGCGTGCTCGAGCGGATCGTGCGAAACTGCTGGAAGAACGAGAGAATTTGGCCAAAGAAGCCAAAAAGGTCAATCAAGACCTGAAAACTCCCATTGCAGACGGCCACCTGAAGCAGCTGGAAGAATATGAGCAAGCGTTGGAGAAATTTATTGTCGAGCAGCAGAAAATCGAGGAAACCGAAAACGATCCGCAGCGGAAAAAATGGCTCTCCGAAATTGAACGCGCCAAACTGTTGGAGAAAGAGCTGGAATACGGCAAGGCCATCGAAATCTACGAGCACATCCAGCAAGAAGGCTTCAAGGACGCAGACCTGGATAAACACGTGGAAGATTTGCACAAGGACTGGGACATCCACAATGCGGAGCATGAGGAGGCACGAGGCTTCATCTATCGCGTCTGGCCTACGCTCGATTCCTCACGCCTGGAGGAGAACATCCCCAAAGCCCGGAAAGCGTTTCAAACATGCAAGAATGTCCGCGACCGCCTCGGCATCCGGAAACTGCTCCGGGGGACCTTGGCACATGCCGATCAGCTGGAGAAGAAGCTGGCCGAGTTGAGGCCGGACCTGGTCCTCGACGACGAGAAGGAAGCTCTCCAGCTCAAAAAAGTGAGCGAGCAGATCGTTAAGCTGGGGGAGGAGCTTCAGCAATATCTGAACATACTAAAGGACAAATGAGGCCAGATCAACGGTGCGGCGGCGGTGTGGTCTTGGGTTTTCGCGGCGGATTGGCGATGCGGATCGGCGTTTTGCACAGTAAGCACACCACCACATTGTTGCGATCTTGTTCTTCCACGAGCATGAACTTGCGGCAGCGCGGATTGGGGCACTGAACAGCGAAAACACCAGGCAGGTTGGCAGACATGGCGAATGGATTTTCGGTTTTCGGTTTTCCGTTTTCGGTACACTGAAGTATCATACTTTTTCCGCTTCGGTTTGCAATACACCGGAAACCGAAAACCAAAAACCGAAAAAGGAGACGCGATGAAACGCTATTTTTCGTGGTACGGCATAATCCTGCTTTGGGCGACGCCACTCTACGCTCAGCAACAGGCGGCACAGCCGAAGATCGTTCTCGACGTATGGGACGCCGTCTATCTCGACGGCGCCAAGATGGGGCATCAGCGCACCACTGTCGAAGAGCGTCAACTCGACGGCCAAAAAATCTACCATACCACTCGCTATATGCACCTGACTCTCAAACGCTACGATAGCGTTGTCACCCAGCGCCTGGCCCTTAGCACGGATGAGACGCCCGAAGGCAAAGTTGTCGGCGTCTCCATGACGCAGTATCTCGACCAGGACCGCAAGATCGTGCAGAGTGGCCGCGTTGAGGGCGACAAGCTGATCGTGCGAACGCCCAGCGATCCGGATGGTCGAGCCGTGCCGTGGGACAAAGACAGTGTTCTCGGCTATTACGCCCAGGAGCGGCTGTTCCACGAGCGCAAGGTCAAGCCGGGCGATCGCTTTCGCTTCCGGGATTATCAACTGCCGCTCCTGACGGCAGTGTCGCTTCAGGTCCACGTCAAGGAACCGGAAGAGAAGGAGATGCTCGCCGCCCAAAAGGACGGCGGGGAGATGAAAGCGATAAAGATACGGAAGCGTTTGCTACGCGTGGAAGAGATTCCGGAGAAAGTCACTGTGAACCGGGCGCCGATCTCTTTGCCGCGCCTGACGGTGTGGCTGGATGAGAAGCTGCAGCCCGTGCGTCAGGAATCGAACACGCCTTTAGGCCGCATGACGCTGTATCGCACTCTGCGTCCCTTGGCCCAGAAGGAAGGCGCCGCGCCTGAGTTGATGGCTGACTTCGGTCTCAATTCGCGCATCCGTCTGGATCGCGCTATCGCAAATCCTTTCGAGGCCCGCGAAATTGTTTACCGCATCACCGTCAAGGATGATGATGATCCGACAACGACGTTCGCGCACGACAAGCGGCAGACGGTCGAGAATATCCACGGTAACAGGTTCGATCTGCGCGTGCGTGCGATCCGCGAACCGGCCGCGGTCGAAGCATCCGGCAAGGTTGAGGAAGAATTTCTCAAAAGTAGCTACTTCCTTGACTGTGGCAACGAGAAAGTGCGCGAACAGGCAGCCCAAATCGTCGGCGAGGAGACCGATGCGTGGCGCAAGGCACAACGCATCGAGAAGTGGGTTCATGAACATATGAAGGGGAATACCGAGGTCAATTTCGCGCCAGCCAGCCAGGTGTTGCGTGATTTGCAGGGCGATTGCCGCCAGCACGCCATGCTAACGGCGGCCCTGTGCCGCGCCGCTCACATCCCCGCGCGCACGGCAGTCGGCTTGGTGTACGACAACGATCGCAAACTCGGCCCGGGGCTGGCCTTCCACATGTGGACCGAAGTATGGATCAAAGGGCAATGGTTGATGCTTGATGCGGTGCTCGGCCACGGCCACGTCGGCGCTGCTCATCTCAAAATTGCCGACCACAGCTGGCAGGACATCCAAACATTGGCGCCGTTGTTGCCCGTCACGCGCGTCACCGGCAAGGTGCGCATCGAAGTGGTCGAGGTGAAGTAAAGGTTAGCAAAACACGAAACGAATGGAGCCGCGGACCGGGCTTGGCGCCGGAGGATTGGGAAACAGCGGGAACTCGACTATCCACTTGTCAATCTGCCGGCCCGTCCGTCAACCTGCTATAGTAATCTTTGATCTATCGCCGATTCCGTCACAAGGAGTCGATAGCCCAAAGCGAGAGCGAGGTCCGCGATGTCTCTTGCCAAACGTCCAGTCCTGGATGGAACGATGCTTCGGCAACGCCTGGCCACTCTGCGGCGGCGTTTGCGTTTCGTGGCGACCGTGCGCGGCAGCGGTCTGTTGCTCACGGTACTCTTGGCCACAGGCGTCGTCGCTGGAGTGCTCGATTGGCGCTGGCACCTGCCGGCCCTCGTCCGCGCTGTCGTTCTTGTCGGCACATTGGTCGGCGGCGTGATTGTTGCCTATCGCTATCTCTTTCGTCCCTTGAGCGCTCCCAGTGACGACCTCAGTCTGGCCTTGCGCGTCGAAGAAGAATATCCGTTGCTCAACGATGCCCTGGCCAGTACGGTGCAGTTTCTGGAGCGCGGGATGCAAGCGCGATCTTCCTCGGCTGTCCTGGAGCGGGAGGCGGTCCAGCGCGCCCTGCGGCGGGCTTCCGGCTGCGATTTCGGCAAGGTCGTCAACAAGCGCGGCATGGTCTGGGCCGGCGTTTCCGGCAGCGTCTTCACGGTGCTGACCGCGATGCTGATCCTGCTTTCACCCACCTTGGCCACGACGGCGTTTCTGCGCCTGGCTCATCCGTTCGGCGGCATCGAGTGGCCCAAAAAAACGCTATTGGAGATCGAAGAACCGCGCTCGCGCATCGGCCGCAATGAAGCATTCGAGGTGCGTGGCCTCGTCCGCGGCGTCATTCCGTCGCAGGCCGTCGTCCTCTTCCGTTTCGAGGGCTTTCCCAATCTCGAACATCATTGCGACATTAAAACAGATGATTCGGGCATCGGCCATCTGCACACGAGTCTGCCGGCCGGCCGCGTCGAGCGCAGCTTCCGTTTCCAGGTCAAGGCCAACGATGCGCTCAGTCCGGAGTATTTTGTCGAAGTGCTGCCGCCGCCGTCTCTGGCGGCGCTGGATGGCAAACCCTCGCCGCTGGTACAACTGGTCTATCCCGCCTACACGGGCCTGCCCTCGCCGGAAATGCTGTCGCCGGGCACGGGCAACATCGATGCCGTGGTCGGCACCGCGGTCCATCTCCGTGCCCGTACGGATCGCCCGCTCCGCCGCGCCTGGATCGAATACCAACCGGAAGAGCCGAGCGCCGTACTGGGTGATCTGCTGGCGCTGTTTAGGGGGGGGCAGCCGTGGTGGGAGCCGGTGCCTGCCCAGCTCGACGACGATCGCTACACCTTCACCATTGATTTCATGCCTACTATCAACGGCATGTACGTCCTGCATTTCGAGGATGAGACCGGCCTGCGCAACCGCCGGCTCTACGAGCTGCGCCTGCACCCCGATCCCGCACCGGCGGTTCATCTCGAGCGCCCCTCTCCTTCGCACGACATTCTCAATGTGCTGCCAACGGCGGAATTGCCGCTGGAAGTACATGTTGACGATCCGCAATATGCCATACGTTCGGTTTATCTCGAATATCGTGCCGGACGTGAAGAACAGCCGCAGCGTTTATATCTGTACGACCCTGCGGCCGGCCCTGCACTGCTGTTGGCGCCGTGGACTGGGTCAGCTATCCTCGCCGCGCCGCCCCTGACGATGAAGCCCCAACGCCTGGATTTTCAACAAAAGTTATCCTTGAAGTCAATATATCATGCAGACGGCAGTAGCTTGAAGGAAGACGATGTTCTTTTGCTCCGCGCCTGTGCCGATGACTACGATGACGTGAACCCCAACAAAGAACAGGGACACAGCCCAGAAATCGAGATCCGCATTATCAGCCGCAACGCCCTGGAGATCGTTCACAACCAGGAGCAGGCCAACATCCAGCAGGAATTGCTGCGGTTGCGCGAGAAGCAGCGCGAGGCGCTGCAAAAAGTCATGGAGACCGAAAACCGTCTGAAAAAAGGCGAAAAACTCAACAGCGACGATCAAGAAAAGCTACTGCAAGCCGAGAAGATGCAGCAGGAGATCCGCGAGCGCATCGGCACCGAGAAAGAAGGGCTGCGTTCGGATGTCCAACGCATTCTCAATTCACTCAAGCAAAATGACATGGAGAAGACAGCGGCCCAGGAGCGCATGAAAGACGTGGCCCGGGAGTTGGGACGGCTGGCCGAGAACGAATTGCAGCAGATCGAGCCGCGTTTGACCAATGCTCGGCAGCTTGCCGAGTTGTTGGAAGAAAAGGCCCGCGAAGAACGCCGAGCGGCCCTTGAGGGGCGAGCAAAGGAAGCAGAGCAAGAAGCGCAAACAGCCAAGAAATCGGCCGAAGATCGGGACCGCGAAGCAGACGAGGCCGAGAAGAAGGCCAGACAGAGCGACAGCGAGGCCGATAAGATTCGCCAACGCCAAGAGGCCAAACGCCAGCGCGAAAGGGCCGAAGAGCTGCGTCGGCGGGCAAGCGAGTTGCACCAGCAAGCCGAACGCGATCGTCAAGATGCCAAGCAGGAACCGGACCCGGCCCTGCCGCGCAAAGTGCTGGCCGAGGCGCGCAAACAGCAAGAGGAAGTCGAAAAGACACTCAACGATCTGCTCACACGCCGCCTGGAGCCGTGGACCAGCTCGCATGAAATCAAGGGCGAGGCCAATCGGCTGCTCGAAGAACAGAAACGCTTGCAAAGCGAAGTGGAGAAACTGGCAAGGGAGAACATGGCCGGCAAATCGCCCGAAGAGTTGACCTCGGCCCAGAAGACAGCATTGGACAATCTCAAGGATGTGCAACAAAAATTGGAAGAACGTACTCGGCAATTGCTGGAAAAGATGGAGCGTGTCGCCGGCCAGCGCGAACAGAAGGATCCAGAGACAGCTCGTGAATTGCGCGATGCCTTCAAGGAAGCCCAGCAAGACAACATCGCCGAGAAGATGCGCGAAGCACGCGAGGACATCAGGCAGAACCGACTGAACGAGGCCCAGGGAAAACAGCAAGACAGTGTGCGCGACCTGACGAAATTGGTCAAGAACCTGGAAGACCGCCGTGAGGCCGAACTGGATCGCTTGGCCAAAAAACTACGCGAAAAAGAAAAAGAGTTGGACGATCTGGTTAAGGAACAAGAAGAGCTGCGGAAAAAAGTCCAGCAAGCCGGCAAGATCGGCGATAAAACCCAGCGCGAGGAAGAGCTAAAACGCCTGGCCCGCCGACAGAAGGAGTTGCGCGAAAAAACAGAGAAAATGGTGGAGGAATTGACACGGCTGCGGGCACCGCGGGCCGGCGCGGCACTGAGCCGGGCCGGCGAGCAGATGGATGGGGCCGGACAGCAGATGAACGGCGGACAGGAGGGCGAAAACGAACAAGAGGAGACACTCGAACGGCTGCACGAAGCTCAGCGCGAATTGCAACGCGCCCGCAAAGAAGCCGAGGACGAACTGATCCGCGAGCAGATTATCCGCCTGGCCGATCTCATTCGTCCGTTGAAGGAACGTCAGGAAGCCCTCAGCGCCGAAACGATGCGCTTTCAGGAAAACGTCCAGCGCAGAGGCGAATGGGTACGTGCCCTCCAAGGCGACTTTCTGCACAAACGAGATGCACAGAAAGGTCTGGGAGAAGAAACTGTCGAGTTGGCAGAGAAGCGGCTGAGTAAGGCCCCCGTGTTCGCCCGAATGATGCGCCGCGCCAGTGAAGCCATGATGGCAGCGAGCGAACGCATGGGTACGGTCGCCAAGGAGAAGGTTAATCCGAAGGAATTACCCGATGCCGAGGTCGCACGGCTGCAACAACTGGCACAGCGACGCTTGACGCAGGTGGTCGCTGCCTTGAAAGAAACCGCCGAGAAGATGGAGCAAGCCCGGGACGGTGCAGGCGACGGAACCGACGAAGGAGGCGAAGGCTCGGCCCAGGCCGGTCCGTCCAACGACGGTATTCCACCACTGGCCCAGTTCAAATTGCTCCGCGATTTGCAGAAAGACATCAATGAGCGAACCGAGACGTTCCAAAAACAGCATCCCGACCGGAAAGAGCTTTCGGAGAAAGATCGGGCCGTGCTAGAATCAATTCGTAAGGACCAACGGGACGTGGCCGAATTGATCGAGGAGATGAACCGCCCCGCCAACGAGGACAAATGACAAGGTGAGAGGAAGAGGAGATACACCATGAAGCGGATGCCGACTAGCCGTTGGATGACGCAGTGCTTGGCTTTGGCAATCACCTTATCCCCTTGTTGCCTTGTTACCTTGTCATTTGTCCTGGCCGATCAGGTTCTGGCTCCGGATCCGCCTGCGAAGGAGGAGCCGCCCGTGCGCCTCAAGAAAAAGAAACCGCGCGGCGAGGAGAGGCCGATGATCGAGCCAGATAAGCCGGAGGAGAAGAAAAAGGATGAGATGAAAGAGGACAAGAAAGCCGAGCCGCGCGAGGCCGAGCCGGTGACACCGCAGGAAGAAGAAAAAGAAGTCCTCCAACGCGTCGTGCAGAACGTCCACCGCGTGGACGAACGATTGGCGAAGAACGACCTGGGTGAAGCCACGCAGCAGACCCAGCGCGACATTTTGAAAGATCTCGAATCACTCATCAAGCGAAATGAGGAGCCGCCGCCTCCGCCCTCCGGAGACGGGCAACAGGACCAGAACAACGGTGGCGGAGGCGGCGGCGCGAAGTCGAGCAAGAAAGCCGGCGCTGGCGCGAGGTCCCGTATGCAGCAGCAGCAGCGCGGCAGCGGTAAAGCGAATAGCGAACGACGCGCCGGTAAAGACGGCAAGGGCGGCGAGCAGCCAGGCGGCAGAAACGGCACAAATGGTAACGGCGGTCGAGGCGGCGACCAAGACGACCACGCGCGCAAGAATGCTGATCTCGACAAACACGGCGTCTGGGGACACTTGCCGCAATCGCTTCGTGCTCAGATGGACGCCTACTCCAATCCTCATCCGTTCATGCCCAAGTATGATGATTTAATTAAGCGTTATTATCGTACCATCTCCGAACAGGGTCGACGCAAAGGAGAATGATAAAACAACTAACCACACAGTCCTAGAAGACACTGAGAAAGACACACAAAAGAGATATCCAAGAGAAAACAAGGGGACAAATCAGCATTCTCGGGGACTTTGTGGTTAGCTTTTCTTGCAAGGGGGAGAGAAGCATGGGGACACGCCGTCAATTTCTCGCGCAAGGCGGGCTGGCTCTTTTGGGCACGGCCGGGACCTGTTTGGCCCTGCCCGGTGACGAGCCGGACGGTGACGACAGCCGCGAAGCTGTCCCGGACGGCTCGGCCTCCAAGGGCATGATTACCCCCAAGACGGAAGAGGCCATCGACCGCGGATTAGCCTATTTGCAACTGCACGCCGGCCGCGACGGCAGCTTCGGCACTGGACAGTACACGGGCAACACCGCCGTTACCAGCTTGGCGGCGATGGCCTTCATGGCTCACGGTGACATGCCTAACCGCGGGCCTTATGGACGAATCATCAGCAACGCCCTTCAGTTCGTGCTCCGCCAGGAAAACCGCGACGGCCTCCATCCGGGGTTTCTGCACAATCCTAGCTTCCCCTCGCATGGCCCCATGTATGGCCACGGCTTCGCCACGCTGTTTTTGGCCGAGGCAACTGGGATGGTCCATGATAAAGAACTGCGCAGCCAGCTCGATAAAAAGCTGCACGCCGCCGTCAAATTGATCCTTGACAGCCAGAACCCCGAAGGCGGTTGGCGCTACATGCCCGGCAGCCGCGAGGCCGACATCTCCGTGACCATTTGCCAGATCATGGCCCTGCGCGCCGCCCGCAACGCCGGTATCTATGTGCCGAAAAACAAGGTCGATAAATGCGTCGAGTACGTCAAAGGCTGCCAGGACCGAAGACAAGGCTATTTCCGTTACATGAAACAAAGCGGAGGAGGCGGCGGCGCCCAAAGCTTTGCCCGTACTGCCGCTGGCGTCTGCGCCCTGTACAGCGCCGGCATCTACAAAGGCCCTGAGGTCGAAATGGGCCTGGAATTTCTGCGGCGCTCGCGGCCGATGCTTCTCGGCTTCGGCGGCCGGCCCGACATGCATTATTTCTACGGCCACTACTACGCCGTACAAGCCATGTGGACCGCGGGCGGCCGCTACTGGTCCGAGTGGTATCCCGCCATCCGTGATGAACTAATCGGCCGGCAAGCGCTGGACGGCTCATGGATAGACCAGATTTGCAGCCACTACGCCACGGCAATGGCCTGCATCATTTTGCAAGTGCCGAATAATTATTTGCCCATCTTGCAGAAATAAGCGTACCGGCCGGGAGCAGAGCCTCCATCAACGGGGAAATGGCAACTCACGTTTGATGTGCCTGACGATGATGTTCGTCGATACGATCGGAGGGGATGTGCCAGCCGCAATCATCGCAGCTGGGCGCCTTGTCATAGCAGCCATCGCAGAAGAGCGGGCCGCCCAGGAAGAATTGCTCTAACCGTGCCCGCGTCTCGCCGTCCAGTTCGCCGGGATCGAGCGGCACATGCATTTCGTGGCCGCACCCTTCACAATTGCGAGAGCTGAAGCGCGTCAACAGCGGAGCATAATGGTCGTGGACGCCGCGCGGCACAACACCTTTGCCGTGACACAAAGGACAGGCTACACCGAGTTGGGCCGCGATGGCCCTGCGGATAAAATCGCTCTTATTGGGTAGTTTATTCAGCAATTCGGCCAATTCGCTTTCGACTTTGAAAGCGACAACCGCAGTCTTGTGCGACTTGCGTTCCGGCTTGGCGGACTTGCGGGACATGGACGGCTCCTCTGCGGACCAATCGTCTTTATCCTACGAGAGAACGGGCCGCTTATCTACCCTTCTTCCGTTCTGTGTCGCTGAGGATGCCATAAAAGACGACATCGAGAATATCGTCCACTTGCTTCTCAACGCAGGGACGCTCGCCGAGAAAATAATTGGTGAACATGGTGCCATAGAGTAACTTGCCCACAACGTCGGTAATGCGCTCGACGGACATGTTGCGGATGCGGCCAGCTTCGATCAGCGAGCGATACAACTCTTGCCAGCGTTTGATATTCGTCTCGCGGTGAACAAAGTAAGTCGGCTTCTTGCGGTCCTTGAATTGCGCGCGTTCTTGAATTAATAGCTCAACATATTCGGGATGCTCGGCGAAGAAACTCAAAAAGGCACGGATACCGACGCTGATGCGCTCGAACGGATCGTCGATGCCCTGAATGCGTTCATCGATACTTTGGCGCATCAGCCGCATGACGCGGTCGGCGGCGGCCAGGAAAAGTGCGCGCTTGCTGGGAAAATAGCGATAGATGGTGCCCTTGCCGACTTGCAACTTCTCGGCCAAAAGCTGGGTGTCCGTATCACTGTAACCGTATTCCGCGAACAGCTGCATGGCCGTCTCAAGGATCTGTTCTTCGCGCTGGGCCCGTCGTTGGGCACTTAGGGAGCGTCGATGATCGCTCCTGGCGGTCTGAGTCATAACCTCCCGCTCCTTCGCTGGTCAGACGGATTGGAGTTTCCTATGTTAAGACAAAAGAATGGAACTGACTGGTCAGTCCTTTATCGTTTTTAACCTCCTCAGCATATGCTGTCAAGGCGGAAAATGGGGGTGCCCCTCTGGATATTGGCGTGCGGGGTTGCGCCAGTTGCCGAGTAGATTTTTCCACTCCTTCTCCCTTGTGGGGGGGAAGGAAAAGACTGCTGGCACGTAAGCCCTCCTCCACCCCCAAATCGAGAGGGATACCCGACAAATGGTCCCGAGAGTTCTTGAATCCTTGACCTTCATAGCAAATTCTTCTGTTTGCGCAGCAGCCATTCCGTCGTCAGCAATCCCAGAGCCAGCAGGAACAGAGCCAAGTGGTTCCACACAACATACGGCGGACCTGGTGCGTTGACCGTGACGCGTGTGCCGGTCGGCAGGTCGTCGAGCAGGTTATCGGCGTCGGCAAGGGTGTAGAAACGGCCCTGCGATTCCTCGGCGGCGCGTTCCATGTCGGTCTGGTTCATACGCAGACGTTCCATCTCGCCGGGCGGGCGCACTACCTTGCACTCGGCGCGTGGCTTGGGCGTGGCCGATGGCGAGGCCAGCCAGAATTTATACTCCCCTTCCGGCGTCTGCGTCAGCACTGTCTCGTAGGTCGCCCGGCTGCCCTCCGCCTTTGGCAACTGCACGGTGCGTACTTCGGAATCGCCAGGCTTGGCGGGATTGCGGCGTTCTACGGTTACCTTGACCTCCACATCCGGCGGCGGCGGCGGAGCATCGTCGGGGAAACGCACCGTCATTTTGATCGGCTCGCCGCGGCGATACGAAGTTTGGCGGTCCAGTCGCAATTCGATGCGGCCCAGACGCGTCCGCGCCAGGTAGCGCACCGTCTCGATCCAGAAGCGATTGAAATAGGCCTGGTCTTCGCGCCAGTTCCAGCGCCATGTTTCGCAGAAGCCCAGGAACATACTGCGGCCGGCGCCGGCGAACTGCTGTACTACCAGCGGTAGACCGTCGGCACTGCCCTTCATGCCGCTCCCCTTTTTCGGCAGTACGGCCAGCACCTCGGCGGCGCGCTTGATCCGGTAGCCGTCGGCGTGCCAGTACATCTCGCGCAGGCGATTCCAGATGACCTCGTTCTCATGCTCAGCGCCGGGACTGAATTGGAAAATCGGATGTGTCCGGCCCATCGGCGTCAACAGCGGACGAAACGGCTCCTCTATGTCCGCATCGTCGGGCGCCTTGTCCGTGGTCACGTCGATGGGCAATACATCCTTCAAGGGCGAGTCTTTGTAGGCGCCCGGCGCGTAGCGCTCGCCGGCAATCATCAGCAAACCGCCGCCGCGCTCACGCACAAAATCGGCCAGATCTTTGAGATGCTCCGTCATCTTTGGATCGACTTCCGAGTGCGGATCAACATCGCCGAGAATGACCACGTCAAAACTGTTCAATTCCGTTTTGGTTGGAAACTCGGAAAGGGCACTGCGATCTTCCGAAGCGAATTGCGGGTCGGAATCCAAGAGCAGCACCTTCAAATCGATACTTTTGTTGCCCTTGATGCGATTACTTTCACGCTCCAGTAAGGTCTTCAAATAATGATACTCCCAACGCCGGTAGCCCTCGACATAAAGGACTTTGATCTGTCGGCTCTCATGGACGAACACCGATCGTTGCAGGTGATTATTCTCGGTCGTCGCCTCATCTTCCTGACCGGGCACGTCGACGACGTAGAGTTTCTCACCCGGTTCGACCGGCTGGTGCGTGAGGATCACCTTGACAGTCTTATTCGTGCCATCGAAGTGGACAGTTTTCTTGTCGAGTATCTTGTTCGTGCTTTTTTCACGCAGCAGGACCGGCACGGAGAGGCGGTTATAGCCCTGGGCGGTGAGGTTGACCGTGAAGATGAGGCGGTCATTGACGTAGGCGCTATCGGGACCGGTCAGGTCGTGCAAAGAGAGATCCTGCACTTCCTGAGCATCGCCAATACCGACGAAGAACAACGGCACGCCCATCTGTTGAGCATATTTGGAAACCTTGACAAGATCCTCGCCCTCGGTCGTGACGCCATCGGTGAGCATGACGATGGCGGCTAGCGATGAACCGCGGAAATCGTTGAGCACCTGGCGCACGGCCGTCCCTAGTTGGCTGGAATCGTTGTGCGGCTCGGCCCGCAGATTGTGGATGGCTTCCAGGGCCGGTGGGACCTCTGCTCGCGTGGTTGCATCCTTGAGGCGATGGGCGCGACTGGAGCAGTGATAGACATGGACGCGGACTTTGCGGCGCATCAACAGGGCCGTCAGCCAGTCGGTATCGCCGCGGGTGACGAGCGCCTGGGCCAGCGACAGGCGTTGAGCGTCCGTCATGCCGTCGTGCTGGGCGAGGCGGTCGGCGATTTGCTTGATGCGTGTGTCCTTGTATGGATCGACCGTGGACATGCTTTGCGAATCATCGAAGAGGATCACGAGATCCGGCCAACTCTGGCGCTCGAACCAGACGCGATCCCGCGGTAACAGCACGGCAAGCATGAGGAACAACAATCCCAGGCGCAAGCCGATACGGAGGAAGCGCCCGCCAGTATCGCGGCGGCGCAGAGTTGGGCTGCCCTCGCGGGAGTAAATGGCGTAAGTCAGGACAAGAACGCCCAGAGCCAACAGGACCGCCAGCCAAGGATCGGCGCGGTTGTCCCAGAGATAGGGCTGATATTCCAAGCGCCAATGGCTACTTTCCCCGGGAGCCGGTGCTTCGATGCCGGTGACGCCTTCCAGGAAACGCCGCCCGGATTCCGGCAGAAAGGCGAGGAAATCGCCGGTGATCGCATCGTGAGCGAGGATGCCGGCAATGCCGAAGACGCAAGCCAAGAGCAGCCATGACGAGATGAGCAGGGTCCACCTGGCCTTGGTACGCGGCCGGAGCGATTCGGCATCTTCGAGCGGCGTCACTGCGGCACTGTAATGGCCGAAGTGCCAGGCCAACACGATCTCGGCCACCAGCAGAATGAGCACCAGGAGAAGCAGCCAACGAGCCACGAGATCGCCTAAGGGCATCAACACCCGTTCCGGCTCACCCTCGGTCGGCGGTGCATGCTTGACCTGGCCGAGATCGGTAACGATCTGTACATCCCATTCGGGATAGGTTTTCTGCAAATCTTCGCGCGTGGTGCGCGTCAGGTCGCTTTCGCTGAGCTGTTGCGCTTCATTGACGGCCGGCACATTAACGGCGAACAGATGCTGCTGCGGATGCTGGCCAATGCTGATGCTGTAGACGCCGCTGATATCGGTATCGGTCCAGCGCAGCACAGCGGCCTCATCCTGGCTCTCCAGGCGGACCGATTCACTGCGTCCGGCAGGCGTGCGAATGGTTGCCTCGGCACCGCTGGCCACGTTGGGCAAATACAGCTCGATCGGTTCGCCGACCTGCAAGACCTGCTCGCGCAAGCGGGCGGCTGAAGCGTAGTAGAGCAACTCCTGCATCAGCGGCGCGAAGCTCGGCGAGGTGGGCCAATTGTTCCAGTCGGCGTTGATGGTGGTGGTGAGGAGCACGACCCGGCCGCGCATTCGGCCGCCTCCCTGGTACCCACGCTCTCCTCCCTTGTCTCCTCCCAAAGCGGGCAGAGGAGGAGGAGCCGGTGGCCGCCAGTCCAGAAGGGCGGGACCGCCCGACAGCGGCGATGCTTTCGGCTGGCCCGGTATGGCGACTGGCACAAACGACAAAATGCGGCGTGGACTGGCATG
>Ga0070737_10002915_pt1 | contig 19434 bp, 14 predicted proteins | sample Coa_R1_10_FD_66438 | JGI IMG/M metagenome (GOLD analysis project Ga0070737, IMG submission 66438) | Surface soil microbial communities from Centralia Pennsylvania, which are recovering from an underground coalmine fire - Coalmine... | ecosystem: Environmental > Terrestrial > Soil > Unclassified...
TACTCTCTATTCCTCAGGCTCGTCGTCTTCATCATCGTCACCGAATCCAAAGCCCTTCAGCAAGATCAGCGCATCGTCGTCGCCATCCTCCTCGCTCTCCTCCTCATTGTCTTCGGCGTAGGGATACTGTTGTACGTTCTCGCCGTGGCGCTCGACAATGCGCGGGTAGGTCTCCTCCGGTTGAACGCCGTTGCGCACGACCGCCTCCACCAGAACGGTATGCCGTAATTCGTCGCCAAAGTCGAAGAGATACATGAACTTTTTGCCTGTGCGCAACTTGAGATCGTGCAGCCGTATCTGTGAGGCGATCTTCTGCTCGTCCTCATCACGTGGGCTGTAATACGCATCCTTCTCGCTCCATGCACGGTTGTTCATGAAGAAAGCGTAAAGGTGATCGTCGTCCCAGCCAAACGCCTCCTGGATGGCGTTGTGTAGATCGTCGAGCGTCTGATCGCCGGAAAGTTCAATGCGCCGCCAGATCGGCTCATCGAGCGGCTGAAAGCCATGCCCCGGAAACGTTACCTTGAAGGTATAGCGCGTTGAAAGCGCCTCAGGTGTGGGGGGGGTATCCGGCTCTGGCGCATCCCCGAAATCCGCGAGCAGGGGATCGTCAAACGAGTAGCCCTCAGCCGGGAAGCTCACCGTGAACGCGCTCGCCTGAACGGTCGGCTGTGCGCTGGCGCTTGCCCGTTTGGCCTTACCCCTGGCCGCTGTGGCGGGTGCGCCAGGGCTGACCGGCAGCTTGTAGGAGTAGGTCAGTGGAAGCGGAATATCACCCTCTTGTAGCACATCGGATTCAAGCAGGCGGCGTGCGTTACTCAGAAAGCGGTTCAGCGCTTCGAGCGCCAGCCACATCGCCTGCGTTTCGCGCTCGTTGGGTTGGCGTCCCCCGCCGCCTTTGATCAACCGCTGAAACACAGGAACGGCGTCGCGTGCGGGAGTTTTGAGCGCATGCCTCGCCAGCCATTCGAGGTACGACGGATCGCACTCATCCTGCGGCGTCAGGAAGCACGTCAGGCAATCGTCAATCAGTGCGGCGGGATCATCCTCGTCCTCATTCTCTGCAAGCGTTTCCTGCGCAATGCCTTCCTGCAAGGCGGCCCGCACCACCTCGCGCGCCGCATCGGGTGAGAGCGCGTCAACAGGGAAGCCGTTCTGGCGAAGCAGGGCAAGCAATTGATCAAGCTCGGCGTCGTCAATCTCGATACTCATCTCGACTTCGGCCCGCCTGCGGCTGCGCTCGGCGAGTCGCCGCACGGCCTCGGCCTCGTAATAGAGCACGACGCCATACACCTCGCCATTGCTGCCGATCACAGCGGTATAGAGCTTCTCAACGCCCGGCTGTGGCCCATGGACGCCCAGGTCAATCATCAGCGGCGGATAATCGTTCACATACTCCCAGGGGGCGCGCCGCCAGTAGGCGTTAATCGCCTTGAAGAGCGCCGCCAGAAGCGTCCCGTCAATCTGCCACTCAAAGGGTTGCGGCGGCTGGCCGTCCGGCGTAGCGCCCAACGCCTCGGCAAGCGACGCATAGGCGTCTTCAAACGCTGGCAGGTGTTCTTGAAACTCCACACGCACGCCAAGCGGCCCCAACAGTCGCCGTGCCGCGTCGGCAAGCTCCTGCTGGTTCACACGCAGCAGCGTTGGTAGCCCTGGCTGTGGCTGCTGTGAGCTGTCCACAGTCTCGTTAGTTTCTTTCGCGGTGGGTTTGCTTCGCTTCCCGTGCGCGCCACGTGTACTTTGTGCGCCTGGCGCTCGGAATCTGTTCGACGCCTCGTTTTCGGAGATCGCCGCTTCAAGAGCGGCCTCGCCTACCGGAGCAGGACTGAGCAGCCCCTCGCGCAAGGTATCGAGCGCCGCCTCGATGCTCCATGCGTGCCAGTCTTCGGTGTTGGCGTCGTTGTCGTCGGGGGTAATCAGGCGGCTCGCGCGGATGGTTCCATCGGCGCTGTCGAGCCAGAGCGCCATCTGTGGCTGCAAGAGGCGGTCGTTCTCGCGCAGGAAGAGGCCAAGCGGGCGCATGCCGCCCTCCATCGTCAGCCCCTCGGTCAGCGCCACGCCTTCGAGCACGGCGGGCGAGACCACGCCAGGGAGCGCCGTGATGCGCGCCGTCTTGCTGGCTTTGTTTTTCGTCGCGCGTTTTGTTCCCTTGCCGTCTTTCGTCGCATTCGGCGCATTCGTCGCGTTTGTTTCCGCCGCTTCTGCGTCGTTCGCCCCTGCCGGTGGTTTCGATCTGCTTACATCAGACATCTCACACCTTCCGTTCTCAGCGTTGCGGTGGCTCACCGGCGCGCCGTCTCTCTCGTTCTTGTCCCATGAATTGTCTGTATTGTAGCACGTAGGCTGGCGTTCCGATGTCAAGAGGCTGCGCTAGTGAGCCGCTAACACATCCAGCATCCATACGTAGCGCCTGCCCGATTGACCGATGCTCACTAGCAAGATTTCCAGAGCAATGGCGGCGCGCGGGCGTGATATACTGCCTGTGCATATCGGACAAGTTGAACAGGTGGTGAGGTCAACGATGACACAAACGGAACCCACTCAGCCGAAGCAGTCACAGCAGTCGCAACCGCAACATCACCAACAGCATAGTGGCCCTCGTCCCATACATGCGCCGCGTGGGCTGGAAATTTCCTGCAAAGGCTGGCCACAGGAGGCCGCCCTGCGCATGCTGATGAACAACCTCGACCCAGAGGTGGCCGAACGCCCGGACGATCTCGTCGTCTACGGCGGCTCCGGCAAAGCGGCGCGCAATTGGGACTGCTTCGACGCCATCGTACGCACGTTGCGGGAACTCGAAGGCGACGAGACGCTGCTGGTGCAGTCGGGCAAGCCTGTTGGCGTCTTCAAGACACATCCCGGCGCGCCGCGTGTGCTGATCGCCAACAGCAACCTTGTTCCCCACTGGGCCAACTGGGACGAGTTTCGTCGCCTGGAGGCCGAAGGGCTGACGATGTACGGCCAGATGACGGCAGGCTCGTGGATTTACATCGGCTCTCAGGGCATCGTCCAGGGCACCTACGAAACGTTCGCCGAGGCGGCTCGCCAACGCTTCAACGGCACGCTAAAGGGCACACTGACGCTGACGGCGGGCCTGGGCGGCATGGGTGGCGCGCAGCCGCTAGCCATCACCATGAATGAGGGCGTCTGCCTGGCTGTGGATGTTGATCCTGCGCGCATCCAGCGGCGGCTCGATACCGGCTATCTCGACGAGATGATGACCGATCTCGATGAGGCGCTGACCCGTGTGGAGGAGTACCGCGCACAGGGGATCGCCCGTAGCGTGGGGCTGGTGGGTAACGCCGCCGAGGTCTATCCTGAGATCGTGCGGCGCAACGTACGCGTGGAACTCGTGACCGATCAGACCTCGGCGCACGATGCGCTCAATGGCTACGTGCCTGCCGGACTGACACTTGCCGAGGCGGCTGAGCTGCGTCAGAGCGATCCGCAGGAGTATGAGCGGCTCTCGCTCGATTCAATGGCCGAGCATGTGCGCGCTATGCTCGATTTCGATGAGATGGGCGCGGTCGTCTTCGACTACGGCAACAATCTGCGTGGCCAGGCGTTGCGCGCAGGCGTGGAGGATGCGCTGCACTTCCCTGGCTTCGTGCCTGCCTTCATTCGTCCGCTGTTCTGTCGGGGCAAGGGGCCGTTCCGCTGGGTCGCGCTCTCCGGCGATCCCGCTGACATTCGCCGTACCGACGAAGAGTTGCTGCGGCTCTTCCCGGAGAACGAATCGCTCGCCCGCTGGATTCGCATGGCGCAGGAGAAGATTCACTTTCAGGGGTTGCCCGCGCGCATTTGCTGGCTGGGCTACGGCGAACGCGACAAAGCGGGGCTGGCCTTCAACGAACTGGTCAAGCGCGGCGAGGTGAAGGCGCCGATAGTGATTGGCCGCGACCATCTGGATTCCGGTTCGGTCGCCTCGCCCTATCGCGAGACCGAACGCATGCGCGACGGCTCCGACGCCATCGCCGACTGGCCGATCCTCAACGCGCTGCTGAATACGGCAAGCGGCGCAACGTGGGTCTCGTTCCATCACGGCGGCGGTGTGGGCATTGGCTATTCGCTGCATGCGGGTGTGGTCATCGTCGCCGACGGAACAGATGACGCAGCGGATCGCCTGCGCCGCACGCTGACCAACGACCCCGGAACAGGCGTGATGCGCCATGTGGACGCAGGCTACCCGGAGGCCATCGAGGCTGCCCGCGCCACCGGCATGAAGATTCCCATGCTGGACTGACCCCTCCCCATTGATGGGGAGGGGTGTAAGGTTATCTCAGGCGCAACGTGCTCCCCTCCCATCTATGGGAGGGGCTGGGAGTAGGTGAGCATGACTGACTTCGATCAGAACGACTATTCCTCATCCGGCGTCGCGACAACTGAGGCCCAGGAGGAAGAGAAAGAGACGGGGCGGCTCGAAGCGTTCAGCGATGGCGTGTTTGCCATCGCGATTACACTGCTCGTGCTGGAGATTCAGTTGCCACGCGATGTGGCGCCCGGTAGGCTGATGGCTGCTGCGCTCAACCAGTGGCCGTCGGTGGTGGCGTATGCCGTCAGCTTCCTCACCATCTTGGTGATGTGGCTCAACCACCACAGCGTCATGCAGTTCATCAAACGCGCGAATCGTCTATTTTTCGTCTACAATGGGCTGCTGTTAATGGTGATCACATTTCTCAACTTCCCGACGGCCCTGGTGGCGGAGGCAGCGACACTGCGTTTCAGCGACCAACGTTTCTCTGCTCTTGTCTACACTGGCACGATGGTGTTTATTGCGCTCTGCTACAATCTGCTGTGGTTTTACGCTTCGCGCGGGCGACGACTGATCGCCAGAAACATTCCCGACGCAGCGGTACAGAAAATCTCGCGCCAGTATAGGTATGGCGTGCCGCTCTACCTCTTCGCGTTTGCGTTGGCGTTCTTCAGTCCGCTGGCCAGTATGGCAGTGATCTTCGCGCTGGGGCTCTACTTCGCGTTCACCGGCAGCATTGGCCGTCCGGCTACCGACGCCACCCATGGGAAAGACAATCAGCCATGAATGCAACAATCTTCCAACAGCGATACGGCCCGTGGGCGGTCGTCGCAGGCGCCTCGGCGGAGGCGTCGTCAGGCGTGGGCGCGGAGTACGCAGCACAACTGGCCGCGCGTGGCCTCAACCTCATGCTGATTGCTCGCCGCCAGGAACAACTCGATGCGCTGGCCGCACAACTTGCCGACACCTATCACATCAAGACGCGCACGCTTGCGCTCGACCTCACTCGTGAGGATGTCGGCGAAATAGTGGGGCAGACGACAAACGATCTCGACATTGGCCTGTTGGTCTATAACGCAGGTGTCACGCCGGTCGGCGGCTATCTCGATCTGTCGCTTGAGACGCATCTCGCCGAGGTTGCGGTGAACTGTCGCGCGCCGATGGTGTTGGCGTATACGCTGGGGCAGCGCATGCGGGCGCGTGGGCATGGCGGGATCATCCTGATGTCATCGCTCAGCGCGGCGCAGGGGTCTGCGCTCATCGCAAACTACGCTGCCACAAAGGCATTCAATCTCACACTGGCGGAGGGCCTATGGGATGAACTACGCGCCGCCGGGATAGACGTGATTGCCAGCATGCCCAGCGCCATTACCTCCGCACAGTCGCAGGGGGCCAGCGCAACGACACCGCCGCGCGTGGTGGTCGCTGAGACGCTTGCGGCGTTGGGCCGCAGACCCAGCGTCATTCCAGGGATGGGCAATCGGCTGGCGGCGTTTGTCATGCGGCGCGCGTTGCCCCGCCGCACGGCGATCAGGCTGATGGGCCGCGTCATGCGCGGGATGTATCCAATGAAGCGGGAGTCGCAAGCTGACGGGCAAACAGCAGGATCGTAACCGCACTGGACAACCCTACCAATCTAACGTTATTTTACAAATTGTCGCACGTGTATCATCTACATCGAGTCAACCGAAGCACAGCCTCCACCACATCTTCAAGAGGCAGGCTTGTATCGATCTTGTAACTCGCGATGCGCCGCAACAGCGGCTCAACCGTTGCCATCTGACCTAGTACACGCGCGACTTCATTGGGGCGCTTGCCATAGGGATTGTTTGTCCGCGTCGCCAATCGCTGTATGATGACCTCGGCAGAGGCGCTCAGCAGGATAACCTGATCGAACTCAGGCAGGAACTTCCGCATATTCGCCGCGCATCCACTCAGGAACAGTGTATCGGCGTCCTCAGCGGAGAGCAGGTCTCGAATGCGATCCTCTCGCCATACCCAATCTCTGCCCTCTTCCACCGGCGATCCCAGCACATCAGGGACATCGGAGGGTTCAACCAGCGTCCACGCCGAATACTCATCGCAGTCGGCGTCTACAGCTTTGTATCCACGCGCGGAAAACTCGCTGATGATGGTTGACTTGCCCACCCCAGATATGCCCGTCAGCAGGATGCGCTTCACGCCGGTATCTCCTTTGCCCAATTCGAAGTGGCGTAGCCCCCTAGTCGTCAGTCCCTTCAGCACAGCGAGCAACGGTCGGCGGAGGGGAGACGGCGCCGTCCGCTCTCTAGGCGGCCTTGGCGCCTTCGCCCGTAGGCGCGGCTTCAGCCGCCCGCCGCCCTACACGTCGTGCGCCAGCGCGGCCCGCACGCGCTCAATTGCCTCGTCCGGGTAGCCAGCGGGCGCACGCCACTCGTGCAGCCGCAATCGTAAGCGGAGAAGCTCCTGGAAGGCGCGGACGATTACACGGAGGTTGGCGCCGGTCGCCGAGCCGTGGATGCGCGGGAAGTGGCGCACAGGAACCTCAATCATCGGCGCGCCCATCCTTTTGAGCTTGATCAGCAATTCGGTGTTGACCATCGCCCCCTGCGCCGTCACCTTACACGCGCGCACCAGCGCCGTGGGGAAGAGCTTGAACGCGCAGTCAATATCGCGCACGCCGTTCAGACCGATCACCAGCCGTACCAGCCGCTTCCAGCCCCAGGCGTTCAGGCGGCGTAGCGGCGTATCTTGCCGGTGGCGACGATAGCCAAGCACGATGATCCCTGGCTGCTCAAGCTCTTTGGTGAGCAATTTCTCGATGTCTTCGATGGCGAACTGCCCATCGCTATCCATGAAGAACAGGAACATCCCACGCGCAGCGGCGAACCCTGTCAGCACGGCGCCGCCGTAGCCCCGATTCACACGGTGATGCAATGGAACAATGGCGGCGTCTTCTCTGGCCAGTTCGTCAATCAATGCGCCAGTCGTGTCACGGCTGCCGTCATTGATGATAATGATCTCGACGTTCGGGCAGAAGCGTTGCGCGGTTTCAAGGCAGGCGCGCGCCGTCTGGACGATCACCATCTCCTCGTTGTAGGCGGGCAGCACGATGGAGAGCGTCTGCCAGAGCAATGTGGAGGGCGCAGGCATGGGCGGCTCTTCGCGCAGGTAGGTGAGTAGCTCCATCGCTTTACGCTGTATGTCGGACTCCGGGGCAAGAGGAACGCCTGATTGCGTGCGGATGCGCCGGTAGTCGTCGCAGAGCGCGGCGTAGGCGTGAACCAGCTCAGCGGCGCGTTCCGAGGCGTTTGCCAGCTTTCCTACATCCGCCGGATCGGTTGCGGCTCCCCATTGCGCGGTCATCAGCGCCAGCCGCTCGTCATGTGGGTGGGTGAAGGTGCGCCCCTGGGGAGCCAGCCCCAGCGCGCGCACAGCCATCGGGAAGAGCGTCGTCTCGCCAAGCTGGCGCAGCCGTAACGCAGCCATCCACACGTTGCAGCGTGAGAGCGCGACAAGGCCGCCGTACACATCCTGCCAGAAAGCTACGCCATCATCCCCTGGCGTTGGCGCACGCGCAAGCAGCGCCACTGATGAATCCTGCGTCATATCCCTGTGTCGTCCTGATCTTGTCTTGTTGTAACGCTTACAACGTCAAAAGCGCGTAGAAACCAATGCTATTCTAACAGACGTATAAGGCGGTGCGCCAGTTCAATTGAATAATTTTGACCGCGATCATGCGGATAGACCTGGAACATATTGGCGACGTACAGACCGAGGATGGGTGTCTCGAAGGGTGGGATGTGTTCGCGGTAGTCGAGGGTGACGATAGGTTGAGCAAACGGCGCGGCGAACATCCAGCTTTCCGTCACCCACTCTGGCGTGAACGCTGGATTGATGCGCATGAGATGTGGCAGGAACTCGGAGAGAACCTGTTCTTTGCTGGCGGTGAAGAGCGGATCGGTCATCGGACGATAGTTGCCAAGATAGATCAGCGTGCGCCCACCATAGTCTTCGCGCGGCATATAGTTCGTATGCTCCACCAGCGCCACGAAGGGATAGCCGGGATCGGCGATGTTCATCCAGTACGAGCCGGTCAGCGAGCGATTGAGCGCGAGGATCAGGCAGTGCGCGCCATACGCCTGACCCCACTCATACTGCGCGCGGTAGTCGTTGGGAAGTTGCGGCGTCAGGCGACAGGTCAGGTGTGTAGGCAGGGTTGAGATCACGCGGTCGAAGGTGGCGGTTGGGGTATGCCCTGTATAACCAGGCTGCTCCACAGCATCAAACGTTACCCGAAGCTGCCCAACTTTGCCGCCATCAGTTTCGTCGTCAGCTTCGAGTCGCTCGATGCGCTTGACAGTCGCCCCAAACGAGAGCGAACCACCCAGCGATGTGATGCGTTCGGCCAGCCGATTGTAGAGCAACTGGAAGCCGCCATGCAGATAGCCAAGTTGCGCGGTGCGGTCGTGCAGGCGCGCCCAGAGCCACGGTAGCGCGATCTGGTCGGCCAGCGCGCCAAACTTGCCTTTGAGCAGCGGCCCCCAGACGGTCTCATAACCGGTTTTGCCCATTGCGGCGCGTGCCCAGGCGGCTGCCAGCTTACCCTCGAACGGCTCGGACGACGGCATGAAGCGCAGAAAGGCAAGGGCAGCGCCCATCCACAGGCGATCAACCAATGGGATGGGCGGGAAGGTCAGCACAGACAACGCCGAATCGAGCTGGTAGGCGTGACCGTGAATGAGCGTCGTCGTCAGTGGGCGACGCCACTCCAGCAGGTTGCCCAGGTCAAGCTCCTCGATCAGGTCAATGATCGCGTGGTCGGTGCGGAAGACATGATGGTAGAACTTTTCCAGCCAGACAGATTTCCCCTCCGCCAGGGGAATCTGGAAGCCAGCCGCCAGCCCACCAGGCAGCGGTTCGCGCTCGAAGAGCGTGACGCTGTGGCCGCGTTCCGCCAAGCGCAACGCCAGGGTCAACCCCAGCGCGCCGCCACCCAGTACGCCGTAGCGCATATGTTTGCCCTCGCTAGCGTGGCTGTTGCGCCTCGGCCCCCTGCGCTCCGTGCGCGCCCTGCGGAGCGGCGATGATACGCATCCCTGGCTGTAGCTGATCGGGCGCTGCCTCGAGCAGCCGCGCCACAATCACGCCGATGTTGTCCTCGCCGCCGTTGGCGTTTGCCTCGCGGACGAGCAGTTCCACCGCGCGTTTGGGATCAGCCGTGCCGCGCAGGATATTGGCGATCTGCGGATCGTGTACCATCTCCCAGAGACCATCCGAGCAGAGTAACAGCTTATCGCCCGCCTGCAACGTTGTGCTGAACGAATCCACCTCCACGGCCTCATCTTCGCCGCCCAGGCTGCGATAAATCTGGTTGCGGCGCGGATGGGTGTAGATGTCTTCCGGCTTGATGACCCCAGCCGTGACAAGACTCGCCACCACTGAATGATCGGTAGTGATCTGTTGCAAGCCCGCGTCAGGATTCAAGACATATGTGCGGCTGTCGCCGACGTTGATGATATACGCGCGGTCGTCTACTACAAGCGCCGCCGTAATCGTCGTACCCATATCGCTCTTGTTGGCGCGATTGCGCTCCTGAAGCTCTGCATTGGCCTTCGTGACGCCCTCGGTCAGCAGCGATCCCAGCGTTGCGTCATCGAGCGGGAGGCTGGTTGCCAGCGGTTGCATCACCGTCCGCGAGACAATATCAATCGTGAGGCGGCTGGCCTCCTGTCCGTTGAGATGCCCACCCATGCCGTCGGCCACGATGAAAAGACCGTAGGGTTGTGGCCGCCCTGCCGCCAGGCGCACCCCTTGCACCGCCAGAATGTTATCCTGGTTGGGTTCGCTTGCGCGCTTCACTCCGGGATCGGTCATCCCAGCCGCCGTTGCGACAAGCGTGACGCCTTTGCGTGGCGCCACCGGCTCATGCGCTGCGCCGGAAAGGATCGCGGTAGGTGTCTCCTCGTTCAGGTCGCGTGCGCCGTTTGGATTCATTGGTGCGGGTCGTCCGCTTGGGCGACTGGTTGGCGCGCCAACACGGCTGGCGGCTCCGTCGGCAAGCGCGTCGCGTGCAAACCCCTGCGACATGCCACGTTGCCCGTCCATCGGCGGAACGGAACGCGGCCCCTGCGAGGGGCTGCCCGTACGCGCCCCAGCCCCATAGCCATCGCGCCCGTCGCGGCCATCGTCAATGCCCTGGGTGAGGGCGTCACGCGCCATCCCCTGCGACATCCCGCGAGGGCGAATTGGCGCTTCTTGCGGTTCCGGTGGGAATGGCATACGGCCCGGCGGCAGCGCGCCATGCCCTTGCGGATTCACCGGCTCATCAATCAGCTCGTCGAGCGTGCTGTCTTCGGGCAGCAGATCAAGCCCTTCCTCTTCCTTCATCCGGGCCAACCGCGCTGCCTCGCGTTCGCGTTCGGCTTTGGCGCTGCGACGCTGTATCACTACACCCACCACAATCAACGCCAGGATGACGAGTCCCGCGATGACTCCAATGATAAGCAGCGTACTCTTGCTGATCCCGCTAGACGTGGGGATAATGGTTGGCTGTTGTACTTGCGTCTGGGTGGGCGGCACAGTCATCGGCGGGATACTTGTTGTTTGCTGGCTGGTCGCCGTAACAAAGACGGCGACGCCGCCAAAGTCGGGGTAGCTCTTTTGCAGTTGCGAGAAAATCCCGTTGGCCGCGCTGAAGTTCGGCGGATTGGCGTAGAAGTCGCTGATGCCCTGCTGCCACTGGCTCATGAGCGGGCCAGACGCGCCTGAGATCGCCCCAACATCCTGCTTGAGTTCCTTTGTCGAGATCAGAATATGGTTGCCTGCGGCGTCCGCCCCAATCATGCCGATCAGCCGCCCGTTGCCGTCAATTTCAGGCGCGCCAAGCGCAAGCTGTGTGCTGAGCGTGGTTGGTGTTGGCGCCGCAGTGGCAGGGGTCGTTGGGAGCGGTGTGCCACCTGTACTGTTGTTGTTCGCTGGCGTAGCGGTTGGCTGAAGCGGCTGAGGCTTGCCCACCTGCACGGCAGGGAATGAGGCGGGATAGAGCGTCGCGCTGACCTCACTGGTGAGCAGCGAATCACGCCCCAACGGCTGCCCATCGTGCGCAGTCAGATCAAGCACGAGCGCGTCACCAGGGTTTGCGGGCCGGTCGGAGGGTTGTGGCAAGGAGAGCACCGGCAGGTCATGGGTGGGCATCCCCTGGGTGGGCGAGAGCGCCAGCGCGATCAGCCGCGGGCCAGAGGCGCTGCCGACAGTGTTCACCTGGCTTGGACTGATGTTATAGACGATGCTGCCGAGTTGCGAGGAGCCAACACCTGTATACGCCGCATCGAGCACCACCTGAATCTGCGTGATGCCCCAACTCGATGCGCTGCCATAGAGTTGCTGAAAATACGCCTGCACTCCCTGGCATGGCAAGACAGAGTTGACGGCCTGCGTCGCCGTCAGCACGTAATTATATGAGTTTAGATTGGTTCCTGTCGTACCGATCAACACACCATCAGCAGCGCATGGATCTTTGACGGGAATTGGCGCGAGATCGTTCACTTTGCCATAATAGTAGGTCAACACGCGCACCACGGCGATGCGCGCATAGGCTTCCGCCTGGGATGGGCGATCACTGCTCAATCTGTCTCGCATCATTGCATGTGCGCTTGCGCCAGATGTGGCGGCCAACGCTGGCGCCCCTCCTGCAAGGCACATCAGCGCAGCCAACATTGCCATGCCCAGAGCCAGACTCATCCGACGTATTGCGCCATGCCTGGCGTTCAAGGCGTTTGCCAGCCCTGGCGCCTGGCACTGTTTCATCCTCATTGAAGTGTTCGCCCCCATGATCAACGTATCCCTCCAAAAGACCTCTCTATATTGCAATTATCGCACGTGTTGCGAGAGCAAAGCGCCCGCAGCCGATTCTCTTTTTCTTGCTATCTCTGTAACGTCTGGCGAGGGTGTTTTGTCTACGCGGCCATGACCGGTTGAAGCGGGTCTTCTCATCCTCTGCTGGCTCCCTGTGAATTGGCGCCGCTTTCGCGTAGTTTTCCCTCTGGCAATTGCCGTGCGTATGATTTATCATGAGGTATCCTGTGGGCCAGCGGAAAGTCCAACCATTGGTGAGGGAGGGAAATCTACATGGCAGAGGTTGTATTGCAGGCGCAAAGACGCAACGTGTTTGGCAAACAGGTGAAACGTCTGCGCCGCCAGGGAACAATTCCGGCAAATGTGAGCGTGAAGCACGAGCCGTCGCTGGCTATTCAGGTAGATGCGCGCGAGTTCGAGGGTTTCCTCAAGGCGCACGGCGCGACCACGCTCATCACGCTTGAGATCGCCGAGACTGATGGAGCGGATGGGGCACGAATCGCTCGAGCGGCGCGCAAAGCTGCCTTGCTTGGCGAGGTGCAGCGGGCAGCGGTGGGCGGACAGATTCAACACATTGAGTTCCAACAGGTGAACCTGAACGAGCCGGTTCACGCCCATGCGCCAATCGTCGTAACGGGCGAGGCGCCAGCCGCGCGCACGCTGGGCGGCGTGCTGCTGCGCCCGCTTGACAGCGTTGAAGTGATGGCGCTGCCACGTGACCTGCCCGAAGCGATCACGCTGGATATAAGCGGCCTCACCGAACTCAACTCCTCGCTGTTTGTGCGCGATCTGGCCGTGCCCGATAACGTGACGCTGCTGACCGACCCGGATGAGCCGGTGGTGACGGTGCAGGCGCCACGCATAGTGGAGGAAGAGGCTCCTGCCACCGAGACAGTAGAGACGCCAGCCGAGACGACTCCACAGGCCAGCAGTGAGCAAACCGGCGGTGAAGGATAGGGCGCCTTGACTGCTTTCGCCTTCATCGTGTCATCCCTCAGGTGATAGAATCAACACAGGCCGCGCGCCGTGCATGCGATGACGCCGCGCGGCTGTTGACGCTTGTTTGACGCTGATAGCATGGCGCAGGAAGGCGATATGACATGGCGCGCACACATCAAGCACACCAGTCGGATACTTCGGGCAGGCAAGATACACGCGAACATGCCCCTACTACCGAGACGCAAGAGGCGCGTGGACGCGCGAGCGAACCGTCGCCCCGCCAGTTGCGGCTTGCTCTGGCGCAGATCGACGTATCGGTGGGCGATCTGTCGGGCAATAGTGAGCGCATCCTCAGCGCCGCCTGCCAGGCGCAACGCGAGGGCGCGCGTGTTGTCGCCTTCCCGGAGCTTGCGCTGACCGGCTATCCTCCCGAAGACCTGCTGCTCAAGCCGGGCTTTATCAGCGACAACCTGCGCGCGCTCGATCAACTTGCCCAGGCCAGCGCCGATCTGCGCGATATGACGCTGGTGGTTGGCTTTGTGGATCGCCAGACCGATATCTTCAACGCCGCAGCCCTCCTGCGCAACGGTGAACAGGTGGGCGTCTATCACAAACACTACCTGCCCAACTATGGTGTCTTCGACGAGGATCGTTACTTCAGCGCCGGAACCGAGACGCCTGTTTTTCTGATCGATGGCGTCGCCGTTGGCGTGACGATCTGCGAAGACATCTGGTATCCCGGCGGCGCGCCTGCCCGCCAGGCTGCTGCGGGAGCGGAGGTCTTGCTCAACATCAGCGCCTCGCCCTTTTTCGCGGGCAAGCAGGGCGCGCGCGAACGCATGCTGGCGACCCGCGCCGCCGATAGCGCCGCCATCGTCGCCTATCTCAATCTTGTTGGCGGGCAGGATGAGTTGATCTTCGACGGCTCCAGCGTCGTCTTCGATGCTGAGGGCGAACTGATCGCACGGGCGCATCCCTTCGCCGAAGACTTGTTGGTGGTCACGCTTGCCATCGAAGATGTCTTCCGTACCCGCCTGCATAATCCCCTGCGCCGCAAGGATGAGGAAACGCTCCGGCTGGCGCGCGAGGGAGCCATAGCGCCTATTGTCATCTCGCTTGCGCCGTCCGCCGCGTTGGCTAAAGACACGAAGCCCGAGGGCGCGCCAGACGTCTCGGTTGAGGGAGCAAAGACGCCTGCGCTGGGGACACCGGGGCGCATTGAACCGCTGCCATCGCGTCTGGAGGAGGTCTATTGCGCGCTGACGTTGGGCGTGGGTGATTACGTGCGCAAAAATGGCTTTCAGTCGGCGTTGGTCGCGCTTTCCGGGGGGATAGACTCCGCGCTGACGGCTGCCATCGCGGTGGATGCGCTTGGCGCGAATCGCGTGATCGGCGTCTCGTTGCCCTCGCGCTATTCCTCTGAGGGCAGCCGTGACGATGCCCGCGCGCTGGCCGAGAACCTGGGCATTCGTTTTCTGACGATCCCCATCGAGGGCATATTCGCCGCCGGATTGAAGGCGCTACGTGAGCCGCTGACGACCTTCCCGCCGACGACCTCAACGCTGACCGAGGAGAACTTGCAGGCGCGCATTCGTGGCAATCTCATGATGGCGCTCTCGAATCAGTCCGGCGCGCTGCTGCTGACGACGGGCAATAAGTCGGAGATGGCGGTTGGCTACGCCACATTGTATGGCGATATGGCAGGCGGCTTTGCTGTGCTCAAGGATGTCTTCAAGACGCTGATCTACGATCTGGCGTGCTGGCGCAACGAGCGTGCGCTCAGTGAGACCGGCCATGTGGTGATCCCCGTGGCGACGATTGAGAAGCCGCCCTCGGCGGAGTTGCGTCCCGGCCAGCAGGATACCGATTCGCTGCCGCCCTATGCGATACTCGATCCCATTCTGCGGGCATATGTTGAGGAGGACGGCGACTTCAAGAGCATTGTGGCGCTTGGCTTCGCGCCGGATGTGGTGAAGCGTGTGTTGGCGCTGGTGGATCGCAGCGAATACAAGCGGCGTCAGGCTCCCCCAGGGGTGAAGATTACGCCGCGCGCGTTTGGGCGCGACCGCCGCCTGCCCATCAGCAACGCCTACTCCGGCGCATGAATATTGGTGTATCATGGGCTTTAGACAGTCATGAAAGCCTGAGAGAAGAACGGGCCAAGAAAAAACGCGACATTCGACGCGATTACCGTGCGGCCGGATTTGATGAGAGACAAGACAAAGGCGATCACACAATCTTCACCCACCTACTCCTCCCAGGAAATTATGCGGTTGATGGAGTGGAGGGAAAAGACGCTAAACGCTATGATGAGAAGCCGCTGCCCAAGCCGCATGTCTTTTCCCTCGCATGAGAAAACGCACATAGACTTCTCATTGTGCTGCCATCTTCTCTTGCTATCCTTGTTATGGCAATGACAAAAGGGTCGTCGTGACCCCTGCAAACCATCCACAAGGAGCAAGCAGCATGGCTCAATTTCTTCGGCGCATCCCACGCGGAGTGAGCATCAGTATACTCGTCGCTGTGATTCTCGCGCTCATCGTCGGGGGCGGCGCAGTGCTTGTCCGCCAAACCATCTTTGGCAGCCCGACCGGCAAAACCACCCATCCTCTGACCGTCGCCACCATCGCGCCCTCGTCTCATGGAACAATCTTCACGCTCGACGATTCCGCAACTACCGCCAGCTTCATTATTCACGAAGTGCTCTTTGGCAATCCAAATACCGTCGTTGGCAAGACCAACCAGGTCTCCGGCCAGGTTCAGGTGGATCAGCAAGACCCGGCGCTGAGCAAGGTTGGGGAGATTCGCATTGATGTCAGCACGCTCGTCACCGACAACGACCTGCGTAACAACATCATCCGCAACCAGATTCTCGAAACCAATCAATCGGGCAACCAGTACGCGACGTTCGTTCCCACTGCCCTCAAAGGTCTGCCCACCACAAAGATCGCCTATGGGCAGCAACTCTCATTTCAGATTCTCGGCAATCTAACGATCCATGGGACGACTCATCCTGCCACATTCACCGCGCAGGCCACGCTGGTCAGCAGTTCGCTGCTCACCGGAACGGCGCAGACGACCATCGCCTACGCCGACTATGGGATCAGTATCCCGGATGTGCCATCGGTGACGGGCGTTGACAAGACGGTTGTGCTGGCGCTAACGTTCACCGGTCGCCCGTAGTGGTCAGTCCATTCAGTATATCGGTGACAGTTCATTGATCTGAGGCCGCACTGTCCGCTCTCTAGGCGGCCTGTGTGGCGTAGCCTCTAGGCGTGCGTTTACGCGCCCGCCGCCTTAGCCGAGCGATTGCGCAGCCAGCACGGCGGCGCGCGAGGCCAGCCGCTGGCCCACAAACAACTCGTTCATATGGTAGCCAGGGCGCCAGGGGTGAAAGAGTTCATCGGAGATCGCCATGATCAATCCCACGCGCACGCCGCGCGCTGCGGCTGCCGCAAACAATGCCGACGCCTCCATCTCAACGGCCAGCGCGCCAGCCGCGCCATAGGCCTGCACCTTCGATTGCAACTCGCGGTACGGCGCGTCGGTCGTCCAGACGGGTCCGGTCGCGACAGGCGCATTGATCGCGGCGCAGGCGTCAACGAGCGCCTGAGTGAAGGTTGGGTCGGGCGCGACATCCTCCCCGGCGGGGACGTAGTGAAACGACGTGCCTTCCTCGCGGATCGCGCCAGTGGGGATGACGAGTGAGCCTATTGGCAGAGCAGGTTGCAGGCTGCCCGCGACGCCAACCACCAAAATGTCGCGCACGCCAAGCGCGATCAACTCTTCGAGGTCGGTGACGGCGGCTGGCGCGCCCACCCGCAGGCGTGTGACCACGACAGCCTTCTCGCCAGCGCGCCCAAGCTCCAGCGGCAGGAAGGGGTGGCGCTTCTTGCGGCGGGCAGGCTGTGAACCATCGGGGGCAACTTCGGCAGGCTCGGCCAGTGTGGTCTCATCCGTCTCGTCCAGCGTGATGAGATCGAGCAACTCCTCGAAACTGCGTCCCTGGAACGTGGCAAGCGCCAGCGGTGGGAGCCTGGCCTCGTCTAGCGTCATCCCCTGAAGTTCCAGGAAGTATTTCATGAAGGCGTGGGCAGTGATGTGCTCCGGATCGGCTTGCTCATCCTGTTGCGTCGTCGCGCTGGCGCCGCCCGCTTCGCCGGAGACGCCAAGCTCAGCGAGCAATCGCGCGCCTTCGGCGTCGTCGGCCAGCCGCGCGGCGGCCTCGTGTGCGTTTGGGTTTGCTGAAGCGGCTGCGGAATCAGAGGTATCGGTTGCCTGTGTTGGTTTGGCGTCGCCAGTGGGAATGCTCATGTGATACGCCTCTATGCGCGTGTGCGCTCTGTCTCCTTCGTATTCGTGAAGGAGCACGCTCTGATAAGATTGCGGAAAACATCTATCAGTATAGCCGAGGCGTGACAGTCGGTCAAATCGGGTAGGCCCCAGGCCCCCACCTCTAACCCCTCTCCCGCTACGGCGGGAGAGGAGCTTTTATGGTTGTTGGCCGTAGTAACGGGGAGAGGGGCTTCTATTCCCCCCTCCCATCGATGGGAAAGGGGTCAGGAAGACAGGTCAGTGCGCGATCACTGGTGTCGGTGGCGCTTCCGCCTCGCCGGAGACGCTCGCCGGGCCATCCTCTGCGCCGCGTCCGCGTCTGCCTTGCCCTGGGCGGCCTGACCACTTGCCGGGCCAGCCGGGCAGGAAGAAGCCAATCAGCATGGCGATCAGCGCGAAGTAGAACGTCAGCGTATACGCCGCCTGGAAGCCGCTGACGCTTTCCGTGCATGCCTGGTGAATCTTCGGCGTGATCTTCGAGAGGATCAGTTGTTGCTGCACTTGCGGGGGCAGGCCACCTGAGCCGCCATGTCCACCTATGCCTGGAGGAGGGCCGCCCTGGCCGCCGCTGGGCAGCTTCGGCGCTGGTACCACCTTCACACCGCAGATGCCGTTGCTGAAACTCAAACCGGGGATCGAGGTCGAGCTACTGACGTTGGTATTTTGGAACTGCGCCTCATAGTTTTTTGTCTGGGTTGAGAGTGTGGAGACCAGCACCGTCGCCAGCACCGCGATACCGATGGATTGCACCACCTGGCGCGTGGAGTTCGTCAGCGATGAGGCGCGGGCGGTGTCGCGTGGGGGGGCCGCGCCAAGCGCCGCCACAAACGTCGTCTGCACCGTCAGGCCGAGAGCAATGCCCCGCAACACCAGCAGGAACAGGATAAAGCCAATCGAGGTGTTGGCGTCGAGTTGGGCGAATTGCCAGGTGTTGATGAGCAAGATGCCGAACCCGGCGACGATCAGGATGCGCGGCCCCACCAGATCGTAGAGCCTGCCTGAGAAGGGCGCGACGATGCCTGAAGATATCGCCAGCGGCAGCAGGATCAGGCCGGTCTCAAACGCCGACTTGCCGCGTAGCTCTTGCAGATATAGGGGAAGCAGGAACTCCGCGCCGAAAAGCGCCAGCACGCTCACATAGCCGACCAGCGTCGCCACCAGGAAGACTGGCCGCTGGAACAGGCGCAGATTGAGCAGCGGCTCCTTCGCCACGAACAGTTCGATCAGCGTAAAAGCAATCAAGCTCACCCCGCCAATCGCGAAGCAGATAAGCACCTTCTGCGAAGTCCAGCCGTCGTCCGAGGCAATCGAGGCAGCGTAGAGCACAAGCGCAAAGCCCACCGCCGAGGCAAGAAAGCCCAGGATGTCGAATACCGGGCGCTCCTTGCTCTTTTGCTCGCGCAGCCAGAGGGAGGCAAGGGTGATACCTGCTGCGCCAATGGGGACATTGAGGAAGAATATCCAGCGCCAGAGGCCGTGGTCAACTAGCGCGCCACCAAGGATCGGCCCAAGCGCCGGGGCGACCACCAGCGCAATGCCAAATACGCCGAAAGCGACACCCTGTTCCTGCGGCTCAAACGAGTTGAACAGGATCGCCGAGCCAAGCGGCAGCGCCAGCCCCCCGCCAAAGCCCTGGAGTCCGCGTGCGGCGATCAGCACGAGCAGCGAGGGCGAGAAGCCGCAGATGATCGAGCCGATCACAAACATTGCCAACCCCAGCACATAGATGCGCTTGGCTCCGAAGCGATCCGCAAGATAGGCGGAGAGCGGCGTGCTGACGCCCAGCGCCATCACATAGAGACTGATGATCCATTGCGAATCCGAAACGCCGACCTTGAACTCGGAGCGCAACGTCGGGAAGGCAACGTTGACCACCGTCGTATCAAGGATCACCATGAATAAGCCGAAGATAACGGAGATCAACGCTCTCCATTTGTATGCAAGCCGCATCGTGTGGCTTCCTCTTTGCTAGCCTGTCGGAATGACGATTGGGGAGACATCGGTCTCCCGTCGTTAATATACCGCATGGAATATATTGAAAGCAAGAGGAAACGTGTAGGAAAGGGGACAGA
>Ga0070737_10002916_pt1 | contig 19434 bp, 18 predicted proteins | sample Coa_R1_10_FD_66438 | JGI IMG/M metagenome (GOLD analysis project Ga0070737, IMG submission 66438) | Surface soil microbial communities from Centralia Pennsylvania, which are recovering from an underground coalmine fire - Coalmine... | ecosystem: Environmental > Terrestrial > Soil > Unclassified...
AAAGCTGCAATCGATCGAGCTGCGGCCGGTGGTCCTGAACTACGCGGGCGAAGGCCAACCAGATATCCACGACCCGTATGCCAATAATCAATTTCTGCAGACAAGAGGCCTGCCCTCGCCCGCGACCGGCGCGCGCGCAGGGTACATTCTGCAGCGCCTGGCGGAGCTGTCCAAACCTTTCGGCACGGAGCTGGAAATCCGAGAAGATGCGGGGGAAATCCAAAAGCTGCAATGAGGCAATTGGATCATGGTGCGTCCTGAAAGACGCGTTGTTCCAGCGGGTGCAAGCCCAGTCCGCGTAAGCGCCAGAGCGCCCGGTAGCAAACTCCAGCCGGGAGAAGAGATCCGACCGAGCCGAGCGGAGTGTCAAGAGCCCTTGAAAAAGGGGGAAGAAAACCGGTGGGACGTAACAATCAGTGAACGCAGTGGCTTCGGACACGGAGTCGCACACAACCACCCGCCGATTGAATTATTGGGTGTGACTGTCTCGTTATAGAAATTACTTTGCCGTTGGGCTTCTAAACTGCTGACAGTAGTTGGTCTCTTCTGCAGCCCAACTCAGTATCCAGTCCGCAGGCACAACGTACTGTTTCGAGAGGTCAGCGACCACTATCTCATCTCGTTGGTAACGGAAATCAGCCTGTCGTTAAGGGGATCGCCACTGGTGAAGTCAAATAAAACCCAGTTCCCGTCAACAAACCTAAACTCTGCGTGGCTGGTCCTTACGTCAGGTGAGGGGCATCGGGCACCCGTCTGATCCGGCACCCAGCGCCATGAGAACACGGCGTCATAGCAACAATTGGCTAGAGAATCAGCACCGCGACGGGTAGCGGTCACGCTCGTCACAACCCTTCTGGCGACTACCCCGCGCTGACAAGTAGTCCGATCCGCAAACGCATCAGTAGCCTGTATAATCTCTGCCGCCCGCTCGGGAGTCAAATCGGGGCTGGAAACGCATGATGAGAGTGTCAGCAGGGCGAGAATGCAGACCAGAGTTCTAAATTCAGTGTGCACAGAGATTGTTCCTAATCCAATTCCCTACAGCCTGCTGGGGAATTATCCCTTTGGCCACAGCCCAACCCAGGCCAGCAGCTTCAGCACCGAGGTTGATGTCGCCAGTGTTGAGAGTAAAGGAACCGTTTTTTACAAGGTTGACAAGCGACTCTCCCACTTCAAAGATGTTTGAAGCCACGGTTCCAAACCAGGACGGGAAGGAACTCCACTGATATCCCAACTGGAAGAAGGCTGCAAAGTGGTGTCCCTGATCTCCATTGGACGTTGGGGAATCTGGGGGTACATTTTGGTATTGCACCTGATACCCACTTGGTTGGCCGACATTAAGTAGGGTTGGGCTGTTGCTCGTGGCGATTCCCGCAAGATCGGTACCGAATTGTGCCGGCGTCAGGATGCCGAACGAATTGAAAAAGGCGCTCATGGATTTCCCTGAATTGTAGTCCGCATAGTCCGCAAGTGCATCACAATCGTTCATACCTGCGATTACCTGAGATCGAAGCTTTGCGGCTTCGGCGGCATCCAAGGCGTTAGCGATGATCTGGGCTTCAATAACGGGAGGTGTTATAAATAGGGACGCTTGGTTCAAGCTGGGTGGGTAGACAGGATCTGTATCGTCTCCAGACACAGTTACGCTGGTGACGTCGGGGCAAGGGGACTGGCCATCAGGGTAAATGACACCTGCTATTGTGCAGAGGCCCGTAGGATCAGCATGGTTGATAGGGTCATCGAGGCCGTATATATAGCGGTTCCAACTTGTCGGGTTTTTAAGGTCCACCGCACGCACTCCTGCCGGGTCCGGCGTATAGAACCTCCCCGCACTCGAACTGTAGTACCTCCGGTCGGCGTAGTGTACAGTCACAATGTCCTACAAAATTTTGTGAGTGGACACCGTTGAACGGCGCTACGAACTTTTATCCCGACCGCCGTCGTCGCCGGACGGCTGGCGAGCACGGCTCCGAACGCGTAAAGGCACGTCGCCACCGCCGGCCATGTGATCAAGGCTACTCCCAGGCCTTCGTCCCCCGGAGAGAAGACGAAATACGTACCAATCACGGTACCGGGAGCCCGCGACTGGTCCAGCACGCCCCAACCCAGGATGCAACACGGCACTACCCACACCCACAGACCGCCGGATTGACGTGCGCGCGGGACGGCCGTTTGCACTAAGTAACCGAGCGAGAAACCCACGATCAAGAAAACTAGATAACCCAGCGCTACCTCCGCCCTGCGATCCCTCGTTACAACACGGAGGAACTCGGTGAAAAGCTCGCCGATCAGCATTCCGAAAGCTATGCATCCAAGAGGCGCGAAAAAAAGTTGGAGGATAACCAACAGAACCGACGTCCCAGATGAATCCGCGTTATCCCCAAACATAATTTTCGACATCCCGCCGCCCGCTCTTAGGGGACGTTGTAGTTGATCGTGGAGCTGACCTGCTCGATAGAAGGAAATATGAGACTGAAGTAGTCTAAAAAGTTAAAAGTCGACTGGGGACCGGGCCCCCACACGGCGGCGTAGGCTAAAGCTTGAGCCGCAGCTAGTGCCTGCTGGATTGCGCCGAGATTCGGCGCCGAGAAAGCGCTGCATTGATTGCAAGGAGTACCAGCCAAATACGCCACGGCGCTGAACTCGCAGCTTGCATTGTGCCCTACACAGTTCGTCTGGACGAAATTCGTTCCGGGAGGTGCAGTGAAGAACGCCGTCACAGCGGAATCAATTGGACCGTTGCCGTAAACAACGGTCGGTGGGTCCCCGTTGACCGTGGGGAGTGCACCTGCGTAGCCAGGGGAGGCATACGCGACGTTGCCGATTCGGCTGACTATTGAGGCTGGCAGTAAGGGCAGCGCGTTCACGAAGGCAGCCGCTCCGCCACTAAACGCAAAGATGTTGATAGGACCGTTTGAATCAGCGGCTGCCGCCTCGATGGCGTCCGCGACCGTATACGCCTGTGCCGCCTGCTGTAATGTGAGTCCTGCGACTGCGAGAATACCACCGAACGTGCTTCCGCCGGCGTAAGGAAACGCCTCGATCGCGCCAATCTGTGTGGCAAATGCGTCAATCGAACCATCGCCAGGCGCATTTGTGATACCTGCGATCACGACATCCGTCAAACCGCTGGGGTCGTTACGATTCGCCGGGTCATCGTTGGCGTAGACATACCTGTTCCAGGTGATCGGATTCCTCGGGTTGATCGCTCTCCTCCATGCCGGGTCCGGCGTATAGAACCTCCCCGCATTGGAATTGTAGTAGCGTTGGTCGGCATAATCCTGCCCTACTGCGTCGCGCACGTAGGTCGCGAACTCTACATCTCCCGTTGGCGCCGGGGATCCCATCGGCTCTCCCCAAGGATAATACGCCACGCCCCCGTACTGCTGCGACTCCAGCCGGTCGGCCAGCATCGGCGTTCCATCCGGCTGTCCTAGCAGTTTGCCCGCCAGGTAGAGGTACCCTTGATTTGGCCCCGTCGTACAGTAATTCCCGTTCTGGACGGGGCAGCTCCCCGGCGAATTGATGGCGAACGTCGTCAGTGGCCGCCCGTCGATCCCATAAAACGTAAACGTGGAAACGTACGTCGCGGTAGGGAAGCTGCCCTCACCGGTCTGCACCATCACCCGCTTGTTTTGCGGGTCGTAGCCGTATGTATACCCCGCGGCGGAATTGTAGGCATTCACGATCCGGTTCTCCATGTCATAGACATATTGACCGAAGGGCCCATTCAGGGTATTGCCATTCGCGTCGTAGAAATAGCTGGAGCTCTGGTTGGTAGCCGGATTGTACGAGGCGCTGAACTGCATGCCCGAACCGGCAGTGATGGTCTTGGCCAACAGGTTGCCAAAGCCATCGTATTTATAGGATTGCCCCCAAGCGCCATTGGTTGCTGCTGCGGTCGAGAGGCGATTCAGGCTGTCGTATTGGTAAGTAATTGTCTGATTCAGCCCCCCGCCAACCACCTGGCTCACGCGCCCATTGTTCTGGCCGGCCGGGTACACATACTGGAGGGAAACGCCGGAAAGGCTGTTCCCGTTCCAGAAAGAGCCGGTGACCTGGGTCAACTGCCAAAGATTGTTGTACTGGAAGGTTTCGCTGATAGCTGGAATGGGGTATCCGTTAGTTTCACTCGGATGGGTGCCGAGCGAGTCCATTTCTCCGGCTGTCCCGTAGGTGGCCGTGGCCGAAAGTCCCGTGATCGAATCCGTGAAACCGTTCTGATTGCCCATGGAATCATACGTGTAGGTGAGGTCGTTCGTGTTGCCGGGGTAATTCAGGGTGGTCATCCGGCCTTCGGTATCCCAGCCATAGTGATTCCGCCGGCGGGGCGGCGACATCCGCTTCCATCCCTCCCTGGCTGCCTGATTTCGCTCGAATGCCAACCGCGGCGCCGGAGGCAGGTCCTCCTCGGCTTCCATGGTGGCCAGCAGCCGCTCGGCAAGCTGCATGGCGCGGCGCTCTCCCGTTTCGCCCGATCGGGCTCGATCCGGTGCCGCGCGGTCGTCCCCATGCTGGCGTGTCCGCCCTTCTGCATTTGCCGGTTCACCAGCAGGTAGGGCCCGCCACGCCCATCCGAAAACAGGGATGTTCGAAATGCGAAACCGTTGATTTCGCCCTTCACGCGCAATTGGCCGCGCGCGCCCCACAGGCGCGCCGCATCCAACGGAATGCGCACTATAGTCCAGTTCAGGCGGGTATTGTCCGGTTCGAGCACGGCCCGGAAAGATCGCGCCGGGGCTTCAGGCATGCGTCGTTGTCCGCCGCTCGATCCACGGCAAATAGGCCGCGCCATAGATGCCCGCATCGTGCCCCAGCATCGCGCGTTCAATGCGCGTCAAGCCGCCGCTCAGCCGGTACGTGGCCGAGCGCTGCTCCACCGCGCGCATCATAGCCGGGGCGAACAGTTCCCAGGCGGCCATTACGCCGCCGCCCACCAGGTATAGCGGGAAATTGAAAATGTTCACCAGGGAGGCCAGAACCGCCCCCACGCTTTCGCCCATCACGCGCCAGATTTCCCGCGCCTTGGCGCCCACATCGTCGCCCCGGTGCGCCAGGCGAAACACCTCCTCCGAGCTCAGATTTTCCCCCAACTGCATCATCCGCGCCATAGCCGTGACCGCGGTGGCGGACGCCTGTTTTTCCACGCATCCCTGGCTCCCGCACCCGCACGGATTACCGTTCGGCACCACCACCAGGTGCCCCAGTTCCCCGCCCATGCCCAGAAAACCGCGAATCACTCGCCCGCCGCTGATAATGCCCCCGCCAATCCCGGTCCCCAAAGTGAGCAGCACCAGGTCGTCCACCGTCTTTCCGGCTCCCAGCCATTTTTCTCCCAGCGCGGCCGCGTTAGCGTCGTTTTCCAGAATCACCGGCGAGCCCAGGCGCCGCTCCAATTCGTCGCGGATCGGGAAATTTTCGAGGAACGCCAGGTTGTTCGAGTTGCGCACCACGCCTTCGCGAAACACGATGAACCCGGGCACGCCCACGCCAATCCCCGCCAGGCCGCTCGCTCCGTGCTTGTCGCGCAGGCGCGAAATGCTGCGCACCATTTCTTCCATCAGCGTCTCCCGCCCTGCTGAAAAGTGAGTCTCCGCGATCCGTTCCAGCATGGTTCCGGTGCGGTTCAGCGCGGCGATGCGCAGATTGGTGCCGCCCAGATCGACGCCAATCGAGTACTCAGGCATGAAACGGCAGCATACCACGGGACGGCTCCCGAGCCGCGACCGTTAAAAGCGGTTGTGCGGTTCGTTCTGGCGGCTGCTCAGTGCGCCCCCATCGCCCCGCGCCGCGCGGCTTTCTTGAGTAGAAACACCAGCGGAATGCAGAGAAAGCTCATCAGCCCGAGGTACCGGAAGACATCTATATAGGAGAGAGTAGCGGCCTGTTGCTCGACCAACTGGCTAATCATGGCGAGGGCTTGTTGCATGGCAATCCCTGCGTTGCCGCGCATGCGCGCCAGGTTGGTCGCCTCCGCCAGAAACTGCCGGAAAGACGGCGCGGCCGGTGTGATGAACTGGATCAGTTCGTTGTGCCGGATCTGCTGGTGACGCACCACCACCGTGTTCACGACCGAAATGCCGATGCTGCCCCCGAGATTGCGCACTAAATTGAAAAGACCCGTGGCGTTGCCCATCTGCTTGTTGCTCAGCGTGCCCATAGTGACGGCGGTGAGGGGCACGAACACCATTCCGGAGGCCACTCCGCTCAGAATAATCGGCCATACCAATGACCATTGCCCGATATCCAGCGTAAGATTTCCGAACAGCATACTGGTCCAACCGAACAGCGCGAAGCCGCACGCGATCAGCCAGCGGTCATCCACTTTCCCCGACAGCACTCCCACGACCGGCATGATCAGTACCGCGCCGAGCCCGCGCGGCGCTACCGCGATTCCCGCCAGTCCCGCCGTGTACCCCAGTATCGTCTGATAAAACAGCGGCAGCAGCGTCACGATGCCATAAATCGCTCCCCCAAACAGCGCCATGAGCAAGCAGCCGAAGGTGAAGTTGCGGTTGGAAAACACGCGCAAATTCACGAGCGGGGCTTTTGCCAGGAATTGCCGGATGACGAACGCCGCCACCGCTACGATGATCGCTACTGCTGCCCACCGGATCCAGACGGCCCCGAACCAATCGTCCTCCTGGCCTTTGTCGAGCACGATTTGCAATGTGCCCAGTCCGGCTGCCAGCAGACCGAGGCCGATTTTATCCAGACGGCCCACGCGAGCGTTCCGAATATAGCCCGGGTCGGTAATAAAGCGGCAGATCATCCCCACCGCCAGCAAGCCAATCGGAATATTGATGTAGAACGCCCAGCGCCAACTGTAATTATCGGTGATCCAGCCGCCCATGGTGGGGCCGAGAATCGGCGCCACCACCACCCCGAGTCCGAATACCGCCATGGCTTGGCCGCGCTTTTCCGGCGGAAAACTCTCCAGCAGAATCGCCTGCGAGAGCGGTTGCAAAGCGCCGCCCGCCGCGCCTTGAATCGCGCGCGCAATCACGATCATGCCCAGGCTGGCGGAGATTCCGCAGAAAAAGGACGCTATGGTGAACAGCACGATGCAGGTCAACAGGAACCGCTTGCGCCCAAAGCGCAATGCGAACCACCCGCTGGCCGGGAGCACCACCGCGTTCGCAGCCAGGTAACTGGTGAGCACCCAAGTAGCTTCGTTCGCGGTTGCCGCCAGGCTGCCGGCAATGTGCGGCAAAGCGACGGAGGCAATCGAGGTATCGATCACCTCCATGAACGTCGGTATCACCACCGAAGCGGCTATCACCCAGGGATTGACTTGCCTTTCCTGCGCCACCGGCTATTGCACCCAGACCTTTGCCTCGGCCGACATTCCCGGCCGCAAGCGTTCGAGCCCCGCCTGTCCCCGCTTGAAGCGGATACGCATTGGCAGCCGCTGCACAACTTTTACGAAATTACCCGTGGCATTTTGCGGAGGCAGAAGGCTAAAAACGGCGCCGGTTCCGCCCGGCATATTTTGTGCATAACCCTGGAAATCCAGCCCGAGCGCGTCTATATGAATCGTCACGTTCTGGCCCGGGCGCATCCGGGCAATCTGAGTTTCCTTGAAATTGGCCTCCACCCACTGATCTTCAATCTGCGTGATGAGCAGCAACTGGTCTCCGGGCATGACGTGCTGGCCCACTTCCACACGCTTATCGCCCACCACGCCTGCCACCGGCGCCAGGATCTTGCAGTAGCTGAGTTGCAGCAGTGCGTTATTGAGTTGCGCCTGCGCGGCCTGGACCGCTCCTTGCCGGCTCTTGATGTCCGCGCGTCGCACTGCGATCTGCCGCGGGTTATTCTTCTCGATCTGGTTCAGCGTGCTGCGCGCCTGGTTGAGGGCGGCCTGGCGCTGGGCAACTGCGCGCTGGGCCGATTGGGCTGCGCTTTTGCGCGCGTCCACCATGGCCGCTTGCGCTCGCGCCGCCGCCAGCCGCTGGTCGTATAATTGGCGTGAAACTTCGTCCTTGGCCACCAGTTGCGCGTATCGCCTCTCGTCCGCCTGCGCCTGGATGTTGTTAGCCTCGGCTTGGCGGAGCTCCGCCACGGCGGTGTCGTAATCGTGCTGCGCCGCCGCTAGCGCCGCCTGCGCGCCGCTCACCTCCGCATTGGCATTGGCGAGCGCGGTGATGTTCTCCGTCACCGTAATAGGAACATTGGGGTTGGTCGCGGCTAACGCGCCCTCGGCTTGCGCCAGATTGGCGCGCGCCTGTTCCACCGCAACCTGAAAGTCGCGCGGGTCCAGATCCACCAGCGTTTGATTCTGTACGACGCTGCGGTTATTTTCGGTGTACACTCCGATCACCGTACCGCTGATGCGCGCGCTGGCCGGATTCAAATGACCGGCAACATAAGCATCGTCGGTCGATTCATATGACGCTAGATAGCGCAAAAGCAGATACGCGCCGATGATTAAGCCGATGATGGCAATCAGCAGGATGAGGAACCCCACCGGATGGCGGCGCGGAAAACGCGCCACCCGGCGCCGCAAGGGGCGTTTCGCCGCCTTCTGAGCCGGTTTGCCTTGCTCCTCCCGATGCCCGTTGGGCCGCGGTGGGGCGGCTTCCGGCTTGCTGGGCGGAGTACGCACATCGGTGCGTGATTCCTCTGGCATACTGATCCGTGGTGGTCATCATGCATTTTGGCTTCCAGCGTGTTGGGCAAAGCACAACCCGGCGCAATGCACCGCGCCGGCGCGCGGCCCAAGCGAAGGCGGCATTGTAATATATTTGACCTTCACCCGCTCCCTCCGCAACTTGACATCCGGAGGCGTAATTGATATTCGTAATCCGTAATCGACGCGCCGGGTGTGTGCGCACTCATAACCGTAAAGTGTAACCATGCCCGTACGGATTTCGCCTGATAACAGGCGATTCCCGCAAATCTGCCGGCGAGCTGGGAGTGCCGGAATTCGAGTTTTGATCCGCTGGCCCAAAGGGCGCGGAACAGGAGGTTATTTCAATAGATGAGAACGAAACTGAGCGTTCTGGTGGCGGGTGTGGGTTTGCTGGTTTCCGCTCCGATCTTTGCGCACCACTCTTTCGAGGCCGAGTACGACGCCAATAAACCGGTCAAGGTCCAGGGCATCGTAACGAAGGTGGAGTGGATGAACCCGCACGCCCGTTTCTATGTGGATGCCAAAGACGAGAGCGGCGCGGTAAAGAACTGGAATTTCGAGTTGGGCAGCCCGAACGTTTTGAAGCGCCAGGGGTGGCAGCGCGATTCGCTCAAGGTAGGCGATCAGGTCACCGTTGAGGGCTACATGGCCAAAGATGGTTCCACGCTGGCCAACGCGCGGCGCGTCACGCTGGCGGATGGGCGCAAGGTGTTTGCCGGTTCGGCTCCCTCGGAGGGCGGACCGCAGCAGTAGCAGGCGGCAGTCTATAGGAGGCGTTTCATGAAAGCCAATTTCGGTTTGATGGTTGCGGGGCTGGGTTTGCTGCTCACGGCGGCGCCCGCCATGGCTCACCACTCGTTTGCCGCCGAATACGACGGCAACAAACCGGTCACTCTGAAGGGCACGGTGACCAAAATCGATTGGATGAATCCCCACATTTGGGTTTACCTCGATGTGAAGGACGATAACGGCAGTGTGACCCACTGGCAATGCGAAGGCGGCCCCCCGAACTCGCTGACCCGCAACGGCTGGACCAAGAACGCTCTGAAAATCGGCGATCAGGTGACTGTGGAAGGTTTCCGGGCCAAGGACGGGACCAACACGATCAATTCGCGGTCCGTGAAACTGCCGGATGGGCGGAGCGTCTTTGCCGGTTCCGCCGATGACGGAGGGCCGAACGCGCGCCGCGCCGCTGGCGCTCAATAGCTCTGGCGCTTTTGCTAATCCTGGGAGATCAAAATGAGAATTCGTTTTACCGCGGCGGCGCTCCTGTTGGGAGCGCTGCCTGCTTTTTCGCAGCCAGCCCCGAAGCCGCCGGAAGGGCCCGCCCCTAAACTGAACGGCAAGCCGGATTTCAGCGGCCTGTGGCAGCGGCCGTACGTTCCCGATATGACCGTCACTTCCGCTGACGGCAAAACTCAGGTGGCCGACCCATCTCTGCCCAACGATCCGAAAACAGAAGGCCAGAAGGGGCGCAATGGCGCCATCGTGCCTCCTCATAAACTGCTTCCCTTCACCGAATGGGGCAAGCAGCAATGGGAGGCCTACGACCCTGCCAAGGGCGATTATACGGGCAGTTGCCTGCCGTTCGGTCTCATGCGCTCGATGAACTCCCCGGACCCGATCCAGATCATGCAGAGCAACGAGTATCTGGCCTTACTCTACGAGCAGAACACCTGGTTCAAGGTATTTCCGCTCGATGGCCGCAAGCACCGCGATATCGAACCCACCTGGTTCGGCGATTCGGTTGGCCATTGGGAAGGCGATACGCTCGTGGTGGACACGGTGAACTTCAACGGCAAGACCCGGCTCGATACGATCGGCCATCCACACAGCGATCAACTCCACATCATCGAGCGCTTCCAGCGTCCCGATCTCGGCCACATCAAATACGAAGTGACCATAGACGACCCCAAGACCTTCACTCACCCCTGGAAGAACACCCGTATATTCACCCTGCGCCCCGATTGGCAAATCATGGAGTATTCCTGCGAGGAGAACAATAAGGATTTCCTCGAAGGACACATCAAAGGCGGCCTGAATCCGGGCAAGTAGAACCTGCCACCCGGCCTCTGCGATGCGGAGTACGACGCTCTCCCATTTCGCGGAGGCCGAATGCGTTTCACGAAAAAGGCTTCTCTCCTAAGCGCGCGTTCTACGGCGCCGCGAACCGATCGCCATTAAGGCCAGGCCGGAACCGATCCCCAAATATGTACCCGGTTCCGGGACCGCGGCCGTGCCCTCGATCGTGACCAGGCCCTTGTTGCTGCTGGCCGGCACGATCGGATAGCCGCCGGCAGGCTGGGCGATCGTGTAGTCCGTGCCCCCAATGTTGAAGCTGGTGTTGTTGAACGAAAGCAACACGCTGCTGCTGCTGGGGTCTATGGAGCCGGAAAGCGTCGCGCTCGCCGCCGCGGTGCCGCTCGTGGGCGAAACCTGGGTGATCGTCAGAATGAATGTTTCGCCGCTGGAGATCGGCCCGGCGCCGGTACCCGAGGCATCGAATGTCCCGAAGCTGATGTTACTTGGCGCATTCACCGTATTAGACACCAGCCCATCGAAAACCAGATTCCCGGTGCCGATCGGCAGCATGTCTGTCCCGGTCGTGCTGAAAATCCCGGTCGTGCTGTACGTAATCGCAGCGGCGCTCAAAACTGCGGGAAGCGCAGTGGCGGCAAGCGACAATCCCACCACGGAAATAAATTTCATCGGTAGAAGACTCCTCCGATTTTTAGGGGCCTCTGGACCCTGCTCTGCAAGTATGCAAGCCGGGCGGGAAAACAAAAAGAGGGCGCTTATACCTTATGGAAAATCTGCGTGAGGAGCCGTACTCGGGGCTAACAACGCGCGGGTGGAAACTCACGGTGCGGAGTTGCGCAATGCGGGCAGATGGCGATGCGCCACAGCGCGCGACTATGCGCGCGATCGCACCTACCGCATATAAAACAGGCTCAGCCGGGGCAAACCCGCTCTTTCCAGCAGGTTTCGCTCCAGGTATTGTTTTTCGAGCATGGCAAGCTGGTCCGCGGTCATCTTGCCGCGATAGGGGCGGAGCTGGCGATCCAGTTCGCGCCGCGCTTCGAGCAATTGCTCTTCGGTCTGGCGCGACCGCAGCTCCGCGATCAGCTTCTCTTCCAGAACCGTGAGGCGCTGTTCCAAGCCTTCCAGGTCTTGGTAGTGCTGTTCCATCCCGCCGGCCAGCCGTTCGAGCGCCTGCGCGATCTCGCTGTGTCCGGGAGCGATCGCAGCCGCATTCCCAAGCAGGTAGCGGCGCAGTTCCTCGATCGAAAACGGCGGCGGCGTCTTTCCCCGCGAGGGCTGCGCCGCGCCCGCCATCGCCTGCGCTTCCGTCAGCACGGCCTGCGCGCAGAAGGCCAGCGAGTTCACCATCTGCGTCCTCGCCTTCCGGCCGCGCCATTTCGCAAAGGCCGTATCGATGCCGCGCAGCACCGCTTCGAGAGGCACGCCCGCGTTTTTCCAGGTCTCAATCAGCGCCCAATCGAGCGGCGATAGCAGAAACAGGCTCGTGCCGCGCGCCTTCTGAAAATGCTCTTCGATTTCGGTGAAGTAGTTGAAGTAGTTAAACGCCCAATCGTCGCTCAAAACAAATTCACATCCAGTCCCGCGACAAAGTCGATTCCTGGCACCGTTATCTTCGATACCGCCGGATCGTTGGTCAGGAACAAGTTCGCTCTGGCTACGGACGCGCTAGCCAGATGAATGGCATCTGCCGGGCTGACCCGCCGGTCCGCGCGGATCTGCGCGTAGCGCTCCGCGGTTTCGGCTGCAAACGGCAGGAGTTCGACGGCTGGCGGCTGGATCGTGTCGCGTATCTCGACTGCCTGTTCGCGGGTGCCGCGCTTGTAGAAGCCCGTGAGTAATTCCCCGATTGTGAAGATGCTGGTGCAGAGCGAGTCTCCCCGCTCTTGCATCCGTTCCCGAATTTGCCGGGTTCGCGGCCCGAATTCGGGGTGAGCCTCAATCCAGTACACGAATTCCAATGCCCCATAACCGCGCCAGTGGATCGGGCCTCGGCTGCCCCTCCTTTCCGCTATCTAGCAGGCGATAAGTACCACAATTAGCACAAAAAGCAGGCATGGCAGACATGTTCACTGCGGGTGGTTCCGCTCCCAGATCATCTGCAGCCCTTCCAGCGTCAGATGCTCATCCACCTGCTTCAGATATCGCGAGCCGCTAACGATCAGCCGGGCCTGCCCACCCGTGGCGATGGTTTTGGTCTCCGGTCCGAGTTTCGCCACAATGCGCTCCAGGATGCCATCGATCATGCCGATCGCTCCAAAATACAAGCCCGACTGCATGCTGGCCACGGTGTTGGTGCCGACCACGTCTTTGGGAGGCCGGAAATCGACCAGCGGCAGGCGCGCGGTCTTCGAAAATAGCGCGTCGATCGCAATTCCGATCCCCACGGCGATTGCGCCTCCAAGGTATTCGCCCCCGGCGGAAATCACGTCGAAGTTGATCGTGGTCCCCAGGTCGACAATCACGCACGGGCCGCCATATTTGTAAAATCCCGCCACGCCGTTCACCAGCCGGTCCGCGCCCACTTCGTTTGGGTTATCGTAGCGGACCTTCAGTCCCAGGTTCGTGTGCGGCGTGACGAACAGGGCTTCCGTGCGGAAATAGCGCTGGGTCATGGCGGCCAGAGTGCTGTCGATCGGTGGCACCACGCTGGCGATGATAATGCCGTGCACGTTCGAGATGTCGAGACCGGCGGGCACGAATAGGTTGCTCAGCAGAATACCCCATTCGTCGGCGGTCTGATCGTGCACCGTGCGCAGCCGCCAGTGGGCCGCCAGGTTGCGCCCCTCGAATGCGCCGATCGTGATATTGCTGTTCCCCGCGTCAAGCGCTAGCAGCACGTACCCCTCCTGCGATAATCACCGCATCGGTTCCGTTGTCCTGGCGCACTTTCAGATAGCCGGCATCGGTCAGACCGGCGGTGATGCCATAAATATCGCCCTCCTTCTGCTGGACCACTACGCGCCGCCCGCGGGCGTAACTCGAAGCCCGCGTGAAGAGTTGCAGAATGGATTCCGCGGGCAACGCCAGAAAGCTGTCGATGGCCGGAATGAGGGCCACGAGCAGATCCGTGCGCGGCCATTCGCGGCCGGACTCCAGACGCAGGGACGTGGCGATCTGCGCCAGTTCCGGCGGAAACCCCGCATGGTTCACATTGATGCCGATTCCTCCAATGGCCGCGCCATCGCTTACCTGCGCCAGAATGCCCGCGGCCTTTTTATCGCCGATCAGCACATCGTTGGGCCAGCGGAGATCGCACACGATGCCGGTGGCGGTCGTGATGGCTTCGGCCGTAGCCAACCCCAGCGCCATAGTGACGAGAGGCGCGGGGCGCGCCACAATCGATAAGTAAATGCCCGTGCCCGGCTCCGAATGCCAGCTATGCCCGTGCCGGCCCTGGCCGGCGGTCTGCTCTTCGGCCAGAATCACGCTGCCCAACGGGAGACCGGCCGCGGCGCGCATGGTCGAGTCTACGATTGCGTGATATTCGATTCGCCGCCCCGGCAGGGCGCGGCGCAGAAGTTCCGCGTCGATCGGGGTCATACCAGCTCCAGGCGGAAACTGATATCCACGGCGCGCGCGGAATGCGTGATCGCGCCGGAGGAGACAAAATCGGCGCCGGCGCGCGCGTAGGCTGCCACGTTGGCTAACGTGATGCCGCCGGATAATTCCACTTTCGCGCGGCCGCCGATCTCCCGCACCCATTCGGCGGCCTCTTCGGGCGAAAGATTGTCCGGCAACACGTGAACGGCCCCGGCATCCAGTGCCTCGGCCAATTCGGCTTTCGTGCGCACTTCGATCTCAATCGGCAGCCCGGTTGCGCGCGCGCCCGCGACCGCCTCGCGCACGCCGCCGGCCGCGGCGATATGGTTGTTTTTGATCAGAATGGCATCGTACAACCCCATGCGGTGATTGACAATCCCGCCTGCCGCCGCCGCTTTCTTTTCGAGCGCGCGCATTCCGGGTGTGGTTTTGCGGGTATCGAGCACCCGGCAACCGGTGCCCGCCACGGCATCGGCGAAGCCCCGGGCGAGCGTGGCCACGCCGCTCAGCCGCTGCAGAAAATTGAGCGCCACCCGTTCGCATTCGAGCAGCGTGCGCGCGCGGCCGGCGACCGTGGCCAGAATGTCGCCATCCGCGGCGCGATCTCCATCGCGGCGCAATAAGTGCAGTTCGTCCACCCCGCCCCGCAGCTTGTAAATTTCTTCCAGCAGGTCGAGCCCAGCCACTACCAGCGGCTCGCGCGCCACAAACCGCCCGCGCGCCCGCCGCGATTCCGGCACGCATGCCTGTGTAGTCACATCGCCCGAACCGATGTCTTCTTCGAGCGCCAGCCGGACAATTTCCGTCATAGCGCGCCGTCGATTTTCCGCAGCTGCGATTCGTAGTCGGCCAGCTTCTTCCGCATGTTATCCACCACTTCCGGCGGCGCCTTTTCCAGGAATGCCGGGTCGGTCAGGCGGCTCCGCGAATTTTCGATGTTCCGTGTCAACTGCTCTTTTTCCTTCGCCAGCCGTTTGCGCTGCGCCTCTTCCTGCGATTTCGGCAGACGCAGCGCCAGGTCGAACTCGGCCGTGGAACTGATGGCCGCCGAAGCGCCGGAAATGGCGGGCGCGGTCCCGGCGGCAAACTCCAGCTTCACGTTCGAGAGCCGCTCCACCGCCGGGGCTTGCCGGCGGGCCAGCTCGAGCGCGTCGCTGCGGGAATACAGCGTGCCCTCGAGCTGCTGCTTCGGGTCCAGCTTGCTTTCCGCCCGCAATGTGCGCGCCATCGTCACCACTTCCTGCAGAATGCCGATTTCGCGCTCGGCCAGGTGGTCCGCCACTTCCGCCCGGTATTGCGGATAGCCGGCCAGCGCGATCGATTTCGGGCGGTCCGCGCGTCCGGCCGCCAGCCGCTGCCAAAGCTCCTCGGTCAAAAACGGCATCGCGGGATGCAGCAGCCGCAAGGCGGTCTCAAATGCCGCCAGCGCATTGCGCCAGTCGCTCGTCAGGCCGGTATTGTCCCGGAAACGCAGCTTCTTCAGCTCGATGTACCAGTCGCAGAACTCATGCCAGAAGAATTGCCAGACGATCTGCGCGAACTCGTGATACCGGTACTGCTCGATAGCCCGGTTGGCCTGCTCGGCGGCATTGTTGAGGCGGCTGAAAATCCAGCGGTCCTCAACCGGAACTTCGAGCCTCTCGGCATCCGGCTCCGGCAGAAACGTCTCCAGCCATGCCGGGAGCCATGGTTCCACCTTCGCCGCTTCCATTTTGCCGAACAAAAATCGCGCCGCGTTCCAGATCTTATTTGCGAAGTTTCGCGAGCCGGCCATGCGCTCTTCGCTGAGCACGATATCGGTTCCCGGGGCCGCGCCTTGCAGCAGCGCCATGCGCACGGCATCGGTTCCATACCTCTCGGTAACCACCAGCGGGTCGATAGTGTTGCCGCGGGTTTTCGACATTTTCTGCCGCTCGGCGTCCCGCACCAGGCCGTGGATATACACCTGCCGGAACGGCACGTCGTCCATGAATTCCACGCCCATCATGATCATGCGGGCCACCCAGAAAAACAGGATGTCGAAGCCCGTGATCAGCAATGAAGTGGGGTAGTAAAGCGCCAGGTCCGGCGTCTGCTCGGGCCAGCCAAGAGTCGAGAACGGCCATAGCGCGGAACTGAACCAGGTATCGAGCACGTCGGGGTCCTGCTCCAGGTGCGTCGCGCCGCAGCGGGCGCAGCTTTGGGGCGTCTCCCGGGCCACCAGGATTTCGCGGCATTCCCGGCAATGCCACGCCGGAATGCGATGGCCCCACCAGAGCTGGCGGGAGATGCACCAGTCGCGGATGTTGTGCATCCACTCGTAGTAGGTCTTCACCCAGTTCGGCGGCACGAACTGAATGCGCCCCGATTCCACTACGTCGATGGCTTTGGCGGCCAGCGGCTTGGTGCGCACGAACCATTGCGTCGAAACCAGCGGCTCCACCACCGTCTGGCAGCGGGCGCATTTGCCGATACTCAGCGGGTAGTCTTCGATCTTTTCAATCAAGCCGCGGGCTTTCAAATCGGCCACCACGCGGCGGCGCGCATCCATGCGGTCTTCGCCCCGGTAAGGGCCGGCTTCCGCGGTCATCAGGCCGCGCTCATCGATCACCTGGATCTTGGGCAAGTTGTGGCGGCGGCCGGCTTCGAAATCGTTGGGGTCGTGCGCCGGAGTCACCTTCACCGCGCCGCTGCCGAAGGCCGGGTCCGCCAGATCGTCCAAAATAATGGGAATCTCGCGATCCATCAGCGGCAATTGCACGGTCTTCCCGTGCAGATCGAAGTAGCGCTCGTCCCTGGCGTTAATCGCCACCGCGGTATCCCCGAGCATCGTCTCCGGCCTGGTGGTCGCGACCACCACGTAACGTTCCGGCATCCCGTTCACGGGATAGCGGATGTGCCACAGGTGCCCGGACACATCGGCGTGCGAAACCTCGAGATCGGAAATCGCGGTCTGGCAGCGCGGGCACCAGTTCACCATGTACTCGCCGCGATAGATCAGGCCCTTCTCGTGGAGCCGAACGAACACCTCCCGCACCGCCGCCGAAAGACCCGGATCGAGCGTGAACCGCTCGCGGCTCCAATCGCAGCTCGCGCCCAGACGGATCATCTGGCGCTTGATCGTATCTCCGTACTTCGCCTTCCATTCCCAGACCCGCTCTTCAAACTTCTCCCGGCCCAAATCCTGCCGCCGGATGCCCTGTTCCAGCAGGCTGCGCTCCACCACCATCTGCGTGGCGATGCCCGCGTGGTCTGTGCCCGGCAGCCAGAGCGTGTTGTCGCCCCGCATCCGATGCCAGCGGATGGTCACATCGATTTCGGTATGTTCCAGCATGTGGCCGATGTGCAGCGACCCGGTCACGTTGGGCGGCGGAATTACCAGCGAGAAAACGTGCCCGGCGCCGGCGCTGCCGCCAAAGCCCGCGCGGAAAACCCCCTGGTCAATCCATCGCTGCGCCCAATGCGGCTCGAACCGCCCAGGTTCATAAATCGCTTCAATTTGCATGTGGGAATAGATTCAGGATAGCAAGCGCGTTCGCGCATTCGGCACAAGGGAATAGGGGGAAGCAGTCGCACTCGCCCCGGAAGCCGCGACCGTCCACGGAGCGGCCGATGCGGGCCTGCCCCTATCCGCCCGCAATCGCGCCGACCACCAGCAACGGCTCCGTTCCGCTGGCCACCGCTTCGGGCAGGGGAGTATCCGGCGGATCGTTCGACAGATCTTCCTGGCAGGCGAAGAATCGCACGAACGCGCGGCGCTCTCGAGTTACGTGATCGCGCAGAGTGCCCTCGAGCATTGGGTAGCGGGCTTCGAGCGCGTCCAGCACGCTGCGCAGGGTCGCTGCGCCCGCTACCTCCAGCTTCACTTCGCTTTCGGTAATCCGCGCCAGTGTACGTAAGTGCGCCGGCAGGATTACCCGGATCATTGGATCGTCTGCGCCTCCACCGAGAGCACCGCCGGCAGATCGTGCACGATCGCGTTCCAGCTATCCCCCCCGTCCGCGGATGCGTAGACCTGGCCGCCGGTAGTGCCGAAATAGATGCCGCACTTATCGAGCGAGTCTACCGACATGGCGTCGCGCAGCACGTTCACGTAGCAGTTGCTCTGCGGCAGGCCTTTCGAGAGCGGCTCCCACTCGTTGCCCCCGGTGCGGCTGCGGTACACACGCAGCTTTCCCTCCGGCGGGAAATGGTGCGAGTCGCTCTTGATGGGCACTACATATACCGTTTCCGGCTCGTGCGCGTGCACGTCGATCACGAAACCGAATCCCTTCTGATCGAACTCTTTCGAGGTCCCATCCTTTTCCCGGTAAACCGTGTGGTCGCCCGGCAGATTCCCGCTCACATCCTGCCATAGTTCGCCGGCATTGTCGCTGCGCAGCACGCTCCAGTGTTTCTGCATGAACAGCACATCGGGCCGGGAAGAATGCATGGCGACGTGATGCACGCAGTGGCCGACTTCGGCCTCGGGATTGGGAAGGAACAGCGAGCGCAGACCGCGGTTGACCGGCTTCCAGGTCTCGCCGCGGTCGTCGCTTCGGAATGTGCCCGCGGCCGAAATGGCAATGTACATCCGCGCCGTATTCACCGGATCGAGAAGAATGGTATGCAGGCACATCCCGCCCGCGCCCGGCTGCCATTTCGCTCCCGATTCGTGGCGCCGCAGGCCCGGCATCTCCTGCCAGTTCTGCCCGCCATCGGTCGAGCGAAAAATCGCGGCGTCTTCCACTCCCGCATATACGGTGTCCGGATCGTTCCACGCCGGTTCCAGGTGCCACACCCGTTTGAATTCCCAGGGGTGCGGTTTGCCGTCGTACCACTGGTGCGGGCCGGGAGTTCCCTCGTAAACGAATTTATTGCCCACCGGCTCCCAGGTCTGGCCGCCATCGCTTGATCGCTGCACCTGCTGGCCGAACCAACCGCTCGATTGCGACGCGTAGATGCGGTCCGGGTCGGCGGGCGACCCCTTCAAATGGTACATTTCCCAGCCCGGAAAATGCGGCCCGCTCACGTCCCACTTTTGGCGCTTTCCATCCGAACTCAGAATGAATGCGCCTTTGCGCGTCCCCACGAGAACTCGTACTTTGCTCATCGCTTTACCTTCTTCCTTCTCTTGTTCTCTCCAAATGGCGGCAGCAACGGCGTCGGGTCCCTCTGCTCCCATCGCCGCCGTGTCTCGGCCAGGATCTCCCCCCGGTGTTTCTCCAGGTACTCCATCAGGTCGCTGGGCGCGGCTG
>Ga0070737_10002917_pt1 | contig 19433 bp, 12 predicted proteins | sample Coa_R1_10_FD_66438 | JGI IMG/M metagenome (GOLD analysis project Ga0070737, IMG submission 66438) | Surface soil microbial communities from Centralia Pennsylvania, which are recovering from an underground coalmine fire - Coalmine... | ecosystem: Environmental > Terrestrial > Soil > Unclassified...
AGTTCCCTGACGCGCCCCCGTGGTACCTCGCGCCACAGGGTGGCAAGATCGTTGCCAGTCAGGGCTGGGCAGGCGCGCCCGCGCTTACACTACGCCTGCGGGTTGACGATTGGGCGCGCATCGTTGGGCGCAAACTCGACGCGCGCTGGGCGCTCGTCACGCGCCGCCTCACCACCACAGGCGACCTGCGGCTGGCGCTGCGGCTCCCCTCGATTCTCCATATGTAACCTGTACTGTAAATGACTTGCCTGCTTGGCCGTCATATGTTCACGTAACAGACAATCGTATTCGTAGATGTGCCGATGTGCGCCAAAGGACAGATGAGAACAATCTGGAAGTGGGGGAGTAGCGATGTTGGATGAACACCCGTCACTTGAACGCCTGACGGGGACGACATTTGGCGGTTTTCGCCTGGAACAGATCATCAGCCGCAGCCAGCTTGGCGCGCTCTATCAGGCGCAGCGTCTCGCCGACAGCGCGCCCCATCTCCTGCGTGTCATCACGCTGCCGCGCAGCATCTACGCCAACCAGCCGCCCTATGCGGATCAATCGAGCTATCTCGCACGTTTTCGGCGTGAGGCGGCGCTGCTTACCACGCTTCAACATCCCTATATCCTCCCATTGGTCGAGTATGGCGTCGCACGCGATCTGCCCTATCTCGTCTGGCCTGCGGTCTCCACACGCACACTGGCCGCCCGTCTGACGCACAACGGCCCGGTAGACCCCTTGACCGCCGGTCGCTATCTCGATCAGATCGCCGCCGCGCTCGAATATGCCCATGAACGCTCGATTCTCCATCGCAACCTGAGCGCCGCATGCGTCTATCTGCAACTGGACGGGCGATTGCTGGTCGCCGAGTTTGGCGTGCGACGGCTGATCGAACTGGCTCGGCCCGACGCCGAGCAGTATGCGCTCAATGCGCTGGATGAGGCGTGCGCGCCGGAACAGATTCGTGAGGGCGCGCTTGGCCCCGCCACCGATGTCTATGGGCTTGGCGCGTTGCTCTACCAGGCGCTTTCCGGCGCGCATGTCTTCCCCGGCGCTACCCGCGAAGAGGTCGCCCAGCGCCACCTTATGGCGCCCGTCCCGTCGCTCAGCGCCATTCGCTCTGGCTTGCCCGTCGCGCTCGATGATGTGCTGGCGCGCGCATTGGCAAAGGAGCCGGGGCGACGTTTCCAGCAGCCAGGGGCGCTCGCCAATGCCTACCATCAGATCGTCGCGCCCAACGCGACCACACGCATCCCCTTCGTAGTTGGCGCCTCCGGGTCAGCGCAGCAACCGCTGACACAGAATCCCTACAGCCCCCTGCCAGGGCCACATTCGCTGGCGCCACACCCGCTCGATACAGATGAAGATGAAGACGACGCACAGGCGGGCGTCGGCTATCATCCAGGGGCCGAGACGCCTCGTTCCCCACAACGAACGCCAGCCGCATTCCTTGCCAACCGCCCGTGGGCGGTTCTCCTGGCGGCGGTGGTGATACTGGCGCTGGTGGGGGCAGGCGTGTTGATACATTTCGCGTCGCAACCCGCAGGCGTATCCCCGGCGATAGCGACCGTAACCTTCTCGGACAGTCCGGCCAGCCAGACCGCCGCCACTGGCGGCTCGGATGCGCTACGGCTGGTGGCGCAGCATCTTCCCACTCCCTCCGCTGGCTTCCACTACGCCGCCTGGCTCATCAACAGTCAGACCGAAAACATCGTTTCCCTGGGATCGCTGACGCCCCAGAATGGGCAACCGGGCGTCTATTCGCTTGCGTTGATAGGGCAAAACGGCCAGCCAGGGCAAAATCTGCTTGGGCTGGGTGACCGTATCGAGGTCACACAGGAGCAAGGGCAGACGTCCGGCCCGACGGGCAGAATTGTGTTGCTTGGCGTCTTCCCACCACTGGCGTTCGTTCATGTGCGCCATCTGCTCGTGAGCTTCCCCACTACTCCAGGCGCAGTTGGCTTGATGGTAGGCGCACGCGATCAGGCATTGTTGCTCCACACGCAGGCGCAGCAGTTCGCGGCGGCGCTGGCGGCTGGGCAAAACGCGACAGCGCAATGCCTGGCGCAGAGTCTGCTCGACATCGCCGAGGGATCGTCGGGCGCGGAGTACAAGCCGCTGTCGGCTGCCTGTCAGGCGCTTAACGTGACGGCGCAGGGCGATGGCTTTGGCTTGCTCCCACATGCGCCGAGCGCACACGCCACCGGGAATGGGTACGGCTCTGGCTACTCCAGCTCAGCCGAGTCGGGCTTTCTACAAGAGGCCGCCGCGCACGCCTCCCTGGCCGCCGCTCAGACCGACGCGACTGCGGCCATCCGCACAGCAGCCGGGCAGGTGGAGGTCTGCCTGAGCAATATGCAGGGATGGATCACCTCGCTTGCGCAGGCCGCCAGCGCCTACCTGCTTCATCCCAATGCGTCGGCTGGGCAGGCCATTCTCTCGCTGGCGCGCAAAGCGTATCAGGGGACAGATACAAACCTCGACGGGCGGGTTGATCCTGTGGCTGGCGAGGGTGGCGCGCTGACCGCCTACTTTGCGGCGCAGCGCATGGCTACCCTCACACTGAAGGCGACCAGCAATTGAGCCACGCGAGCACCTAAATAGTCAATTGCGCCAAATGGCGCCCGGGTCTTATGACTATCGCCTGGCGCCATTAACTACATTCACTTTCAGATATATATCAGAGAGAGCAGTTAGTGCTCACACTGAAAGCCGACCGAGATGGGCGTGGCCGATTGGGTATAGCCAGCAGGTGGCGTCAGCGAGAAGCTATTGCTATTGGTCGCCGTGCCCCACCACAGTTCCGTGTAGGTGATCGAGCAGTTGGGCATATTCGAGCAGCCACCGGAGACCACGAGCTGCGATGGCGCGCTCGCTGCTCCGCCGCCAACCACGTCGGCCTGCATCGTCACACCGATCACCTTGTTGGTGTGGGAGTCAACATAGATCAGAGTCAGCGCCGGAGCGTTCACTACGGCAAGCTCATAAGCGGTATGTCCCTGATACGTAACGGGATGCGATAGCGAATCACCAATCACCCACACAATTCCCGCCTGCATCTGCGTAGCGGTAGTGACCAGTAGTTGTGTCACCCCTACCCTTGGCTCTCCATCCAGCCCTGTCAAGAGCGGATCGGCGGGATACGAGAGCGTAGAATAAGAACTGCCCTGCAACCGGAGAGCCGTCGTCCCCTGTACAATATCCGTCGTCTCGGCGCCGGTGGTATTGTTGACAATTTCAATCCGCTCCCGCCGACTGTTGACCGACTGTCCGATAGCCGCGTTGGTTTGCCCGGTGATCGCATACGTATTGCCTGCGCCATTCGAGGCTTGCGCCGTGAAGTGCAGGAACAGCCCAGTGGTGGATTGCGGTTGAGCGCCAATCTGCGCCGCGACCGTCATCTGCTGCTGATACGAACTATCCATCGAGAGGCTAGCGATTCGCTCCTCCTGAACAGTTGCGCTTATGCTACTCGCATCGGACACATTGGAGGGCTGCGCGATAAACGCCAGATCAACCTGCGTGGGAGTCTGCTCCCCCACCGACGATGGCGGCAAGTTCGACGACGGAGAACTCGAAGAGACTTCCTCAGCCGCCAACCCGGCCCCTGTGGGTTCAGTATGAACCTGACCCACGGCTGGCCATGCGCTCTGCTGATCGCAGGTTAGCGCCTGCCAGTCGGGCAGTCCCGGCAATCCCCATGTCAGCCACTCGCCGCCAAAACTTGCCGAGGCGCTCTGGCAGCCAATCAGGCTCCAGCCTCGGCCATCGAGCGCCTCGCGCAAATGAAGTGTGGTCAGGCCATCCTGCTGCGGAATATCCCAGGTAATCTCGATGTAGCGCATGCTCTTCGCCACAGAGTTATTTGGTAGCACAGGGGCGCTCACAAACTGTGCGCCATCCGGCAGGTATCCCGGCGTCAGCGGCGTGAAGGCCAGCTCAGGCGCGGCGGCGTGAAGCGCGCTTGCCGTCTGGCGCAGCGCATTGCTCACCGGAGTAGGAACGTTCGTGGTACGCACAATGGGGTTGGTATTCTTTCCCTCGTGCGCCAGCCCCCGGAACAGGGCCACCGTCAGCGAGATAATCAGCAAAGCAACCAAGGTAGACAAGCCACTGCGCAGATAAAACGCTCGCCGTTGAAATGGTGTTCTCGGCAGGCGCGCAGGTGTGAAACTAGGCGGCCCGACATCATCATCGTCGGAAGCATGCTCAGGCTCCTGTGGATAGACCACCTTCGGCGAAAGCAAACGTACCACCGAAGCGGCAGGCGATTCCTTCGCAGGATGAAGCGATTCGCGCACAACGGGGCTTGGGCCACGCTGCGCAATTGCCGCCTGAATGCGCTCGAAGACCTCCGGCGAGGGGCTGGTGGAAGGAAGCAACGCGATCTTGCGATTGACGTCACGATAGCGTTGCGCCTTTCGTGTACACGCGAGGCAGGTGGCGAGATGTGCGGTCACTTTTGCCTGTAAGGCAGGCGTTAACTCACCATCAACATACGCGGAGAGATAAGGCGCGATTTCATCGCACGTCGCCGCATCAGGCCGCCCCGTCTGATCGGTTGGCTCGCTCATCGCTTCCCCTCCTCTCGCATTTCATCATAATACTTCACAAACAAATCGCGCGCCCGGCTCAAGCGCACAGCCGCCGCCCCCGGTGAGATGCTCAGCGCCTCGGCGATCTCACGATAGCTCAGACCTTGCTGGCTAAAGAGCAACAGGCAGATCGCATATTTCTTTGGCATGCGCTTCAGCACATGCGCAATATGATCGCGTTCGGCGATGCTCTCAAACGGCGCCGTGCCCCCCGGCTGGGCGATCTCTCGATGTGGGCCGTCTTCCTCCTCATCTGGCGCCAGCGACGTTTCCAGGCCAAAGATGCGGCGTACACGCGAACGCTTGCGCAGATGATCCATACACAGGTTGGTAGCGATGCGATAGAGCCAGGGACGCAGCCGCGCGGCGTCGCGGAGTTGCGCAAAATGCTCGTGGGCGCGAATAAAGACCTCCTGTGTCACATCGTCGGCGTCTTCCTGGTTACCCAGCAGGCGAAACGCATACGAGTGGATGGCGGCGCTGTAATCAATATAGATTGTGGTAAGGAACGCCTCTGCCGATTGGCTATCGCCGTCGGCTGGCGTCTCAATGATCACGACGACTCCGTTCTGCGCATGCAGGGCTTGAGCCACATGCTGAAGCGGCCCAGCGAGGGTGATGTCGCTAGTGCGTTGGCGATCCCTCCTTGCCAGTGTAGCATACACCATCTCTTCTCCTGGCTGCCAGAGGAAAGCGCGACCACACAGCGCAACCATTCCGCCAGGCGCCGAGCCTCTACGCATACGACGCGAGATTCGCGCCAGGTTTTACAGGCGCCATACGGAGAGTAAGGGATGATGGCGGATGACAGCGACTGCGGCGCGAAAAGAGGCAAACATGCGGCAAACATGCGGCAAATATGCAGCAAACATGCGGCAAATATGCGGCAAACGTGCGGCGCTTGACACGTGCAAGATTCGGCGTATACTATACTCGTCCGTCGTCAGGCGCCCGACGTGCCTGTATGCCTGTGCGAGCGCCCAAGCGTATACGAATCTTTTCTGTGGTATGCTGATGTGATGTGGAATGCAAGAGGTTAAGAGATGTGGCCATTCAAACGGCGGGTAGCCTCGCAAGCAGTGCAAACAAAAGAACGGTTCTTCTGGATAGGTGGACGGCGACATGTCGAGGCGACCTACCCATTGCCCAAAGACCTGGGCGAGGTCAACCGGCTGGATTTCCAGCATTTCGTTTTGCGTAACGGATTTGGTGGCAACTATCTGGCGCCTGTCAACAATCCTCATGAGGTTCTCGATGTTGGCTGTGGGACGGGGCGCTGGGCAATGGAACTGGCGACACTCTTCCCAAACGCCAACGTGATTGGCGTAGACATCGTGGCCCCTGCGGTAGATCGCGAGGCGACGCTGGGCACGGGCCTGGATCGTCGGCCACCCAATTACGCCTATGTCCAGGGGAACATCCTGGAAGGGTTACCGTTCGCCGAGCGCAGCTTCGACTTTACCCATCAACGCTTGCTGATCACAGCGATTCCAAAGGATCGCTGGCCCTATGTGGTTGCCGAACTCAAACGAGTAACCAAACCAGGCGGCTGGATAGAGCTTGCCGAGCCGGGCTATCCTCAGCATGCTGGCCCTGGCCTGAAGCAGTTATGGGATAGCTGGGTGGAATTGTGCGCGCTCCGCAAGGCAGACTTTCTCATCGGATCGACGATTGGCGATATGCTCGAAACCGCCGGTCTGCGCCATGTCATCCGCCATGCAAAAGACTTCCCAATGGGCATACACGGTGGGCGGCTGGGCCAGATGTCGGCGACCGACTGCCTGGCGACCGGCGAGGCGCTACGCGGCCCAACGGTTGGCGCGGGCGTCCGCACCGCCGAGGAGTACGAGCGCCTGATGGAGATGACCCGCGCCGAGGTCAACGATCCGCGCAGCAAAGCCGTCTTGCCATTTTACCTGGCGTGTGGCCAGCGCCCCGCATAGTAAACGTCTGACCTGAATCTCGTTCCTCCCTGTTGAGCCAGACACACATGAGGTTTCATGTGTGTCTGGCTCCTGATTATGATGCCCTTGGATTACTACGACCGGCGCATGTCCAGATGGAAATGGGGTATCGCTTTTCTACTTCGCCGTGGTGGGCTACGAGTATCACCTGGCCGGGCAGCATCTCTTGCGCACGCTCAACTACGATTTCACATTCGCCAGCGCCGGAGCCGACGACCCCGCCGCGCTCGCCGCCCTTGACAACGCCCTGCGTGAGGGGTCGGTGGCGCTGGGTATGCTCGATATGGGCACCCCTTACCTACGCGCCTGACCACCGCGCGACGTTAGGCGCTGACCACGCGATTGAGGTGCTCGCCAGGCAGGGTGATACCGTGGTCGTCCACGATCCCGCTGACTACCCCGCAGTCAGCCTCCCGGTGAATGACCTCCTGGAAGCATAGGAGCGCGATGTCTACACTGGCCGATCTGGAGACCAGCTTCATCACCGCGTGGGGATAACCGCCTGATTCAGAAAACAGTAGATTAAAAAAACGCCCCCGCTTCCATAATGGAAGCGGGGGCGTCAGCCGGATCAACCGGCTATTGGGGCCATGCTACCAGTCGCGCTCGCGGCGCGCGCGGTCACGCTCGCGCCCTTGCATGCGGCGGTCGTACTCGGCGCCTTCCTCATTTGGCTGCGAATAGTCGCTATAGTTGTTATAGCCACTGAAGCCGCTATTGCCGGAGTCGCGATAGCCGCGTCCGCCGCTGTAGCCGCTATCGGTGTAGCCATCGTCACGGCGCGACGGGCGGTCGTTATAGCCACGCCCACCGCCATAGCCGCCCGACGAGCGCCCATAGCTCCCCGAACCACCAAAGCCACCCGACGATTCACGCGAGTAGCCGCCATTGCCACGGCCATAGCCGCCGCTGTCGCGCCCACCACCGTAGCCGCCTCGGCCACCGTAGCCACCACCGCCACGGTTGCCGCCGTCCGGTCGGAAGGTGCGCTCCTGGGCCTCGTTCACACGGATGGTGCGGTTGCCAAACATCGTGCCGTTCAACGCAGCAATGGCATGTTGCGCGGCCTCATCCGAAGCCATCTGAACGAACCCAAAACCTTTGCTCTGGCCGCTTGCTCGGTCATACACAATCGCCGCCTCAACGACAGGCCCAAACACACGAAACAAATCGGCCAATTGCTCATTATCGGCCGTGTAGGGCAGATTCCCTACATAGATGCGAGTTGCCACACAGGCTCCTTGTACATACTACTCAATCTGGGTACCGCCAGCGTTTGCCTTTTTGCCTTAGCGTTTGCCTTGAAGGCTGGCCGACGTCACACAAACGAACACACAACGGACACACAACTACAAACACACTACGCAACGCGCTTCCGCAAACTGTACGATGGGGCGTGAACACCACTGAACATCACGAGGGTGAGAACACACAACACGGCTCAACACTACGCAAAGACACACACATCCAAACACATCCGCCGACACCCGGCGCACGAGGACAAATCGCTTTGTGAAAGGGTATACTACCTACACGATCAACCACAACCGATGAGGAGCGCTACCATGACCGACCCGACCAATCTACCCGATCTCCCTGAACACGTTGCTGAGCCAAACACGCCACAGCCTTTTGGGGGCGTCCTCGATGAGGCGCTCGCCCCGGAACGTGGCTTCATGTTCCTCGAACAACAGTATACCACATTTTCGGGCGCGCGTGTAGTGGTGGTTCCAGTGCCGTTTGACGGCACAACCTGCTATCGCCCAGGCGCCCGCGAAGGCGCGCAGGCCATCATTGACGCCTCGCGTAACCTCGAACTCTACGACGCCGAACTGCGTCGTTCGCCCTACCTGGTGGGTATTCACACGCTGCGTCCGGTCGAGATCATCCAGGGCAATGCGCAGGCAATGGTGGATCGCACCGAACAGGTGACGGGCGCCTTGCTCGACCGCGACAAATTCGTGGTGACGCTTGGGGGCGATCACCTCACCTCGATAGGCGTCATTCGTGCCTTTGCGCGTCGCCATCCTGGCATGAGCGTGTTGCAAATAGACGCCCACGCCGACCTGCGCGACGAATACGAAGGCTCACGCCTGAGCAGCGCAACCATCATGCGGCGCACCCTGGAGGTCTGCCCACACGCCGCCCAGGTGGGCATCCGCAGCCTGAGCGAGCCTGAGGCGCGGTTCGTGGCTGAGCGTAAACTGTCGCTCTGGCTCGCCAGCGACATCCATGCGCAGCGCGGGCGTGGCGAACAACGCTGGATTGGCGAGGTGGTAGCGACGCTTGCCGACGAGGTGTACGTGACGATTGATATTGACGCCTTCGACCCCTCGCTCGTCCCCGGCACAGGCACCCCAGAGCCGGGCGGCCTGGGCTGGTATGACGTGATTGACCTGCTGACCGCTGTGACGGCCAACAAGCGCGTGCTCGGCTTCGATGTGGTGGAACTTTCGCCGCTGGTGGAAAGCCATGTCAGCCCGGTGGTGGCGGCCAAGCTCGTCTACAAGCTGATCGGCCTTGCGCTGCGGTAGGCGCATCTCTCTACGTGTCTCTTTCGATTGCCTCTTACTTTCTTGGGCAAGTTTTATTGGGCGAGAGCCGCCTCAATGTGGTCGCACAGTACCCCTACTCCGTCCTCGCGGGCGATCTGCGCTTTGAGCGTCTCGGCGCGCTGTCGCAGATCTGGGCTAGTAAGTAGTTCGCCCAGTATCCGGGCGACGCGCTCCTCGGTGTAACGCTTCCGCGTAAGGGTTCGGCCCACACCCAGATGCTCCAAGATCGCGCCGTGGAAGAATTGATCCGCTCCCCACGGCGCGATGAGCGTGGGGACGCCTGCCCGCAGGCTCTGGGCAAGCGTGCCCGCGCCACCGTGATGAATGACCGCCGCGCACTGCGGATAGGCCCACGAGAACGGCACATACTCGACACAGCGCGTTCGCTCATCAGGCTTTGCGGGCGTGTACGCCTCGCCTGCGCCGATCACCAGGGCACGCGCGCCGACCGCATGGATGGCGGCGACGCTGGTCGCGAAAAACGGCACGAACGCCTGGCCGACCAGAGCGCCCATCGAGCCGGAGGAGACGGCGATGACAGGCTCGCCCTGCGCGTCGGCAAAGAACTCCTCCACCTCCGGCGGCGCCTGCCAGTTCGTAGGGCGATCCCAAAACAGGAATCCGGTTACCCAACAGCAAGGCGGCCAGGCGGCGGGACATGGGAAGGCGGACGGCGAGAAAGCCACCGCCGCGCCGCTGGGTGAGAGATTCCCATCTTGGAGCAGGCGATGGCGTGGAGGAAGCCCATAGGCGGCGCGCGCGGCATTGAGCGGAGCGTCACTCGCGCGCGCAACCGCGACTCCGCCAAGCGCCCACAGTGCACGATTGACCGCTCGCGCCAGGGGAGGGGGGAGAGAAATCGGCAGGGGAGTGGGCGCAACCTCTGCGGAGGGGATCGTAGGAGAGAGCGCGATGCTCAGCCACCGAATACCGGTCAGTTCCGCGACCGCCGAGGCAGCGACCTGACTGACGGAGGCGACCAGGATGTCCGCATACTGGCAGGCATCGCGCAAACGCCCAATGTTCTCTTGAAGGGCGGGGCCAAGGTAATCATAGGCCAGGATACGCAGCGAGACAAACGGATCGTTGTCCATCACCAACCGATGGACAACCGACGGATCGAGGGTACGCAGATCGCTGGCAAGCAGCGTGGTCGCAAAGCCCTCAGCGCGCAACTGATCTGCAAACAGCGGCTCAACTACAAACTCAACCTCATGATTGCGTTCACGCAGGCCATAGGCGAGCGCGATATAGGGGTAGAGATCACCCATAGAGCCAATCGAACTGATAACGATGCGCGCCATGTGAGCGACCATTCACTACTGGACTGCTTAGAGCGCCAACCCTGGCGCCAGCAGATGAAGGATACGTGGGATAGCAGGCCCCAGCACGACGATCAGAATCGGCGGGAAGATCAGCAGCACCAGCGGAAAGATCATCTTGATGGGCGCCTGTTGCGCCTGCGCCTGCGCGCGTTGCCGCCGCCGCACCCGCATCTCCACCGCCTGAATGCGCAGCACCCACCCAAGCCGCGTGCCCGTCTCTTCCGCCTGAATGAGCGCGCCGACAAATGCGCTCAGGTCTTCGACGCCAGTGCGCTCCACCAGGTTACGCAACGCCTGCGCATTCGAGACGCCGATATTTTTCTCGCGCAGGTAACGGTCGAACTCGCGCGCAAGCAACGAATTTGACTTTGTGACGATGTAATACACCGCCTGATCAAAGCTCAGTCCGGCCTCCACGCTCACCGTCAACAGGTCAATCACATCGGGCAGCGCGTTCGTGATCTGAAGTTTGCGTTTGTCTATCTCACCGCGCAACCAAAACCCCGGCAGAAAGTAGCCCAGGCCACCAAAGATCGCCAGAAAGAGGACATAGCCAGTCAGCCCCCGCTGGATGAGCGCGCCAGAGCCTATCCCCATGCCAATGCCAAGCAGCGTGGTGAAAATGCGGAGGGCAATGAAGTCGGACGCCTGCATACGTCCACCCTGCCCCGCCTGGATGAGCTGCAACTGAAGGTTTTCCAGCACGGACGATGGCGTAAGCCGCGTAACGCCACGCGCCAGTTGCGCGGTGAACGGACGCAGAAATCGTTCGGCGAACGGGCGCTGCAACTCAATCTCTTCAGGCGTCAGATTGGTCATCGTCGCCTGCTGGATGCGCTGCTGAATGGGATTGTTGCGGCGCGAGTTGGCTGCCCCAAGGATGGTGAACAGGATGCCAAAAAACGCAAGGAAGCCCGCGATTGGCGCCAGAAGTGGCCCGAAGGCTGTCAGCATGTCACCCTTCCCCTCTCATCTCTATCCCTTACCGCCCCGCGCATATTCAGATTGAGTCTCGACACCAGTATAGCGCGCCCGTCGCAATCTGGCGTCTCCTGCCACCCAATTAGCCTATACGATCAGCCGATACATAGCCAATACGCGCTTATCGCCCAAGCAGTGTTGGCAACAGCGCCAGAGCAGGCGCGACATAGCTAGGGAGGAAATTATTTGGCGTCTGGCTGGGCAGCGTAGCCTCGAACAGCCAGAAGAACGTGCGGATCGCGCTGGCCAGCAGGAACACCAGCAGCGCCAGCCGACCAATCTGCTCAGGCGTAGTAAACACGCGCACGCCGTGCAAACGATCCAACAAGATAGGCAGGCTACCCAGGAAAGACGCTACCTGATAGATCGCGATGGCTGGCAGAATGCACATGGCGGGCAAAACGCTCGCCGCCTCAATCACTCCAGTGGGCGAGCTGACCGAGACGCTGGCCACCAACGGCAACGCGATCAACAGGAGGGTCGCCAGCATCGTCGGATTGCGCCAGTGATAGAGCAGAATCAGCATACCCAGGAAGAAAAACGGCCCAAGCAGCGCCGGGATAATCTGCGCGCCACCCACAGCGGGATACCCTGCGCTGTAATCTTGGGAGATCAGTAGGTTGAGCGCGCCGCTCAGATTAGCGCCCACACGTCCCCAGAAGCCGGGCGAGAACAGGCCTGGGCCTGTTTGTATGCCAATGCTCGACCGCGCCAGCACAGAACTCCCCTCCGGGAAGCCGACAACCTGGCTGAGGAAATACCAGATGGTGGGAATGCCAGCAAGCAGCGCCGCGCCAGTGAGCGCCAGCAATCCCGTCCAGGCGCCACGGAGCGCCTGTGGCTGACGCCAGCGCCAGACGAGCAAAAAGCCCAGGACGACCAACGGAGCCAGCCATAGCCCTGGCTCGAGATCACAGGCAAGCCCTGTGCAAAAGCCGGAGGCGGCGTAGAGCGCCACAATTTTGAGCGGGATGCCGCGCGCTGACGCTGCCTCGCTGGCGCTCGATCCCTCCGCCGCGTCCGCTTTGACCTGCTCTGCGCGCAGCCGTCGCCCATGCAGGTATTGCCGCCGCACCGGAACGATTATCCCGCGATAGAGTGAGCGCACCGATCCGTTATGCCGGAGCGCCCAGACGAGCGAGCGCCGTGTGCGGCGCCGGATAGTATGAGGCGCACGAAGCGCCTCGGCGCGGGCGCCAAACAATTCACGCCGGAGCCTGAACGCCAGGAGCAGCCAGTACACCGCAAGACACACCAGCAGCGGCAGCAGGATCACCTCCATACCGGAGCGGCTCAGCGAGACATGCCAGCGCGAGGTGGCCGCCAGCAACGCCGCAAGGATGCCCACCATACGCCTGCCGGGCAGATTCCCCTGGCGCATGATCTCTTCGGTCAGCAGATAGATCACAAAAACAGTGAGTGTGCCTAGCACGGCGGATGGCAACAGCGCCGCCAGCGGTGTGGGGCCAAAGATGCGCACCAGCACACCCTGCACAGCCACAAACGGCCCGTGTAGCCCCTGTGGATCGCTCAGGAACAGCCGCAGATCGGCGCTAACCGCTTTGAGGGTCGCCACCTCTGAGGTCGCGTTGGAAATTTGTCCGGTGAGCGACCCCAGGCCCAACAACCGCAACGCCGCCGCAACCATCAGCACAAGCGCCAGCATAATCCGTTCCCAGAAGACAGGACGCCGATTGATGCCTTCGCCCACCATGCCAAGATAGCGCCGCACAATGCTTGCCCAGCCGTCCTCATAGGGGGTGGCGCGCAGGATCAGCAGCGGCCCAAAGGTAACTACGATCTCGAAGAGTTGTACGAAGGTATCGCGGATGACTCCTTGCTCATCTATTAACACATATGAACTGATCGCATAGGTCAGCAACGCGCCCGCGCCAAAGATGACGGCCTGACGGCGCACAAACGGTTCGCGCGCCAGTGGGGCCAGCGCGATCAGCCAGACAACGTACCACGGCTGGAACCAGAAGGTTATCAACACCAGCGCGGAGAACACCACCTTCGCGGAGGCGGTGATGAAGTCTTGCAGGTCGGCGAGCGGCCCAAGCCGCCAGAGCCGATACGTCTGAATCGCGGTATAGATAATAAAGAGAACATAGAACACCAGGCGCACCGTCTTATCGAGCGCGGTGGTCTTGTTTGCGGCGACAAACAACTGGAGCGGGCCGGTCACAAACGCCACAATGGAGTCGTTGTAGTACAGCGGGCGTAGCTGTTGTCCCAGCCCACTGAACGTGCGAACACCCTCCCAGAACGGCGCATAACAGGCGACAGTCAGCACGCCACCGATCAGTGTCGCTCCCGCAATCAGCCGGAACGCCTCCCAGCGATCCACCTCTTTTGCCGCGCGCACCGTATCGCGCAGAAAGCCCCGTGTCGCGCCAGCCAGGGCGCCAAACGGCCCTCTGCTTCTGGCGCTTGGCGGAGGAGCTGAAGCGTTTGGCGCCGTAGACGCCTGTGGCGCCGAATCAGCCGCGCGCAGGCGATGGCGCAACTCATAGACCAGCCAGAGCGGTACCAGCACCGCCGAGACATATTTGATCAGCGCGCCCAACACCAGGAAGGCAAACGCCCATTGCGCCCGCCCACGCAGCATCAACGTCAGCGCGAGCAGCACACACAACATCATGACGATGTCGTTATGCCCATTGCCCACCGCTTCGTAGACCAGCAGCGGACTCCAGCCAAACAGCGCGTCAATGCGCAAGCGCCGTGCAGGCGCGATCCGCGCGGCAAGGCGGTCTATCAGGAAGAGCGAGAGGGCCAAGCCAAGCGCGCCAATCATTTTGTAGATGAGCATATTCGCCAGTAAGTTCTCGCCACACAGCCACGAGATTCCTCCCGCGATGAGCAGCCAGAGCGGCCCATACGGCGAGGGAGGCCGATCCACCGAGAGGCCGCCCGGCAGTTGATAGGCGGGCGCCGTCATGGGGTTCTGGCCCAGGTGGGCGAAGAGATAGCCCCGCGCCACATAGCCATACAGATCGGTCGTCGTGATGGGCTGCATCCAGATCATGATTGCGGCAAAGAGCAAAGGAAAGCCCAGCGTCATCAGCCGTACCAGCCGATACACCCGCCGAGCGCGCTGTCCCTGCTCGCCTGTATCTTGCTGCTCCTCCACAAGGCGCAGGTCGTGTTGCGCGCGCCCAACTGCCAGCAACGCAAGAAACTGACAGCCCAGCAGCACAAAGACTGCCGAGACAAACGCCAGCGCCGCCACAGGATTGTAACCGGTGATCGCGCCAAGATCGTTGATGATTGACGATTCACGCCCCACATGCGGCTGATTCCAGAAGATGACGATGGGGAACGCCAACGCCAACCCAAGATACATAATCGCCGACGAAATGCCTGCGACCAGGATGATCCGTGTGGTGGGAACCTGGGAGAACAGGTGTGCGAACACATCCTCGCTGCGTGGATTGAATCCGGGGATCGGCGGCGCTGACCGCGCCAACCGCCGCCAGGCGTTGGGCGCCAGGGTCAGCCAGCGCGGCGCTCGTCGACGTGACAGTTTAGGAGCTTTGGATGATGAGGGCTTTGTCGAAACACGCGCGCCTATCGCCTGATTGGATTCCTGGAGGACGCCTACAGGCGCTTCACCGGTTGGGGCCACCGGCGCAAGAGCAGCAGCGATCGTCCTCCCTGGCGTTGGCGCTCGGCGCCGCCCAAAGGCTGCCATGCCAAGCGCGCCCAGCGCCACCAACCAGGACAGATTGCGCAACGAGAGCATGGCGACCGCCCAGGGTCGCAGCAACACCAATTCATGCCAGAGCGATGGAATGGTGACGATCTGCCCAAACAGCGCCACCACCGCGACCGCTGCCAGCCACAGCCAGGTGCGGCGTGTTGCCCCAAGCCACAACAATGGAGCCAGTGGCAGCAGCGCCAGCAGATAATGCCCTGGCAGCGCGCGGAAGGTGAGCAAGAAGACCATAAACACCAGCGTCGTTCCCACCAGCACGGCCTGCCTTGCCGTCATCCCCTGCATTGTTATGGGGCGGCTGATCGCCGGGGTGGATAGGAGCTGCTCATCCTCGATGACGGCTTCGGCGGCTTCGGCATTCGGGGCGGCGAGAGGCGCACGACTCAAAGTCATCCGCCGCCACCCGGCGCGCAACAGAAGCGCATAGCTGGCGGCCAGGGCTACAAACGGCAGAACGGTCGCCAACAGATCGAACGGCTTGACAAGCGGCGAGAGCACAACACGCGAGAGCGTGGCGGGATGGAATCCCGTCTGCACGGCAAGCCCAGGCAGCCAGCCCACCACCAGCATCACATTGGCGTACAGGCTTTCGATCTCGAAGTCGCGTGCTTCCTGCGTCAGCAGCGTATGCGTCAGCGCGCCCGGCCCCGCGCCCAGGCTGATAACCAGCGCCACCCCCAGGACGACGCCCACATACCAGGCGATTCCTACGGCCAGCGGTCGCCAGGCCTTGCGCGCCATCTCACCAAGCGCAGCGCGCCAACCGGAAGCCTGCGCGGGATACGCCTGTTCAAGCTCATAGAGGATAAAGATCGGCGCCGCCAGAATCGGAAAGCCCTTCACCAGCGTGGCAGCCGCCAGCAGCCCCCACGCTAGCCCGCGCCGCCGCTCGATCAACGCCATCACGGCGGCCAGGCAGAGCGTTCCTACGACGAGATCGAACTTTTGCAATAACGCGCCGCTGGCGAAGGTGAGCGAGAGATAGAGCAATCCGGCGCGCAGGCCGGTGGGATCGCCAGGGGTCAGCCGCGATGCCGCCCGCCGCACCAGCCAGAGCGTGATCAGATCGATCACCAGCATCTCGACCGCGAAGCTGATGGCGTAGGCGCCATAGCGCACAGGATCGGGCTGGGGCAAATGTGTAATGCCTATGAAGGCGGGATCAGGCCGGGGGGCGATTCCTGCGAAAGGCAGCAGTGGCAGCGCGGGCAATAGCAGCAGCACAAACACCAGCGGCGGATATTCCACTGGGAGGTCGCGATAGGGAAGCTGGCCCACCGCGAACTGGCCCGCATAGTGATAGAATTGCGGGTCACAATAGGCGTGACCAACAATGACCGAGAACAGCAAAATCAGGCGTGTCACCAGCCATACGCCAAAGAGCAGGCGATCACTCCCCCGTGCGCTCGATTCGAGTCGCCGATACTGCGCCAGCAGGCGCGCCCACAGCGAGGCGCGTACTCCTTTCTTGCCAGTTGAGCGAGCGCCACTGCCGGAAGTGACATTTGGGCGGGGCGGCGCCGAGATGGCAGAGAATCGCCCGGCGTCGCTCAGGTGGAGCGCGCCGCTTGTTCCCGCCGCCCCCAACGCCCCCAACGTTCCGGCGCCAGACGCATTGGCAAAGGCGCTGGCCTGGCGCGCGGATACCACACGTTCACCGTGGCGACGCGCCCCAGTGACGCCGCCCCGGCGTCGCATGAGCTGGCCGTTGCGATGATCCCGGTTTCGCATGCTTATCGCCTCCGACGCCGCTGCCGACGCGGTGTACCCGATGGGCGTAGAGCTATGCTCGCCTGCCCACTACTTTGTTCTTTCTGTCCTATACGTTCTATGCGCTCTTGTGATTGTACAACAGGCGCGCTCATGTGTGCGCTACCCAACTGCTGACCCATCTGCCGTCCCTGGCGAGCAAGCAACAGGCCAATCGCCGGAAGCGCGGCGAAGTAGAAATACGTCGTCAGGCTGCGCCAGGCAAAGAACAAGGGCAACGTCGCCAGGGCAAAGCCCACCTCCGGCATATCTTTTCCGTAGCGCCAATACCACCCCACGCACGCAATAAACGCCAGCGCCATCAGCGCGCTATAGACCACCGAGGGAAAGAGAGGAAGAAGACCCGACAGCGAGAGGCGCACAAGTCCATTGCCCAAAGGGAACATCGGGTCAACTTCAGGCGCCAGCACGCCCGCCAGCCACACATGCCAGTTCGCGATCATAAACGGCAGGTTGATGGCGAGGAAGATCGCGCCCACGCCCGCCAGCCGCGCCGCTGCCTCTCGCCAGCCGCGCTCACGCCAGACCATGATCGCATAGAACGGCAGATAAAACCACGCAAGCTGCTTCGCCGCGCAGGCCAACCCCAGCGCCACCGTCGAAGCGATGGGGCGTCCGCGCCAGAGCCAGGCCAGCAGCACAAACAGGATATAGAACACATCCAGGTCGCCAATCGTGGCCGCATTGACCAGCGGCGCGTCGGCCAGCGCCAGTAGCCCCACCCACAGGCGCAGTTCCTCCGGCGCCGCATAGACCAGCAATCCCGCCAGGACGAGAAAACACAGCATGAAGAACGGCGCGACGTTGGGAATACCCAGCCAGACGAGGGGAACCAGCGGCAGAAACGCCAGCGCCGGATAGCTCACATGCGACTCAAACTCCACCGCCCCGCCAGGGGGCACACTGTTGGGATTTGCCTGATACTGCTTCTCGTACTGCTTGAAGACCGCTGTTTTCTGCGCCGCTGTGGGGTAGCGGGTATAGGGGTAGCTGGCGAAAGCTCCACGGCGCAGCGGCGTCGTGTACGCTGGATTCTGATGATAGAGGATGACCGCCCGCACGATGTCGGTCGTCACATAGGGATTGTTCCCTTCGAGCACTTGCTGCGCGGCATACTGATCGAGCGTCGTGCCGTCGTTGCTATAGCTTATCGGTGTCGTGGCCGAGGCGAACGTTGTTACCACCTGCTTGACGCCAACCACCCCCGCGCCCAGCGTGAGCGCCAGCACGACGATCTGCACAGGGCGGGCGTAGAGCCAGCGCCAGCGGATCGGCTGCGGGCGAAGCGCCACCAGCAGCAGCCCAATCGCCACGCTCAGCGTCACAAACACCAGCGCGCCCGTCAACGGACTGCCCAACGCGGCGGTGATCGCATCGCGCGGCAGTTCCAGCAGATTGTGCAGGGCGATCACCAGGCCAACAAGGGTCAGCCTAGCGGCGCGCTCCCCGGTGGGAACTGCCAGCCAGGAACGTGTGGAGCGGGCCTCGTGGGCTGCTGGCTGTTCGCCTTTTGGATGCGCGTTGGCCGCTTGCCTGCGTGTCGCTTCTGTCGCCGTCACAATCTGCTTCTTCTCCTGAACTCCGCGATAATCAGCCTTCCCTCAGCCAACGGGCGGCGTCGAGCGCATGATACGTAATGATCAGGTCGGCTCCCGCGCGTTTGATGCCCGTCAGCGTTTCGAGGGTGGCGCGGCGCTCGTCGAGCCAGCCATTGGCTGCGGCGGCCTTGAGCATGGCGTATTCGCCGCTGACATTGTATGCGGCCAGCGGCAATCCCCAACGGTCGCGCACCCGCGCCAGCACATCCAGATAGGGCAGCGCGGGCTTGACCATCACCATATCCGCCCCCTCGGCGATGTCAAGCTCCACCTCGCGCAGCGCCTCGCGTCCATTCGCGGGATCCATCTGGTAGGCGCGTCGGTCGCCAAACTGCGGCGCGGACTCCGCCGCCTCGCGGAAGGGGCCATAAAACGCCGAGGCGAACTTGGCGGAATAAGCCAGAATCGGCGTCTGACTGAATCCTTGACTGTCGAGCGCCTCGCGCAGCGCCGCCACCCGTCCATCCATCATATCAGACGGCGCAACGATGTCGGCCCCCGCCGTCGCATGCGAAAGCGCCTCGCGCGCCAGCAGTTCCAGCGTCTCGTCGTTCTGCACCTCACCGTCGCGCACCAGGCCGCAGTGGCCGTGGCTGGTATACTCGCACATACAGACGTCGGTGATCACCACGAGTTCCGGCGTCGCCGCTTTGATTGCGCGGATCGCCTGCTGCACGGCGCCATGTTCGCTCCATGCGCTCGAGCCGATCTCATCTTTCTCCGCAGGAATGCCAAAGAGCAAGACCGCCCCCACACCCAGGCTTGCCACACGCTCCGCCACCCCGGCGATGGCGCTCACGGGCCACTGGCTCTGCCCCGGCATGGAGCCAATCGGCGCTGCTTCGGTGATGTTCTCGCTGACGAAGAGTGGATAGATGAAATCCGCCGGATCAAGCGTGGTCTCGCGTACCATCCGGCGCAACCCTTCGCTCCGCC
>Ga0070737_10002918_pt1 | contig 19428 bp, 17 predicted proteins | sample Coa_R1_10_FD_66438 | JGI IMG/M metagenome (GOLD analysis project Ga0070737, IMG submission 66438) | Surface soil microbial communities from Centralia Pennsylvania, which are recovering from an underground coalmine fire - Coalmine... | ecosystem: Environmental > Terrestrial > Soil > Unclassified...
CCTCCGACCAGTCCAGCGGCTGCCGGTAATGCGCGCTCAGCAGCGCGTAACGCAGCGCCTCGGGTGGGTGCCGTTGCAGCAGCGCATGCAGTTGCTTCACGTTGCCCACCGACTTGCTCATCTTGGCGCCATCGAAGGTGAGCATGCCGTTGTGCAGCCAGAACCGTGCGAAGGTCTTGCCCGCGTGCGCGCAGGTCGATTGAGCGATCTCGTTTTCGTGGTGCGGGAACACGAGGTCCACGCCGCCCGCATGGATGTCGATGGTTTCGCCCAAGTGCGCCGCCGCCATCGCCGAGCATTCGATGTGCCAGCCCGGGCGGCCGCGTCCCCATGGACTGTCCCATCCCGGCAGTTCAGGAGTGGAAGGCTTCCACAACACGAAATCCGCGGGATTCTTCTTGTATGGCGCGACATCGATGCGCGCGCCGGCGATCAGTTCGTCCACCGAACGGCCCGAAAGCTTGCCGTAATCGCCGAACCTTGCCACATCGAACAGGACATGGCCATCGGCAGCATAGGCATGGCCGGAAGCGATGAGGTTCTCGCACATCTCGATGATGGGCGTGATGTGTCCCGTCGCCAGCGGTTCGATGTCCGGCGGGGCGACCCCGAGCCTGGCCATGTCTTCGCGATAGATCGCCGCGTATTTCGCGGCGATGTCCGCGATCGGCACGCCGGCTTCCGCCGCGGCGGCGTTGATCTTGTCGTCCACGTCGGTGATGTTGCGTGCGTAGACAAGCCGGTATTTGCGGCGCAGCAGCCGCACCAGCACGTCGAATACGACCGGGCCGCGCGCGTTGCCGATGTGCACGAAGCTGTACACGGTGGGGCCGCACAGGTACATCGTCGCGCGTTCAGGATCGGCAGGCGTGAAGGGCTCGACCCGACGGGTCAGCGAGTTGTAAAGGCGTAGCGCCATGCGGTTCGGAAGCGATCGCGGCGTAGAAATAATCAAGGGATTTTATCAGGTTGCGTTCATTGCTTGAGCGCGTATTCAGGGTTGCAATGGTTCAATACGCCCGAAGTTGAAGGCCAGCGCACTCTCGGACGCCGGCCGCGAGAGCACGATATGTCAAGGTTCATCATTGGGTCCCTCCTGTTGGCATTCGCGGTAGCCGCGAACGCACAAGGCTATCCGCCCCCGCCACCACCCGGACCCGTTCCCAACGTCCATTACGGTTGGGCCGAGGTGCTGCGGGTCGATCCCGTGTACGGGGTGGCGGCGCAGCCGCCGCAACAACAGTGCTATCCGCAGACCGTGACCCGCCAGGACGATGACCACACCGGCGGAACCGTGTTGGGCGCGATCGTGGGCGGGGTACTGGGCAGCACCGTCGGCCACGGACGAGGCCGCACCGCTGCAACGGTGGCTGGCGCGGTGGCGGGAGGGGCGGTCGGCAACCAGATCTCGGCGGCGCACGACCAGAGCTACACGACACAGCAAACGGTTTGCCAGCCCGTCGCCTATGCGCCCCAGCAGCAGATCGTGGGATATGACGTCGAATACCGCTACCGCGGCGACGTGTACATGTCGCGCCTTCCTTACGATCCAGGCGAACGACTGCGGGTCAGGGTGACGGTTGCACCTGCCGAGTGATGCCGCCAATTGCGCACGGCTGCATGTTGTGCGAGCATTCGCGACTTGATCCTGGTGTCCACATGGCCACATCCACTTACATCGACGCCGTCGTCCTGACTGCTGCCCGCGCGGCAGCCGGCATGACTTCGCGCGCGCGCCGACCGGAGCACCGACACTTGGCCGGGTAGGCAGTCGCGCGTTGTGTTGCAGACAACGACGAAAAACCCGGCCCTTGTGCCGGGTTTTTGTTTATGTCAGCGCGCATCCATGCGCGCAACAGCAAAACCGGCCGTCCATGGCCGACATTTCACAAGAGCATTTGGACCCGTGACCATCCGCCACTTCATCACCACACAGGACTGGAGCCGCGCCGAAATCGACGCGCTGCTGGACCAGGCTGCGGCTTTCAAGCATTCGCCGGCCGGGCACCAGATGGCCGGCAAGTCCATTGCGCTGTTGTTTTTCAACCCCTCGATGCGTACCCGCACCAGTTTCGAGCTGGGGGCGTTCCAGTTGGGCGGTCACGCGGTGGTGCTGTCGCCCGGCAAGGACGCGTGGCCGATCGAGTTCGACGTCGGCACCGTGATGGACGGCGAAGCCGAGGAACACGTGGCGGAGGTCGCGCGGGTGCTGTCGCGTTACGTGGACCTGATCGCCGTGCGCGCATTCCCGAAATTCAGGGACTGGTCGGTGGACCGCGAGGACCGCGCGATCCGCGCCTTTGCACGATACGCGACGGTTCCTGTCATCAACATGGAAACCATCACGCACCCCTGTCAGGAACTTGCGCACGCGCTGGCCTTGCGTGAATGCATCGGGGATTTGCGTGGCAAGAAGTATGTGCTGACCTGGACGTACCATCCGAAACCGCTCAACACCGCGGTCGCCAATTCCGCGCTGCTGATTGCGACGAGGATGGGCATGGACGTGACGCTGCTGTGCCCGACGCCGGAGTACGTGCTGGATGAACGCTACATGGCGTTCGGCCGGCAGAACGCGCAGGAGAACGGCGGATCGCTGCGCGTGATGCATGACATCGAGGGCGCGTATCGCGGCGCCGACGTGGTCTACGCCAAAAGCTGGGGCGCGCTGCCGTACTTCGGGCGTTGGGAAGACGAGAAGCCCATCCGCGACGCGCACAAGCACTTCATGGTCGATGAGGCCAAGATGGCATTGACGAATCGCGCGGTGTTCAGCCACTGCCTGCCGTTGCGCCGCAACGTCAAGGCGACGGACGCGGTGATCGATGCGCCCTACTGCATCGCGATCGACGAAGCCGAAAACCGCCTGCATGTACAGAAGGCGGTAATGGCAACGCTCGTGTCACAACCGGAGGCACAGACATGACAGGTCACCCGCACAGGTATCGCGTCGAAGTCGAGTGGACCGGCAACCGCGGCACCGGCACCGACGGCTACCGCAATTACGGACGCGAGCACGTGATCCGCATCGAAGGCAAATCGGACATTGCAGGTTCGTCCGATCCGGCCTTCCGCGGCGACGCAGCGAAGCACAACCCCGAGGACATGCTGGTGGCAGCGCTTTCCACCTGCCACATGCTGGCCTACCTGCACGTCGCGACGCTGGCGGGCGTGGTGGTGACCGCCTATACCGACACCGCCGAAGGCACCCTGGTGACCGAGGGCAACGGCGGGCACTTCACCCGAGTGGTACTGCACCCGGTGGTGACCATCACGCCTTCGAGCGATCCCGCGAAAGCCGAATCGGCCCATGCCGACGCGCACCACGCCTGCTTCATCGCCGCGTCCGTCAATTTTCCGGTGCGCTGCGAGCCGCGGATTGTTGTGAACCGGGATTCGGGAGAAGGGAATCGGGATTCGTAAAGCCAAAGCCTGCACGCACGCCCATAACGTTCACAGGAATCTCCCATGCCGCCCCAGCCCGCTTTCCCCAATCCCCAATCCCCAATCCCCAATCCCGAAGGCAAGCACATCGTGCTTGCCTTCAGCGGCGGCCTCGACACCAGTTTCTGCGTGCCCTATCTCAAGGAACGCGGCTGGGCGGTGCACACGGTTTTCGCCGATACCGGCGGCGTCACCGACGGCGAACGCAGCTACATCGAAGCACGCGCGGAGGAACTCGGTGCAGCCTCGCACGTCACCATCGACGGCGGTCCTGCGCTATGGAACCACTTCGTCAAGCCCTTCGTCTGGGCTGGCGAGGGATATCAAGGACAGTATCCGCTGCTGGTTTCCGACCGTTACCTGATTGTCGAAGCCGCGATCAAGCGCGCGGCGGAACTGGGCACCCGTGCGATCGCCCACGGCTGCACCGGCATGGGCAACGACCAGGTGCGGTTCGACCTCACGGTGAAAGCGCTGGGCGATTTCGAGATCGTCGCGCCGATTCGCGAAATCCAGAAAGAGCACACGGCGGTTCGCGCGTACGAGCAGGAATACCTGGAGCAGCGCGGCTTCGCGGTGCGCGCGAAGCAACAGGCCTACACCATCAACGAAAACCTGCTGGGCGTGACTCTGTCGGGCGGCGAGATCGACCGCTGGCAGGCGCCGGGTGAGGGCGCGCGCGGGTGGTGCAAGGCACGCGAGGAATGGCCCCGGGAACCGCTGCGGGTCACGCTGGGTTTCGTGGGCGGGGAGGCGAAAACGCTGGATGGCGAACGCCTCGCCGGACACATGCTGCTGGCGAAGCTGAATCACGCGTTTGCCCAGTACGGCGTTGGCCGCGGGCTCTATACCGGCGACACGACCATCGGCTTGAAGGGGCGGATCGTCTACGAAGCACCGGGCCTCGTGGCATTGCTCGCCGCGCATCGCGCGTTGGAGGAAGCGGTATTGAGCAAACAGCAAAACCGGTTCAAAGCCGACGTGGCCCGAAAGTGGGTGGAACTGGTGTACGAAGGGTTCTTCCACGATCCGTTGAAGACCGATCTCGAGGCGTTCCTCGCGTCCAGCCAACGTTGCGTCGAGGGTGAAGTCACGCTGGAAACCGCCGGTGGCAAAGTGGATGCCGTCGCGATCGACTCCAAACACATCCTCAACGCCAAGGGCGCGACGTATGCACAGGCTGCCGATTGGGGTGTCGCCGAGGCGGAAGGCTTCATCAAGCTCTACGGGATGAGTTCGACGCTCTGGGCCGAGGTCAACCGCAAATGACGCGGAACTCGGGAAAGAGCGTCCCTCCTCACCCTTTGCCCTCTTCCCCAAGAGGAGAGGGGAACCCAACGAGTCGCGCTTCGTGCGACACGGCATTGGCTGTAGCGGGGACTCGGAACTCGGCGTTGCTCGAAACAACGCTGGTGCATCTGCGTGAACTCGTTGCTTTCGACACACGCAATCCGCCGCGTGCGATCGGCGTCGACGGCATTTTCGATTACCTGCGCGCGCAATTGCCGGGCTTCGAGGTCGAGGTAAGCGATCATGGCGCCGGCGCGGTCAGCCTTTTCGCGGCGCGCGGCAGGCCGAAGCTGCTGTTCAACGTGCACCTCGACACGGTGCCGGACTCGATGCAATGGAGCGCCAGCCCGTTCGATCTGCGTATGGGCGAAGATCGCGCGATCGGCCTCGGCGCCTGCGACATCAAGGGCGCGGCTGCCGCACTGCTGGCGGTCGCGAATGCGAGTGACGGCGACATGGCATTGCTGTTCACGAGCGACGAGGAAGGGGCCGACCCGCGTTGCGTGTCGACCTTCTTGCGTGAAAACCCTCCCCCCGCTCGCGGGGGAAGGTGCCCGGAGGGCGGAAGGGGGCGAACGTTTCTGGGAGTCATCGTTGCCGAACCAACACAGTGTGAAGCCGTGCTTGCGCATCGTGGCATCCAGTCGGTGCGCGTGAGGTTCGAAGGGCGCGCCGGGCACGCTTCGGGCGAGCAGAAGCCCAGCGACAACGCGCTGCATCAGGCCGTCCGCTGGGGTGCTGCCGCCATTGATTTTGCGGAGGTCCACGCCGCTCAGGAATTCGATGGCTTGCGTGGCTTGCGCTTCAACCTTGGCCGCATGGAAGGCGGCATCAAGGCCAACATGATCGCGCCGGATGCGGAGGTGCGCTTCGGGATGCGGCCGTTGCCCTCGATGGACATGGATGCGCTGATCGAACGGTTGCGCAGGTTGGCTGTTCCGGCGCCCTCCGAGTTCACCGAGACCTTCCGTGGCCCGCCGCTGCCGGCAGACACCGCGCGCGCGCAAGGCGGTCTGCGCGACGCGCGCCTTCTCGCAGAAAAACTGGGGATTCCGGTCGGCGCCGCGGTCGATTTCTGGACCGAAGCCGCGCTGTTCTCGAGGGCAGGCTACGTCACCTTCGTGTACGGTCCGGGTGACATTGCCCAGGCCCACAGCGCCGACGAGTGGGTAGGGCTCGAAGCATTGCGGCGATACGCCGACTCAGTGTTCCGGATCGTGGAAGGTGGCCAGGCATGAACGCCGAGATCGACACCCGCAAGACGATCGTGCGGCTGCTGTCGGCGATGGGCAGCGCCCGCGAGATCCAGCAGTACCTGAAGCGCTTCTCGCAACTCGATGCCAAACGTTTTGCGGTCGTCAAAGTCGGTGGTGCGGTGTTGCGCGACGAATTGACCGAGTTGGCGTCTTCGCTGACGTTCCTGCAGCGGGTCGGCCTGACGCCCATCGTGCTGCACGGTGCGGGACCCCAACTCGATGACGAACTGGTCAAGGCGGGAATCGAGAAGCGGACCGTCCATGGTCTGCGCGTCACTCCACCGCAGGCGCTCGGTATCGTGCGGCGCGTGTTCCAGCAGCAGAACCTGAAGCTCGTCGACGCCCTGCACGCCATGGACACGCGCGCGACTTCGGTGGTGTCGGGGGTCTTCGCCGCAAGCTACTTCGATCGTGAAAACTGTGGCCTGGTTGGCAAGGTCGATCGGGTCGAACTTGCGCCGATCGATGCCAGCCTGCGGATGGGTTCGATTCCGGTCATCGCCAGCCTCGGAGAAACCGACGAAGGCCAGATCCTCAACATCAATGCGGATTTCGCCGCCAACGAACTGGTGCGCGTGCTGCAACCCTACAAGATCGTGTTCCTGACCGGCACGGGAGGCCTGCTGGATGGCGACGGCAGGGTGATCGACTCGATCAACCTTTCCACCGAGTACGAGGACCTCATGGCACAGCCGTGGGTCAGCGGCGGAATGCGACTCAAGCTCGAGCAGATTGCCGACTTGTTGCGCGACCTGCCACCGACTTCGTCCGTGTCGATCACGCGACCTGCGGAGCTGGCTCGCGAACTATTCACGCACAAAGGTTCCGGCACGCTGGTGCGGCGTGGTGAAAAGGTATTGCGTTTCGAATCGTGGGAGGGCGTCGATCGCGGACGCCTGCGCATGTTGATCGAATCGGGCTTCGCACCGCGCCGGCTGGTGCCGGGCTATTTCGAGCGCACGCAACCGTACCGTGTTTACGTGAGCGAAAACTATCGGGTGGCGATGATCCTGACGCTGGAGGACGGCTTGCCGTACCTCGACAAGTTCGCTGTGCTGGACGATGCGCAGGGCGAGGGCCTTGGGCGCGCAGTCTGGCAGGTGATGCAGGCAGAGAACCCGCGACTGTTCTGGCGCTCCCGGCACGGCAATCGGGTCAATGCGTTCTACCACGAACAATCGGACGGTTGCTTCAGGCAATCGCGTTTCAGGATTTTCTGGTACGGATTGGACGGCGATTTCGCCACCATCGCGCGTTGCGTCGAACACTGCACGCAACGCGAACCGACACTGGTCGACTGACATGGCGACGTCGACGAAAACGATCGGAATCGTCGGGGCGAGAGGCCACACCGGCACCGAACTGATCCGCCTTATCGCGGTGCATCCGTCGCTGGAACTCGCCTTCGTTTCCTCGCGCGAGTTGGACGGACAACGCGTCAATGCACACAACGACGCATTCACAAGTGAACTGCGTTACGAGAACCTCAATCCGCAAGCGGTCGCCGCGAAGCGGGCGGACGTCGTGATCCTGGCGTTGCCGAACGGCAAAGCGGCGCCTTATGTCGCAGCGATCGACGCGGGCCGGCCGGAGACGTTGATCGTGGATCTTTCCGCGGATTACCGGTTCGACGACACGTGGTATTACGGGTTGCCGGAGCTGACCCGGGGCAAGTGGCGCGATGGGCGGCGCATCAGCAATCCCGGTTGCTACGCCACGGCGATCGAACTGGCGGTCGCGCCGTTGAAGGACGTGCTTGCGGCGCCGCCCGTGTGTTTCGGCGTTTCGGGCTTTTCCGGCGCCGGCACCACGCCATCCGACAGGAATGACCCGGAAAAACTGCGTGACAACCTGATGCCTTACGCGCTGACGGGGCACGTGCACGAAAAGGAGGCATCCTTCCACCTTGGCGTGCCCGTGGAGTTCATGCCGCATGTCGCGCCGCATTTTCGCGGACTCACGGTCACCATCAACCTGTACCTGTCGCGCCCAATGAAACGGGACGAGGCGCTCACGCGTTATCGCGGCGCTTATGCTGACGAGAAGCTCGTACGCATCGTGGACGATCCACCGTGGGTCAGCCGGATCGCAGGCAAACACCACGCCGAGTTGGGCGGCTTCGCCGTTTCTGCAGACGGTCGGCGGGTCGTGATCGTGGCGACGCTGGACAACCTGCTGAAGGGCGCCGCGACGCAGGCGATGCAGAATATCAATATCGCGTTGGGCATCGAAGAGTTCACCGCGATTCCGCTTGAGAGGTCAGGGGCGAGTAGCGAGGGCGCGACGGCCGTGGATACCGTGCAAGATCAGACCTCTCGCCCTAGCCCCTCGCCCCTGGGCCCACTCAAATGACCGACCCCCTCTGGATCAAACCGGACACCCGCACCGACGAGCGAATCATGCAGTTCCTCGCCGGCGACGACGCGTTGCTGGACCGCGAATTCTTTTTGCACGACATCGCGGCCAGCAAGGCCCACGTCGAGGGCTTGGCAAATATCGGCGTGCTCAGCGCCGATGAAGCGATGTCCCTGAAGTACGAGCTCGACGCGTTGGCGGAGGATTTTCGCAGCGGCGCGTTCATCCTCGATGCGCGATACGAGGACGGACACTCGGCCATCGAAGCCCGATTGACCGAACGCTTGGGGAATACCGGTCGCAAGGTGCACACCGGGCGCAGCCGGAACGACCAGATCCTGGTTGCGACACGGCTGTGGCTGAAGGAGAAGCTTGCCGAACTTGAGACGCACTGCAAGGCCGCTGCACGCGTCTGCCTCGAACGAGCGACGAAAGAATCGCTGCCGATGCCGGGCTACACCCATCTGCAACGCGCGGTGGTGTCGTCTACGGCAATGTGGTTTGCGGGTTTCGCGGAGGCGTTCATCGACGACGCCTGGCGGGCACGGCAGACGTTCGAGTGGATCGATGCCAATCCGCTCGGCAGTGCGGCGGGATACGGTGTCAATCTGAAGCTTGATCGCGACTACACGACCCGCGCGCTCGGTTTCGCGCGCTTGCAGGTCAGCGCGACCTATGCGCAATTGTCGCGCGGCAAGTTCGAGCTGGCGGTCCTCGAAGCCATCGGCAGCACCCTGCTCGACGTGCGCCGACTGGCATGGGACCTGTCGCTGTTCACCACGTCCGAATTCGGATTTGTCGAGTTGCCGGCGGAATACACGACCGGGTCATCGATCATGCCCAACAAGCGTAATCCGGACGTGATCGAGCTGCTGCGCGCAACTTACGCCAGCGTCGCTGCCGCGCGCACGGAAGTCGAGCAGTTGCTTTCGCTCCCGTCCGGCTACCAGCGCGATCTGCAATTCAGCAAGGGGGGCATTTTCCACGGCGTCCATCGTGGTCTGATGGCGCTGGAGTTGCTGCCGGACCTGCTGGCGCGGATGCAATGGAACGAAGCCGCGATGCGCGCTGCGATCGATCCCGCAATGCACGCGACCGATGTCGCCACCGAACAAGCCGCGTCCGGCGTGCCGTTCCGAGACGCCTACCGCAACGCAGCCGCTGCAGCGAAGGAGGCGGGGCAGGGCCGCACCCCGGAGCAGAGCCTTGCTGCACGCGTTTCACCGGGCGCGCATGCCTGCCTTCGTCTCGACGAACTGCGTGAGCGATTGGAAAGCCTCTGATTCGTAGGCTGGGGTGAGCCGATTCATGCGAACCCCAGCGGGGACTGGGTGAATGCTGGGCTTCTTCCGATGGAGCCGGAATCAGCCCAGCTACGTGCTGGGCTTTCTGCGGTAAAGCAGCAGCCAGTCCAGCCTACGCATGCTCCGAAATCGCGGCCCCGAATCCCCGGATCAAAAAGACATGAAGTAGCCGCCATTCACCGGAATATTGGCGCCAGTGATGAAGCCGGCATCGTCGGCGGTGAGGAACGCGACCGTGCGCGCGATCTCGAAGGGCTCGCCGAGGCGGCCGACCGGGATCTGGGCGACGATCTGGGCGCGGATGTCCTCCGGCACTTTCATCACCATTTCGGTCTTGCAGTAACCGGGCGACACGCTGTTGACGGTCACGCCCTTCTTCGCCACTTCGCGCGCCAGCGCCATTGTGAAGCCGTGCATGCCGGCCTTCGCGGCGGAATAGTTGGTCTGGCCGAACTGGCCGGTCTGGCCGTTGACCGAGGAGATGTTCACGATACGCCCGAACCCGCGTTCGGTCATGCTGTCCACCGTGTTGCGGCACATGTTGAACACGCCGTCGAGATTGACGTGCATCAGCTCGCTCCATTGTGCCTGGCTCATCTTCTTGAGCGAGGTATCGCGGGTGATGCCGGCGGCGTTGACCACGATGTCGACGCTCCCGTACTTCTCGGTGACGTGCTGCACGAGGTTGACGCAGTCGTCGAAGTGCGCCACGTCGGCAGGTGCAAAGACGATGCTGCCGTTGTATTCACGCGTTTCTTCGCGGAATGCGGCGAGCCGTTCCTGCCTGTTGCCGAGATCGGCTGCGACGACCTGCCGGCCATCCTCTGCGAGTCGCTTGCAAATGGCGGTGCCCAGCCCGCCGATGCCGCCGGTAACGACGGCTACGCGCCTTGTCATCGAATATCTCCGAGAAATGCCGCACAGCGTCACGTGCTGCGCCGCAGCAATCACACGATGGTACGAACCCGCCAACGGAGTGTCAACGGCGCTTTCTGGCCGGCTTGTCCGGGTCGGCGTCGGCGGCGGGCTGCGGCTTCTTCGACTGGGCTTCACTGCCCGCCTGCAGCGATCGCCACAGTTCGATGTTGCGGTCGGTGATCTCGTTCAGCAACGTCCAGGGGGTTTGGCCCAGCAGGTTGTTCAACTGGTCGCGGAACTTGTGCTGTTGTTCCAGGAAAACCTTGAGGCTGTTTTCGAGATACCCGCCGACGAAGCCTTGCATTGCGTCACCGTAGAACCGGATGATCTGCGAGAGCAGGGTGGTCGAGAAGATCGGCTGGCCGTGCTGTTCGTGCTCGGCAATGATCTGCAGCAGCACCGCCCGCGTCAGGTCTTCGTTCGTCTTGGCGTCGCGAACTTCGAAGGTCTCGCCGGACAGCACCAGTTGCCGCACTTCTTCCAGCGTGATGTAGCTGGAGACGCGGGTGTCGTACAGGCGGCGATTCGGGTATTTCTTGATGACGCGCGGTGGTGCCATGCCGCAAAAGTAGCACGGGTTGCGGCGGCGCACCAGCAAGGCTGCATTTGTGCGATCGTCCCTGATCGCCGCGTTGCCCAACGGATGCTTGCCGTCACGATTCCAGAATCCCGAGCATCACAACGGCCATCCTTGGCCTGACTTTCACAACAGCCGCTTCGAATGAAGTTTCCCGTTCCTCAGCGAGTTGAAGTCTCGGGCCGCCTGCAGCGTTCAAATCGGCAGTCCCTGCCGATTTAGTCGCGACGGTCATTCAATGGTTCGCGCTCAGAACCCGCCCGATTTCTCGTCCGGCGGGGTTTCGCCCAACGGTAAGACTGAATGTCCGTGTATCTCGTTGATGATTTCCGCAGCGGCGAGGTAGATGCCCACGACGGCGGTGACCAGGCCAAGATAGCCACCCAATTCGGCCAATGCACCGATGCGCGTCCAGCCATTCAACGCGAACGCGAGCAGTGACACGGTCAGGCCCAACGTGAACAGCATGCGGGCGACGCCGTCCTTGCACGCCGCCAGCCAGATGCAGAAGGCCAGGAATGCCCAGACGATGTAGTACCAGCCCAGAAAGCCCGGCGAGGGGCGGAACGGGGTCTCGTTCAAGAGGTGCTGTGACGCGAGCACGGCGACCCACCAGTAGGCGGAGAACGCAAGGAACACGACGGCATCGAGAGTACGCCCGCGCAGGCATTGCACGACGCCGGCGATCGCCATCACGCATCCACCCAGGACGACCGCCAGCGCCAGGGCAATTCCGCCGCCTTCGTCGGGGTTGAACCAACCGGCGGGAATCATGTTGTTCATCCACAAGGTAAGCGCGAATGCCGCGTAACCGAGTGCCGAAACGTTCGCCGTTCTATTCATGCCGGGCTCCAACTGCGACGAGTCACGACGTTTCCGCTTGTTCACGCAACGGACGTGTGTTCGCCTGATTATCGACACGCTGTGTGTAGAAACGGTCACGACTTGCGGCGACTTGCAACGTGATGCAGTTCTGCAACTCCGTTCATGTGAACGCGCGATCGGAGTCGACCCGCCGTGCAAGTGGGCTCGCTCGGCCACATGGTTCACTTCGGGCCGCATTGAGACGTGTTTCACATCCCGAACAGGCAGGACTTGGGGCGCAAAACATCTGCGCTTCACCGCGGAACAAGCTGGGGAACCACTCGCCACGTAGCCGCGACATGCGGTCGGCCACGCTGAACGCATCGCGAAAGGCATGCTCGCCGGCTCGGCCTCTGGCGGACATTCGTCGAAGCGGCCGCTCGCATCTCTCATCGCCATCGCGCGCGAAGAAATGGTCGCGCTGACGGTCGCGAATTGCGTCGACGGCTCTCACGCGGCTTTCATCCAGCGATAACGTGGACCGAACCGGCCTGGCAGCTTACTCGCTGGCGCCGGCGACCTGCACGATCGATTTGCCCTCGGCCGATACGGCGTGCAACTTGCGCGCGGGGACTGCGAACTCGATGCCGAGTTGGTCGAATGCATCCAGCATCGCGAGATTGATGCGTTGCTGGATTTCGACGAACGTGTTGTAGGCCGGATCGAGGACGTAATACACGAACTCGAAATCCAGCCCGAATTCGCCGAAGCCTGAGAGGTAGCCGCGGTCGAAGCGCGTCAGCTTTTCGCGCTCGATGAATCCGCGCACCCGCGCGACCGCGTCCGGAATCCTGTCGCGCGGCGTGTCGAACGGCAGCCGGAAATTGAACACGATGCGCCGTTCCCGCCTGCGCGAGTAGTTGTGGATCAGGTTCTTCAGCAGGACGGAATTGGAAACTGCCAGCTCTTCGCCCGAAAGCGACTGGATGCGCGTGGACTTGATGCCGACCTTGGTCACGGTGCCGAGTTCGTCACCGAACATGATGAACTCGCCGACTTCGAATGGCTTGTCCAGCCCGATCGCGACCGAAGAGAACAAATCGGTCAATACGTTCTGAAGCGCCAACGCCACCGCAACGCCGCCGACGCCGAGGCTGGCGATGAATGCGGTGATGTTGACGCCGCCCTGGTTGAGCAGCACCAGCAACAGCGTCACCCAGACCACGAATTGCACGAGCCAGGTGAGCACGCCCAGCATCACGGGATTGACGGAGCGTGCGCCTTCATGGGTCGCGGAACGATTCAGCCACGACACGAGCAGCCGGCTGATCCAGAACGCGAGCTGCATGCCCACGAGGATCCAGGTCAGCAGGCGCGGAGCGCGTTGCACGTGCGCGGCTTGCGCCGCCGTGCGGCCGAAGTGCAGGAAGTCCAGCGCCGTGACGATCGCGATCAACAGCAGCAGTCAGCCGCGCGTGGCCGCCGCCACTTCGGCGGCGACGTGCAGGCCGGGCCGGTGCACGCGGTCGGCGAGCGTGTTCAGCCGCGACTTGAGGAACAATGCAACGCTGTGCGCGATGATGTATCCGACCAATGCGCCCGCGCCTGCGACGACCCAGGCGAACGCGGAGTTGCCGAACCATTGACCGTGGAGCAGCCAGTCGCGTATCAAGGCGGGGTCACCCTTTGCAGACCAGGAAGCGGCGTGGCTTCACGCAGACGGCTTCGGCCCGGGGACCGCGTCTGCATCGCCCGGTTGCTGGAAGACCCGCTCCATCACGAAATCGGCCGTCACCTGCTCGCCGGTCAGCAGCATTGCCGCGAGTTCGCCACCCAGGATTTGCGGCGCGATCACCACATCCGGCTGCACGAGCCGCACACGCCCCAGATGGTGCGCATCGTTGACGGCCGCGACGGTGCGCGCGGTGCCCGCCAGCTCGCGCACGGCCAGCACCACGAACGCGTTTTCCGAATCGTCGTCCAGCATCGCCAGCACGGCTTGGGCCTTGTCGGCCCCGGCCTTGCGCAGCACGTCGCTGTCGCTGGGTTCTCCGATCACCCGGTCCACGCTCTGCGGGAGGGCGGTTTCCGGTTCCTGGCGCAGCAGCCGCGTAACGGGATGGCCGCGGCGCGCGAGTTCGCGCCACGTGTTCAGTGCGAGCGGCGTATTGCCGATCACCACGAAATGATTTTCGCGTTGCATGCGGATGTCCTTGTGACTGACGATGCGTTGCAGGCTGCGGGTGACCAGCGGCGCGATCACGGCGGTCAGCGAAGTCGCGAAGACCGCGACGCCGAGGACGATGATCGACACCACGAACAGCTTGGCTTCGGTCGTTTGCGGCGTGATGTCGCCGTAGCCCACCGTACTCATCGTGACCATCGCGAAATAAAGCGCGGTCACGAGGTCGGTGATTTTCGGATGAAACTCGGTCCCCAGGTAGAACGCGCCGAACACGGCGTAGAGCACCACCATTACCAGCGAGGTGAGCGCGAACAGGGTGCCGGCGGTGAGGCTGCTGCGGTCGAACTGGCGCCAGGCGAAAGCGAGCAGCACCAGCACCAGGATGAAATACGCCAGCAGCAGGTGACCGTGCCCGAGGCGTCCGAAGTACATGGTCACGGCCGCGGCCGCGGCCAGCAGCAGCGCCATGAACCATGCGAGCCGCGAGCGGAACAGCAGGCCCAGCGCCATGATCAGCATGCCGAGGCCGATGAGGATCGGCGGCAGCAGCGCAGGGTGGAGGTCTTGGCCGCCGCTCAGCAACTGGTCGACGATATGCCTCCAGTGCCGGCCGAGATCGGTTTGCAACAACCAGAAGCCGCCAAGGCCCAGCAGGATCGCCAAGGGCACGTGCGGGAACCAGTGGCGCCCGCCGATGCGCTTGTGAAGTTGCTGGATCCTGTTGCGCAGGAATTGGGTCTGGCTGGGCAGCATGGCGCGTGGTCTGGAGCGGCTCGGTGCGGATTCTCTCCGAACTGGCCGCACACCTTAACAAGGGTTGCGGTAGCGGCCAAGCGATGCGCTTGGCGTCATGGATCGGTCATGCAGGTGCAATCCGCAGCAACGGACTGGGCGGGCGATCGATGAACTCGCGGCGTACGTGCGCGAGCAGGTCCCGCTGGCTGCCGAACGGAAGCAGGTCGGCGGCTTCGTCGAACGAAACCCAACGGAACGCCGAATGCTCGTGGTTGAGGTGAACGATAGCATCGCCGGCCACACGCGCCACGAACGCGGGAACGACCTCGATGCAATCGGTCTGCGCGGAGTAGAACTGCTCGCAGAAACTGGTCACGTAGAGTTCTTCCGGCGCGAGGCCGGTCTCTTCGTACAGTTCACGGCGCGCCGCTTGCAATCCCGCTTCCGCGTCCAGGACATGGCCGGCGATGTAGCTCCACGCGTCGCGCAGATAGGCGCCGGCACGGCGCACGACCAGCATCTGCATGTCGCCTCCGCTGCGGCGTATCGCGAGGATCGAAACCATGCTGCAGCGGATCGCGAGCCCGGGCATCTGGAATTCCAGCGTGCGAAGTACAGCAGTCTGGATCGTGCGCAGAAGAAATGCCATGACCAGCTGTACGCCGGTCGGTCGGCACCGAAACGCGGAGTGGCCGGAGCCATGACGATTGCCCTATGCAAACCTTCCCGCGTCGGCGTAAAAAGGGGAGTTTCGCCTGCCTGCACGCGCAGTGCCGGGCGAGCTTGGTTCCTGGGGTCTGATCGGAGGGGTTGGCGATGAAGCGAGTGCAGTTGCACAAATTCGGGCTGGCGTTGGCGTGCCTGTCGTTGACGTGGGCGGCGGGCGCCGCGGCTCCGCCTGCGCCGCCAGCATCGTCCGGCGGTGGAATGCTGGGTTTCACGGCCGCGAGCGCAGCGCAACAGCGCCAGCTCGAACAGCGCTTCGACTCGATGTTGAGCGCGAGCGAAATGCGCGACTGGCTGAAGCGGCTGTCCTCGGAACCGAACCAGGTCGGCTCGCCGCATGACAAGGTCAACGCCGAATGGATGCTGGCGCAGTTCAAGCAGTGGGGCTGGGACGCGCACATCGAGACCTTCGACGTGCTCTACCCGACGCCCGAGCAGGAACTCGTCGAAATGGTGGCTCCGACGACCTTCAAGGCGACGCTGCACGAGCCGCCGATCAAGGGCGATCCCACGTCGTACCTGTCCGGCGCGCTGCCGCCCTACAACGTCTACGGCGCCGACGGCGACGTCACCGGCGAACTGGTGTACGTCAACTACGGCATGCCGGATGATTACAAGGAACTCGCGCGCCTCGGCGTCAGCGTCAAGGGCAAGATCGTGATCGTGCGCTACGGCGGCGGTTGGCGCGGCCTGAAGCCGGAGCTCGCCTACCAGCACGGCGCGATCGGCTGCCTGATCTATTCGGACCCGCGCGACGATGGCTATTTCACTGGTGATCCGTTCCCGAAGGGTCCCACACGCCCGCCCGAAGGCGTGCAGCGCGGGTCGGTCGCGAAGATGCAGATCTATCCGGGCGATCCGACCACACCGGGCTACGGTTCCGTACCCGGTGCCAAGCACCTGCCGCTGAAGGACGTCAAGACGATCCTGAAGATTCCGGTGCTGCCGATTTCGTACGCAGACGCGACACCGCTGCTGAAGGCGATGGGCGGCCCGCTGGCGCCCGAAAACTGGCGCGGCGCGCTGCCGTTCACGTATCACGTCGGAGCGGGTCCGGCCAAGGTGCACATGGTCGTGAAGTCGAACTGGGACCTGAAACCGATCTACGACGTGATCGCGAAATTGCCCGGAACGGGCGACGCGGACCAGTGGGTGATCCGAGGAAACCACCATGACGGCTGGGTGTTCGGCGCGTTCGACCCATTGGCCGGCACGATCGCGTTACTCGGCGAGGCGAAGGCGATGGGCACGCTTTACAAGCAGGGCTGGCGGCCCAAGCGCACCATCGTGTACGCGAGTTGGGACGGTGAGGAGCCGGGACTGCTCGGGTCCACCGAATGGGCGGAAACCCACGCAAAGGAGCTGCAGGCGAAGGCAGTCGCATACATCAACTCCGACACCAACGGCCGCGGCTTCCTGTTCGCCGGCGGCAGCCATTCATTGCAGCATCTGGTCAACCAGGTTGCCGCGGGCGTGACCGACCCCGAAAAAAAGGTGAGCGTGCAGCAGCGCCAACGCGCCCATCTCGACGTCGAGGCCGCGCAGAAGGGCGCCAGCCCGATGCTCAAGGAGACCGCGAAACTGGCGGGCGCGAACGGTGACATTCCGATCTCGCCCTTGGGTTCGGGATCGGATTACAGCGCGTTCCTCGAACACCTCGGCATCGCGACGCTGGACCTCGGCTTCGGCGGCGAAGCGAACCAGGGCGGGGTGTATCACTCGCGCTATGACGACTTCGATCATTTCTCCCGCTTCGGCGACCCGACCTTCGACTACGGGGTCGCGCTGGCCGAGGTGGCGGGGCATATCGTGATGCGCACCGCCGACGCCGAAGTGTTGCCGATGCGGTTCGGCGATGTCAGCAGCACCCTCGATCGCTACGTCCAGCAGTTGCACAAGGAAGTCGACAGCGAGCGCAAGGCTGCCGAGGCGCAGCACAAGTTGCTGGACGCAGGCGCGTACAAGCTCGCGTCCGATCCGGATCACCCGGTGGCGCCGCCCGCACGCCTGTCGGACGTGCCGAACATCGACCTGGCGCCGCTGGATGCCGCTGCAAAGCAGTTGAAGGAGAGCGCACAAGCCTATGAAAAGGCTTATAACGCGCGAGCAGCCAAGGGTCTCGATATTCCGAGCTCCCAACTGCAGCAGGTCAACCAGATGATGGCCATGCTGGAGCAGCGCCTGCTGGATGCGCAGGGCCTGCCGGGGCGCCCGTGGTACAGGAACATGATCCAGGCGCCCGGCGAATTGACCGGCTATGCGCCGAAGACCATTCCCGCGGTGCACGAGGCTTTGGATGCGCGCGACTGGAGCCGCGCCGACAAATACGCCGCCGTCACGGCGAAGGTGCTCGACAACTATCGCGCGCAGCTCGACAAGCTGACGGCGTTGTTGCAGGAATAAGGTCGTCCCCCTCACCCGCCAGGCGCTTGCGCGCTTGTCTCCCTCTCCCCACAGGGGAGAGGCGGCCGTAGGCCGAGCGCGTAGCGCTGGGTGAGGGGGCGCGCACTGCGCCAGCCGACTTACCGTTGCGGTCACGCCGACGCGGGAGGATGATGATTGCTCGTCCCCCATTCCGGTGGCCGCCATGCGTCGCATCATCTGGATTCCGTTGCTGCTGGTTGCCTGGCTGGCAGCATGCGCGCAACAACCGGCGCGAACATCGTCTTCCCACCACGCGTCCCGAACCATCGACTACGGCAAGTACGTGCAGGGCACGGTGCCGTGGTTCAATTTCACGTCCTTGTACAGTTGGGACTCGAATCAACTCGGTTACGTCGTGGTCTGGACCAGCCCGGTTCGGGCCTATCGCCTGCAACTGGTGGGGCCGTGCCTGGGGCTCCAGACCGGAGGGGGCATGATCGGCCTCACCTCGCACGACGGCATGGTGAGTTCCAATCGTGATGCAGTGCTTGCCGGCGGCGATCGCTGCAGGATCATGCGGATCGAGCGGCTGGATGCGCGCGCGATCCGCGCAGCCCGTTCCGGACGCAAACCATCTCCCGAAAAGCAGGACGGGCCGTAACGGCTTCGGCAACAAGGGGATCGCGCGGGGCGCGTCCGCACGCCAATGCGTCGCAGATGCGCGCCCGGCTCGCTCGGGGCGTCCACGCGGTTACCCGTTGTGACCGGATCCCGAATCGTCTGGTCAGTCAACGGGATGGACTCCCGAGCTCGCGTTGCAGGAAATCCACCGTCGCCGTGTCGGCCTTCAGCCATGAGGCGTGGCGCAGGAAGCCGTGGATCTCGTTCGGGATCACCATTTCCTCGAAGGGAACGCCGTGCTTCTTCAGGCGCGGCACGACGTCTTCCATCTGCAGGAAATGCACGTTGTGGTCGTCGTCGCCCTGGATCAGCAGCACCGGCGATTTCCATTTCGCCATGTCGGCGTCGGGCGAGGACTCCCACGCCACTTTCATGGCCTGCTTGTAGTCGCCTTGTTCGTAACGCGAGCCGGGCTTGCCGAACCACTCGCCGATGTCGCGCGACCAGTCGTGGATCCCGTGCATGTCCACACCGGCCTTGAAGATGTCGGAATTGCGGGCCAACGCCAGCGCGGTCAGATAACCGCCGTACGAACCGCCCCAGATACCGATGCGCGCGGGATCGACGCCCGAAACGTGCTGAAGGAATTTCGCGCCCGCCACGACGTCCTGGTACTCGGATGCGCCGGTCGGGCCCCAGTGCGGCGGATTCTGGAATGCGAAGCCGTGGCCGATTCCGAGCCGGTAATCCACCGACAGCACGGTGAAGCCGTGCGTCGCGAGGTACTGGTTCACGGCGTAGCTGTTCGAGTAGTAATCCATGTAGTGCCAGCCGAGCAGCATCTGCCGC
>Ga0070737_10002920_pt1 | contig 19420 bp, 11 predicted proteins | sample Coa_R1_10_FD_66438 | JGI IMG/M metagenome (GOLD analysis project Ga0070737, IMG submission 66438) | Surface soil microbial communities from Centralia Pennsylvania, which are recovering from an underground coalmine fire - Coalmine... | ecosystem: Environmental > Terrestrial > Soil > Unclassified...
CGCTGCCCGGAGTGGACCGACCACAACGTCTCCGACCCCGGGGTCACGCTCATCGAGACGTTCGCGTTCATGACCGACCAGCTCCTGTACCGGCTCAACCGCGTGCCCGACCGGCTGTACATCAAATTCCTCGAGCTGATCGGGCTGCGCATGCTCCCGCCCACCCCGGCCAGCGCCCCCGTCACGTTCTGGCTGTCCAGCCCCGCGGCGGTGCCGCTGACGATCAGCGCCGGCACGCAGGCAGGCACGATACGGAGCCAGGCCACGGAATCGGTGGTGTTCTCCACGCGGGAGAACCTGACGATCGTCCCGTGCACGCTGGAGCGGATCAGGACGCCGGCCCGCGGCGAGGAAGAGGACGAAGCCGACGACGCCGGCGGGGCCGGGACAGTCGACCGCACCCGGCTGCTCCGCTCCGGCACCGGGTTTCCGGTCTTCGGGACTCCCCCGCGGACCGGCGACGTCATGCTGCTCGGCCTGAGCGACGCGGTGCCCGGCTGCGCGGTCCGGCTGGACTTCCGCGGGCACGTCGAGGGCGTCGGGGTGAACCCGGACCATCCGCCGCTGGTCTGGGAGGCATGGACGGGCGAGGAGTGGACCGGGTGCGAGACCGGGGCCGACGGTACCGGTGGCCTGAACAAGCCGGGGACGATCACCGTGCACATGCCCGCCGGCCATGTGACGAGCGTGATCGGCGGCGACCGCGCGGGGTGGCTCCGCGCGCGGGTGACCGATCCCGCCGACGGCCAGCCGCCGTACAGCGCCTCGCCGGCCGTCGAGGCGCTCACCGCCTGCACCGTCGGCGGGACCTGCGAGGCGATCCACGCCGAGATCACCCGCCACGAGGTGCTCGGCGAGTCCGATGGCGTGCCGGGCCAGCAGTTCGCGCTGACGCGGAGCCCCGTGCTGGCCGGCGCGGGCGCGCCGGTCGTGGAGACGAGCTCCGAGGACGGCTGGCAGGAGTGGACCCAGGTGGAGCACTTCGCCGGGTCCTCCGCCACCGACCGGCACTTCGTGCTCGACGCGGTCTCCGGCCTGGTGCTCTTCGGGCCAGCGGTCCGTGAGGCCGACGGGACGTTCCGGCAGTACGGCGCCGTCCCGGACAAGGGCGCCCAGGTGCGGATCAGCAGGTACGCCACCGGCGGCGGCGCCGCAGGGAACGTGGGCGAGCGAGCCATCCAGACGCTGAAATCCTCCATCCCGTTCGTCGCGGCGGTGGAGAACCGGCACCCGGCGCACGGCGGCGTCGACGGCGAGACCCTGGACCAGGCGAAGGCACGCGGGCCGCTGCTGCTGCGCACCCGCAGCCGAGCCGTGACGGCGGAGGATTACGAGGCGCTGACGCGGGAGGTCGCGCCGGAGGCCGCCCGGGTGCGCTGTGTCACGGCGGGCCAGGGCGGGGTGGCCGCGGGCGCCGTCCGGGTCCTCGTGGTTCCCGCGGCCGCCAGCGACGAAGGCCGGATACTGTTCGAGAACCTGGTGCCGCCCGAGGCCATGCTGGCCAGGATCGCCGGCCGGCTCGACGAGGTGCGGGTGGTCGGGACGCGGGTCGCGGTCGAGCCGCCGCTGTACCGGGGCATCACGGTGGTCGCCCGCCTGGTGGCCCGCCGCCGGGTGAGCCTGCAGCGGGTCACGGACGAGGCGGAACGGATGCTGTACCGGTTCCTCAGCCCGCTGCCGGGCGGCGGACACGACGGGGACGGCTGGCCGTTCGGCCGGCCCGTCACCGCCGGGGAGATCTACGGCCTGCTCCAGCAGGTCCGCGGCGTGGAACTCGTCGAGGACGTCCGGTTGTTCACCGCGGATCCGGTTACCGGGGACCGGGGCAGTGAGGCGACACGGATCGAACTGGAGCCCAGCAGCCTGGTCTTCTCCTATGACCACCAGATCAGGGTGGAGGCACGCTGATGCGCGGCAGCGTCGCGGGCCTCGGCACGCCGTATCCGATCGGCGGCCTCATGCCCGCCGTTTACCAGGAAGACGAGTTCACCATGCGGTGGACGGGGGGCCTCGACGACGTCCTCGCCCCCGTCATCTCGGCGCTCGACTGCCTGGGCGCCTACGTCGACCCGCTGCTCGCGCCCGCCGACTTCCTGCCCTGGCTGGCCGGGTGGTTCGGCACCGTGCTCGACGAGAACTGGCCGCCGGGCCGCCAGCGTGAGGCGATCGCGCGGTCGGTCGAACTCTACCGGCAGCGCGGCACGGTAGCGGGGCTCCGCGCGCTGCTGGAGCTGGCCACCGGGGGCGAGGTGGAGATCGTGGACAGCGGCGGCACGTCGTGGTCGCCGCTGCCGGGAACGGAATTGCCCGGCGAGGACGCCCCCCGCGTCGCCGTCCGGGTGACGGTGAGCGACCCCGCGCAGGTGGACGTGGCGGCGCTGGATGAACTGCTCACGACCGTCAAGCCCGCCCACGTCATACACAAGCTGGAGGTAACGGGACCATGATCGTATGCCGCAAGTGCGGGTTCCACAACAGCGACGCGGACGCCTTCTGCGGGACGTGCGGCAGTTTCCTGGAGTGGACCGGCGAGAAGGTGGTGCCCAAGGTCGACTCGGCGTTCGTGGAGCAGGTCAAGCAGGAGGCGGCGGAAGCCGAGGCCCGGCCGCGGCGCGGGCTGGTCCAGCGCGTTCTCGACGGGGCGAACGCGGTCATCGCCGGGCCGCGTCCCGAACCCACGCCGGCTGACGCGCCTGCCCCTGGCGGTGCGGCGGCTTCAGCAGGCGGTCCTCCGGGACGCCCCATGCCGCCGGGCGCCGCCGCGCCTTCCGGTCGTCCCATGCCGCCGGGCGCCGCCATGTCACCGGGGCGCCCCGGGTCTCCCATGCCGCCCGGACGGCCTGCCCCTCCCGGACCGCCCATGTCCCCCGGGGCCGCTGCGCCTCCGATGCCCCCCATGCCGCCAGCGCCGGGTATGCCGTCCATGCCTCCTGGGGTGCCGCCCCCGCCGCCAGGCGCCGCGGGGCCACCGCTGCCGCCCCCTCCGCCACCTCCGGCCCCGCCGTCGATCGCCCCGCCTCCCCCGACGGCGCCGCCTCCTCCTCCGCCCCCGCCCGGCCCTCCGGCAGGACTGACACCGCCGCCCGCTCCGCCGGCAGGGCTCACAGTGCCCCCCGCGCCGCTGCCATCACCGCCAGTCCCGCCGGCACGGCCACCCAGCTCGCTGGCGGGCCTGGCAGCACCTGTGGTGACGTCTCCCCCGCCTCAGCCGCCGACGCCTCCCGCGGCCCGTCCTGGCCTCCAGCTCCCCGGCATGCCCGGCGCCGGGGCCGGCGGACCGGGCACGCGGCAGCCGGAACCCGGGGAGCCGGCGGAGATGGCGCCGCAGGCGGCCAGGGCACGGCGGATCGCGGTGACCAAGACGAAGCCCACCCGGCGGCTGCGGCCCGGCGACCTGATATGCGGCGAGTGCGGCGAGGGCAACGCGCCCGCCAGGAAGTTCTGCAGCCGGTGCGGCAAGCCGCTGCTCACCGCCGAGATCGTCAAGACCCCGTGGTGGCGCAAGCTGCTGCCCAGGCGCGGGCCGAAAACCGTCGCGATCAGCGATCAGCGCCGGCCGGGCAGCACGGGGGTCAGCGTACGCAGGGCCGGCCCGGACATCCGGCAGGGCTTCCGGCGGCTCTACCGCATCACGCGGCTGGGCGCCGGGATAGCCCTCGCCTGCGCGGCGATCCTCTACGGCGCGTATCCGCCGTTCCGGAACCTGATCAACGGCGAGTTCACCTCGGTCAAGCAGAAGGCCGGCAGCGTCGCGAGCAGCCGGACGCTCGTCCCCGTGCACCCCGTCAAGGTCACCGCCAACCTCCAGGTCACCGGCCACCCGGGCACCGGCGCGGTTGACGGGTTCACCAACACCTACTGGCTGGCACCCTGGTCCGAAGGGCACGTCCCGGTCCTGACCCTGTACTTCGGCCACAAGGTGACGCTGGAACGGATGATCCTCATGTCGGGCACAAGCAGCAACTACACCGCCGACAGCAGGCCGGCCACGCTGAACCTGATCTTCTCCAACGACGAATCGGACACAGTCGTGCCGAAGGACACCCCAAAGGCGCAGACGCTCACGATCCGGGGCGCCGCCCTGGTCACCAGCGTCCAGATCCAGGTCGGCTCGGTCTACCCGGGCCTTTCCAGCTCCAACGTCGCCATCAGCGACATCGAGCTCTTCGCGCTGCCGCTGCCGTCATGACCGGCATGACAGAGCCGCCCGGTGCTGGCAGGCGGGAACCGCCCGGCGCGCGGCAGCGCGCCGGGTGGCGGGGAGGACGGGAAGGGCACGAGGAACGCGGGGGGCACGAACACTGCGATGGGTGATTTCATCATCAGGACCGGTGACCTGGTCAAGGTCACGATCCCGCCGCCAGCGGTCGTGCCCATGCTGGAGGCCCCGATGCCGCTCGAAGGCTCGGGCGCGAACGTCCTCGTCCAGGGCATGCCGATCTGCCTGCTGGGCGACGAACTGCCTGACGAGCTCAAGGAACCGCTCCCCTACACAGCGCCGCCGTACACCATCCCTGGTACCGGCACGCTCACGCTCACCCTGCTGCCGCCGAACATGACGGCCCGGACATCGCGCGGCAAGCCGATCCTGATCAAGGGCCAGCGGTTCCCCGCCCTGTTCACTGTGGAGACCCCGGCCAGCCAGCCCACGACCGCGGGACCGGTACCCGACCCCGTCGGCGTCAAGGAAGGCACCGCCGAGTTCATCACCACCAACGAAACCGTGACGGCCTCCTGATGGCGCGCCGTAGCCCCGCGCGCAGGTCGCTGCACTACCCGCAGTCAGCCTGGACGGCGAGGCCTGCGCCACGGCCGGGCCTGGCCAGGTGCCCGGAGGTCCCCGGCGCGTCGGGGAGCCCGGCGGGTCCCGGCCCCTGAGCCAGGGACCGGAGCTGACGGCGCGAGGTGATGCCGAGCTTGGCGAAGATGTTCCCGAGGTGGTATTCGACGGTCTTGGCGCTCACGTACAGCTCGCTGCCGACCTCCCGGTTGGTCAGGCCGCTGGCGACCAGGTAGACGATCCTGCGCTCACGCGCGCTCAGCACGGCCAGCGGCTGCCAGCCTGCGGGCTCCGCACGGCCCGCGGGTCTCGCGGATCCAGCGGAGGGCTCTCCCATGCCCATGCCGACGCCGCAGCCGGACAGGTCGGCCTCGCATCGTTCCAGGTAGGGCCGGGCACCGAGCAGCGCGTACTGCCGGTGTGCCTCGCGCAGCCACCGGATCGCCGACCGCCGCTGGCGCAGTGACAGCAGGAACCTGCCGTGCTCGTGCGCCAGCCGGGCGCGGTGGAACGGGATGTCGTCGGGGGCCGCGGGACGGCACGCCGCCTCCTCGAACCGGGCGGCCGCGACTGCCACCTCCCCGTCGCTGGCCGTGAGCCAGGCCTCCAGCCAGGCGATGGCGGTCCCGAGCTGACCGCTGGCCGCGGCGAACTCGCGCAGTTCGGCGAGCGCCTGCCGGGCGGCGGCGAGCTGTCCCGCGCCGATCAGCGCTTCCACGTGCAATGGCCGCCACCACGCCTGCTGATGCACGACAGGCCCGGGCCGCCGCACGAGGGGATACAGCGCGGTGACCATCGCCGGGTAGTCCGAACGCGCCTGGGCGATCGTGGCCGCGGCGACCGCGGGGAACGCGGCGAACGTGTCTGGGCCGGCCCGGTGCTGCCAGCGTTCCGCGGTCTCCGCGTGACCCCTGGCCTGCTGCCATTCGCCCTGCACCGCGGCGACGCAGGAGGCTATCGCGTGGGCGGGTACCCGCAGCCACGCGGTCGTTGCCGCCTGGGCCGCAGCGACGGCCCTGCCCGCGGTGACGGCGGCGGCGCGCCATTTGCCGAGCCGGAACTGGGCGAAGGCGAGGTAGGACTGTGCGAGCGGGCCGATCGACCTGATCGTGGCCTCGTCGGCTGACCGCAGCATCATGGCGATATCGTCGCTGGCCGCGGTGAGCTGGCCGGCCAGCGCGCGCCACATGCCCCTTGCCCACAGCAGCACGCTGCTGTCTCGCGGAGGCTCTGCCGCGCCGGGCGGCACGGCCGTGATCTCCGCAAGAAGGCGAAGCGCCGCCGCAGGGCCGCCAGCTTCGCGTCCTGCCGCGTCAGCGAGGAAATACTGAGCCCACTGCCTGACCGGCGCGGGGACGTGACGCGCCGCGAGGAGCCTGCTCGCCGCCTGGCGTTCGGCTCTGGCGTCGCCCCGCTCCGCGTGGATCATGCTGAGCCCCAGGTCTGCGTAACTCCTCAGCAGGTAAGGCGCGTCGCTAGCCTCGGCGAGACGCCGGGCCTCGGAAAACAGCGCAAGCGCCTGGGAGCGCCGGCCGGCGTGCTCGGCGAGGCGGCCCAGGGCCAGGCTGCGGACGGCGGAGGGCGGGCACGCGGCCAGATGCGGCTGGAGGCTGGCCATCAGACTTACCTTGCCGCAGTCGAGGAACCGCTCTGCCGCGAGCAGCAGCCGACGTTCCCTGCTTGCCCGGTCCGCCGTGCACCCTGACGACCACAGCAGCAGCATGCCCGCCGGCTCGGCTTCGCCGGCCAGGCCGTACCGTTCCGCTTCCTCTTCGAGGGCGGCGGCAAGGCCGGCATCCGGGTGCCCGGCGGCGGCGGCCCTGTGCCACCATGCGGTGATGCCGCTGACGTGGCGCGCGGCGGCGGCGTGCAGAGCACGCCGCCGGGCCTCCGGCAGGAGCTGGTACACGGCGTCACGGTAGATCGGATACCTGATGCCGGCCGGGGCCAGCGATTCACCCGGTGCCCACCCGGCAAGCCCCGCCTCGACCAGCGGCTCGATCGCGGCCGGGGCCTCCTGCTCTCCTGACACGCTCGCCACCACCGCCAGCGGCGCGCGGGAGCCGAGGACGGCCATGGCCGCGAGCAACCTGCGGCTCGGCTCGGGCAGGCCCACGAGCATCCCGCTGACAGCGGTGACGACGGCGCCCGGCAGCCGCAGCGGCCGGACCGGTGCCGACGGCGCATCCGCCGGGAGGCCGGGCAGCAGCGCGGCGAGCAGCGCCGGAACGCCACCTGTGTACTGGTGTAGCCAGTGCGCGGCGGCCCCGTCATGTCCGCCGGGCCATGCGAGGTCCGCCAGGTCGGCGACCTCGTTCACGCTCAGGCCGTCCAGGTACAGGTGACGTGACCATTCCCTGCTGAGGAGGACACGGCGCCAGTCGGCGGCCGAGGAGCCCGGCCTGGATACCGGGTACCGGCAGGGCCGGATGGTGGCGAGGGCCAGCACGGGATCGCCCCGCAGCCGGCGCAGCACGAAGCTCAGCGCCCGGGCGGACGGCGGATCTGCCCACTGAGCGTCGTCGAGCACGATCGCGATGGGCCCGCTGGCACACAGTTCCGTGAGGAAGGCGAGCAGCCGCGGCCCCGCCTGCTCTTCTGCCAGGCCAAGAGCGAGCACCGACGCGGCGCTCCTGGCATCCCGGCCTCGCAGCATCTGCCCGATCACGCCAAGGGCCGATCCTGACTCCGCGGTGTCGCAGGCCGCGTGCAGGACCGTGAAATCGGGGAGTTCCGCCAGAACCCGCCGGATGAAGCTGGTCTTGCCCGCCCCGGCCTCGCCCTCGATGAGAACCCCCCACGACTCGCCGCCCCGGGCCCGCCGCGCGCTCTCCAGGACCGCCGCAAGCTCAGCCTGCCTGCCTATGAACCAGCCCCGTTCCGCCGCCGCGGGTGAGCTGAGGCGGGCACCGTCAATGCTGACCATGGGGAAACTCCCGCACCGTTTCCATTGCCATTCTTTTTCACCACAATCCGGGATAAGGTAGGACAACATATGATGAGGTAATGGATGGTTCCTGCTTACCGGATATGGCGCGGGCGGGAAGTGCGCGAGCCCAGTCATGGCCACGCGGCACAGCGCGGAACCCGGCGCAGGCCAGCTCAGGGTGGCCGGCGGCCAAGAACGATCATGGTATGCATCGTCTCTGTTAAGGGCGCACAATTCGTCCGTGGAAAATACTGATGTTTAGCGAGCCGCGGGGCCGGCCAGCCCCGGCTACCAGGATCTGCCGCGCGGAAGTCCCGATGGGCAGCGCGCAGCTAAAAGCGGGGCACAGGCCCCGCGAACGGCACTGGGGGCCCGGAGCGACAACCCCCCGGCCTGGCTAGATCAGCCCTTCGCGGATGGCATACGCCACCGCATGCGTGCGGTTCCGCAACTGGTAACGCATTGTTATGTCGCGGATGACATTAGTAACTGTCCGTTTCGAATATGCGAGCTTGCGCGCGATGTCGTCGGTGTCGAGACCGTCGGCTGCCATCCTCAGCACGTCCGCTTCGCGCGCCGACAGGCCGTTGAGGCCGAGCCCGCGCGGCTGCAGCACGTGATGCTGCAGCCGCGAGACCTGCCTGAGCAGCCTGGCGAGGACATCGGCGGGCAGGGCGGCCTCGCCGGAGGCCGCCCTGATCACGGTCTGGGCGAGCCAGGACGCCGTCGCCTCCCACCGCCAGACAAGGGCGCAGGCACCGGCCTCGACCACGCTGAGCAGGTCGTTGTCGTTCAGCGTGTTGATGACCAGGACCGTCCTCGAGCATCCGCGGGCCCGCAGCCCCCGCATGAGCGCCAGCGTCGGCTCATCGGGTGACTCGGCGGCGACGATCGCCACCCGTGCCGGGGCATCCTCGTCCCCGGTGACAAGCGTCAGTTCCCTGCACCAGCGCAGCTCGGCTGCCAGGCCAGCCCGGGTAATCGGATCGCGGGCATGCAGATACACAGGAATCGGTGTGGCCATGACGGTCTCCCCGCTCTTGCCGAGAGCACCCGGCCGCCGGGCGCTCGTAGTTCCCCGCCGCCAGCGGCGACTGCATCTGCAAGCATGCGCCGGCACAGCCAGGTTTTCCCTGGGGAATGTCCCTCATCAATCCCTAATCGTTCCTGGGCGTGCCTGAGCGGCAATCCTCACCTCACTTGCTGAGCATGCCAGAGAAAGACAGCGCCGCCGTGCATGCCTTGCCGTGCGGGTTGGCACACTGGACGGCGAGCGTCAGCGGCGCGGCGGGAGTGAACTGGAGCGCCTGGACAAAATGGTAGTCCAGGCTGCGGAAATTGGCCAGGCCGAACTCGAACAAGATGCTGGCGCCGGCCCGGACCTGCAGCAGGCCGTTGTCACCCACCGGATTCTCCAGGACGATGTCGCTTACGTTCAGGGTGTGGCCCTTGGCGATCGGGTAAGGGTAGGTGACAAACGATGCCGTGGCGGATCCGGCTGCCGGCCTGGCATTCGCCTGGAGGAACCCGGACGCCGGAGAAGTCGTGGCGGATGCGTTCCCGGACTTTGCTCCTCCGGACTTCCCGCTCCCGGACCTCGTGCCTCCCTTGGGGCTTCCCGTGCCCTGCTTGTTGCTCCCAGCCTGGCTGCCACCCCCCGCGGCCACGGCCGCCGCGTTGGCCTGCTTCGCCGCGTTGCTGGCCTGGCTGGCGGCCTTGTCCGCCTTCTTCGCGCTGGCCGTGAGCTGCTGGGTCTGCTGATTCACCGCCTGCGTCGCAGCAGATTGCACGGTCGGTTTCAGGACGGTGAACCACAGCGCCACCAATACGGCAGCGGCGGCGGCCGTGATCGCGAGCGCGGGAAGCAGCCACTCGGGCATCATCTGCCGCTGCAGCATTACGCCGTCGGCCGTCACGGGGGCCGCCCTCTCGGGTAGCACGGCGACCTGGAACGGCAGTGTCTTACTCGGGCCCTTGAGGAACCTCTTCCGAGGCGCGGACCTGACCTTGATGAAGGTCGCGGTGCCCGGCAGCACGGTCGCGGCCTCCGGCTTGATGCGGAAGGCCAGCGCCACATCGGGATCTTCGGCGCTGATCGTCACCTCGTCCTGCTCGTTGCCCCGGTTCTCCACGATCAGCTTCTGCCGGGCCATGCGGCGCCCCGAGGCTGTCTTCGGCACAAGCTCGACGGCGAGTTCCGTGAAGACGCCGACGCGGACGACTCCCTCCTCGATCACCGAACCATCGGGGTCTTCGGTGGACATCGCCCGGATCGCGAACGGCACCTCACCGGCCGGCAGGGACGAGGACCGCGGAGGGCGGAACACGATACGGGCGCGCTCGCTGGTTCCCGGCAGCAGGTTGAGCTGGGCCGGCTCGGCTGCGGCCCATTCTCTCGCGTCGCCGAGCACGTCGAGCAGGATGCTGTCGACGACCATCCCTGTGTTCTCGACGCGGAAAGGAAACGCGGTCTCAGCGCCGGGCTCGGCCTCGATGACGGGGCTGTCCAGCGGTACGGCTACTCCCACGCAGGTAAGCATCGGCCAGCCGCATAGCTCCTGCGCGGCACGGCGGGAAGTCCCGGGCGCAGCTCTGATCGCGCGATAGCGCACACCGCCCTGCCGTTTACGGCAGCCACTGCTGCTGCGGATTCCGGTACCCGCGGGAACTCCGGGAACGCTCGCGGTACGGAGACTGACGCGAGTGGACGGCTTGTCGCGTGTGGCGGTGCGGTGGCGTGCCCGCGCCGCCGCCAGGCTCCCGGCTGCCAGGGTCACCGTCGCCGCACTGGCCGCCGTGACGGTCACCGCGCTCATGGCCCAGTCTCCCGCGGAGCCGTCTGGCACGCCCGGTTCCGGTGGCGTGCTGACCGCCGGCGGCAGCGTGGCGATCACGCTCACCTCGGCGGGCACGAACGGCACGGGCGGCACGCTGCCGAGCGGCTATCCGCGCGTCGCGGAGGATGGGCGATACGTCGCGTTCCAGTCCGAGTCGGCGCTGAAGGACACCGCGTCGGTCCCGCAAACCCCGGTCCCCCACGCCACCGCACCGCCGTCCACGCCCCCGCCAGCCATCGCACCGCCATCCACTCCGCCACCCAGCACGCCCCCGCCAGGCACGTCCGCCGGTATCAGGCCGGCCGCCGGGACGCCAGGAACTGAAGCAGCGCCAGGCACGAGAATGTCACTGACCGCGAAAACGTCGCCGGCCCCGCGCGTGTCCCGGATATACGTGCGAGACGAAACCGGCCGGACCACAACCCTGGCCAGCGACGCGAAGGCCGGGGACGCGGTGGCCCCGGACATCTCGGCGAACGGCAAGCTGGTGAGCTACGAACTCGGCAGCGACGGCGCTGACAACGTGTATGTCACCGACCGCCAGGCGACGGGCACGGGGGCGTTCGACACCCCGGCCAACCTGCGGGTCCGGCAGATTACCGGCACCTCCGGCGACCTCACCGACGAGCGCATCCCGGCATGCCCCGCCGTGCCCTCGGCAGCCACGCCGCGGACCGTGCCCTGCGGCCCGCGGATCTCCGCGGACGGCACGACCCTCGTCTATGCCGCGCAGCAGACGCCGGCCTCGCCGGCCCTGCGGATCGCATGGATCAGCGGCGGGACGGAAACGGCTGCGAACCTGAACGGCAACATGCTCGACTTCGTCCCGGAAGCCGACCGGGGAGGCGCGTACAACGTCACCATTTCCCCGCAGCTCCTCCGCTACACGGTGACCGGCACCAGCCCGGTGACGTTCAAGAACCCCGTCGCCACCACCAGCGGGCCGTTCAGCATCGATCAGAGCCTGACCAGCTGCACGGGCACCCTCAACCCAGGAGGCAACTGCGATGTGGCCGTGAGCTTCACAGGAGGCGCAACCGGCTGCGGCACGGACGATCCCGTACTCGTGACCGGCAGCCTCACCACCGACGCCACAACGCCCGCCGGGCAGTCCACACTGGAACTCGCTGCATACTGCCGCCAGGCTTTCAGCGAGGCCTACCGCAGGCCCGGCGACGGGAGCGGCGCCGTCACCGGCAGCCTGACCAGGGTCACCAGCCGCCCCGCCGGCGGCGCCGGCAGCCCGGCCAGCATTACCGGCAGCCTGACCAGCCTGAACCGGGTACGCTCGCGGATCAGCCCGGACCAGGCGCCCGCACAGTGTCCTTCCCCGCCTGCCAACGTCCCGTACTATCAGGCGCCCACGTCCACGGCCACCGACAACCAGGGCCTCCCGCTCACCAGCCTCGGCGACGTCACCGTGGGACGCCCGCGGGTGGTGTGGACAACCTTCACCAACACGACCCCGGGCACTCCCGGCATTTTCCGCTTCTCTGGCTCCAGCTGTGGCATACAGCTCATCGACCCCGGCAGCCACGCCGTGAAGGGCCAGCCCGCACCCTGTAGGTCTTACCAGCCGCCCAGCCTGAGCTACACGGTGCTCGGCGGCCCGGACCCGCCCTCGTGCACCGCGTATTTCCTCATCGACCCCAGCACGGTGGGCACCGACGTGGCCACCTTCGGCATGCCGTTCCTGCTCCGCAGCCAGGCGCCGTACCTGCCCCAGACTGACTACGTAGCGGTAAACGGCACCAGGAGCCTGGTCATCGCTCGCCATGACGCGACGGGGAAGGGGGATTTCGCGACGTCGCCCAGCACGGTCGTCAGCGTGGACGGCGGCGGCAACCCGATACCCGGTGCCAGCCAGCCGTCGGTGTCCTCGACCGGCCGCTACGTCGCGTTCACCGCACCGGTGCCCGCCGGCCAGCCCGGAGCGCAGCCGGGCAGCGGTACCGAGGTGTGGCTGCACGACACCGACGCCAGGGGTAACCGCACGTACAAGCCGGGCAGCACGTCGGTCGCGTCCTGCCTGCCGGGCTCCGGCGCGTGCCGCCACGCGCCGACGGCGGACTCGCCGTCACTGTCCGGCGACGGCCAGACGGTCGCCTTCACGGCCGGGGACCAGGTCGAGGTCCGCAACGTTCACGCCGACCGTACCGTGGTGGCCTCGGCAGGCCTGGCGGGTACGGACGGCAACGGGCCCAGCTACGCTCCTGCCCTGTCCGGAGACGCCTCCACGGTGGCGTACGTCTCGGAGGCGACGAACCTGACCGGCGCGTCGCGCTCCCGCCCGCTGGGCGTGCCCAGCCTGTACGTCAGGCAGTTGCTGTCCGGGTCCGGCGGGAACGAGCTCGCCGGGCCGGCCGCAACAGCGGCGCGGGGCGCCGGCGGCTCCGGGCTGCCCGCGATCGATGCGCACGGGCGGCTCGTGGCGTTCCAGACCGCGGACCAGCTCACGGCGTCAGCCGTCAGCGGAGTCGAGAACGTCTACACGGCAGAGCGCTTCCCGCACCTGGAGGCCACGCCGGGTACGGCCGGCTTCGGCGCCGTGCCGCGCGGCAGCCGGGCGCGCACGGTCACAACGAGGATCAGCAACGCCGGACCGGGCCCGGCGACCGTCACCGGCGTGCACGTGACCGGGCCGTTCAGGCTCCCCAGCCAGTCCTGCACCGGCACCGTGCTGCACGCGGGCGCGGGCTGCACAGCGACGGTGAGCTTCACCCCCGGCAGCCTGCCCGGTCATTTCACCGGCACCCTCGTGGTAACGACGGCAGATGACGGCGAACAGCCGGTCGGCTTCGCCGTCGGCGCCACGGCGACCGTCACCGCGCCGGCGCTCACCATGTCCCCCCCGGTGGATGTTCCAGGGCAGGTCACGCAGGTGCAGGGCACCGGGTTCCCCGCCGCCGCGGCGATCACGCTCACCTGGAACCCCGGCCTCGGCACGGTGACCGTGGCATCGGATTCCGCCGGCCGCTTCACCGCCGCGATGCTGATCTTCCCGGACGATGTCGCGGGCCCGCGCCAGCTGGTCGCGAAGGCCGGCGGGAAGGTGCTCGCCACCGCCCCGTTCCTCGTCGACCCGCCACCCGCCGAGCCGCCGTTCACGCAGCCGCCCGGCGTCCTGCCGTCCGTGCAGCCTTCGGGCGGGTCACCGTCCGCCCAGCCCCCAGGCGGATCGCAGCCCACCCCGTCCCCCTGACGGCCCACTCCCCGGGCGCCCAGGTTCCCCGTGTCCATGAAGCCGAACGGACGGGCGGCCCCGCCCCGCCCCGCAGCGCCGCCGCAGTCAGCCCGGCGCCCCGGCAGCGCCTCCCAGACGGCCCGACTGCGCACACGGACCGGTTCCGTCCTGTACGAGTGCGCACATAGGCTGGCTGGTCGAGTCCTGCTCGCCTGGGAGAAAGGCGTGCGCCTCCAGTCCGCTGGTTGCCCTATTGCGCAACTGGCCGGGTGTCCCGTCTCGCCATAAATGGCAAGGCGTCTCAGCGGAGATCGCCAACCATGGAGGTGTGCTGCACGACGCGGACGCATCTCTCGCCTGCTGGCTGGCTCGCGTGCTGCCCGCCGGGACGAAGGTCAGGTTCGACGCACCGGATCCCGGCTGGGTGGCCCAACCGCCCGATCCGCCATTCGTTGACGTCTTCCTCTATGACGTACGCGAGGATGACAAGGCGAGTCAGGCCGGCTGGTCCGAGGACAGGGACGCCGACGGCAGGGTCACCCGGCGGCAGCAGCCGCCCCGGCGCTACAAGCTGCGCTACCTGCTCACCGCCTGGGCCGCGGACCCAGCGGCCGCCGAGGCGGTGCCGACGGCAGCCGGGCTTGATGGTGGCACGCCCTCATGCGGGGACGGCACAGCCGTGACCGGCGGCACCATGGCCCGAGCTGGCCGAGCCGTGGCTGCGTCTGACGGTGACGGCACTGCCGTGGCTGGCAGCAGGACGATGGCCGAACACGACCTGCTCGGCGCTCTGCTGAGCGCGTGCGTCACCACGGATGTCCTGTCCGCCGGCTGCCTTCGCGGCACGCTCGCCAGCGCCGGGCTGCCCGTGCTGCTGCGCTGCGCGCCCGCAGGCGAGCAGGCCGCCCCTGCCCGCCTGTGGGCGGGCTTCGGCCTGCCGCCCCGGACCTTCCTCGACCTACTGCTGATCGTCCCGGTGCTCCCGCCGCCGGACAGCGACCTCGCCCCGCCTGCCCGCGAGATCGCCCTCGGCGTGACGAAATCAGGCGCCGGGGGTAACGGGAGCGCGGAGGACCCCAGGATCGCCGGGGACGCAGCGGAGCCGCGGAGTATGCAAGGCGCAGCGGGACCGCACGGCCAGCCCCGCCGGGCGCGGACTCCTGTCAGGCACTGGGAACGCAGCACGATCACCGAGCACATCACCCGTCCGCCATCCAGCGCGCCGATGCCGCACTCAGCGCTACATCCTGGCTTCGCAGGCCGTCCCAGCGACACGGAACCAGACACCACCACCCGGCTGCGGCCCGGCCAGCCGACCGCGCCGCCCGGCAGAGGGAGATGACCGGCCATGTCACAGCCCAGCACTGAAGCGATCTCCTGGCGGGACCAGTGCCCGTGGGTCCCCCCGCACTTCACCGTCGCGCTCATCCTCGGCGACCGCACCCCGACCAGCACGGACGCCCTGCTCGGCAAGATCCGCCGGAACAAGGGCTTCTGGTGCGACCTGATCTGCGCATGGCTCGAGTACTCCGGGAAAAACGCCGATGTATACGGCAAGACGCTGGTGCAGGCAGTCAGGTACTTCCAGGGGCTTCCCTCGCCGACGCGCAGCAGCGTAAGCCACCTTATGATCTGGGCGCAGTGCGTTCTGGAGCTAGACGAACGCCTCGGGAACGGTGAGTTCTATGACGCCATACGGGCGCTGAAGGACTCCTACAGGGCGGAGCGGGAGCGCCTGGAAACAGCCGCGAGGGCCGCCGGCGGAACCGAGACTCGGGTGTACGAAAAGCTGTCGAGCGCGGCAGACGGTGATCCCGCCCAGATAGCTGCCCTGGCCATCGGGTTCCGCTATCAGGTGAACCACGAGTTCAAGAAGCTGGCGAGCGGTCTCCTGAACGACTACCGGGCCATAGAAGGGTGGAAGGGGTCCGCCGAGCAGTCCAAGGCACTCGACCTGATCAGCTATGCGCTGACGACCACGCTGCACGAAGCCGAGGGGCCGCTCCAGCAGATCGCCATCAAAGTCCTCAGCACCGCGGGCGGCAGCAAGATCAGCGAGCGGGACGCCGGGCAGCTCGACGAGTGCCTGGACGCCTACTGCACCTGCTACGCCGAGGCGGTCGGCGACATCGCCAAAAGCCTGGCACAGTTCCAGTCCTGGGCGCGGACCTACACACGCACAGTCATGAAGCAGTCCTTCCGGTCAGAGTTCCCGGCCGTGGACTCACTGCTCACACACGGCGACACGCTGGTCGACTTCATCGGCCTCGGTACGGGGATGCTCGTGCACTACTGCCCTCCGCTGCTCGCGGTCGGCCCCGCCCTGTCGCTCATGAAGGCCGGCCTGGACTGGCTCGTCAGGGAGGGGCTGACCCGCTACGAGTCCGGCAAGGCCGGCGAGATCAGGTCGCATGTCGGCATGACCTACGGCGGCAGGGGGTCCCGTAAGGAGAGCCTGGTGGGAGACGTCATGAAAGCCGCGGAGGAGCTTTCCATCCCAATGACGCCGGACCTGGCGGGCCGCAGCATCGACCTCATCTCGGAAGTGACCCTGATGGCCGGGCAGGAGGGATTCTCCCACGTGGCGGAGATGCTCGGCGGGGGGACCGGTCTGGGGGTCATCAGCACGGGGATCGGCTACTCGATCAGGTACCAGAAGATGCTGGAAAAAGCTCCTGAACTGCAGCAGGCCGCGGGCAAGGATGAGCTGGGCAGGCTCGCCAGCATGGTCGACAAGGCGTTCGGGGAGACGGGCCCGGACGGGGCGGGCGACCTGGACCTGGGCGACATCGAGTGCCTGGGGGGAACCGCGCAGGAGGGCTACCTGATGCGGCTCGGCGGCGTCTTCGGCACTCTCAAGGACAACGTCTTCAGCCGGGCCGATGACCAGGGATCGGCTGACCGGATACTGGCGAACGCGCGGGAGAACTCCCCGGTGCTCACGATCAGCGGCCGGCAGTACGTGCCGGACTGGGAGGAGGCCGAGCTGGCAGGTGCGGCCACCTCGCGCGGCAGCTACCCGTTCCACGTCATCGTCATGGACCAGGACAGCAGCGTCTGCTACCCGGCCAAGCTGGCCCTGCTTCCCACGGGGGAACTCGACCGCAGGATGGGATCAGCGGTCGGCGCCGAGCCCAACCCGGGGAAGATCTACGGCGAGGTCGTGGCACAGGCCCGGCAGAGGGCGGCCGGCTTTCTCGGGTTCAGGGCCGTGCAAGGCGAGAGCCCTCCCGTCTTCCCGCTCCGCTGGGACGGATGCGGCTATGTCTGCGGCGGCCGCCCGCTCGGCTACTTGGTGCTGGATGTACCCGTGGACCAATCCCACGCCAACCAGTCGTTCCCTGGCGGCGGCGGCATGGCAAGGCTGTGCGTGAAGCTGGATGGCAGCGTCGACGCCGGGGCATCCACGTGGGGAAACGCAAAGAACTTCTCCGTGCTCCCTCCCGGCGACCTGATAGCAGAGGCGAAGCCGCAGCCCGCGGGCGCGTCCGCAGCGGCTTCCGCAGGCGCCGTCCTGGCGGCTCCCGCCGGCCAGGGCACCACACCGCAGGGCCTCAGCGTCGCTACCAGCCGGGGTCACACCGTCCTGGTGAACCAGCCCGGCTACGCGGGTAAGGTCGCTCTCACCGAGCTCGCCACGGAGGCCTGGGATACGTTCCTGGGGCTGCTGGACACCGCCTTCCCCACCGGCAGGATGACATTTTACGCCTCTCTCGACCCCCAGGCCAAGACATGGTGGGCGGCCAGCGCCAGCCCGAGGATCGACGTCTACGCGGGGTATGGCACCGCCGAACTCTACGACGGCACCACGGGCGACCGGCTGGTGCCCGCCGCGCCGCAGCCCGCTGCGCCGCAGCCCGCCGCGGCCCAGGCCGCCGCCCTGGTAGAAGAGCAGGGCGTGAAAACTGCCTGCGGCCACACCGCCTGGGTGAACTGGCCCGGGTCTACGGGTCCCATCGATAGCGACGTGCTTAGGTCGCCCGCATGGCACAAGTTCCTGGGCCTGCTGGACGCCGCGTTCCCCCAGCGGAATATTGGCTTCTTTGTCTCCCTGGCCCCGCGGTCGAAGCAATGGTGGGCCGTCACCGCCGACCAGGCGGTCCAGGTTTACGCTTCACTCGGCGGCGACGAACTCTACGATTTCAGGTCGGGGCAGCGGCTGTGGCCCGCTCCTTCGGCCCCTGCAGGCTCGGCGGGTACGAAGGCCGCCGCCGGGGAAGACGAACAGGACCAGGCACTCCAGCAGGCCATCCAGGCATCCCTGCAGCCGCCGTCGCCTCCGTCTTTCCCGGAAAGCACCAGGGGTTACCAGTTCGACTTCAGCCGCATAGACCGGTCCGACTGGAACCAGCTCAGACTGGGTGACCAGGTGAGGGTAGGGCCGGCCGCGGACGCCATCTGTGACAAGGAGGGTTTGGCGAGCGGCTCGACGGTGGAGTTCTTCTACGCAGATGGATACCTTCGGCTAAGGGCGCTGTCCGATGCCGTGTCGTTCACCGCCGCCATGGAAGGCGGAGAGTTCGTCACCGGCGACTAGAGCGCCCTGTTCCCTGTCTGGCCGGGGATGAGCCACCGCCGATCTGCGGAAGCCGCCCGGCGCGTGCTCACAGACGCCGCGTGGTGCTGCTGCCAGGCCGGGTGGGGAACAGACAACTCATTCGTGATAAAAGTTCCGAATCCAGACCTCGCCCGGCCTTGCTTCGTGGCCGCCAGCGGCGTTCGATACCGTTAGTAACGGTATGTACGAGCTAGTGACAGCAACGACAGGGGGCCGGGGGCTGCCGGGTGCCCGTGGGGGGAGGCCGGATGGGACCGCCCGGCGCGCCCGGTGACAAGCCGGTGGTGGCCGTGGCCAACCGGCTGCCCGTCCAGCGCGGCGCCGACGGGTGGGAGCTGTCGCCCGGCGGCCTCGTCACCGCGCTGCGCCCCGTGATGGCCACCCATGAAGGCGCGTGGGTCGGCTGGGACGGCGGCACGCGGGGCATCCCGGCGGCCCTGCCGGGCCTGGGCGTCCGCCTGCTGCCGATCACCCTGTCCGCCCTCCAGGTCCGCCGCTACTACCACGGGTTCGCGAACGCGACGCTGTGGCCGCTGCTGCACGACGCGATCGAGAAGCCCCGCTTCGAGCGGACCTGGTGGCAGGCCTACCGCGAGGTGAACGCGACGTTCGCGGACAGGGCCGTCGCCGCGCTCGGCGAGCAGCCCGGGGCGCTCGCCTGGGTGCACGACTACCACCTCATGCTCGTCCCCCGGCTCGTCAGGGAACGGCGGCCCCAGCAGCCGCTCGGGTTCTTCCTGCACGTGCCCTGGCCGCCCGTGGACATCTACGCCCGCCTGCCGTGGCGGGACGACATCCTGTCCGGCCTGCTCGGCGCGGACGTCATCTCCTTCCACACCGATGGCTACCGGGCGAACTTCCTGCAGGCGTGCGCCCGGCTGCTGGCCGGCTCGGGCACCGAGCTGCGCGGGGATTCGATTATCATGCCCGACGGCCGCGTGGTCACGACCACGACCGCGCCCATCTCGATCGACGCCGCCGACTTCGCCCGCCACGCCACCGACCCGGCCACCGACCGCGACGTCGCCGCGCTCAGCGGGCAGTTCGCCGGGCGCACCCTGCTGCTCGGCGTCGACCGGCTCGACTACACCAAGGGGATCACCGAACGGCTGCTCGCCGTCGAGATGCTCCT
>Ga0070737_10002921_pt1 | contig 19414 bp, 18 predicted proteins | sample Coa_R1_10_FD_66438 | JGI IMG/M metagenome (GOLD analysis project Ga0070737, IMG submission 66438) | Surface soil microbial communities from Centralia Pennsylvania, which are recovering from an underground coalmine fire - Coalmine... | ecosystem: Environmental > Terrestrial > Soil > Unclassified...
TTGTCGCCCGGGGGCTCCTCGGTCCCGTCGAAGATGGACCACCAGTCGACACCAGTCGGCCTTGAAGGCGTCCTGGCCGGCCGCGGGCACCTCGGCGACAGCGTTGCGAAAGCGATGGATGGCGCAACGAGCGTGAGAAGACCTGCTCGATCGCCGCGATGAGCCCCGGCGCGCAGTCGGAGACGAGGAGCAGCGACCGCCGAGACCCTGGGAGGCGCGCTTGGTACAAGTCCTTAGGTTCTTGGGGGTTGGCGCACCAGGCTCTTGCAGGTTGGTGCCTCGATCGATGCCAGTGAGCGCAGGGAAGACGTGGGGGAAGACGTTGAACGCAAGCATCCTGCTACGGCTGTCATTTCTAATCGTGACCCTAGCGAGCGGCTGGCGCTGATGGCCGGCCCGATGCTCGCCCAGTCGGCCGTCGACCGCCTCCACTTCGCCGACTTCGCCACGACCTCGCCGATGCCGGGCCGTCGGCATGTCCGCCATTAGCTGTCAGAGCGTCTCCTGGTCGAGGATCGCCCGGGCGGGCTCGGTGTGGTGGCGCAAGGGCACCCCGTCAGGTTCACCAACGGGGCGGTGCCTCGTGTCGTTACGTCTCCAGCCAGCTTGGCGAACAGCTCTGGGCGCGCGTGGCGATCGCCGCGTCTGCCGGCACTTCCGCCGCTGGCCAAGCCAGGTGACGAAAAATGGCCCGACCCAGGCCAACAGCCCCTCGACCCCGAGGGGCCAACGGGCCGAACGCCGTAAGCCAAGCCCTCGATAGGCGGTGGCCCTCCTTCGAGACGAGCAAGTCCCGGCCAAGAGGTGGCTCTTCCGGCTTGTCGGGTGCTCGAGCGACAGAGTTTTGGACCTGGTACGCCATCAGGTGGCTCCAGTCATCGTCTTGTAAATGCGCTCGAGGTCCTCAAGAGTTGCGAACTCTATGATCACTTTCCCTCGGCGAGCCCCCATGTCCACTCTCACTGTGGTGTTGAGCCGGTCTGCAAGCAGTTCTTCGAGCTCCATGATCCCAGGGGGTCGGAGCTTGTGCACCTGTGGTCTTGACAGGGCCGGCGCTTCGGTCAGTCCTGACTGGTTGCGTTGACGTACTGCTTCCTCGACGGCGCGCACAGAAAGCTGCTCGTTTGCCGCCCGTCGAGCCAGAGCTTCCTGAAAAGAGCGGTCCGGCGTCCCGAGCAGAGCTCGCGCGTGACCTGCACTGAGACGCCCCTCCGCGACGAGCCTCTGGACGGCGGGAGGGAGCTGGAACAGCCTGAGAGCGTTGGTAATAGCGACGCGGCTCTTGCCCACTCTAACGGCAAGCTGTTCGTGGGTCAGATTGAAGTCCTCAATGAGCTGCTGGTAACCGGCGGCCTCTTCTAGAGGGTTCAGCTCCTCTCGGTTGAGGTTCTCTATGAGCGCTTGCTCCAGGCTCTCGCTCTCGGAAGCATTACGGACGACGGCGGGCACGGTGGCTAGGCCAGCTCGCCGTGCGGCCCTCCAGCGCCGTTCGCCAGCGATCAGTTCGTACTGGTGCTCTGACACCTGGCGGACAAGGACCGGTTGGAGGATCCCCACTTCGCGTACAGATGCTGTCAAGGCTGCAAGCGCCTCCTCGTCGAAGTGAGCGCGCGGCTGGCGGGGGTTGGGCTGGATAGCACCGATCGGCAACTCGACGAGCGCCCCTCGGTCACGTTGCGCTTCCGTGGGGATAAGGGCGCTCAAGCCTCTTCCGAGGCCACTACGGCGCGCCACCGCTAACCTCCTTTGCCAGCTCCCGGTAAGCCGTGGCTCCCCGTGAACTGGGGTCGAACACGATGATCGGTTGGCCGTAGGAGGGAGCTTCGGACAAGCGCACGGTACGTGGCACGACGCTACGGCACACACGGGGGCCGAAATGCCCGCGCACCTCCTCCACTACTTGTTCAGCCAAGCGAGTGCGGGCGTCGAACATGGTCATCACGATCGTCGTGACGCTGAGAGCAGGGTTTAGATTGGCTCTCACCCGCTCGATGTTGCTCAGTAGTTGACCAAGACCTTCGAGGGCGTAGTACTCGCATTGGATCGGCACCACCACTTCGTTGGCAGCCGCAAGGGCGTTTACCGTGAGCAAGCCAAGAGACGGAGGGCAGTCGATCAACAAGTAATCGAAGTCGTCGACGACAGTGGCGAGGGCGCGCTTCAACCGTGTTTCCCGGCTGAGCATGGGTACGAGTTCGATTTCTGCGCCAGCGAGGTCGATCGTCGCCGGAACTAGGAACAGGTTGCGCAGATTGGTTGGCTCAATGCAGTCCTCCACCGCGACCTCGTGCAGCAAGACGTCGTATACCGACGATTCCAAGTTTCGGGCGTTTACCCCGAGGCCTGTCGTGGCGTTACCTTGAGGGTCGAGGTCGACGACGAGGACCCGGTAGCCAAGCTCGGCCAACGCTGCACCTAGGTTGACTGCGGTCGTAGTCTTACCCACCCCTCCCTTCTGGTTGGCTATGGCCATGACTCGTGGTAGGGGTGGCTTGACAATTGCCCTGTCCAGGTCATGAGCTGCATTGAGCTCCTGCCCCATAGTACGCAACCGCTCGAGGTCGGATGTCGCTGCCCCATTGGCGTCGCCCGGCGCGGTCCCGCTTGTTTCGCTCGCCTCCGTGCCCCGACTAGTGGTAGTTGGCCGCTCCTTCACCTCAGGCTCGCTTATGGGAGTAGTCGCAGCCCGATTGCTTGGTTCGAAGCTTCTCTCTGGCTCGCTGAACCCTAAACCTGCCATGTCAACCTCCATCCTGTCTCGCCGTCGCTGAGTTGGCAAGTGTTTCACGTGGCACATCACGGTCAGGTCGGCAGGCAGAGGGTGGAGAGGAGGTCGTGCCTGGACGTCAGATCTGTTTGCCACGAGGCGGGCCCCCACAGCTGGTGGGCCACTGTCCCTGACGCGACGAGAACCTTCGGACCGCCACTAGCTCTCTCAAAATAGAGGTCGCTTCGACGGCACACCTACCCTTCGTGGATAGCGGCCTGGGCAAGGTCCTACCACCACCAGCCGGCTCAGGGTCACGGGACCAGCCTTTGTCATCACTGCTTGAGTCTCTGCTAGCTGCAGGCCTAGTTGTGCAAGCCCGGCAGAGGGCCAGCGACCGCCGTCGACCTCCTCGACGGGAACTTCGCAGAGAGCCAACCGGCTTTCGTGGGCAGCGAGCGGCGCTTCGTCCGCCGAGGGCGGAGGGCATGTTGGGGGGCCCGGTACTACGAGTTGGCCCCGCTCGTTGAGAAAAGGAGCGCCACACTCGGCAGTTGCCGCAGGTGGGCCAAATCCACGCGCAGTAACCAAGTCGAACTTCCCTCGGAGCGCTGTACGGGCCAGGACCTCAGCACGCCCTTGGGCCACCTGGCAGCGGTCGTCAAGACCGAGCTCGACCAATGCCTCTCTGAGCCAAGCAGCCCTCTTTTGGTTGCTGTCAAGGAGGTACCAGCGCGACTGAGGCCAGGCCAAGGCGAGCGGTAAGCCCGGAATGCCGGCACCGCTGCCAAGGTCTAGGGCGAACGAGGGTGCTGTCAAGATCCTCGTGAAGGCCAGGCTCCGCTCTATTTGGTCCTCGGGTGCAGCGGGGCCGCAGAACCCAAGGTCTCGGGCAAGTGCCAGTAGCCGGAGCAGAGCGGCGTGAGCCCTCAGCGCCACCCGGTCTTCATTGGCCAGGGGACGAGCCGGTTAGCGCAGCCTCGTTGCCGCCGGCCTCGCCACCCGCTCCGCCGGCGCAGCGCTCTTTCCCGGCCGGGCTCGCCTCGCCCTGGCTCCTCGCCGGTGCGGGGGCCCCAGCCTCGCCGGCGCCGTCTTCGGCAGTAGGACCTGCGTCTGGCACGATCACGACACGCCGGCCGGGTTCCTCGCCCTCAGAGATCGTGGTAACACCCGGGACCCCGTTGATGGCATCGTGCACAACCTTGCGGTCTGCTGCGGGCATGGGCTCTAGAGCTCTTCTCGTCTTGGTAGCTAGCACCTGCTCTGCCACTTGCCTAGCGAACTTTGCAAGCGCCTCGTGGCGGCGCTTGCGGTAGTCGTTCACGTCGACGATGATGCGAGACTGAGATGGGGCGTGCCTCTGGATGACTGTGCGCGTGAGTTCTTGAAGGGCGAGCAATGTGGTGCCCTTCGAGCCGATGAGGATCCCGAGGTCACGTCCAGATACTTTCAGCTCCACGAGGCCATCGGCTTGGACTTCCGAGCTGACGGCAGCCTCTGCACCGAGATGCTCTAATAGCCCGCGCAGGAAGTCTTCTCCAAGGCGAGCTTGCGTTTGTAGGGACGGCTTGTCCACGGAGGGAACGCTAGCTTCAGCAGCTGGCTGCGTCTCGGCACCCCGCTGTTGCCTCCCCAGGCCCGCCCCGCCGCCGGGCCGGCCCTGACGGACGGGGGCGCGCCGAGCCGAACGACCCTTGTCGCGGGCTGCAGGCGCCTGGTCGGAGGTGCCCGGGGTACGGCGGCCGCTCTCATCGGTAGGGGGAGCAGGGGTCGAGCGCTTACGGTCCCGGCGCTCACCCTTGGGACGGGGATAGCGGGGGAGCAGGCGAGCGCGGATCCTGGCCTCTTCTTTCAGGCGACCGAACAAACCGAGACGAGGTTCGGTGACGACTTCGAACTCGGCTTCGGGTTCGGCTACGCCAAGTTGCTCAAGAGCCGCTTTCTTGGCCTCTTCAACTGTACGCCCGGTGGTCTCGACCCACTCCACCTTTACCGCCCTCTGCGCCTGCGGGCCCGGGCCCGCTGCTGGTAGCGCTCAACTTGCCGGGCCGCGGGCTGCTTGCCGTTGGGCCTGGTGCCGACGGGCAGGCTGGATTGGCGCCCCCGAGAGTCGCCAGGGAATTGGGAGCCTTGCCGTCCTGGTCTACGCGCCGAAGCTTGCTGGCCGCCTGCAGGTTTGGAGGAGATGCCCTTGGGCCCCTTACCGTCTCTCTCTAACTGAGCTTCCAGCTCTTCGATCTCCCGGTCGTCACGGGCCACTAGGGCTTTGACCTTTGGGTCGTAGCGGTACATCATCCACTGCTGCCCCACACGGAACAGTGCTGTCACTGCATAATAGAGCACGAGCCCGGACGGGAACCTGAGGCAGAGGAGCCCGAACACGACAGGGAAGAACCTCATGAACTGCAGCTGAGGGTTAGCCTGCTGGCTCTGGCGGACCATCGGGTTTAGGTTGGTGATCTGGACCTGCTGGTAGTAGTTGGCGGCGATCATGATGACCAGCAGTAGGAGAGTGCCGAAGATTTCAGCAGCGCCCAAATGCCGAGAGATGGCCGTCCAGGCGCTCGTTGAGAGGTTGATACCGAGAGCGTGAAGTTGCGCCCCTTCACCAGGCGGGGCGCTGTGGACCAAGTGGCTGTACATCTTGGTGTGGACGTTGATGTACAGAGGGTCGGCGCAGGTTTTGGGGGCAGGCGGGCAGTGCTTGAACTTGTTGCTAAGTCCCTCTATGACTCGGTAGAGGATGTAAAACAGCGGTAACGGGATCAGGGTCGGTATGCAGCTGCCGAAGGGACTGACGCCTTCCTGTTTATAGAGTTCCGTCACTGCTTGCTGTAGCGCGAGCCGGTCGTTTTTGAACTGCTGCTGGAGCTGCTTCATCTTCGGTTGCAGCTTCTGCATGGCGAGCATGGACCGCGTCGACTTGAGGGTGAGCGGTACGACGAGGACCATGAAGGTGAGGCCGAGGAGGATAATCGCGATCGCGTAGTTAGGGAATACCGAGTAAAACGCGGCCAAGACCCAGCCGACGAGGTCGCCTAGAGCGGTCACGGTGCCTCGCCCCAGCCCCGCCGGCGCGGCGCTCTTCCCCGGCCGGGCTCGCCTCGCCCTGGCTCCTCGCCGGTGCGGGGGCCCCAGCCTCGCCGGCGCGGTGCTCGCTCGACGAGCACGTCGGGTACGGGGTCCAACCCGAACGGGCCGCCTGGACGGCAACGGGCCAAGCGGCGCACTACGAGCGGCAGCGCAGAGCGGAGCCCGAAGCGCCGGACAGCGATTGCGGCGTACTCGGAACAACTCGGGATGAAGCGGCATGCGGGGCTCCGGTTGGCCGAGACAACCTTGTAGGCCCAAAGGAGGGCAAGAGCGGCCCGAGTGGGAAGCGAACCGCGCTGACGCCGAAGGGTCGGGAGCTCCCTGCTCGCTATGGAGCTCATGGGTCTCTCTGTGCCGCCGAACTGGCGGCGCGGTGCAGGTGCTCGGCCAGAGCGGGGTACCCCAAGCCTGTGGCCTTGGGCTGAACTCTCACCAGGTATGCCCCGGTGGGCAGGGAAGCATCGAGCCGAGCGGCTTCCCGAAGGCGCCTCCTTAGTTTGTTGCGCACAACTGCGCTGCCAACTCGCTTGCTGATGGCGAACGCGACGAGCCGTGCTTGGCAACCTGGCAAGGGCACCCAAGAGACGGCTATCGAACCCGAGCGCGCAGGTGCGCGTACGCGCAAAGCTTGGAACTGAGAGCGCGTTATGACCTTGCACGTCACGCTGAAAGGCGGTGCCGTCCCTTGAGGCGGCGGGCTTTCAATACGGCCCTCCCGGCCCTAGTCGCCATGCGGTGGCGAAAACCGTGCCTCCTGGCGCGTCGGCGATTGTGCGGTTGGAAAGGGCGTTTCACTCGTTGCCTCCTACCTGAACTTCCTAGCCGCAAGGCTAAGGTAACGCTTGCCGGCAAATGGCCGACCTTCGGCCTTCACGACCGGCGCACACCAGCCTACGGCGTACACGGACACAGTAGAGTATGGTCGGTCTGTAGCGCTAGCGCCACCCACGATTTGGCGCGTCCGCAGTAAGTTCGCGTGGTGGCCGATGACAGGCGCTACGCGTGGGCCGGACAAGAGCTCCCTAGTGAAGGGTCGGGGTGGGGTGTCACCCCACCTCCCTTGGAGGAGCTTCCTCCTTGGCCGACGGGCCCCGCGTCGGCACCGGAAGGCCCTGTCGGGCCGGCGGAGCCTTCGCGGGACGGGACAGCTGAGCTTGGTCGCCGAAGGGCCCTGCCTTCCAGAGCGGCTTGGTGGGCCCTGCCTGGAGCTTTGGCAGCTCTGGGGCTATCTAGCGTGGGAGTTGGTATCGGTGAAGCGCTAACCAAGAGCACGACGAGCGGTGTGACCGACCTGCTCGGTGAGGCCGGCCTCTGGGCTGGTATGTTCGGCACTGTGACGGTGGTCTCCCGCCGTTACGGTACCGGCAGCCTGAGGCGGGACTACGGCTTGGGGTTCGGGGCTAAAGACGTTCTGTGGGCCTTGGCCGCCTTGGTGGCGGCGCTGGTGGTCTCAGAGGTCGTAGTCAACGCGTTCGCCGGCACGCGCTTTGCAGGGTCGAATACCCAGATCCTGACACAGCAGAAGGGCCACGAGGCGGGCCTCGTCATAGTGAGCCTGGTCGTCGCGTTAGGCGCACCGTTTTTCGAGGAGTTATTTTTTCGTGGTTATCTTAGGACCGCTCTTCAACAGCGCTTCGGTACCCACGGTGCCGTCTGGCTCCAAGCCTGCCTGTTCGGCTTAGCGCACTTTGGGGAGACTTCCAAGTTAGCGGGCAACGTGTCGGTGGTGCTCGCGATGGCCTTAGTAGGAGTGGTGCTCGGTTATACCGCCCGGCTAGCCGGCCGGCTCGGCCCTGGGATGCTGGCCCACTGCATGTTCAACGTCTTGGCCGTGGTCTCGGTCCTCTAGCCGTCGTATGATCGCCCTTAGATGGCCCAGGCTCAGCAAATAGACGCCGAACTGCACCAGCACTCTGAGGGTCACCACCGGAACGTCCAAGGAGGCGCGGCGCGTGCTGCGGTGTTCGGCGTGAGCGATGGTCTGGTCACCAACGTTTCCTTGATACTTGGCGTCGCCGGCGCTCAACCAGGGCCTTCCTACATCCGCCTGGCCGGCCTGGCCGGGCTGCTGGCAGGGGCGTTCTCTATGGCTGCCGGGGAGTACGTGTCCATGTCGGCGCAACGGGAGCTGCTCGCACGTGAACTAGATGTCGAACGGCGCGCCCTCAAGCAAGAGCCCGAGGCAGAGCTTGAAGAGCTGGCTCAGGTGTACCAGAGGCGAGGCCTAACGCCCGAGGCAGCGACCTATCTGGCTCGCATGATGATGAGGACCCCTGAGCTGGCCCTGGAGACGCACGCTCGCGAGGAGCTCGGGGTGGACCCTTCTTCGCTCGGGTCCCCCTACGCGGCCGCCATTTCCTCGTTTTTCAGCTTCGCCGTGGGGGCGATCATCCCCCTCGCTCCGTGGTTCTTTTTGCGGGGTGCTCCTGGGTTGGCTGCGTCGGTCTCCGTTGTGGCGCTCGCCGCCATCTTGGTCGGGCTCGTCCTGTCGAGCGCGACCGGTCGTTCACCTACGTTCAGCGCTCTCCGCCAGCTCCTGGTGAGCATGGTGGCGGCGGGGGTGACTTACGCCGTCGGGAGGCTGGTAGGCGTCAGCGTCGGCCATTGAGCGCGCTCGTCTCCCGCCGAGCCCCCTACTCCCCGGCCCGTCGCCGATGCGGGGCCCCATCCCCGCCGGCACCGTGAGAGGCGGGCTATGAGGCAGTTAGCATTGGTACTGGACGCCGTGCGCAGCCCGTACGGGCTACGCGGAGGCGTGCTTTCTAAGTGGCACCCAGTAGATCTTGCGGCGGAAGTGCTCACCCGGCTGCTTGAGCGTGCCGGCGTGCCGCCGGGGGCAATAGACGCTGTCGTCATCGGGTGTGCTTCTCAGGTTGGAGCACAGTCAGCCAATATCGCTCGCCGCGCCGCCCTGGCTGCTGGGTGGCCGGAGGAGGTGGCTGCCGTTTCGCTGGAGTGCCACGCGGCCTCGTCGGCACAAGCTGTGGTCGTTGCTACACAAAGCGTGGTCAGCGAGATGAGCGAAGTGGTCGTCGCGGGAGGAGTCGAAGTGATGAGCGCGGTGCCTCTAGGAGCACCTTTGGGCCAGCCGGTGCTCGGGAAACCTCTCGGCCGGCGTCTCCAGGAGCGCTACGGCGCTGCTTATATCACCCCCGGTCTGGCGGCAGAAGAGCTGGCTCGTCGCTGCTCGCTTGGGAGAAGCGCACTCGATGGCTGGGTGCTCAGCAGCTACAAGAAGGCCTTGGCAGCGCAGCGACGCCCCCCGGCCTACCTGACGGCTGTCCCCGTCCTCGCAAGGGGGGGCCAGTTCGTTGTCCGGGACGAAGCCTTAGAGCACGCTCCACAGCGTGGCGCGGTCAGAGCTCTAGCACCTGCCTACTGCGCGGAGGGCGTGATAACTGCCGCCAATATGGCTGCTGAGGGCGACGGAGCAAGCGGAGTCATCGTGGCCAGTGAAAGGGCCGCCCGCAAGCTCGGCGTGCGGCCACTAGCCCGGCTTCGTTCGCTCGCGTCTGTGGGTGGCACCCCCGCGCTCTGGCCGCTGACGACAGAACGAGCGACCCGGCGCGCCCTCGGCTCAGCTGGGTTGAGCGTTGCTGAAGTTGACCGCTGGTACGTCTATGAGAGCAGCGCCGCTGCCGTGCTCGCTTGGGCCGCCAGCTTAGGTGTCCCGTTGGAGAGGGTCAACCCCGAGGGAGGTGAACTGGCCAGTACGTCCCCGGTGGGCGCGGTCGGCGCAGGTCTGTTCGCGATGGCCACGGCGGCCATCGCCGAAGGCCGGGGGGAAAGGGTCGGCTTGTGCGTAGCAGGCGAGGCCGGCGTAGCCGTAGCGGGGGTCCTCGATGCCGTGCAGTGATCCACAGATGTGGATAACCTGCGGAGCTGTCACACTTCTGTAACTTTCGCTTAAGCGTGGCTTCGGAGCGGCCTTGAGCGCTCCTTCCTCAGCGGTACTGAGTGGAAACGGCGAAACCGCAGACTATCAGGCCGAGCCCTCCGAGCAGGTACCAGTTGGAGGGGGAGGAGGGAAGGAGGCTCACGTAGTTGAGGACGATCATGAGCACTCCCAGTGAGAACAGGCCCAGCATTATCGTCGGCACCCACCACGGACTGTGGCGGTACTCGGATGGGAGAGGGGCGGTATAGCGACCCGACTGGGTCGCAACCGGCGAGCGACCACCCCCCCGGGGTGTGACCCGTCCAGGTGCCTCCTTGGTTCGCCGTGGCATGGGCCCAATTGTATGTGCGCTAACTTGCGATCTGTGCAGGCGGCTCGCGTGCTCGTGGTGGACAACTATGACTCGTTCGTCTACAACCTGGCCCAGTACCTGGGCGAGCTCGGTGCCGATCCCCTGGTCGTGCGCAACGACGCCATCAGCCTGAGCGAAGTGGAGCAGCTGGCACCGGACGGCATCATGATTTCGCCAGGCCCGGGCAGGCCAGAGGACGCAGGCGTGAGCGTCGAGCTCGTGAAGCACTTTGCGGGCGCGTTCCCGCTCCTTGGCGTTTGCCTCGGCCATCAGGCGGTTGCGTACGCCTTCAGTGCCAAGATCGTGCCCGCGCCCCAGCTGATGCATGGCAAGACCTCGGAGGTCTCTCATGACGGGTCTGGGATCTTCGAGCACCTGCCCCAGCCGCTCGTCGTCACCCGCTACCATTCGCTGGTGGTAGAGGCAGCTTCGCTGCCAGCCGAGCTTGAGCTGAGCGCGTGGACCTCAGACGGGACCGTGATGGCCCTGCGGCACCGCACGCTGCCGGTGGACGGCGTGCAGTTCCACCCTGAGGCGGTGCTTACCGAGGCCGGTCACCAACTCCTGGCGAACTGGCTGGCAAGTCTGTAGGTAAAGCTCCGCCGGGGAGGCACAGCACTTGCGGGCCTGCCAGGTACAGCGCCGGCTGGTGCCGGGGTTAGCCGTGGCCTGGGCCTCGTCCAGGGCCGTGCCCAGGCGGGCCGCCCTGCTGGCCACCCGTGAAGGCGCTGGTCGTAGCCGCCGGGGCCGTTGTGGTGGCTGCCGGAGCGGTGGTCGTAGCCGCCGGGGCCGTTGTGGTGGCTGCCGGAGCGGTGGTCGTAGCCGCCGGGGCCGTTGTGGTGGTCGGCGGGGGAGTGTAGTTGCCGACCACGAGGGTCACAGCGGTCCCCTTTCTCTGGGAAGTGCCGGCCTTGGGGCTTGTGCTAATGACGATGCCTTCCTGCGCGGGGTTATGGGTGGCCTGGGGCGAGACCGCGAAGCCGAACCCCGCTGCAGTGAGCTCCCTTTGCGCGGTGGCCTCGGGGAGCCCGACCAGGTTGGCCGGCACGGTCGCGTAGGCTTGGCCTGAGGAGACATAGATGTTGACCGTCGTGTTCCACGGTACGGGGTTGCCGGCCGACGGGTCCGTGTAGACGACCAAACCTTGCTTCACGCTTGCGGACGGCGTATAGATGACCTTGCCGGGGACCAGGTGGGCGGCGCTCAGCTTTGCTCCTGCCTGGACTTGGCTGAGGCCCTGGACGTTGGGAACGGTCGTCGTGCGGGTGCCCGCCGAGCAGTAGACGGTGACGGTGTCGCCTTCCTTTACAGACTGGCCAGGCCCGGGGTTGGTGGAGATCACGAGACCTTGGCTCACCGTGTTGCTGTTTTGCTGTTTCGGCTTGTAGCCGAGGTCGCGAGCACGCAGAACGGCGTCGGCAGAACTGCACGCCTGCTTGATCAGGTTAGGCACTTTGACCAGGGGAGGCCCGGTGCTCACGTCGAGAGTGATGGGGTCGCCTGGGGGGAGAGAGCTGCCAGCAGGCGGCGAAGTGCCAACGACTAGCCCGCTTGCAATGAGCAGGCTCGTTTCGCGACGCACGTTGGGGTGGCGGAACCCCATGGTGGCTAGCTTGGCCTCGGCGCCTGAGAGGGTGTAACCCTTGAGGTCGGGGATTTTGGTAGCCGTTTGGTTGGCCCACCAACCCTCGTTCCGGCCGATGAAAAACACCAAGACCCCAAGGACGGCCAGCAGCACGACGAACAGAGAAGCCCACCAACCCGCGCGCGAACGTCGTGCTGGCGCGGTCGCGAGCGGCGCGTAGCCGTCGTGATAGGTAGGCTCGACCTCGCCTGCATCGCCCCGCCCAAACGAGCCCGGTGGGTAGGGCGGGGGGCCTGTCAAGGCCCTTGTTTCCCCTGCGCCCGGTCTCGCGGCCAGCGGCACTTGTCCGCGCTCGAAGCGGAGCAGGTCGTCGCGAAGGTCCGCTGCGCTCTGGTAGCGGTCCTCGGGGCCCTTTGCCATGGCCTTCATGACGATCGCCTCGAAGGCGAGCGGGACGGCGGGGTTGAGCGACGAGGGCGGTGCCGGGTACTCCCTCACGTGCTTGTACGCAATTGCTACCGGGCTGTCGCCGCTGAACGGTGGGCGGCCCGTCACCATTTCGTACAGCACTACGCCGAGCGAGTAGACGTCGCTGCGCGCATCGACCGCTTGGCCTTGTGCTTGCTCAGGCGAGAAGTACGTGGCTGTGCCCATAACGGCCCCCGTTTGAGTGAGCCCGTCGCTGGCGTGGCTCACGGCGCGCGCGATCCCGAAGTCGGCTACCTTGACTCGGCCGGTCTGGTCGATGAGGACGTTCCCGGGCTTGACGTCTCGGTGGATCACGCCTCTACGGTGGGCAAAGTCAAGGGCCTCTGCTATTTCGGCGCCGATGGCCGCCGCTCGGCTTGCGGAGAGCCGTCCTTGACGCAGTAGGGACGACAGCGTCTGGCCATCTATGTACTCCATCACGATGAAGTAGGTGTGCTCTCCTTGCCCCCAGTCGTATATCGAGACGATGTTCGGGTGCGAGAGGTTGGCAGCCGCTTGGGCTTCCCTGCGAAAGCGCTCCACGAAGGAGGGGTCGGCCGAAAGTTCCGGGAACAGGACTTTGACTGCTACCGGCCTGTCGAGCAAGAGGTCTTGAGCAAGGTATACCTGCGCCATGCCGCCGCGCGCTATGTGGCGGACGAGCTCGTAGCGGTCGCTAAAGACGTTAGGCGAAGACATTCCCGCCACAGCCTAGGTTGGGCCAGGCCCGCCAAGGGCGCGACCAGCCTTGGGCTCGGCTTCTACTGCACCGGCTTCTCATGCGCCCGCGACCCCCAGGTACGACTCGATGAGCGCCTTGGCTATCGGCGCGGCGATGGTGCCCCCTTGGTACTCGTTGGCCGGTGGCTGGTTTTCCACCAAGACGGCCACGGCGATCTTGGGGTCTTGTGCTGGCGCAAAGGCCACGAACCAGGTTTCGATGTCCGGACCTCCAGTCTGAGCGGTGCCGGTCTTGCCTGCCACTTCGACTCCAGGTACCTGCGCTGCGACTCCCGTACCGTTGGGGCTGTTCACTACTGATTCCATGAGGCGGGTAAGCCGCGCTGCCGTCGCTGGCGTTGTCGCGCGGAGCCACGGGCGCGCCTTGTAGCGCTCGACGACCTGGCCTGCCGCGCCAGTTACGTACGACATCAAGTGGGGCGTCATGATCACGCCCTTGTTGGCCACTCCTGCCGCATCGAGGGCCATGAGCAGAGGCACGGCCTGCACGCTTTCTTGGCCGATGGCCGACTTGGCCAATGCTGCGCCGTTACGGTAAAACGAAGACGGCGGCGGGAAGTAAGACTCGGCGACGCCAGGCATGTCGAGCGGCACCGGCTGGTCCCAGCCAAAGGCTTTGGCCTGCTCGGCGAGGGTTCTGGCTCCGACGAGGAGCCCGAGCTGGGCGAAACCCGTGTCGCAGGAAACAGTGAAGAGCTGGAGTATTTCGCCCCCGCATGCCTCGTCTGCGAAATTGTGCAGGATCTGGCCAGCCGTGCCCGGCAGCACAAAGCCGCTAGACACGGGAAAGTCCCTGTTGGCGAGCGCAGGCCTGTGGTCGTAGACCGCAGCCGCGGTGATGATCTTGAACACCGAGCCGGGGAAGAAGCGTTGGCGGTACGAAGCAGCGAGGAGGGGCAGCCCCGGGTTGGCGTTGAGCGCTTTCCACGCCGCCTGCTCCACTGCCACGTTGTGGCTTGCCAGGGGGGCTGGGTTATAGCTCGGGTTGGAGTACATCGCGAGCACGGCACCCGTGCTGGGTGATACGGCGACTACTGCCCCGAAGCGGCCGGCTAGCTCCTGGCGAGCGAGAGCTTGGAGACGGGCGAGTACCGTTAGGTGAAGGTTGTCGGGCTGCGGTGTGGCAGTGAAGAACTTCTCGAGCTGCCCGAGGCTCTTCGGGAAACTCTGGCCGGAGGTACTCGTAAGCAGCGAGTTGTACTGCCTTTCGAGGCCGTCTGTGCCATAGATGAGCGAGTCGTAGCCCGTCACTTGGCCGAAGAGCGCGCCTTGCGGGTACACGCGCTGGTACTTGTACTGGTCGTTGCTCGGCAGTGACTGGGCGAGAGTGACGCCGTCGGCCGAGATGATGGCACCCCGAGGCAGTTCATAGCGCTGGAGGACCGATCGGCTGTTGAGCGGGCTGTTGTCGAGCGCGCTGGCGTGGAACACTTGGACGTAGCTCAGCTGTACGAACGTGGCGAACAGGAGCACGCAGGCGCCCATGGCAGCCCAGCGGGCCCGGCGGTTTATGGTGTTCACGAGACGAGGTCCTCGACCGGCGTGCCTGGGGCAATACGAACTTGGCGCTCTGCCAAGGCGCTCGGCGCCGCAACGGCGGAGACGGGCACGGGCTCGAAGGCGTTGTCGTCAGATATCCGGAGCAAGATGGCGAGCAGCACGTAGTTGGAGACGAGCGAAGAGCCGCCGTAAGAGACAAAGGGCAGGGTGATCCCCGTAACGGGGATGAGGCGCGCGATACCACCCGCCACTACGAACACTTGTACGGCTAGCAGCAGGGACAGCCCTGTGGCTAGGAGCTTGCTGAACGAGCGCTGGGAGCGCACCGCGGCCTGTAGCCCTGAGCCCATCATGATCAGGTAGGTTGCCAAAAGGCCGGCTAGCCCGACGAGGCCCACCTGTTCGCCGATAGAGGCGAAGATGAAGTCGGTAGAGGCTTCGGGGATTACTTGGGGGTTCCCCTGCCCCGGCCCTAGGCCCCAGAGGCCACCTGCGGCCAGGGCGAACCAGCCTTCGATGATCTGGTAGCCGGACGTGGAGAAGTGCGCCCATGGGTGCAGCCACGCCTGGACCCTTGTCTGTGCGTGGTGCACTACCTCCAAGGCGAACACAGCAGCGCCCCCGAACAAGCCGGCACCGAGGCCTAGGTACGCCCACCGTCCCGTTGCGACCCAGAGCAAGGACACAAGCAGCGTGAAGAACAAAAATGAAGAGCCGAGGTCATTTTCGGCTAGGAGTATGAGCAGCGACAGTACCCATGCCCCTACGAGGGGTGCTAGGTAGCGCGGGTCTAGGACGAGCCAGCGGCCGATCCGGCGGGTGCCTGTTGAGAGAAGGTCGGCACGTTCAGCGAGCACCGAAGCGAAAAAGATGGCGAGGGCGATCTTGGCGAACTCTTCGGGCTGGAAACTGAGCGGCCCTATATGGGCCCAAAGTCGTGCCCCATTTATGTCTTCGCCGATGTGAGGCGCGAGCGGCAGCAGCAAGAGGACAATGCCGGCGAGCGCGATCGAGTACCGGTAGCGCTCAAAATCGACGGCGCGAGGGAAAAAGGCCAAGGTAGCTGTAAAACAGGCGAGGCCCACGACTGTCCAGACGGCCTGGTTGGCAGCTTCGGCCGCGTCCAGGTGGCTGATAAAAACGTAGCCCATGCCGTTTAGCAGTGCTGCCAACGGCAGCAGGACCGGGTTGGCGTGGGGTGCGAGCCGACGCAGCACGAAGTGGCCCCCAGCCATGAGGACGGCGGTGGCGCCGGCAAAGAGGGCACTGTCTTTGGGGACTGACCCAGAAGACCCTAGGCCGGCAAGCAGGTAGAGGCTGTTTACCAGCACGTAGGCCAGCACGAGCATCCCTAGCTCGGCTCGGCGGCGGAGCTGGCCGTACGACGACCGAAACGCCCTGCCGCTGCTCCTGGAACGAGGCGTCATTACGGTGCAGTGCCCCCTTGTTTGGTCGTAGTGGTAGAAGCTGAAGTGGCGACGGGCTTCACACGGGAGGCGCTGGTTTTGGGAGGTGCTGCAGTGGTTGGCGGGGCCGCCTTGGCGCCCTGCTTGGGCACCTTTGCTTTGCTGGACGATGACCGTGCCCTGCGCGGAGCGCCCCTCGCCGACGCAGGGACGGCGTTGTCGGCCTCCACTTTCTCAGCAATGAGGTTGCGGATGAAGGTGCGTGCTTGGCTGAGCGAAGGCTCGACTTGCCCTGAGCGCAGCTGGACCATCCGGTAGGGCAGCACAGACGATGCGGTGTAGGGCGTGCGCTCGGCCAAGGTGGGGCCGAACCAGAGCACCCCGCCCGGACGGCCCTGGAAGATTGCGATTTTGCCGCGAGAAATCGTGACGAAGTAGGTCGAGCGCGCGTACCAAGCAAGAGCCCCTATACACCCGCCCACGAGGACGCAAATAGCCGCGACAAAACTTGCCAGCCGCCAGGTGAAAAGCGTAGGCCGCTGTCGCAGCTCGTAGGGATGTGCCGATGCGGGGCGCGGGCGGCGAGGCCTAGGCGGTGCCGCTACGGCCAGGGCGCCGCTCGGCTGGTGGCCGGCCAGGGGCGGCCCGGTGGCCCTGTCACCGCTGCCCTCTTTGTCCTCGATGTTCAGCGGGAGGGTCGCGGCGGTGCGGGAGGAGGCCGGCATCGTGATGACGCCTCCGCCGGCGCCGTTGGCCAAAAGATCGACCACTACTACTGTGATGTTGTCGCTGCCCCCGTGGGAAATGGCGAGCTCCACAAGTTTGTTCGCCGCGGTGCTCGGGTCTTGTTCGGAGCCGAGTACACCTGCTATTTCCTCGTCGGAGACTTCGCGAGGAAGGCCGTCGCTGCATAACAGGTACCGGTCTCCGTGGCGCGGCTCGAGGGGTATGAGGTCGACGTCCACCACGGGCTCGACGCCGAGCGCCCTCGTGAGCACGTGACGCTGGGGGTGGACGGCCGCTTGAGCTTGGCTTATTTGGCCGTCGTCTATCAGTTCTTGGACATAGCTGTGGTCGACGGTCAGCTGAGTGAGCTCGCCTTGCCTGTACAGGTAGGCACGGGAGTCGCCAATGTGAGCAATGGCGAGAGCGCGTGTCGAGTCTTGGCGTTCCACGACGGCCAGCGCTACCAGGGTGGTGCCCATGCCGTGCATCCCCCGGTGAGCCTGGGCCTGTTCCCACACGGCGCGGTTGGCGGCCATGACAGCGTTCCGCAAGGCGTCTGCCGAGCGCTCATCGCTTGCCTCGAAGGCCGCCTCGAGCGCCCTCACAGCCGTCGCGGAAGCCACCTCGCCGGCGGCGTGGCCGCCCATGCCGTCGGCTACGGCGTAGAGCCCGTCGGCCACCAGCAGTTGGTCCTGGTTGTTGGACCGGACCAAGCCAACATCGGTGGCCGATCCCACCAGCAGCTTGCTCATCTTCGCAGTTCCAAAGGGGTGCGGCCCACCTGCAAGCGGTCGCCTCGACGCAACGGCGCGCGGCCTACAAGTGGCCGCCCGTTCAACAAGGTACCATTTGTCGAGCCGAGGTCCTCGACCCAGTACTGCTCGCTGACGCGGAACACGCGAGCGTGGTGAGCTGAGACGAAGTTGTCGGCCGCCAGCACGAGACCGCAACTAGGCGCCCGCCCGATCGTCAGCTCGTCCCCGAGCTGCAGTTCCTTGGTCGTGCCATCGGGGAGCCTGAAGGTGAGCCTGGTGGGTGCGCTTCGAGAAAGCTTGCCGTTGGCTCTTTGCACGTCCTCTGGCTCAAGGCCCTGAAGCGGGGCCTGGGTCGAGGGGGGCGTGCTCAAGGAAGGTTCTTTGAGCTCGGCCCAGACCGCTCGGATGACCCTAAGAAGAAAGAGGTATAGCAGCGCCAGGAAAGCGTACTCCAGCACCCGAAGGGCGGGCGCGGGCATCAGCCCTCCAATGCACCGGCACGCTCGCCGTGCCCGCGCGCCGGGGGAGCGCCCGGCGTGCCCTTCGTGCCGGCGGGGCTGCGCCGGGCCCGACCGGGCGCGGGTGGCGCGCCGGCCGAGCTGGCGTTATCTGGCCCTGCTCTGGCAGCTTGGATTTCGCTCTTGGCCCGGACCTCGAAGCGCAGGGTCGTCGAACCCACCGTCAGCTCGTCCCCGTCCTCCAAGACCTGCTCGCCTTCAATCCGCCGCCCGTTCAGTTTGGTGCCGTTGGTGCTCCCGAGGTCCGCGAGCACCCACGTACCTCCAGGACCGGGGCGCACAGCTGCGTGGCGGCGGCTCACGCCAGCGTCGGCGAGCGTGAGCTCGCATTCGGGGAGCCGTCCCAGGGTCACCTGCGTAGACTCGAGCACCACGCGGCGGCCGTCGGGGAGGAGAAGGGTGGCCACGCCCTGTTCAGGCACCATGTCGCCGGCCACCAAGAGCGTCCCTGGCCGCAGGGACCCATCGGTCTCGAGCGCCACGCTGACCGGGCCAAGGAAGCTGTACCCTTCGTGGTCGGCGTGCTCTTTGGCGACCTCAACCAGTTCCTTGGCGAGCTCGGCCTCGATGGCTTGGAACTTGGCCCGGTCGGGGCCGGAGAGCAAAACGCGGAACGCATTGGGCGCGAGCACGCCTTTTGGAGCGACGGTGCGGCGGAGGTCCATCTCCCTCGTCAGGCGCCGTCCTATCTCCACGGGCTGGAGCCCACTTCGGAACACGCGTGCGAAGGCTCCCTCGACGAAGCGTTCAAGGCGGCGCTCGAAGCTTTGCAGGGCCATTGCCGCCGCATAGTACCCCGGTGCCAGCCGTGTCTTACGCACATCTGGCCGGCGAGGGGCCCCTAAAGGGTCCGAGGGTCAGCGCCGGGGAGCCCCCCGCCTCGCCCAGCGGTGCCCTTTGTTGAAGGCGACCCGCGTGCAAGGGTTGCCACGGTCGCTGCACCCGCCGGCCGACTACTCCCGGCCAAGGGAAATGGCGAGGTCCGGTTTCAGTGCGGAAGCGACCCAGCGTGGCCACATCATCGCCCCGTGGCAGCGGAAGGAGACGACGCTTCCGTCGCGTACGTCGAAGGCGTGCGGCCGGCTCCGGTAACGGCCCGCTCGGAGCTGCAAGGTGTGATGGCCGGGTTCGATCGAGATCTCCTTTGTCTCGTGCCAGTCGATCGACCCGACGCGTACACCGTCGAGGTCGATCTCGAACGTGCCACGCCGAAGCTCCACACCGACCCCTTCTCGGGCCAACCTCAGGGTTGCCGACAACCGCCTGCCTCCGTCCCCTGCGTGCTTTCGCGGGCACGTCTTTACTGCTCCGAGCACAGGGTACTTCAACTTCTCGTACTACTAATGAGGCGTTCACGATCGAACACCCGGTCCCCCAAGACGCTAGGCCAGGCGCTCGAGCCGTCGGTTGCTTGGGTCGGTGGGTCGGTGGCTCGCCGTTGGTGGGTTGGTGATGGGTGGTGAGGTCTTCACATTTGGGCCTTTGCAGCCCTGGCGTGCCCTGGAAGTGAGCCAGTTCACAGGTTTAAGCGGCCAGAGCTCACAGCCGGCGTACCGGCGGGGCGCCGGGGCGGGAGCGCCTGGGCGTACGGGGGTCAGCCTCGACTACCGAGAGGCTGAGCTGCTCTAGTTCACGCACAAGAGCCCTCAGGCGCTTCTCGGCGTC
>Ga0070737_10002926_pt1 | contig 19400 bp, 22 predicted proteins | sample Coa_R1_10_FD_66438 | JGI IMG/M metagenome (GOLD analysis project Ga0070737, IMG submission 66438) | Surface soil microbial communities from Centralia Pennsylvania, which are recovering from an underground coalmine fire - Coalmine... | ecosystem: Environmental > Terrestrial > Soil > Unclassified...
TGCATGTGCGCCAGCTCGCGGGCGAAAACGACCATCACATCGCCGAGGCATGTTTCAAGGCGCTGGCGCGCGCGCTGCGCGACGCCGTCGCGCTCGATCCGCGCCAGGGCGGCGCCGTTGCCAGCACCAAAGGCACGCTCACGGCCTGAGCTAGAAACGCAAACGACCGCGCCGGCCCGCTGGGCTGTAGCGATACCAGGCGATGCCGCGCAGGTAGCGGGCTTTGACGGGACCGAAGGCGCGGCTATCGCGGCTGCGCAGACGGTTATCGCCCAGCACGAAGTACTCATCGGCGGCGAGGTTCCATTCGCGTGGCGGCTCCTGCTGAGCGCGCCAGGCGGCCGCTATCTCCGGGCTCAGGTATGGCTCTGGCACGATGCTGCCGTTGACGCGCACGACACCGCCGGCGATCGAGACACGCTCATGCGGCAGGCCGATGACGCGCTTGATCGCGTCGGTCTCGTCGCCGAAGCCGTAGCGCCTGCCGTGGAGGACGACGATCTCGCCACGCCGCGGCCGGCGGAGGCGCAGCGCCAGGCTATTGACGAGCAGGCGATCGCCGGGGAGCAGCGTCGGCGCCATGCTCTCGCCCGCGACGACGACGCGCTTCACGCCCAGCAGCGCGGCCAGGTCGCGCAGCAGGTCGTGTGGGGCCGTCAGGCGCGGCAAGCGGACGGGCACGGCGCTGTTCTCCTCCGGCAGCGTTGCGAGGTTGTGCTCGCGCTCACCACGGGCGGGGACGCGGTGAAGCCGCGCGCCATCCGGGCGCGGCGGGCGAGGTGGCGGGGTTGGATGCGTCGCGAACGGCGCTCAGGGGCTGATATCGCGCGCGTAATCGATGCCGCGCTGGCTCGTGATGCGCATGACAGCGCCAGCGCGGGTATCATCCTCGATCAGCTCGATCAGCCCCTGCGCAACGAGTTCAGGTTTCAGTAGTCCCATCTGCCCGGCGAGCGCCTGCACGCGCTCCGGACCGGCGCGCCAGACGAGCGGGGTATCGACGAAGCTCGGGCAGATAGCGTTGACGCGGATGTTCATCTCTTCGTGCAAATGGCGCAGCGAACGGCAGAAATGCACCACGCCTGCCTTGGTCGCCGCGTAGACGGGCGAGGTTGGCATCGGCCGCAGGCCGCCCATCGAGGCGGTGTTGACGATCACGCCGCCGCGGCCAAGATGATCCATCTTGAGCACGCCGAGGCGCGTGCCCAGGATCACAGCGGTGAGGTTGATCGCGACCAGCCGCGTGAAGCTCTCGATATCGGCGTCTTCGGCAAAGAGGTTGCCCGGCTCGCCAATGCCCGCGTTGTTGCAAAGGATATCGAGGCGGCTGAACTGGGCGATCGTCTGATCGAGCAGCGCCTCAATCTGCGCCGCGTCGGTGACGTCGGTGCGAAGGAAGAGGCCGCGCGAGCCGGCCTCCTCGATCAGCCGAACAGTCTCTTCGCCGCCCTGGACGTCGATATCACCGATCGCGATGCCGCGCGCCCCCTCGCGTGCCAGCGCGAGTGCCATGGCGCGCCCGATACCCGAGCCGCCGCCGGTGATGACGGCGACCGTCCCCCCGATCTGCACGGTGCTAACTCCTGCCTGGCTCGGCCGCCTGCGCGGGCGGCTGATCGGCGCGCTCGGCGCGCACCACGAGCCGGTTGTTGTAGTGACCTCCGCTGAACGTGCCGTTGCAGGTGATGAGCGTTACCGTCTCCTGCGGCGTCGGCCCGACGATCTGTGCGATGGGTGCCGACGCGGCGGAGTACACCACGGCGTTGGTCACACGATATATGTACGTTGTTCCGTCCTGGAGCGCTACCTCGATCACGTCGCCGGGGCGTAGCTTGTCGAGGTCCCAGAAGACAGCGGTGCGGTGCGGATAGTAATCGACGTGGCCGGCGAAGACGGCGTTGTTGCCAGGACCGAAGCCGGGCCGGCCCGAGAACGAGTAGTAGGCCACATCATCGGGGCCGTTCGGGTCCTGCATCGTGCCGTCGGGGTCCACGCCTTTGACAGTGATCGGCGCATCGACGTGAATGGCGGGGATGATCAGCCGCGCTAGAGGCGCATCGTCGGGCGGGGGTGTTGGCGAAGGGCTCGGCGAGGGCGATGGCTCGGGTGTGGCGGTCTCCGCCGGCGTGGCGGCCTCTGTGGAGGAGGGTGTGGCGGGCTGCGGCGTCGCCGTGGTAGCAATCGGCTGCGGCGTCAACGCCGCGCTGAAGACGGTACCGACCGGCAGCGGCTTCTTGTGCGGTATGTTCGCCTGCTCGAACGCGGTGACGGCCGCCAGCGCCAGCAGGGTCAATGCGCCGCCGAAGCACAGCGCGGCAAGCGCGCGGAAGAAACGCACGCGCGGCGGCGCTCCGCGGCCGAGCAGGATCGCCAGACGTTGCCACACGGTGCGCACGCGCTCTGCCTGACCAGCCCGGCGCAAGCCGGGCGTTCGCATCTCCTGGCTTGCATTGTACCGGGAGCGGTGCCGTTAGACCGAAGCGCGAGCGTACGTGGCCGGTCAGATCGGCAACGCGCGCGCATGCGTACGCATCGCATGAAGCCGTGCGCAGAGAAGGGTCGCGGCTGCCAGGATGCGCGTGGCCTTACCAGCGGGCGCTGCGGTTGTACGACGACGACGTCGAGCGCGGCTGCGCGCGGAAGCAATCGGAGCAGTAGACGGGCCGATCGCCGCGTGGCTCGAACGGTACGCGCGCCTGCCCGCCACAGCTAGCGCAGGTCGCCGTGAAGAACTCGCGGCGCGGCGCGCCTCCTGTGCCGTAGCCTGGCGCAGCGGCCGATGCGTCCTGCCCGGCGCGCTGCGCGCGACGCGTGGCGCGACAGCGCGCGCACCGACGCGGCTCGTTGGTGAAGCCTTTCGAGGCGTGGAACTCCTGTTCGCCCGCGGAGAAGACGAACTCGGTTCCACAATCGACGCAGGTGAGGGTTTTGTCGACGAATGGCACGCCACCGCCTCCGGCAAAAGGTCTCTAACAGGTAACAGCGCCTTGCGATCGGGTCCGGAGGCGAGCTAACGCGCGCTGACCGGGTAACGGATGCCAAGGCTGTACCGCGCGGTATAATAGCATACGCTTGCGATGTTGCAAGTGGTGATCCTCGCTGTTTCAGCAGAAGTTGACCCCCGTTACTCCAAGACGATGCGCGGTGGTTGCTTACCATTGCCCCGCGCCGAAAGGTAGGGTATGGCGCAAGAAATCTCGCTCGAAAGTAGCTGGCGCGTCTTCGACCCGCGCACACTCTCCCCGACCACGATGTATCACCTGCTCAACGCCCTCGTCGTGCCCAGACCGATCGCCTGGGTCTCGACGATCGGCGCCAACGGCGTTGCCAACCTCGCCCCGCACAGCTACTTCACGATCCTCTCGCCCGATCCGCCGATCGTCTGCTTCAGCAGCATGGGCGAGAAGGATACGCTGCGGAACGTGCGCTTTACCCGCGATTTCGTCGTGAACGTTGTGCCGGAGGAGCTGGCCGAAAAGATGAACCTGACCTCGGCCGACTTCCCGCCCGACGAAAGCGAGTTCGCCTTCACCGGGCTGACGCCGCTCCCTTCGCTCCACGTGCGCGCACCGCGTCTAGCGGAGTCACCCGCCAACCTGGAGTGCCGGCTGCACCACATCATCGAGATCGGCAACACGCCGAACTATGTCGTGCTGGGCGAGGTAGTGTACGTTCACGTGGCCGAGCGTGTGATGCGCGGTGAGCGCGTGGATCCAAGCCGTATCCGGCCGCTGGGACGGCTGAGCGGCGCCGGTTACGTGGCGCCGGGCACCTTCTTCGAGATGCCGCGGCCGACGTATGCAGGTCTGATGGCGGCGCTGAAAGCCGGGCGCGAAGACGGCGCATAACGCCGCTGCTCTGGTAGTCTGAACGTGCCGGGCCCTGCGCGTAGGGGGTGCACCGATGCGGCTGGTCGTGAAAGAGCGGCGTGCCGAGCCTGGCCGCGCGCGCTGGAGGCGAGTTATGGACGGACAGTGGTTCGCCGCGGGCTGCGTGCTGATGGCGCTGGGCATCGCGGCGGGAGCGTTCGCCGCGCACGGCCTGAAAGGGCGGCTCTCGGCCGACGCGCTCGACCTGTGGCAAACGGCGGCGCGCTACCACATCTACCACGCGCTCGGTCTGCTTGCCGTGGCGTACGCCGCGACGCGCTGGAGCAGCGCGCTCGTGCCGGCGGCGGGCTGGCTCTTCATCGCGGGGATCGTCCTGTTTGCCGGCAGCCTCTATCTGCTCGCGCTCACCGATCTCAAGCCGCTCGGCGCGATCACGCCTCTCGGCGGGTTGTGTTTCATCGCGGGTTGGTGCTGCTTGGCGCTGGCGGCCTGGCGCGGCTGAGCGTCCTGGACCACGGAGTAGGAACGCATGAATCGCGAACAGCTCGAGGCGCTGGTGCGCATTCTCCAGGCGCAGCTTGCCGCTGGCCCCGATGCCGTGGCGCTGGGGACCTGGGAGATTCGCTACGATAAAGAGCGCAACGCCTTCTACTTCGACAAATGCGAGTTCGGTGGCTATTGCGAAGAGCGCCCCGCCGTGATCAGCGTGACCGGCGAGATCCTTGATCCCGGTGGGCCGTTGCTGGGCTGAGGGTGCTTTTTTGCGCCCTGCGCGCTATCGCGGCGAAGCGGTGCTTTCTCGCTCTCGCTGCCTGCGACGGTGCGCTTAGGAGTCTCTTCTGAGCTTAACTCGTTACTTCGGGCTTCTACCTGCGTTCGCCCTCCCGTTAGCGGCTCATGGGCGAACACCGTTGACAGCGCTCCGGTCTCGTCTCTAGATTCACCAGCAAAAGATGCTGGAGGCTGCACGATGAGAGGATTCCGCCAGTTCTTGCTGCGTGGCAACGTTGTCGACCTGGCGGTCGCGATTATTATCGGCGCGGCGTTCGTCGCCGTCGTGCAAGCGTTCGTGAAGGATATCCTGACACCGCTGATCGCCGCGATTGCGGGCAAGCCAGATTTCTCCCAGCTCACATTCACCATCCATAACAGTAAGTTTCTTTACGGAGATTTTATCAACGCCCTGCTCTCGTTCGTCATCATCGCTGCCGCGGTATACTACTTCGTCGTGTTGCCGGTGAACACGCTGATCTCGCGCGCGCGCCGGCAACCCCCGGCTGACCCGACGACGAAGAAGTGTCCCGAGTGCCTGAGCGAGATCCCGATCGATGCGCGCCGCTGCGCTTACTGCACGTCGACGCTAACCAGCACGGCGGCGTAGCGCCGCGAGCGTTCAGGCCGCGTCGATCGCGGTGCGCAACTGGTCGAGGTGCTCGTGCGCGTGGCGAACGACGCGCGTTGCGAGTGCCTCTCGGATCGTCGTTTCGCTGCCATCGCGGTAGCGCAGCGGAGCATCGAGACGCTCCGGCGGGAGGTTGCGGATCGTCGCTGCGGCACGCAGGGCGGCCTCTTCCAGCGCGACCAGTGCGGTCGCGGGGTCGAGCGCGTCGAAACGGGCTGGCCCACCGAGCCGCTCGGGGTCGTCGAGCGAGCGGCCGATCCGCGCCGCGGAATCGGCGAGGGCGCGGCGCGCCTGCTCCGCCCAGTAAGGTAGCATCTCGGCGATGTGGCCGCAGATCTGCGCGGGCGACCACGCGCCATCGCGGGCGGCGCGCCACCCTTCAGCGGAGATCCCCTCGACCAGCGCGCGTGCCTCGTGCGCTGCCAACACAACGGCCGCAGCGAAGCGCTCCGTGTCCGTGGGCTGCATCCCACCGGCCGCGCGGATGAAATCGGCGGTGTGCTGACGCGTATGCGTCACCGCCGTGATGTGGATCACCTCCGCCAGCGTGCCGGTGATGCCGCCCGCCGAGCGGATCGGCATTGCCATCAGCTCCGGTTCGATGCGCGCGACCGTCACGATCAGCGCCCCGCGGCCACGCGCGAACTCGTCCTGCAGCTCGGCAGGGGCGGCGGCGCGACGCTTCTCCACCTGCCGCGCGTTGTAAGCGTCCATATCGAACCGTTCGCCGGTAGGGGTGGTCTGAGCGTCGCGGTTGGGGCCGCGGGCGACGTCGGGCAGGCGGCGGTAGGCGTACTCCATCGCCGCCACGTGCGCCATGATGCCGCGGACCGTCCAGCCCTGTTCGTAGCCGGGGTTGTCGAGCGCGCTCGCCGGCACGCTCCCCATCGCCGCTAGCGCCTCGGCGCCCGACGCGCGCAACTCCGCGATCAGCTCGTCTCTCGTCATGGCCGCTCCCTCCCCCGTGCTGGCGCCAGCATAGCAGAGCGCGAACGGACCGCCGCCGAGGAAGGGCTACTCCATGCCGTCGAGCACTTCGAGAGCGCGCTCGAAGAGGCGCGGGATCGAGGGCACCAGCTCTTCCCAGTGCGGGTCGGGGCGCTTGCCGCGGCGGTGCAGCATCAAGTTGAAGCCGCTGATGATGCCGAACTTGTAGCCGGCGAGCGCGCGATACCAGGCGACATCGCCGGGATCGCCGCCCCAGGCCTCGGCGTACAGACGAGCGAACTCGGCCGGTGGTGGCAGTGGGATCGTCACGCGCGGGTGCGCCCAGCTGTTGTTGTCCACGAAGAGCATGATCCAGCCGAGATCGTTCAGCACCGAGCCGATGCCGACCAGCTCCCAGTCGAGCACGGCGACGAGCCGTGTCCCCTGCCAGAGCAGGTTCGAGAACTGGTAATCGCCGTGGAAGACGCCGATGCGCGGCACGGGCGGCATCCGCTCAAGCAGCCGCCGTTTCACCTCCGGACCCAACCGGACGAGCTCCGGATCGGCAGCGCGCTCCCAGAACCGATCCCAGCGCTGAACGTCTTCGAGCGGGTCGAGCGGCGGGCCCAGTTCGGGCACGCTCTGCTGCCAGTCGAGCCTGTGCAGGGCGGCCAGCGCCTGCATCGCCTGCTCTGCCATTGCGTGCAGGTCGGCGGCAGAGAGATGTGCGCTCCACTCGCCCGGCGCGGTGTGCAGCGTGTACCCGTCTAGCCAGACCGTCATAAAGTACGGTCGACCGAACCACTGCGGGTCTTCGCCCGCGTAGCGCACCTCCGGGACGGGCACGGTGGTGCCGCGCAGCGCGTTGAGGATGCGCACCTGTCGCATCACGTCGGCGGTGCCGACGTAACGCACGTTCGGTGGCGGCAGGCGTAGCACCAGCCGCTCGACCGTCTCCGCGCCGTTCTGGCGATAGCGCGCCGTGAAGCCGTAGGAGAAGCCAGCATGCCCTGGCATCGTTGCCAAATCGCTGATCGTGGCGGCAGGATCGCCACTCTGAGCGCGGAAGAACGCTTCGAGTTGTGCCTGAAGCTCGTCGAGCGTTCCCATGAAAACACCCTCGGGTACGAGATACGCCGCCGCCGGTGGCGTCGTGAGCCATGCTACACTGTCGGAAGAACAACAGCGAGCGCGCGATGGTCGCGCGCCGCACTCGCGAGCGAATCCGCGCTGCGTATGAGTTCAGCGAACGACGACCCTCCAGACCAGCCTCCCCTTGCAGCCCGCGCAATCGAGGACAAGCGCAATACCGGCAAGACGTCGGACGGATGGTGCTGCGCCGCTTGTGGCGCGCTCAACGCTGCTGCCGAGACCTTCTGCGACGCCTGCGGCAGTGAACGCGACGGTACCGGGTCTGTGTTCCGGCCGGGCGAGATCATCGCCGGGTGGCGCGTGCGTGAACGGCTCGATATCGCGCGTTTCGCCGTCGAACGGGAGGATGGCGCCGAGCGTGGCGTGCTGCTCTGCGGTGCGCCCGCCGAGATCGAGGCTGTGGTTGGCGCGTTGACGTTGCTGGCCGGCGACGGCCCCGCGCTGCTTTTGCCCCGCGTTGCCGCTCGCCGGGCCGACACGCGTTACGGTGAGTGCCTCGTGCTGGCGCTGCCGGCGGGGTTATGGCGGCCGCTTGCCGATGCCGCGCCGCTCCCGGCTGCGCAGGTTGCCCGCGTTCTGCGTGCCGCGCTCGACGCTGCTGCCGTGCTCGCGCGCCGGGGCAGGGTGTTGCGCTTCTCCCCCGCGGATGTCGCGCTTGCCGACGACGAGCCAGGGTGTGTGCTGCTCATAGCGCCGCGCGACGAGCCGTTTCCGCCCGTGGGCGCTTTTTCTTCTGCCGCTCTGCTGCCGCCGAGGCGAGCAGAGAACCCGTACGGCGCGGCGGCGTACCTGGCCGCAATGGCGCTGCTGCCCGCGGTGGGGCCGCGCCTGGGCTGGCCGGCCGCGTTGCGGCAGACGCTCGCGCTGATCACCGAGGAGGAATCGATGTTGACGACCGACGACCACGAACGTCTGCTGGCGCTGCTGGATGCGGCTAGCGCCCCGGAGACGGTGGGCGGCCATCGCGCCGCCTGGCTCAGCGATATCGGCCATCACCACTCCGTGAACCAGGATGCCGGCGGCGCCTGGACGTGGCGACGCGCCGACGGCACACCCGTGACGCTGGCGGTGGTGTGCGATGGTGTGAGCGCGAGCGAACGCAGCGACGAAGCGGCACGCATCGCTGTCGACACGCTGCGTGAGGCGGTGGAGGCAGTGTGCGGCGCGAACGATTTCACGCCCGACCGAGCGGTGCGGTTGCTGGCCGATGCGGCGGAGCAGGCACACCGCCAGATCAGCGCGATTCCGGTCAGCCGCGATGAAAACGCCAGCGCAACGACGCTTGTGGCCGCCTGCGCCGTCGGCGGCGAGGTTGTGGGGATTTGGTGCGGCGATTCGCGCGCCTATGGCCTGGGCGGTGGTGCCGTCACGGCGTTGACGCGCGATCATTCGTGGGTCAATCTGATGATTGCCAGCGGCCGCATGACGCGCGAGCAGGCGCAGCGCGATCCACGCGGTCATGTGATCGTACGCTGGCTCGGCGCGGGACCGACCGGTGCGCGCGAGGCGGGCGTCGAGACGTTTCGCTGCACGCTGGCGCCCGGCGAGCGGCTGCTGCTATGCAGCGACGGGCTGTATATGTACTTCGAGCCGCCGGCCGGCGAACCGGAGGAGATGGCGCGCATCGTTGCAGCCCACGATGGCGATGTCGAAGGAGCGGTTGCCGCGCTTGTGCGCGAGGCGCTGGCGCGTGGAGGCTACGATAACATTACCGCGGCGCTGATCGAGATGCTGCCCGCGTGATCGTTCCGCGAGCGATAGACATGCCTGCGGCTTTTACCATCACGACGCACGTTTTGCGGCCGTTCTGCGCCATGGACGAGAGCGACCGCGAAAACTTTGCGCTGTTCACGATCCGCGCGCCGGCGGCGCAGCGGCTCGCGCAGCGCGCCACCGCCGTGGTGCTCGATGTCTCCGGCTCGATGAACGATGCCGCGCAGGGCAGCACGAAGCTCGAGTGGGCGAAGTACGCGGTGCGTGAACTGGTCGATCTGGCCACACCCGATGACACGCTCGTGCTGGTGGCGTTCGCGAGCGCGGCGCGCGCGATCTTCGGGCCGGCGCGCATGGATACAGTAGGCAAAGCGGCGGCCAATCGCGCGCTCGATGGCGTGCGTGCCAGCGGTGGCACGTACATGTCGCGCGGGCTGGAGGAGGCCTGGCGGCTGCTACAGCCCGAACTCGCTGGTCGTGTGGGGCGGATCATCTTCTTCACCGATGGCGAGAACGATCGCGCCGATATGCGCGCGCTCGATGCGCTGCTGCGCGACCGCTTCTACGAAAGCCCGGTGCCTCTTCCGGTCTCGACGTACGGTGTCGGCGAGACGTATCAGGAGCAGTTGCTGCACGAGATCGCCGATCGCACCGGCGGCAACAGCCGCTACGTACGCGATCCTCAGACGCTGGTCGACCATCTGACGCAGGAGTTCCAGCAGACGCAGAGCATCGTCTTTAGCGGCGTCATGCTGCACCTGGCGGTGGTGGCTGGCGTGGAGGTTGGCCAGATCGCGCAGGTCTTTCCCGTTGCGATCGATCTGCCTGCCACGCGGCTGGATGCGCGGACGGTGCGCGTTGCCCTGCCCGGCTTCGCACCCGAGGAAGAGAGGCAGGTGCTGATTGGCTTTACGATGCCGCCGCAAACCATGCCAGGGCGGAAGCGCGCCGGCTTCGTGCAGCTCACGTACGACATGCCGAGCGAAGGCGTCTTCGCGCGCAGCGAACGGCCGGAAGGTGGGCAGATCATCGTCGAGTACACGCGCGACGCCGCGCTGACAACCAAGATCGACGCGACGGTCGAACATTACGCCGACGAGCTGCGCAAGGCGGATCTCGTTAAACAGGCGGTGTCGATGGCGCGCACAAGCCGTCTCTCGCCTGATGCGGCCATGCGTACTGGCCGCCTGCTCGACGAGGCGCGCGCGGTGACGGGCCGGCTGCTGGCGCAGGCGCAGGCGCGCGGGGACGCGGCGGCGACGGCGAAGCTAGCCAGCGACCTGGCCGCGATCGATCAGATGCAGCGCGAGCTGACACAAGGCGAGGTTTCGGCGGGCACGCGCAAGCTAGTGGACGACCAGGCGCGCGGTACGACGCGTCTCAGCTGAGCGTGGCGCGAGGGGGACGCAGAGCATGAACTGTCCCGCATGTGGGCATGAGAACGCCGCCAGCGAAGGCTTCTGCGCCGAGTGCGGCAGCGAGCTGGCTGGTCCATCGGTGCAGACCGAGCCGGCCCCCGTGGCGGCCGCTGCTGCGCCGCCTGCGGTGCGGCTGGAGCTTGCCGGCCCGACCGCACGCACGACGTACGCGTTGCACGGGGCCGAAGCGCTTGTGGGCCGCCGCGATCCCGAGCAGGGCATCTATCCCGAGATCGATTTCGACGGCAACGATATCGTGCTCGATCGCGGCGAGCCGGTGCACGCCGTCTCGCGCCGGCATGGCCGCATCTTCTGGGACGGCGCCACGCTGATGTTCGAGGACCTGGGGTCGACCAACGGCAGCACGATCGATGGTCGGCCCGTTCCGCCGCGCGAGCCGCGGCCGCTTGCCGATGGCAGCGTGATCGTCCTCGGCCGCACGTGCCGGATCGTCGTGCGTCTGGGCTAACCTTCCTTGCGATCTGAGGCCGCCTTCCCTGTTCTGGGACGGAGAAGCGGCCGTGCCATAGCGGTGGGGGGTGGCGAACGATGTGGTTCAACCAGCGCTGCCCGGGCGCGCTGGCCCGATTGGGCTTGCCGGTTGCGGAGGTGCGCTGAGGTCCACACCGATGCTGATCGTGGCCATATAGGACTGACCATCTGGTGCGAGCTGGATATCGAGCAGGGTCGCGCCGTCGCTCTGCTGGAAAATGTTATCGTCGGCGTTGCGCGTGTCGCGTGGCCCCTTGCTCGCATAAGGCTGCAAGGTGAACACGGCATCGCTCAGCGCGTCGTCGAAGAACAGCTGCGTGTTGGATTCATAGCCTGTGGTCGAGCCAGGATCGGTGCGCACCTTCATATGGATATGGACGGTGCGGCCTGAGTACCAGCCAGGGTAGATCGTGACGAAGTTGACCGTGCCATTCTCGTCGGTGTGCTGGGTGCCGCGCAGGAATTTCTGCCCTTTCGTGTTGAAGTGCGGGTCTTGCACATCGGAGTAGCGACCGAGCGCGTCGCACTGCCAGATATCGACGACGGCGCCGGCGAGGGGTGTGCAGGCGTTGTTGCCCACAGCGGAATAGTGCAGCGTCAGAGAGAGCGGTACCCCTTGTTTGACCTCCCCGGTGGTCGGGTCGGAGCGGATATCGGTGCGGTAGATCTGTTCATCGACGAAGTACGGGCCCTCGGTGAGCACGGGGGTGAGCACGCAGGCAGGTACGGTTTGTGCGCCGCGTGCCGCTGGCGTCGGCAGCGCGATCGACCTGGCGCCGGCACGGACAACGCTGGCAGCCTCCGGACCCAGAAGCAGGAGCGGGCCGAGGTACGCGCCGTTGCGCAGCAACGTGCGGCGGGTGGTGGTGCGGCGCAGCCAGGAGCCTGGCAGCGTTTTCGGATCTGGCAGGTTCATCGTGATGCTCCGCTGCGATCAGTCTTTGGGTGTCTGCGGGCCGCCCGATCGAGGCGGCGTTCAAGCGATGGCAGCAGCGCGCTCTGCACCGATGCCGCGACGGATCAGCTCTCGGCAACCCGTGAGGGTGAGCCGGTAGGCTGTTGCGGGGTTGGGCGGTACGATGATGCCCCCACGGCATTCGAGCAGGCCGAAGTAAGCGAGCATCGCCAGCGCCCCGGCCACCGCATCGACATCGGGCGTCGGATAGCCGCGTATCCGGCCTTGCACGGCACGGGCGTCGACGTATGTATCCGGACCGAGCTCGCGCGCCAGATGGGCCACGGCGACGAGCGCGCGCATCTCGGCATCGAGCAGCGTCGAACCGGTCATCTCGCGCGCGGATGCAGACTTGGACGGGACAGGGTAGAGATGCCGGCGGAAAGAGGTGCGGTGCATGGCTTGCTCCTTCGGGCGAAGACTTCTCGCGCTACCGTGAAACCGTCGTGCTAGCGGCCGTGGTCGCGCGGCGGGCAACGCGGCGGCCGTTTGCGATGCGCCACGCGGTCATGAACCCGACCACTCCGGCGCTACCGGCGTAGATCCATCGCATCCAGCCGAGATCCTGTGTGGCCCCGGCGGTGATGCCATGGATGGTGGCGAGGACGAAGAGGGCGAAGGTCGCGTAGTGCAGCGTTCGCCAGGCGCGCTGGCCGATCCGGCCGCGCACGTAGAAGCTCAGCGTTAGCAACGCCGCCAGGTACATGGCGATGACGCCGAGGCCAGTGGCGAGAGGCCGGTACGTGGCCGCGAACGGGATCAAGATATCCGCGAAGGAGAACGGCTGCACGGTATCGACTAGCAGCGCAACGATGTGCAACCCCGTCGCTCCCAGCGCAAGCCAGGCGAGCCATTCGTGCAGGATGAAGGAGGTGGCGCGGCTGACGAACCGGTCGAGCAGCCGTGTGGAGATGCCGAGACCAAGGATGGCATCGGCGCTGAGCAGCAGATATGCCGTAACGCCGGCGGCGCGAGTGATGTACCAGGGTAGGTTGCTGCTCAGAGCGAGGTCCGGCGCGGCGGTGCTGAGTAGCATCGCCAACGCCCCGGCGGCGAGCGCGCCCGCTGTCGCGCCCAGCGCTGCGACGAGGATCAGCGCTGCGCCGGCTGTCATGCGGTTCATGAGCTTCGCGGTCATCTTCTACCTCCGTCTCTCTCGCTGCTGGGCATCGCCTATGCGGCTCGAGCACGCGCGTCTGACCAGTCGAGCGCGCCGACGACGATCGTTTTGCCGTCCTGGCGCACCAGGATGCCGGCGATGTTTGCCGACCTGATCGCGGCCGCGCCGAGCGTGCTGCCGAGCAGCAGCGCCCCTTTTGCGGCCACCTCAGCGGTGGTGGCGTCGGGCGCGACGACGGTGACGGCGAGCAGATCGGTGAGCGCCGGCATCCCCGTACGCGGGTCGATGATGTGATGGGCGGCACAGGTAGCGCTATTTTGCCAGCGCCGGCGCGTGGTGCCCGAGGTGGCGATACCACCGCCGCGCAGGCGTACGGTGCCGAGCACGCCGCCACGCGGGTCTTCGACATCGATGCGCCAGAGATCGCCGTCGGGCGCCAGGCCGCGCAAGGCGATATCACCGCCGAGATCGGCCAGCGCCGGGCCGAACCGGCTCAGCCGCTTGGCGACGATATCGGCCAGCCACCCCTTGGCGATACCACCGAGGTCGAGGCCAACGCCGGCCGGCAGTGTGATGAGGTGCTGGGCGTGGTCGATCGCGATCTCGCGCCAGCGGCCTGCCTGCCATCGTTGCGGCGCGGCGGGGCGTGCGCTTGCTGGCGCCAGGGCAGCGACGGTGGCGAAGTCGCGGTGATAACCCGCGGCGAGCAGGGCGCTGTAGACCGTGGGGTCGAAAAGCCCGGCGGTTGCCTCGGCGGCGTCGCGTGCCGCGGCGACGGCGGCGAGCGTCAGGGGCGACACGCGCACCGGCTTTCCCTTTGCCGTGTTGATCTGGCTGATCTCGCTATCGGGGCGGAAGCGGCTGAGCAGCGCCTCGGCGCGGCGCAGGAAGGCGCGTTCCCGCGCCAGTGCGCGGCTGGCGCGCTCGGCTTTCTCATCCGCTGGCCAGAGGCGCAGCGTGATCTGCGTGCCCATGCCAGCAAAGGTGGATTCCAGAGGTGTCTGGGCCGTTACGGTGGTCATGGCATCTTTCTCGCGCTATGACTGGCGGGTCGTGGCGTGGCTGCGCGTGGTTGCTGTGGCCGTGCTCTGCTGTGTCTGCGTTGTGGCAGGCGCCGATGTCGTCGCTGCCGTTGCAGAGACCGTGCTGTTGGTCGGGACCGTGGTGGTTGTCTCTGCTGGCGCACCGCTGGTTGCGCTGGCGGCGTTCTCCGGTGCCTCGCGATGGCTTTCTCGTTCCTTTTCTTCTTGTTCATGTTGTTCATGCGCCCTGCCTGTTGTGATGGCTGTGTTCCCCGTTGCGGCCGCCGTCGTCGCGGCAGGGGCCGCGCTGGCCACCGAAGCCGCGCTAGACGAGGTTCGTTGCGTGGAGACCAGCACCATCGTGAAAGCGCCAGCGAGGAGACCGAAGCTCGCGGCGGTGGCGCGCTTGCGCAGTATGGCCGCACGAGCGGCCCGCGTTGTCGATGTCGTTGCCATACCGTTCCTCCGGGAATGTCGTCCCGTCCTTCACGCTAGGCGGCGCGCGTTGGGCCAAAATTGGAGATAGGTATGAAACGTCACATCCTGCTCTCATGGAAATTCAATGAAACCAGCACACGCTCGAGGTAGGAGATGGTTCTATGCGGGTGCTTGTGATCGAAGATGACCGGCGGCTGGTGCGAGCACTACGCCGCGTGCTCGAAGAGGAGCGCTACAGCGTCGATGAGGCGTTCGATGGCATCGAAGGCGAAGAGCTGGCGCGCGCGGGCGATTACGATTTCATTGTGCTGGACCGCATGCTGCCCGGACGCGATGGTCTGACGGTGTGCCGCAACCTGCGCCGCGATCGCATCGCGACGCCGATTCTTATGCTGACGGCGCGCGATACGGTCGACGATCGCGTGCAGGGCCTGGACGCGGGCGCGGACGATTACCTCGTCAAGCCGTTCGCCACGGTGGAGCTGCTGGCGCGGCTGCGCGCGCTGGGGCGACGGCGCACCGATGCGCTCAACGAGAGCCGTCTGGAGATCGATGGTCTGGTCATGGACCTCGTGCGGCACGAGGTGACGCGGGACGGCAAGCCGATCGAACTCACCGCGCGCGAGTTCGCCCTGCTCGAATACTTCATGCGCCATCCCGGCCAGGTGCTGACACGAACGCAGATCCTGAACGCCGTCTGGCGGTACGATACCGAGGTCGTGTCGAACGTCGTCGATATCTACGTCCACTATCTGCGCAGCAAGATCGACGAGGGCTTCCCGCGGAAGTTGCTGCATACGAAGCGTGGCGTCGGCTACGTGTTGCGAGATTGAGCAGTGTTCACGCGGGCGCGCCTCCAGTTGACGCTGCTCTACGCCGCCTTGCTCGGCGTGACGGTTGTGCTCATCGCGGGCACGATTGCGTGGTTTGCCGTGCGCGAGGCACGCCAGACCGACGATCGCGAGCTGCGGTTGCGTGCTTCCACGATCGCCGCCGGACTGCCGGCGCAACTACCCTCGGTGCCCTCCGGACCACCACCCGCTCCGCCGCGCGATCACGACGATCACGGTCCGCCCCATCTGGAGGAACGTGGCTTGCTGGAATATCTCCTGCTTGTCAGCGACGGTGTCATCTATCCGCCACCCAACTCGGCGTTGCCGGGGCTGCCCGACCTTGCCTCGGCACAGCAAGTACTGCGGACCGACACCCCGCGCTACGCGACCATCAAAGTGCAAGGCAGTACCGTGCGCGTCTACAACCTGCCCGTGCAGCGCAACGGCAGCGTGGCGGCGATCGTCCAAGTCGCGCGATCGCGGTACTTCGTCAATGCTGCCGTGGGTCAGATCGTGCTGAGCGCGGTTGGGGCAGGGCTCATCGGGCTGGCGCTGTCGAGTGCTGCCGGATACTGGCTGGCGGGCCGCACGCTACGCCCGATCGCTAGGGCATTGGAGCGGCAGCGGAACTTCGTCGCTGATGCCTCGCATGAGCTGCGCACACCGCTGACCGTCATGCTCACGAATGCCGAGCTGCTGACGCGCCATCCCGAACGCCCGCTCGCGGAATACCAGGACGTAGTGCAGGACATCGTTGCCGAGATCGAACGGTTGAGCCGGCTGGTCGCCGACCTGCTGACGCTGGCGCGGGCCGACCAGGGCAAGGCAGCGTTAGCGATCGGCGCCGTCGACCTCGGCGAGGTTGCGGAGACGGTGGCGCGGCGCTTCGCTCCGCTAGGCGAGGCGAAAGGGATCGCCGTACGCACCGCGATCGAGGCGGGCGTTGTCGTCGCCGGCGATCGTGATCGGCTGCTCCAGCTTGCGGTTATTCTCGTCGATAACGCGGTGCGGTACACGGCCGCGGGGGAGGTCACGATCCGCGTGGCGCGCGAGGGACGCGAGGGGATGCTCGTAGTGGCGGATACCGGCCCGGGGATCGCACCCGAGCACCTGCCGCACATCTTCGAGCGCTTCTACCGCACCGATGCCGCACGCTCATCAGAGGATGGCGGCGCGGGTCTCGGTCTGGCGCTGGCCGATTGGATCGCACGCGCGCATCGCGGCCGCATTCACGTGACCAGCGAGGTTGGTAAAGGCTCGGTTTTCACGGTGTGGCTGCCGCTTGCCGGCGCTGCTTCAGCAGGCCAGAAGGTGCTCTCCATGCCCAACGCGCGCGGCTCTTGATCGCGCGACGTCGCGCGCGTATGCGTGCGTCAAACCTGAACGCCGTGCCCGGATCAGGCACGGCGTTCGCCCTCGAGGCTGCAGCAACGCAGGAAGACTCAGGCTGTCTTCAGGCGCCGATCAAGCCGGTCGATGGCGGCTTTCGCCTCGCGCAGTGCCGCCTGCCTGTCCTGGCGCTGGCGCTTCAGCATAGCGCCTCGGCGCTCTTCCGTGTTCGTGTTGCGCACCCAGCGGCAGACGTCGCGGTGCGGCGCGGATAAAGGCGTATCCGCATCGCGAAGAGATCTTCTCTCGCGGATTTTGCTCGATGCCTGCTATTTCTATAGGAAAAGAGGAAAATTATCACTTATGGTCATATTTGCAATATTACTGCACAATGATTCAGGCGACGGCAGCGTAGATTTCCCGTTTGCCGGATTCGACAGCATCCTGCCACGAATTGAACCATTCCGCGAATGCAGCTTCTCGATAGATTTTCTGCAACTCCTCGGTGCTACGGGCAAAGTGGTGCATATCCGCGTACTCGATTTCGACCTGGATCGTGAACATCGTGCCGGTGACATCGGTCAAAATGCGCGCTTTGAGACCCTGTCTTTGCCCAAAGAGTTCCTGCCACCGCTTGAAAGCCTCGACAACGCGATCACCCTGTCCGAACTTCGCGTGCCATGTTAGTCGTTCGATGATCATAACCTCTCATCCTTTCATGGCTGTCGCACGATCGTCGCGATCTGCCGATCCACTCACGTATGCATGCATGTCCAGATTAATCGCAGGAGATCCGCGTTTATCCGTGTTCGAGAGAGAACGGATCGATTCTCTGGCAAGCAGCATGGAATGAAATTCGCACCCTGTCAAGAGCGATCCAGTCCTTTTTTCTGGGAAAGCGTGGCATGAGGCGTAACAACGTGTGGCACGCTCCGCTATCGTCTCCTTCCACCCGGTTGCTGGCCAGCAGCTTGCGCTGGCGGGCAGGCCAGGAGCGCGAACGCATCCCCGCACTCCGGGGATGTCCGTCAGCTGATGGCGTCTGCCCGATCATGTTTCCGCGACTGATTGCATTTGCTTCCCTGTGTTGCTACGTTACGCCTCACCAGGCTCGAATATGAGAGCTTGCTGAGGAGGAGCGTCTGTGTCCGAGCACCATCTTGTTCGCGAGTACCTGAGCGGGCGGCTCTCGCGACGCGCGTTCCTGCGGCGCGCTGCCGCTGCCGGTCTGAGCGTCCCGGCTGTGTCGGCGTTGCTGGCGGCCTGCGGGTCGAACAACAAGAACGCGAACACCGGCAATGCGAAAGCGACCAATGCCGGGGCGAGCAACGCCGCTACCGTGGCAGGTGGCACGACCACGGCTGGCCAGCGGTTCAAGGGCACCGTGCAGATCCTCGTTGGTTTCGGCACCGGCAACGCGCCGGCGCAGATCCCCGTCCAGCAAGAGCTGGCCGAGGCGTATATGAAGCAGCAGCCGGACGTGAAGATCGAGTTTGTGCGCGTGCCCGATTCGACCGCCGCGCAACAGAAGCTGACCGTGGCCACGGCGGGCGGCCAACCACCCGATGTGGTGCTCCCAGCCGGACGCTACGGTGTCTACCTGTTCGTTGACCAGGGTATCTGGCAGGATCTCGGGCCGCGCCTGGCGCAGTCGGGTGTCAACCTCGATGCCTATCCGCCGAACGTGCTGGAGGCGATCCGCGCCACCGGCTACTATCCGCAAAACTCCAAAGCGGCGATCGGTGTGCCAGCGGGTTACCACGTGCACGTGATGGCCTATAACAAGGAGCTGTTTGCGAAAGCGAACGTGCCCGAACCGCCGCACAAGTGGGATACCGCCGATTGGACCTACGAAAAGCAGCTAGAGTACGCCAAGCGGCTCACGCTGGACAAAAACGGCCGCAGCGCCGCCGATCCGGGCTTCGACCCCAACAACGTCGTGCAATGGGGTATGGGGCACTTCTTCCCCGAGATGTTCTGGCACGGCTTCGGTGGCCGGCACTACGATCCAGCGACGCGCAAGGCGCAGTTCGACACGCAAGAATCGATCGGCGGGCTGCAGTGGGCGAGTGACCTCGTCAACAAGCACCACGTGCTGTTGACGGATGTGCTGGCGAAGAGCCAGGGCGGTGGTGAGGGTGGCCAGGCATTCCTCTGGACCTCGGGCAAAGTCGCGATGATCGATATGTGCACATGCGACTTCGCCTCATTTGGCCAGGCCAAGGATTTCAAGTGGGACATCGCCGCGATGCCGAAGGGGCCAAAGCGCACCTTCGCCTTCTTGAACGTCGATGTTGGTGCGATTCCGCGTGCGAGCAAGCAGCAGGACCTCGCCTGGGATGTGTTGCGCTTCTTCTTGATCCAGCAGCCGAACGCCTCGCATCTGATCCTTGATAGTTACGGCGCGATCCCGCCCGAGAAAGGGCAAGAGAGCAAGTTCGCCGAGAACATCAAAGGGAAGTATCCCAATCTCGATGTTCAGGTGATCCTGGACGCGATCCAGTATTGCTCGGGCGCCAACGAGGACTGGATCCCGAACTATGCGCAGGTGAACCAGCTCACGGGTAAGCACTTCGACGTGATCATGCTCGGGCAGGCACCGGCCGACAGCGAGATGCGCAAGCTGCAGAGCGAGGCGCAGGCGGCGATCGACGACTGGTTCAAGAACAACAAGTTGCCCACGGCCTGAGCGGGATAGCGGTCGATGCGCGCCGTCCTCGAACGTTATCGCGTGCCGCGTGCGCGGGCGCTCGCCAGCGCGGCGCGACG
>Ga0070737_10002931_pt1 | contig 19381 bp, 22 predicted proteins | sample Coa_R1_10_FD_66438 | JGI IMG/M metagenome (GOLD analysis project Ga0070737, IMG submission 66438) | Surface soil microbial communities from Centralia Pennsylvania, which are recovering from an underground coalmine fire - Coalmine... | ecosystem: Environmental > Terrestrial > Soil > Unclassified...
TCGTAACAAACTTCTGTGACAAAGTTTGGGTCGTCGAGAGCACCCAATTAAAAACCCCCTTCCAGGGGGTTTACTCAAGCGGCTGAAGGGACTCGAACCCTCGACCTTCTGCATGGCAAGTGGAGCCACCGATGTTTCGTAGGCTGGTCTGGCCCGTAGTTGCTGTGTTTCTGGGGTTATTGAGTTCCGTAGCGTCAGGCTGGTTCGTGACAAAGTTCCCTCCGACCCGGTCGTTACCTTGACTGCGTGAACCCGCTGCGGCCCAACCCGCTCGCGCCGTGGGTGTCCGGCTCGGTCGAGCTGTATGAGGGCAAGCGCTCAAAGACCTGGTACGTCTGCTGGCGCGATCGTGATGGTCAGCACCGCCAGCGCCTCGGCCCGGCGTGGACCGCCAAGGGCCCTCCCGACCTCGGCTACTTTCGCGAGCGCGAGGCCAAGGCCGCGCTCGAGGCGATCATCACCGACGTGCGCCGCGGCGCGAGCGCTCAGGCGCGCACCGGGCTGACGTTCGCCGCGCTCGCACAGGAGTGGTTCGAGCACGGCCAGCTCGAGCGCGACTGGTCGCACAACACGATCGCCGACTACCGCTCGGTGCTGAACGCGCACCTGCTTCCCGCGTTCGGCCAGCTGCGCGTCGAGTCGATCTCGCCGCCCAAGGTCGAGCGGTGGCGCAACGAGCTGCTGCGCGAGCACGGCCTCTCGCGCCGCAACGCGAACAAGATCCACGCCGTGCTGCACGCCGTGCTGGAGCGCGCCGTCGAGCACCACTCACTCCAGGAGAACCCGGCGCGGCACGTGCGCAAGCTGCGCGAGAGCTACGACGCGGCGCGCTTTGAGTTCTACACGCCCGATGAGGTGCGAGCGCTCGCGGAGGCCGCGGCCAGCGTCCAGGACGGGGCGCTGTATCTGACCGCCGCGTTCACCGGGCTGCGCCGGGGGGAGCTGGTCGCGCTGCGCTGGGGCGAGGTCGACTTTCAAAACCACGTCATCCGCGTGATCGAGGGCTACTCGCGAAACCGCCGCGGGCGGCCCAAGTCGCGGCGCTCGCGCAGCGTCCCGATGGTCGCCGAGGTCGCCCGGGCCCTCACCGAGCTGAAGGGCCGCGAGCACTTCACCGGCCGCGACGATCTCGTCTTCTGCGCGGAGGACGGCGGCCACATCGACGGCTCCGCGCTGCGCCGCCGGTTCGTGCTCGGCCGCCAAGCCGCCGGGCTGCGCCCCTTGCGCTTTCACGACCTTCGGCACACGTTCGGCTCGCTGGCGATCAACCGCGCGTCGATCGTCCAGGTCCAGGCCTGGATGGGCCACGCCGACATCAAAACCACGATGCGCTACCTGCACCACAAGAGCCGCGCCGACGAAGCCGAAATCCTCGCAGGGGCGTTCGGCAGCGAGTGAGCCAGCAGTAGCGACGGGACTCGAAGCTGCGACCTCCGGCGTGATCGGACCGTTGGAGTCATCGCCGCAGTCCGCTGGGGATTCCGCTGGGTCGTCTCCGATGCCGTGTCATCCGTGTGCCCGGAGCTCGATCTGGAAGATTAGGGAGATGGGCGGGCGCCAGATCGAGGTCAGGTTGCCTCCGGTGTAGCGGTAGACGGTTTCGTTGCCGTCGACATCAAGATGTCGGAGCGCTCGCAGGGATTGGTTTGCGTCTGACTTCGTGACGGAGGTTCCGCCGTTTTTCATGCCAATCCTGGTTGGCTTCCGGGGCCCTGAACCAGGAGGACTAAATGTTGGAGAACGGCAAGCCGCGGAAGCGGCGACAGCTGAGCCCGGAGGAGAAGTGGGAGATCTTCTTGGAGGTGACCTCGCAGGAGCTCTCGCAAGCGGATTGTGCTCGCAAGTGGGGGATCGACGTATCGACGGTGATCAGGCTCAGACGGCTGGCGAAGGACGCGGCGTTGGCAGCGTTCGCGTCCTCGAAGCCGGGGCGGATGCCCTCGCCCGAGCAGGTCGAGTTGGAGGCCGCGCTTGTGGAGAACGACCGGCTTTCGGAGGCGCTGAAGGAGATGGCGGTGGAGTTGACCTTGTTCCGGGGAAGACAGCGCTCGGGCTACTCGGCCCGGTCCCCGCGTGCGTGAGCGCGGAGGCCAAGCTCGAGCTGCTTGGGCTGATCGATCAGGCGGTCGCCGACGGGTGGGCGCACGCGCGGGCGTGCCGGCTGCTCGAGCTCGCTGATGACCGCGCGCACCGCTGGCGGCGGCGGCTGGCCGAGAGGGCACGCTTATGGACCGCGATCCCGGCGGCGGCGCGGTCCACGGGCTGCTCGCCTGGGAGGAGCGGGCGATCCTCGAGCTGATCGAGGAGTGGGGTCAGGTGGACCTGTCGCACCGCAAGCTCGCGCATCGCGGCAGCTATCTCGGCAAGGTGTTCGTGTCGCCCTCCACGGTGCTGCGGGTGGCGCTGAAACATCGCGTCGCGCTGCCGGGCGAGCGGTTCCGCCCACGGCCGCCAAAGCCGCCGTTTCCCAAGATTGCCTGGGAAAAGAACCGGATCTGGATCTGGGACGCCTCGCACTTCCCGCAGGCCAAGCGGGTCGCCTACGCGATCGTCGACGTCGTCACCCGCTACTGGATCGGCTACCTGCTGACGACCGAGCAGACCCACACCCAGGTGCAGCTGCTGTTCGCTCGGGCGCTCGAGGACCAAGGGCTGCTCGGGCCCGACGGGCTGCCGCTCGCCGCCGGCGATCACAACGAGCCGATCCTCGTCGCCTGGTCTGACAACGGCGCCGAGATGACGGCCATCGACACCAAGCAGTTCATGGCGCTGATGGCGATCGCTCAGCACCACGGGCGGCCCGGCACCCCGACCGACCAGGCGCACGTCGAGTCGTTCTTCAGCCACCTGAAGGGCGAGTGGCCGCTGATAAGCACGATCCGCGACCCGGACGTGCTCGACCAGACGCTCCATCACATCCGCACCCAGTACAACACGGTGCGCCTGCACGCCGCGATCGGCTACGTCACCCCCGACGACGAGCACCACGGCCGCGGACCCGGAATTCGCCGCGCCCGCGTCGCCGGGCTCAAGCGCGCTCGCGCCGAGCGGATCAAGCAGAATCGAGCCAGCAAGACATGACCACCCTCGCCGACACCGACAAGGCCCAGCTCCCTCTGGGGAAGAGGGGCGCTTTTGAGGGTGTCGCCCGCCGGCCGGACGCCGGCGGAACCCCGGCACGGAGGCCGCCTCGGAGCTCGCTCCGAACACCCACCAACCCGTCCCGGCACAGCGCTCAGCGTTGGTTTGAAAAATGCGGCCGTTCCGTCACGAACTCAGAAACACCGCAGGATGGCTGGCAAATCCCCGTCGGCCAAGTTGACGTAGATAGATTCCAAGAAGGCCAGCCACACGACGATTCGCCTGAGCGTGCTCGTTGATAACCCCAGCCCTCAAAGCCAATCGCGGGAGATCCCGCCGCCAGCACCAATGAGATCGCGCGACCGAGCCATCCGCTTGTTGGTCCGTTTAGGCCTAGGTGCTGGCATTTTGGTCGTTATAGGGGGGGCGTTATCGGTGGCGAGCCCAGCCGTCGGAGGCTTGATAGCGGCCGTGGGCGGCCTCGTCCTCTTTCTTGCTCCCATCTCAGCAGCCGTCCTCGGAAGCCATCGACAGCTTCGCCAGAACCGAAGAACCCTTGACGAGCGAAGCGGGATCCCGAAGGACCCCTCGCCCTACTGGGACTTTGGATTCATACTGAGCATCCTCACTGACAGGAAGCCCCGGTCAGGTGGGCGCGAGAGCGAGCGAACGCGTGACGATGACAAGCGAGAACCACGCGAGCCGTCATGAGCCGGTCGCCGTGGTGACACAAAGGACAACACACGGATGCCGGCAAATGCCTGAATACGGAAGCTGCCTGAATACGGAACCGGACCCCACGAGCCCTGCCGACTCCACTCCCCGCAGTTCTGGCCGACTGGGACAATGACCGCCTACCAAACAGTGGCTGAGCTCCCTATACGGATCGCTAACGCGTGCACTGTCATGTCGCCAAGTCGATGATTCCTACGACGACGAGCACGATACCGCAGACATACCCGGTCCATATGCTCACGGTAGATAGGCTGCCGTGTAGTAGCCGGCTGCGTTGGCCGAACGCCTCCTGATGGGCGGCGTCAATTCGAGGAAACCACCTGCGTCTGGCCCATCGCAGGTAGAGAACTGTCGCTAGACCCACCAGTATGAGTACACCGGACCAAGCCACAGGCAATCCTTCACCGTCGGAAGTCAGCTACAGCCACACCGGCTGCTGCCCCCGCCATGGTGTAACCATAGACTGCAACCTTGGCACAGCTAAAGCCGAGTTCCAGTTGGCCGGATCCCTCCGCTGCGGCTCCACAAGCAAGCGTACCAACGGTGGTTGCCGCGCCTATTGCGAGTGCCGAGCCCGCGGCAGCAAATCCCGCCACATGCCTCGTGACGTAGTGGTACGCGGTGCTGAACCCGCTCCCGATTGCGTTTCCAGCAGTGCTGAATGCGTTTCCGATGCAGTCCAGAACATCGCACAGACCGCTCGGGTCACTCAACGTGACTGGATCATCCCCCGAGTACAGGTAGGAATCCTGCTGTCCGAGGTCGCCTATGTGACTCGTGGGATCTTCCTGCGTCCACCGGCCGATAGTCGGATCCATGTACCGCTGCCCGTCGTGGTATAGGCCCGCAGGACTCTGGAGGCCTTGGGTGTATCGCCATGCGTTGGCCGTCGTGCCCGTAGAGCCCGTGGTCTGGCCGTATGGATCGTAGCTGTAGGTGTTTGCCGCGTTGCCGGAGCTGTCGGTCAGGTCGATGATCGAGCCGAGCGTGTCAGGGATGTAGTAGTAGGTGCTGCCGGAGGGGAGTCGTTCGCTGAGAAGCTCGCCGCTGGGGTCGTGGGTGTAGTAGGTGGTCCCAGTGCTATCGGTGCGGTAGCCGACGCCGAGCAGGTCGTTCGTTTGAGTTGCCGATCCGATTCCGGTCAGGAACGCCTGGCCGTCTCCGTTGTAGGCGAGGCTGGTGGCGGACTGGCCGGCTGGCTTGATGCTGGTGGTCTGGTTTTTGGCGTTGTAGGCGAGGGCGAGCCCGCTACTGTTGCCGGTTTCGTTTCCGTTCCACGCCGATCGTGTCGCTCGCCGACGCGCACGAGTTCTGCGAAGCGCCCGAGCCGCCCACGATCGTGCAATCCGGACCCGCCCCCACCGACGGATCGAGCACCACCGGCCAACGCCGACTCGTGCTTCGCATCCAGGCCGCGTTGGGCGTCAACGTCAGCAAATAGCCGCCCTTCGTCCGCACCATTCCCACCGCCACCCGCCCGAGCGCACCCGAGCGGTCGATCAAGAACGGCGTCGGCAGCAAGAAGGCAACCCGGCCGTGCCGGTCGAGCACCTCGACCACCCCGTGAGGCCGCTCCACCGCGCGCGCCCTGAGCAACGCGAAGGAAGAATTGAAACCTGGAGGGCGCCGCGCTGCTCGCCATCCGGATGTCCTCCTTGACCCGCCCGGGAGCCGCGACATACGACAACGAAGTGTCCGGCAGCACATCCTTGAAGCTGACCGCATTGGACCGCGGCGCCTGGGCGCCACCGCGCGCTCCGAGCAACGCGAACGACAAACGCTGAACACCGCGCGAGACGCGGACCGGAGTACTTCCCGTGAGAGTGTTCGGGATCGAAACCGTGTAGCTGTCGGCTTGGTTGACAAACGCCGAGCCGCTCATGTGAAGCGTGTCGTTGATCGGCACCATCTTCCCCGCGGCGTTGCGGTAATTGACCGGGCCGGCAAACACCCGCACGATCATTTCGCCGTCCGAACCCCAATACGTGTCCGAATTCACCGTACGCCGCGACACGATCTCAGGCCCCAACACCACCCGGGCGCCACGCCGACCCGCGCCGGGATGCCCGGGCGGGAACATCCCCAACGCCCGGCCCGTACCAAGAGCCGCATTTCGCACCGCCTTTCGCCCCAGCGCCCCCGCCGGACCCTGCGAGTGGTTATACGTCCCATACGGCGCAGGCCCAATCCAAGTCAGCTTCGCCAGCCGGCCGCCGGTCGGGACGCGGCTATGCCGCGGCGGTGCGGCCGCACCCGCGCCAGCCCCAAGGAAGACAACGCCCAAGCACGCGGCAACGAAAACCCCAGCCGTCAAAGACCGAAAACGGACAGACTGAACCAGCACGACAATGCGCCGCATGAGCACGCCTTCCTCCCGAGATATGACACCGGCGTCATGTGATGAGAGCCGGCGCGACGCTCATCTACCGTCGCGCCAGGCAAGCTACGCCGTCATCCCGCCCGTGTCATTGTCCAGATCCCACAATCGCGTTGTCCAAGTCCGACAATCGGGCCACCTTGGCGCCTGTCAGTCAGACGCTCGGATCAGGTCCGACCCGCGCTTGGCCTATCGCCACCCACGCGCCAGCGTCCAGTTCGCGAAGGCGAAGCGCCACATCAAGCTCGGTGGCTCGGGCACGAACGCTCCGCCCCAACCTCATCCGGATTTGGCCAAGCCGGTGCTTGACGGTGTTCTCGTGCACATGGATAAGCGCAGCGGTCGAAGCGACATTGAGCTGACAGTCAAGGTAAGCCCTGACCGTCGCCCGCAGGCGCTCGGCCTCATTGCCCTCGGCGTTGAGCTGCCCCAGTTCCCGTGCCATGAACTCTCGAGCACGTGATGGGTCCTGAGCGAGCAACGCGACCAGCGCCACCTGCTCATATGCGATCGCGCGACCGGCGCTTGGCGCCAGCCGCAGCGCAACCAGCGCTTGTCGGTGCGACTCGATAAACCCCACGCGCCCCTCGCCCGGATCGCCGAGGCCAAGCAGCGTTCCAGGCGGAAGGCCAAAAGCCAGTCGCGGCAGCGCGGAGCGGTCCGGGGAGTCTGCCGCGAGCCATAGCCATAACGTCTGCGCGTCGGCGCACACGCGAAGCGTCCGCCCCCGCCAAGCATCCTCCACGGTCGTCGCCACCGGGTAGCCGAGCGTTGACTCGTCCACGGGATCGCCCGTGAGGATGTGTCGCGCCAGCCGAAGCTTCCAGTTGCCCGCCACCCTGCGATCGCGCGCTTGCACCTCTCCGAAGCGGGCGACCACATCCCCGATTACACCAGCGTGGATCCGCGGTCCCAGCTCTACCGCCCGAGCCAGCAGTTGCTGGGTTCGTGCGGGGTCGCGCGGATCGGTTTCGACCGTCGCGACGGCGCGATGCATCGCGAACTGATGGGCAAACCCATACAGGCGAACCAGCGCTTCAAGCGAATACCCCTCCGCTGCCCAGCACGCCACATGGCGCTCGACCTCGACCCCGATCGCTGGTGGCTCCTCGGCCGCGGCAGTTACCGCCCCTACCACCGACTCGACGAAAGCCAGCAGCGCGTCTTGCGTCATCTCGCCAAGCCCGCTGCGATCCGTCTCGCTGTCAAGCAGGCGGTCCACGTCATCGGCGACCAGCCGCGCTGCCGCGAGCGCCTTCTCGACCAACCGGGCCGTCTCGCTGTCAAGCAGGCGGTCCACGTCATCGGCGACCAGCCGCGCTGCCGCGAGCGCCTTCTCGACCAACCGGGCCAGCGGCAGATCGGCCGCAGCCGGCTGACCCGCGCGAACTTCAGCCCGCTGCTCCCACATGGGCGGCAGCATGCTGACATCAGCACCGGCGGCCCCACCTGCAGACCAGCCGCGTGAACGCTCTAACGCGAAGCTCGGTCACCTCCCGCCGGCAAGATACGTCTAACCACGTGCTACCCAGCTGAGTAAAAAAAAACAAACCAACCCAGGATCCGAAGACGACACAGCCCCGTCCATCTACCCGCCCGGAACGCCGTCCCCGCAACGTCAAAGTCCCGACAGACTAGATGCACTATGACAGAGCGGTACGTCCGGTGCCGGCGCTAGCTTGGCGTTGGGATGATGACGGCGGCGAGCATCGGCGCGGGGGAGGCGACGGATTACGGCGCGTATCTGGAGTCGCGGACGGTCGCCTCGGCGCGGGGCGATTACTACCTGTCGGCGGAGGGGGAGCCGGTCGAGGCGCCGGGCCGCTGGCACATTTTGGGGGAGACGCTCGAGCGGCTGGGGCTGCGCGCGGGCGAGCCGGTCCGGGCGGAGGAGTTGGTGGCGTTGATGGAGGGGCGGCATCCGGCGAGCGGCGAGTTCATCCGCCGGGCGGGGTGCGACGGCCGGCGGGCGGCGGGGATCGATTTGACGTTCTCGGCGCCGAAGTCGGTGTCGGTGGCGTGGGCGTTGGGCGACGCCGGGCAACGGGCGGGGATCGAGGCCGCTCACGGCCGTGCGGTTGAGCAGGCGATCGGCCATCTGCGTTCGGTGGTGCCGGTGGTCCGCGAGGGGGCGGGCGGGGGGGTGCTGGCGCGGGCGCGGGATGTGATCGCAGCGGAGTAGCGGCACACGACCGCCCGCGGCGTGGCTTCGGGCGCGTTGCCCGACCCGCAGCTGCACAGCCATGTGGTGGTCTCCGGGGTGGTGCGCCGCGATGGGCGGTTTGCGGCGGTGGCGTCGCGGCCGATCTTCCGCTCGGCGCGCGAGCTGGGGTCGTTTTACCGCGCCGCGCTCGCGGCTGAGCTGCGAACGCAGGGGTACGCGATCGAGGCTGGTGCCGGAAGAGACGGGCGTTACTTTGAGATCGCGGGGGTGCCCGAGTCCTTGCGGGAGGAGTTGAGCGGTCGCAGCCGCGAGGTGTGGCTGGCGGCGGAGCGCTTCCGGGCGCGCTACGGGCGGGCGCCTGAGCGTGGTGAGCTGCGGGGCGTCAAGCTCGAAAACCGCCGGGCGAAGACGCCGCAGACGCGCGCCGATCTCGACTGTGCGTGGCGTGAGCGCGGCCGCGAGCACGGCTTCGGCGAGCAGCAGATCGCGGCGTTGCGCGAGCGCGACGGCGACCTGCTCCGTGACCCGGACGCGCCCGGATGGGAGCAGCGCGTCGAGGGGTCACTGACGGGGCAGCGGGCGACGTTTGAGCGCTCGGAGCTTCGTGCGAGCGTGCTCGAGCAAGGCGTTGGTGAGGCTCCGGCCGGCGAGCTGGCTGACCGCGCGGGTGCGCTCATCTCAGATGGCTGGGTGGTGAAGCTCGAGGACGGGCGCTTGACGACCGCGCGACTTCGCGGGATGGAGCGCGAGATCGAGCGTCGCGTGGGCGAGTTCGCCCAGCGGGGCGGCGCCGATGTCGGGGCCGGGCGGCGCGAGCGCGCCGTGGCGATGGCGGCCGAGCGGGTGGGGGCGCCCCTGAGCGCCGAGCAGCGGCGGGCGCTGGCGGTGCTGACGGGCGCTGAGCGCGCCGCGGTGCTGGTCGGCCAGGCGGGAACCGGCAAGGGGGTGGTGATCGACGCGGCGGCCCGCGCGGAGCTGCTCGCGGGCCGCGAGCCGATCGGCGTGGCGGTCGCCGGAGCGACGGCCGAGCGGCTCGGGCTGGACAGCCCATCGCTCTTCGGGCGGACGATGACCGTCGACGCGCTGCTGGCGCGGGCACAGACGGGGAGCGTCCAGGTCACCGAGCGCACGAGCGTGTACCTCGATGAGGCGGGGATGGCCGACACCAGGCGACTTGAGGCGCTGAGCGCCCTGGTCGAGGGTGCGGCCGCAAAGCTGGTGCTGATCGGCGATCAGCGCCAGCTGCCGTCGATCGGCGCGGGCGGCATGTTCGCCCGCATGCGCGAGCAAGCGCCGACCGCAGCGCTGTCGGAGGTAAAGCGGACGCTCGACCCAGGCGAGCGGCGGGCGTGGGCGGATCTGCGCGCGGGGCGCGCGGAGGAGGCAATGGCGCACTACCAGGCGCGGGGGCGGCTGCATCTCGCCGACACGCGCGAGGATGCGGTGGAGCGTGCCGCCCGCCAGTGGGCCGATTTGACCGAGCGCCTTGACGTGCGCGAGGTGGCGCTGATTTCCGATGCCTCACGTCGAGATCGAGCGGCTCAACGCCCGCGCGCAGTATCTGCGGGCGGAGCGGGGCGAGCTCGGCGCCGAGGAGTTGCCGCTGCCGGGTGTCGCCTACGGCCTGCGCGCCGGGGACCGGGTCGCGTTCACAGCCCAGCATTACCCGGAGGGCGAGCGGCGGGTTGAGAACGGCACCCGCGCGCTGGTGGTCGACGTCGATCCCGATAACGGCCGGGCGCGCCTGGTGACCGAGGGGGCGGGTAGGGAGCTGGTGGTGGAGGGCGATGATCTCGGTCCGTTGCGGCTGGCGTACGCGCAGCATCTTCACCGACAGCAGGGCGCGACGGTCGAGCGCTCGGTGGTGGTGACCGGCGGCTGGCAGACCAGCCGCGAGGGCGCCTACGTCGAGGCCTCGCGCGCCCGGCAGGGGACCGACTGGCACGTCTCCCGCGAGGACCTCGGGCACGACGGCGTCGACGAGGAGCGGGTCAGCCGCCTAGCCGAGCTGATGCGCGCCTCCAGCGCCCAGGTCCCGTCGGTGGCGTTCGCCTCCGAGCCGGAGGCCGAGCGCGGCTTGGGGGGGGAGCTTGGGCGCTCGACCGCGCGGCGCCTCGAGCTCGTGTTAGAGCGCAGCGCAGTCCGCAGCGTGCAGATCGAGCGCGGGATGCAGCGCGACGGCGGCATGGAGATGGGTCTGTGACCCGGGTTGCGATCACGCTCGATCAGCACGCGCAGGCCGAGCTCGCTCGCCGCCCCCAGGCCAACCAAGAGCCGGTCGCGCGCACCGCCGCCCGGCTGGTCCGCGACGGGCTGCTGTCAGCCCATCCCTCGCCGCCCGATCCCCCTGCGGTGGCTCCGGCCGGTGGCACCCAGCGCGGCGACGCGCCGCCCTCGTGGCTTGAGCCCGAGGGGGGCGAGCGGGAGCGCTGGCGGCGGCAGACGTGGGCGGCGGTGTGCGCGCTCTGTGACCGCTATCCCAGGCAACTTGAGCGGCTGAACGAGGACTGGTGGCAGGACCGCGCCCAGGTCGAGACGCTCGCCGCGCTCGCACTGTGGCGCTCGCAGCTCGACGCCGGCGCCAGCGAGGACCCGCGCGCCGAGCTGCTCTTCCACGACCGGCTTGAGATCATCGCCCGGCAGCTGCGCGAGCACCCGGACCGCCTCGGCGCCCGGTTTGCGGGAGGGCCACCACCCGAGCAGTGGCTGGCGCGAGCCGCGTAAGGCTCGGGCACTCGCGGGAAGTGCATCCGGGTCCGTGCGCGGCTCCCGTGTCGGCTTGCCGTCAAGCTTTGCGCTCGGCTCTGCGGGCCGTCGTTGAGGTGACGGCGGCGCCGAGCATCCGCTCTGGACAACGACGTCCGGCGGGCCGGAGAGTTATACGGACCTTGACGACGAGGCTCTGCCGCCGCGCACTGGCGGGCAGGATCTGTCGCGAGCGCAGGTCGCGAACACACAGGACGGCATCAAGCGACCCGGCACGCAGTCCCGCTACTCGCCAGCTTGACCGCAGGGCGATTTACGACCCGCTCCGCGACCGCTCCAGCGTTGCCTCGTCTTACACTTCACCCAGCGGCTGAACACATCCGTAGGTGCGTTCGGCGGGAGGTCGCTCCTGGTCGATGGCTACCCGAATCTGCTGGGGCAAGGTCATCGACCCATCGCGCAGAACGGCGAGATTTTGGCGACCTCAGCGCTCAGATCGATGACCCCGCTCCAGTGAGTTCCCGCTCCGAGCGCTTGTCGAGGACGATCCTCAGCGTTGCTCGAGTGGACTCACGCCAATCGTGCCCTTGCATGGGTCGAACGGCTGGTTGGCTGACCCGACCGGGACATCGATCGGCTTGCTTACCCGTGGTAGCCGAACGACCACGAGTGTCGCTCGCGGTCCCGCGCAGCTGTGGCGTGGCAGCGGCCAGCCCGCGTAGACGAGGGCGCTCGCGCCATGCGCGAGGGTGATCAGCTGGGGTGTCCCTCCGGCGTGGACGGTGATAGTAGGAAGCGGTCGGTCATGGGCATTTCGCATCTGGAGGCGCGGATAGCCCTCTAGCGTGCAACGCACCAAGGAGACGTTGCGGAAACTGAAGGTCACTGAGTCGCTGCCAGCACCGGGAATTGGCAGAGTCGCTGATCCGCGAAGCTGCGGTCCGTGGCACATGTGGGCAGGAGCGTCTGTCGATTGACGGATGCCCGCGGATTTCGTGGCCGTAGCCGTCGCGGCGCCGCAGGCACTTGCTACTCCGCTGATGACTGCTAGGACGACGATGCCCGGAGGCAGCCTCATCAGGGACCCGTGACAGTCTTTGGCGGTCCTGCTGGAAGTGGCCCAGGAGGGGCGCCGCCGGTAGTGAAGCCAGGCGGCAAGACATTCGCTCCCTGGACGATCGAGGAGACCACCAACTGTTGCGACGCACAACCTGGGCTTGTGGAGAACGGGATATAGAGTGATCCATTGGCGTTCTGAAGCGTGAGCGACAGCTTGCCCTGAATGTCGGACGACGGACTGGTCGGGGGCGCCTGGCAGGGCAAGAAGCGAATCCAGAACGACGCAGCGTCTCCGGGATTGAGGTTCACCGGGGCAGCTTGAGCCGCCGCGGCCTGCGGTGGTAGGTATAGCGGAGTTCCTGCGCTGTCGGTCACAGCCACTCTGGGTGCACCTGTGGCACTGCAGGGGTTGGTCCCGGTGTTCGTCAGCGTAAAGATGAGGTACGAGCCACCGAGGCTTTCAAGCGGCGTGGATGAGAGCGTCAGCGTTCCTGCGGAGCAGCTTGGCGCCGTCTGAGGCTGCGCCGCCGTGGCGGCGGTGTCTGGGCTCTGAATCCCGCATCCTGTAACTCCGGCTCCCGCGAGGACTAGGGCCACCATCGTGCCGATACGGCATCGGGCGCCCTTGAGGCAGGCATGTTTGTCGTTCATGAAAGTCCTCATCAATGTGCAGGCAGGTTGGACGAATCGAACTGATCCCAGTCGCCGCTGCTAGCAACCGCAAATTGCCACGCTGCTTGATAGCTGCCGCTGACGCCGCCGAACCAGCTCGCGCAGCCGTAGCCGGACTGGCACCACCCGTATGGGCCGGGAGTTGGTGAGCCTGAATCAGACTCAGACGTCCACTGGTAGGTGTTTGGAATCGAGCCGTAGCTTCCGGTGCCGAAGGTGTAGTTCCAGTAACTTGGCGACGAGTACACGCCCGGCCAAAAACCGGTGTTGTTGTAAATCTCATTCCAGAACCCGTTGAAGGTCTGGCGGTCAATACTCGACGGTATCGGGGTTGTGCCTGTGCGGTAGCCGCAACTGTTGACCTCCTCGTCCCAACCCTCGTACGTGCCGTTGCCAGGGTTCTCGATGTCCATGAACACGACTGGGTCCTTGACTGTCGGACCGTAGTGGTCCCAGATCCACCAGACGTCGTAACCCTGGTTCACGCCCCAGTTGTACGCCTCACTAGCGGACGGATTCGACGCGTTGTAGCTTGGGTCCGCGCCGGGACCACCCATGAAGTAATACAGGGCGGTTCCCGTGGGGTAGGCAGTCCCGTCGAGGTATTGGTTGTTCCAGTTCGCGTCGAAGACGTCGGTGGAATTGATGGCCCGCCCGCTCGTGCAGCCTAACTGATCGGTAAACGTCCAGTCCTCGGCCACATAGCCGCCGAACATTCCTCCCAGAGTCGGCTCATCATAGAAGTGACTTCCCTGGACCGCCGTTGGAGCATTGCTATCAGCTCCGTAGAAGTATCCGGCAGGACCATCACCGGCGGCGATCGGCGCGAACGCGCCGAGAGCGGCAAATGCTAGAACGAAAATGCAGCAACCTAACCATCTGATTCGAGTGAGCGGACACTGCGTTGACCGCCACCGACGCTGCGCCCTCATCACCCATTGCGCCCCTTCCCCTCAACTGACGGTCCTTAGTAAAACCAGCGACTCATGTAGACAGGAGCTTATACGCCCGCGGGGGCGCATTTGCAATCCCATCTACCTGCCGCTAACACAACACTAACACTGGGCCTGCTATGTGCCCGAGCGAGGACGTGGACGTCTCGGAATCGAGCGGCCTCGGGACCGCTGGCGGGCCGGTCGTGTGGACGCGCCAGCCGCCTGCTCGGCGACGACCGACACGACCTGTCTGAGGAACCCCGCCACTAACGCGCGCTGTGCAGGATCGAGTGCGCCGGCTATCTCGTTCAGCTGTGCCAACGTCGGTGCTAGCGCCCGTGCTCTGAGGTTTCGGCCCTTCGCGGTCGCACGTAATACGATCAGGCGCCGATCGCTGGGATGGGGAGTGCGCCGCAACAGCTTGTCGCGCTCCAGACGATCTGCCAGGCCAGTCAAAGTACCTGAGTGCAAGCCCAGGGGACGACCGACATCCATCGGCACGACGCCCTCCCCGTCCCCAGCACGCGCAAGCAGCAAGAATTCAAGCAATCCAAGGCCGCTCGCCTTTGCCTGAGTCATCACGAGACTCTGCACCGCATAACTCGCTGCCTGCATTGCACCAATGAGGTCCTCGATCGATGCAGCGCGATCGACGCTCGTCTGCGAATGAACTCCCCCGGTTGAGTCGCTCACCCGCACAACTATGACGATCACCGCGGCGCCAAGCCACGCGATAGCCGTGGCGATCCCCGCTCGATGCCACGCCCGCAGGTTTCCGACTCCTGCTCGCGAACACGGCCCCGGGCTCTGATCGAGGTCTGCCTACGCGCGTCGCACGGCAGGGATCTCCCGAAGCTCTGTGAGAGGGCAAGCCAGAGGGGTTAGACCTGGCACGCCGAAGTTGCCGCGTTCGATCGTCTGACCCGCGAGCCGCTCGTCGTCAAGGCGCGGTACCGAGGGGCTCGAGTGGTCGACCCGTACCTCTTACGCGCTCGACAATCCGGCATGCGCTGCGTAGCGGTTAGCTGCGGCCATCGCGTCGATCGGCTATTGCTTGGCAGGGAGACACTTCCGCGTTCGCCCAATCCCACGCTTCCGGCGCTTTTACCGCGCGGCGGTACGCCTCGCCGCTGCCCGGCTAGACCGTGACGCAGAAGAACCGCCTCTACGCCGGCACGCCTGCGGCGCAGAGCGCGCGCCAGTCTTCGTGGCTCATCCCGGGGGCACCGTCGAACAGCTCGACTGGGATCGGGGGGTGGCCTTGGGGGAGGGCGAGGGCGGTGCCGGCCGGCATCGCGCGCAGATCGGCCGGCTGGATGATCCGCTCGCGCTGCTGGTTGTAGCTGTGGCCCTCGGCGCCGGTGTAGGTGCGGCTGAAGCGCTCGGGCTGGTGGGAGACGGCGTTGTTCTCGTTGACCTGGCGGCGCCAGACGAGCTGCTCCCCGCAGGCGTCTGAGACGAGCTGGGCGGTGTAGGGGTCGGCGACGCCCGCGAGCACGAGCCGCAGGGCCGCGGTTGACCACATCGTGGCGGCTTCGTGCTCGCCCCAGCGGGCGCGGACCTGGCTCATGTCCTGCACACCCAGCAACGGCACGATCCCCTGCTGGATGCCTTCGCTCAGCAGCCTGGGGAGGGAGCGGATCGGGGCGATGTTCGCGACCTCGTCGAGCGCCAGCAGCAGCGGCGGCTCCAGCCGTCCGGCGGGGGTGCTGAGCGCGTGGTCGATCGCGCGGGCGCAGACCGCGTCGATCAGCGCTGCGATCAGCGGCGCGAGCTCCTGCTGGATGCGCGAGGGGGACACGACGTACACGGTGCCGTTGGTGGTGAGCAGCCGGTCGATGTCGAGCTGCGGCATCCGGGCGGCGTGGGTGGAGACGCGGATCGTCTCCCGGGAAGCCCAGGCGAGCGCGACCTGGGCGGTGCCGAGCACGCTCGTGCGGTAGTCGCCGACCGCCTGCGCGGCAACGCCGGTCAGCTCTTCGAGCGCGACCTCCGCGCCGGCTTGGCGGAGGATTCCCGCGGGCTCTGAGAACTCCAGCCGCCCCAGCCACCCGCGGGCGCGCTCCACCCCGCCGCCCGAGATCGCGGCGGCGTGAAACAGCGGCGCCAAAAGCGCCCGGGCGGCGATCGTGAAGTGCTCGCCGTGGCGGACAGAATGGTCGCTGGAGGCGGGGGAGAGCAATGCCGCGGCGACCTCGACCGCCCCGTCCCAGCTCTGGCAGCGCTCGAGCGGCGAGTAGCCGATCGTGTGCTCGGGCGAGCCGAGCGACCCGGTCGGGTCATACACCCACACCGGCCCGACCGGGGCCCGGACGGCGGCCGTGGCGAGGATGTCGCCCTTGGTCGAGGTCACGAGCGCCGGGCCAGCCCAGCAGGCGAGCGTCGGCGCGATCACCTTGCGCGTCTTCCCGGACCGGGGAGGGCCTGCGACGATCGCAGCGCACGACGGCGGCGTCCGCAGCAGACCGGAGGGAGCGCGCCCCACCCACACGTGCGTGCCTGCGGAGGGCTCGGAGGCGTCGGCGACCCAGCCGTCCTTTGCCGTCGCCCGGTCGCGGGTGGGCTCCTCGTCGCGGCGTCGGCCACGGGAGGCGACCAGCAGATAGCCGACGCCCAGGCAGCCGGCAAAGCTGGCGAGCGCGACGATCACGCCACCCACAGGCCGTCCCCTCCCTGACCCGGTGCCCGCCCGGGCTGCCACCAATCCGGTGCGGTGAGCGCCTCGGCGGGCGGCTGCTCATCGTCACTGCGGCGTGCTCGGGTGCGCGGCGGCGCGGTCATCCCGAGCGCGAGCAGCACGAACGCGACGACCCCGAGCCAGGCCGGCGCCGCGTCCAGCACGGCCGCGAGCGGGTAGCGAAGCCCACCATGCTCAAGCGAACGCCAGCCGCCGTGAGCGTGCTGCCACGCCTGCGCGACCGGATCGGCCCACAGCGGCCACAGGAGCCACACCGCCCCGGCGATCAGCGCCGCTGCGATCACACGCTTCCAGCAGCGCAGCTCGGCCAGCCCGCGCGGGCGGATCACCTGCCGGGCGCCGCCGCACACCAGTAACCACAGCAGGAGCGGCACGAACGGCAGCGCCGCCCACCAGTCAAACCGCAGGCCGACCGCGAGGAACAGCCACCGCAGCCCGGCGGCGCTTGCGATCAGCGCCAGCGCGGCGAACACCAGCACGTTCCGAAACGCGTCGGCGTCAGCCTCCTTGTCAGCGCGCGAGCGGCCGCCCAACAGGCCGTCCAGCACACTCGGCTGGCGCCGCACGTTCCCGCTGCCCGCTACCGCTCGGTCTCTGTAGCTGCTCATCTCCTCCTCCGGTGTTCGTTTGCATTCTTGGACCGCGCCCGACCGGGGCTGCGGACCTCCCCGAGGGGGGGTGCGGCGTGCTGGCGCGCTGCTCGCCGAGCCAGCGCTGAAGCTGCTCGCGGGAGAAGCGCAGGTGGCGTCCGACGCGCACGCAGGGCAGCCGGCCCGCGCGAGCCGCTGCGCGCACCCACGACTCGCGCACGTTCAACAGCGACGCGGCCTGGGCGACATTCAGCAACGGCTCCTCCAGCAGCACGAGGCCCGCCTCGACCTCCCTGCCGGGCTCCCGCGACTGTGAAATGTCGAGGACCGACGCCATGCGGATTTAACACGCTACGAGCGGGATCGGACGGAACAAAGATGTAGCTAAACCGTCACGAAACGTACGCAACGCGCGGGAACGCCGCGCAACGTCCGTCAACCCCGACGGCTACCGTTCCCGACCGTGACCGACCGCCCGCCACGCCAGGCCCAAGATCCCCCCGCGAAGTCCTCGACCTCGAGTCCGCGGCCGAGTTCCTCGGCGTCAAGACGCGCACGCTCGCCGAGCTCGTGCGCTCGGGCCACGTCCCCGCAGCCAAGGTCGGGCGCCAGTGGCGCTTCCTGCGCAGCCAGCTGACCGAATGGCTCGCCCAGGGCGGCACCGACCAGCCCAGCCGCGAAGCCGCGTAGCCCACTGCGCTCGGCCGCCAGTCCGCGAGCGGCGACGGCCGCGAGAGTGGTGCGGCGAGGCCGCTGTACCGCTGGCACGTAAAGTCAGCTCGCGTGACCGCTGCTCAGCGCACCTACTCTTTCGATGCCGCGCCTGAACTCGCCGATCGTCTGACGCACGCTCGCGCGGCGCTAACGAAACTCGCAGGTGAGGCCCCGGATCTTGACGGGTGGATGGCGCGTGAGCTGGAGATGGGAATCGCGCGGCTTCGCCGGCGACCCCCCGAGTTGACCGCAGACTCCGAGGCATTCATGCGTGCCGCGGTCGAGCTCCTCGTCGAGGTCGTAGAGAAGGTCGCGGCTGGGGTTGGCTTGGAACCCGAGCTGCGCCTTCGAGCACGAGGATGCGGAGGGCGACGCGTTCCGCCGTTGTGCGCTGCGCGCAAGCGTTCCGGTGTGGCGCGAGCCTCACGCGCCGTCTGGCGGGCGGCAATCCCGACGCTCGGAAACCGCCCGGTCGTGATCGTTTCAGTGCAGGCGCTGAACCGTGCGCTCAGCGAGGTGACCATTGCGCTGTCTTCATGATCCGTGCCGTTTGCCCCGATCATGGGCTGACGACGTCGCGGAGGTTCGACCAGGCTTCCATCGGCGTCCGCGCTGAGGGTGCTTGGCTGCTAGACGGCGGCCGGGAGCGACGACCCGTACATGGTCTCGCCGACCATGTTGCCTTCGTCATCCTGAGCGACCATGAACACCTCGTCAGCCGCGTCGGGCTCCGCCTGCACGATTGCGCGCAGGGCAGCGATGGCGGCATCGCGCTCCTCGAACGCATCCACGAGATTGCCGGTGCTGTCGAAGATGGAGTAGGTCATTGCTCCGCTTCAGGATACCCTCGGACCACCGCGGCCGAGGTAGGCCCTGATCGCAGCCTGGAGTTCGTCTGGGTCACCCCACACGGACCAATGGAGCGGGCCGCCGGTCTTCGCCACACAGATACCGCGTCCTGGAGGCAGGTGCAGTTCCGCGACTTGGCTGCCGATGCGACCCCGTGTCCTCTCGATCAGCGCCCAGCACGGAGCGGCGGTTTCGAACATCGACACCGCCATGTGGATGACCGCTGCCCGACGTTCGGGTCCCCTTGGCGGTCGCTTCAGCTCGTAGTGCGAGCGAAAACTGTCCAGCTGCGCCGGATCCCCCGGCGCGAGACACGCGCGGTACAGCCGCAGTTCCTCATCAAGGACGCGGACACGGACATGGCTGATCAGCGAATGGACCGGCACGCGGCGCCACGATAGGCGTCGGTTCGGTCAGTAAGGGCGCTGCGCTCGGCCTCCAATAGCCGGCCCGTAGTTCCCGCCGGGCGCCAGTGCTCGATCAAGGACAGGCGCGAGTCGTCACGACCTGCTGCGCCCCCTCGTTGGTGTCGCCGCCGGTCCCGTTTCGTGACAAACTTCTGTGACAAAGTTCGCTGTGGCGCGACCCGGGCCATCAAAAAACCCCGCGTTTGCGGGGTTTTCTTGGAAGCGGCTGAAGGGACTCGAACCCTCGACCTTCTGCATGGCAAGCAGACGCTCTAGCCAACTGAGCTACAGCCGCGAGCGGCAACCCAGTATAGAGGCGGCCGGCGCCCGGAGGTGGTCCAGCGCGGGGAGCCGTGGGCAGGGGCGAGGCTCCTCTGGGTCTGCCCGGGGGCAT
>Ga0070737_10002933_pt1 | contig 19366 bp, 15 predicted proteins | sample Coa_R1_10_FD_66438 | JGI IMG/M metagenome (GOLD analysis project Ga0070737, IMG submission 66438) | Surface soil microbial communities from Centralia Pennsylvania, which are recovering from an underground coalmine fire - Coalmine... | ecosystem: Environmental > Terrestrial > Soil > Unclassified...
GTTCGGCATCGATGGCCACCGCATGGTGCGCGCCGTCGCTCTCGGCTATGACATCGGCCCGCGGGTCGGCATGACTCTCGGCGGCTTGCCCTGGCAGATTGAGTCACACCACAGCACGCATTCCATCACCGGCACTTTCGGCTCGGCCGCCGCCGCCGCGTGCGCCGCCGGACTCAATGCCCGCCAGATGCGCTACGTGCTCGATTATGCGGCCCAGCAGGCTTCCGGCATCGCCGCATGGCAGCGCGACACCGAGCACATCGAAAAGTCGCTGGTCTTCGCCGGACTCCCCGCCCGCAACGGAGTCACCGCCGCGCTTCTCATTCACGAAGGCGGCACCGGCGTGGACGATATCTTCACCGGCGCCGACAACTTCCTCCTCAGTTTTTCACCCAAAGCCAACCCCGCCGGCCTTATCGACCGCCTCGGCGAACGCTTCGAAGTGACTCGCACCAACATCAAGAAATGGACGGTCGGCTCGCCCATTCAGGCCCCGCTCGATGCCATTGAAAACCTGCGCAAAAGGCATCCCTTCGAAGCGGCGGACGTGCGCCAGGTCGATGTCCGCGTGGCCACCAGCGAGGCCCGAACCGTCAACGATCGGGAAATGCCCGATATCTCGCTCCAGCACATGGTCGCCGTGATGCTGCTGGACAAGACTGTCACCTTCCAGGCCGCGCACGATACCGCCCGCATGAAAGACCCCGCCCTTCTCCGGGAGCGCGCCAAAATCCACCTCATTCCCGATGCCGATCTGGAGCGCCTTTATCCCCGCCGTGTCACCGTAGTGGAAGTGACTCTGACCGATGGCACGAAGCTGACCGAGCGGGTGGACGCCGTCCGCGGCACTGCCGAAAACCCGATGACCCGCCAGGAAGTAGTTGCCAAATGCCGCGACCTGATGGCTCCGGTCCTGGGTAAGCCTAGTACGGACCAGCTCATTGCCAAAGTACTGGATCTGGAGAAATGCCGTCAAATTCGTGAATTGCGCCCGCTGCTGCAAGTTTAGGTACTATGATCGGTCCGTTTGTAGCTTGCTCGATTCAGGAATGAAAACGTACGGAACGATGCTATAATCGTGCCGTTTTGAGTCATCGATCACTGAAATCATTCACCGCCAGCGGGCGTCTACTGATTAGTGTGTGTGTGTTCACGGTTTCGGCCTTCGCCCAAGGGCCGTCATTTGTATTTACGGACCTGATTCCCTCCGGCTCCATCTACACGGTCGCCCAGGGAGTGAACAGCACCGGCACAGTAGTTGGTTATTACCAAACAACCGGAGGGGGCAGCTATCTCCCCTTTTATGGTTCAACCCTTCCGCCGGCTGCGCCCAACGCTCTGGTTTGGGGCACGGGTCCGTGTACTCCGACCGGCATCGATCCGGTGGTTCCGACGATCGGCATCAGCGATAGCGGTGCAATTGTAGGAGGGGTCATCGGCAGCAATTGCGGGCCAACCAGCGGAGTCAACGGTGTGGGAGGCTTCTATACCACCAACAATGGCGCAACGTTTCAAATCTTCAATACGCCGTTCACTGGAACTCTGGGCTCCGTAGCGGCCGGTATTAATAGCTCCGGAGAGATCGCGGGCGAATACCTGACGGGCTCGGCACTAAAAGGCTATATCGCTACTGACTTCTCTATCCAGGCAGACTACACTTCCCTTGCCGATGGCACAAGCAGCGCCACTCTTCCGGCTGGCATCAACAATAGCGGCTTGGTAGTTGGCTCTTACGGCAAAGGAGGCGGCATCAGCGCCGGTTTTCTGTGGAGCGGCGGAATTTTTTATGACGTGTTAGTGCCCGGGGCGACCTCTACTTTCGCGACCGGCATCGACACCGCGGGTGATATCGTTGGCTATTACCAGGACACTAACGGCGTCGACCACGGTTTCATCTGGACCGGCTACACGCTCGGCTCCAGCAGTATTACCGGAGGCACTCTGACTTTTCCCATAGATGACCCAAGTTGCCTGGATGCCCCGAGTGTGCCCTGCAACAACGGAGGCAACAGCGAAGGGACGCAGATACGCGGTATCAGTCCCGATGGCAAAGAGATCGCCGGAAAGTATGTCGATTCCAGCGGTACTACCGGGTTTTACGCACTGGTCACACCTACCGTCACTCTCACTGCACCCGCGAACTCAGCTTTCGGCCAGACGGTAGCACTGATGGCCGTCATCCAGCCCAGCGGCTACACCGGCACAATCACATTCACCGATAACAATACTACGCTCGACGGCCCGGTGACATTGAGCGGCGGCGCTGCCAAACTAAATTATTCCGCTCTTAGTGTCGGTAGTCACACGATCAAAGCAACTTACACTCCCACCACAGGGTCTGGCTTCCCCACAGGGCCAGCTAGCAACTCAGTGACGATTACCGTGGCCCAGAATGGCACCACAACTACGGTAACGAGTGGACTGAATCCCTCTACTTTTGGCCAGCCAGTCACTTTTACAGCCACCGTAGCCCCAGCCAGCGGGACGCCTCCGGTGAACCCCTCCGGATCGGTTACGTTCAGCGACGGCAGTACGACATTGGGAACCGCCTCACTAACCTCAATGGGTACGTTCAGCCAGGCGCAATTTTCCACCTCCAGCCTCACCGCCGGTGCGCATACGATCCAAGCCACATATAACGGTGATGCGAACTTCACCGGTTCGAGCGGTAGCGTCGCCCAAACCGTGAATCCCGCTGGCGGCCTGCAGTTGGCTTCTTCGGCGAACCCCGTATCTTACGGCCAATCGGTTACATTTACGGCAACCGTTCCCAGCGGAACAACGGGAGTAATCAACTTCAGCCTCGACGGTGGAGCTAATTTCCCTGTGCCGATCGCCAACAATCAGGCGACATATACACCATTCAATCTTTCCGCCGGCTCTCATAGCGTCACCGCAACCTACAGCGGCACACAAACCTTTACGCCGTCCACTATCACCATCACGGAAACCGTGAACAAAGCGGCCACCACTACCGCTCTGACTTCTTCGGTGCAAAATGCCGCGGTGGGGCAGCCGGTCACTTTCACCGCAACGGTTACTCCGTCCAGCTCAGGTATTACACCCCCCGGTGGCCAGGTCGCCTTCACCATCGATGGCGGCAGCCCCACGTATGTCGCCCTTGCCAACGGACAGGCGCAACTCACCGTCTCTAATCTCACCTCAGGCAGTCACGCCGTCCAGGCATCCTATACCGGTGACGCCAACTACAGCGCTTCCTCCGGCACGTTCACGGAAAGAGTGGGCGTTACTACCATTACTCTCACTTCTTCGGCCAATCCCGCCACTTACGGAACCGTGGTCACTTTCACCGCTACAGTCCCGTCCGGCGCCACAGGAACCGTTACGTTCACGATTGACGGTATACCGCACCCGGCTGTCCCGCTGACGGGAACGCAAGCGCAATTTGCGGTTTCCAATCTGTCCATCGGGAGTCATTCGATTACGGCGGCCTACAGCGGCAACGCCAGTTTTCCCGCTGCCGTCAGCTCCGTACTGAACGAAGTCATCAACCAGGGGCTGGGGAACGTGGGAATTTCAGCTTCCCCGAGTCCTTCCACCCAAGGTCAAACCGTGACCTTTCTGGCGACGGTGCCCGTGGGCGCGACCGGCACAATCACCTTCAGCATCGATGGAGTCACGGTTTCCACGCAGACAGTGGCGAGTGCGCAGGCATCCTTCTCCACTTCTACTCTCAGTCAGGGCAACCACACCATCACGGCCGTTTATAGCGGCGATACGAATTTCGGCGGCGGCTCTAACTCGATTGCCCAAACAGTATCGCCGCCCTTGCCGGCTTTGGTGACACTTACGAGCAGCCAAAACCCCTCGGTGGCGGGCGAGCCGGTCACCTTCACGGCGGCGGTCTCTTCGGCGATCATCGGTCTGGTAGGCTCGTCGTTGAACGGCATACCAGTGGCCTTCTCCGATGGCACGACGCCGCTGGGCATCGCGACGGTGCAGAACGGGCAGGCCGTGTTTACCACATCGGCGCTGCTGGCCGGATCGCATGCCATCGTCGCCCAAATCCCCACCACCGCCTTGCAATTGACCATAGGCCAGGTAGTCGTGGGCAGGCCGACCACTACGACGATCACCGCGGCCCCCTCTCCGGCGGTTTCCGGCCAGGCGATTGTCCTCACCGCGCAAGTCGTGCCGGCCCCCGTCGCCGCTCCGGGCGGCATCCCATCGCCTACCGGAACAGTGGCCTTCCAGGATAATGGCGTTTCCATGGGCGTCGTGAATTTGACCGCAAACAGCGCTACTTACACAATGAACAACCTGGGCGACGGCGCCCACCAGTTCACAGCCATTTACAGCGGCGATAAATTCTGGGGCTCCTCATACGGCCGCGTCTCCGACCAGATTTCGCCGCCACCAATGACGTTGACGAGCGCCGCCGCCCCGCTGTCTTCCGGCTTTGCAAGCGACGAGACGGTGAGTATTTTCAATATTTCCGGCTTGAGCGGCGACACCACCTCTACATTGCCGCTGGGAACCTCGCTGGGCGGAGTTTCGGTGACCATCACCGATAGCACTGGAGCGAGCAAACAAGCCTTGATCTACGGGGTCTACGCCAGCGCGGGCCAGATCAACCTGGTTCTGCCATCCGGTCTGGCGGCGGGCCAAGCCAAGGTCACGATTACCCTACCCGGCGGAAATACCGCCTCGGCGAATATCACAGTCGCTTCTACCGCCCCCGCCATCTACTCAGCGGCCATGAACGGCAAGGGCACTTTCGCGGGCCAGATTGTCTATGTCCACCCAGACGGCTCGCAAACTCTGGTCAGTTCGGCAAGCCCGGTCACCTTCAATTCGGGCGACCAGGTGTTTCTGAGTCTCTACGGCACCGGTATCCGGCACTATAGTTCCGGCGTAACCGCCACAGTGAACAACGTGTCGGTACCGGCGCTGGCGGTTGCCCAGCCCGACTATCCGGGGCTGGATCAGATCAACCTGGGGCCGCTGCCGGCAAGTCTCGCCGGAGCGGGAACCGTGAATATTGTGATCACTGTAGACGGCCAGGCGGCGAATCCGGTGACGGTGACGATCCAGTAGAGGCGCCCGCTCCCTAACAGCCGCGGCTCGGATTGCGGTCAGAACCGGAAGCGCACCACCACCGTACCTTGACGCGAAGTCGGCGTCTGCGTCGGAGTCACTGACGCGGTATTCGCGGTGGCGATGAATCCGAACCCGGCGGTGGGCACGCCGGCGTTGTTCCGCACCTGCGTGGCGGCCGCGTTCGTCGAGGTCGGGTTGGGCATCTCGGCGCGGTTGAAAATGTTGTTGAAGTCGATGCGCATGCTCAGCTCGTAACGCTCTTTCACCCGGAAAATGCGCCCCAGTCCCATGTTCTCGTTGGGCCGGCGTTCGAAGCGATAGTCGCTGTAGTATGCCGCGCCGGTGCCCCACTGGCCGGCGGGCGGCTCCGCCCAGGCGTTCGGATTCAGCACGAATACTTTATTCGGATCGAAGCAGTGGCAGTTGAGATCGTGCAGAAAGAGGGGCTGGCCGGGAACGCGGTCGGCATAGCCTATTTGCGGACTGGCGGGTGAGGTGTTGCGCAGCAGCACGGTGTTGAGGTTGTTCTGCGCAACCGGCGATAGAATCGGCAGGCCGCTGCCGTAAGAGAGCAGCGTGTTCACCTGCCAATCGCGCGCGACCCACGACAGCGCTTTGTTAGTTCGCAGCGTGGGGATCGTGTAGCTGGCTGCCACGGTAAACAGGAAGGGCTGATCGTAGGGCGAGAGATACTTGTTGAGGTCCCGATTGAAAACGTCGCTCACTGCCTGCCCGCCGGTGCCCGGAATGGTGACGTTGCTGGGCGAGGCCGTGGAAAGCTGCCGCGACCAGGTGAAAAGCCCCGTAAACTGCAGCCCGTGGGAGAAGCGCTTCGTGGCTTTGGCTTGCAGCGAGTCATACCAGGTGTTGCCGTCGGGAGCCCACAAAGCGGTGATGCTGTTGAACTGCGGAAAAGGCCGCAGGGATTGCGCCACGGTGGCGGTCAGGGGGAAGCCGGCGTAGGGCGGCTTGCCGAACCCGCGGGAGATCGCCAGCGCGGAATTGAGCGGCGAGGAAAGCAGCTTGACGTCGTTGGGATCGTTGAGATTCAGCCCGGCGGCGGCGATGCGCTGTGGCGAAAGAGCGTTGACATCCACCAGCCCCGGCGCGTTCCACCACACGCCGCGGTTGCCCACGTAGTTCGCTTCCACCGCCAGGTTGCTGGCGAGTTCGCGCTGCACGCCGAAGCTCCACTGCATCTGGCGGGCGGGGCGGCCGGCATTCTGGTCGTACCACACGGCGGGCGCCTGCTGGGTGGCGTAACCGGCTTGCGGAAACTGTCCCACGTCGTAGTTCGGGAACGGAAGCGGCGCGAACGGGACGCCTTGCGCCAGAGTCATCACCGGCGTGCCGAACTGCGGCGAGGCCACGGCGTTCGGAATCGAAAGGCCGCCTTGTGTGGCTCCGTTGGCGTCGCCGGTGGAAGCATACACGATGCCCCAGCCGCCGCGGAACACCATCTTGGGAGTAATCTGGTAGGCCATGCCAAGGCGCGGGCCGATGGCAAAGGGGTAATTATTGCCGAAATTGCAGTTGCAGCGCGCCAGGCCGGTGGGCGTGGTTCCGTATCCTTCGAATTCCACCGCTCCCGGTTGACCGCCGGCCGCGGGGTTGGGAATGTTGGGCGCGAACTGCGCGAACCGGCCCTGGCTCTCTTTTAAATAGGTCTGGTAATCGTAGCGGATCCCATAATCGAGCGTCAGCTTGCGCGTGACTTTCCAGGTGTCCTGCACAAACAGGCCGACCGCATGCTTACCGATCTTCATGTTGTCGACAGGCGCCACTTTCACCTGGTCCACCGCGCCCAGCAGGAAACTGGCGTAGGCAAAGCCCACCGTGCCGCCGGCGAGACTGGAAGACTGCAGATACGGCAGACCGGTTTCATTGGCGCTGAAGGTAAACTGGCCATCGGTGGCAGCGTACAGGGTGGAGAGATTCGCATCAATGCGCAACTCCCCGCCGGCCTTATAAGTGTGATTGCCGCGCACCCAGGTGACGCTGGTGTTGGCGGTTGGTTTCTCATAGAGCAGCGGGTGGCGATTGGTAGTGGGCCCCATCACTTTCATTCCGCCCTGGCCGCCGCAGGTAGCGGTCACCGTGCCGTTGCTGGTGCCGGCCGGGCAGAGGCCGGTGATATAGGGGAACAGGCGGTTGAGCGGAATGCCATTTAGGCCGAGCGTCTGCTGCGGGTTGAAGTTGGTGACTACGGGATCGTCGTAGAAGTAGTCTGTTTGGTAACCAATCCCGAAGTGGAAGAGCAGCGTGGGCGTAATGGTGTAGTCGAAGTTGCCGCGCTGCGTTCGAGCGGTGATAAACGTGCCGATCTCGCCGGAAATGGGATCGGGCAGGCCATCGGCGCCGCCCAGCGTGGGTGAGTATTGGCTGGCGGTTTTGGTTTCCGACCAATAATAGGTGAACTTCATGCGGGAACTGGCCGAGTGGTCGATTTTGAACGCTGGAATGGAAGTAATGCGCGTGCTGGGGAAGGGGAAAACGGCATTATTGATGACGCCGGGCAGGTTCGGCTGCGGAATCAGGCTCTGAATCTTGAGCGCCACGGGGTCCAACTGGCTGGCCGGGATGATCTGGTTCGGGAACGGGTCGCGGATAAGCTGGCCGTTGTAGACCCGCGTGGTGGTGGGATCATAAATTTCGCCTTCTTTGATTGGCCTCCCCATCGGATCGGTGCCGAGCACCTTGCCGGTGAGCGCCTGGTTAAAGTCGCCGGCGCGGTATTGCGCAGTCGGAACGGTGTCCAGAATATTGTTGACGGTTTCGGTTTCGCGGTACTGTTCCCAGTTGAAGAAGAAGAACGTTTTATCCCGGCCGTTGTAGATTTTGGGAATATACACGGGACCACCGAGGGTAGCGCCGTAATCGTTGCGGCGGGCGACGGGGTTGACGTTGATCCACGGCGTGGCGGCGTTGAAGGCCTCATTCACGAAATAGTCGTAGGCGCTGCCATGGAGCTGGTTGGTGCCGGATTTCATGGTGTAGTTGAAGAAGCCGCCGCCCACCTGCCCGTACTCCGCCGCGAAATTGCTGGTCTGAATGGTGACTTCCTGAATGGCGTCCACGCTGGGCTGGATCTGCGCCTGTGTGGCGGGCACCTGGCCGTTACTGGCGTCCTGGCCCTCCAGGCGATAGGACGCCGTGTTGCCGGGAGCGCCATTAACGCGCATCTGCGAATTGGGCGCGACGTAAGCGCCCGGCAGCAGGAAGGCGACCGCCTGCGGATTGCGAATGGCGGAACTGCCCGCCATGGAAGAGCCGATACTGAGGATCGGGAGGGTATCCACCGTCTCGGTGGTGACATTGTGGCTGAGTTCGCCGCTTTCGGTTTTGAGCAGCGCCGCATCGGCCTGGACGGTCACCGACTCGGTAGCAGCGCCCACTTCGAGCGGCACGTCGATGCGAAGCGTGGCCGCTACCTGCACCGTGATGCCGCTTCTCACGAACTTCTTGAAGCCGGGCGCCGTGACCGTAACTTCATATGTGCCGGCGGGTAACTGCGAAATCGTGTAATTGCCCGTGTTGGTGGATTCGGACGGATAAACCGTTCCGGTTTCGATGTGAGTGGCCTGGACGGCCGCATTGGCGACGACCGCGCCGGCCGGATCCGAGATCGTGCCGGTAATGGTCCCCCGGTCCCCCTGGGCGAGCAGCGCGACGGGAAGCATAAACGCACAAAAAGCCAGCGCAAAAACATGGCGCATGAGACTACCCTCCACGTGAGATTCGTGTTAGTAACGACAGTGTTAGTGACTTCTATCACGCGCGGGGAACCAAAGTCAATCGAAACCGCCGCGCAATATAAGCGGTCCGGAGGAGGGCTTTTGTTGAAATGGAATGAGATAGGTCCAAAACTCACCGCTCAAGTTTGGGCGGTGAACCACAGCTTTTCGCCGGGGAGAGCCCGGCAGCGTTCCTAAATGACTAACTTTTTCTGCGGGCCCTGGGGGTGGCGCTGGCGGAACAGCGCAGCCCCATGGCAGTGAGTTGGGAGCAAGCCTGGCGGGAATAATCGTTAGTGGGGAATTCTTTGAGCAGCCGCTTGAATTCTTCGGCGGCCTGTGTGCGCTTGCCGAGGCGGCTCAGCGACATTCCTTTGTAGTAAAGAGCGTCCGGAATCTTGTTATTGTCGGACGGGTATTTTTCGAGAACCAGGTCGAATTCCTTCACGGCGTCATCGTAATCGGCCTGGGAATAGTGAATGTAGCCGATGTAGAACTGGGCGTTGGCGGCGAGATCGGTATTACCGTACCACTTCAGGTAATCCGAAAATTCCTGCAAAGCCAAATCGAGCTTGCCGCTGGTGCGATCGCGCAGCGCGTTCGCGTACAGGTCGGAAGCGGAAACCGTGGGCTGATCGGCCGAGGCCTGGCCGGGAACCGCCCCAGGCGCTCCGGGAAGACCCGTTCCGCTGGCGGGCGGCGGCGCGGGTGGCGGCGCCTGCAGGACTTTGATGGCGTTATTGATATCGGTCAGTTGCGCCTGCAGTTTGTTGACAATAGAGGTCAGGTCCGAGACGGAATTCTGCAGCATGCGGAAATTGTCGGACATCTGATCCATACGGGTTCCCAGGGTAACGACCGGGGTGACCACCTTGCCTTCCAAATCCTTGGTGTTTTGCCCGAAACCGTTTTGAATCACGGCCACGCCGGTGGCGGCGCGATTGGCGTTGTCGATGGCCTGCTGCACCAAGGTGGTGAGCGCGGCCAGCTTTTCGTTCTGGGTTTCCTGCAACTGCTTCACCTGCTCCTGCAGCAAGCCCACGTCGCGCTGCAGTTCCTGAATTTCGCGACTAACGGCCGGAGCCGGGAGCGGAGCTGCGGCCAGCATCAAGGCGGCAGCCATTAACGGGAGTTTTTGCAACTTCACAGGACCTCCTCGGTTAAAAAGGCCCCGCCGCGCGGGCGGGGCCAACCCCTACATCCAGTATCCTACTGCCCCGGCGCAAAGTGAGCGCGCCGGTTTTTCTGCCAGCAGCTTTCATCGTGTTCCGTGCAAACCGGGCGCTCCTTGCCGTAACTGATGGTGGTCAGCCGGTCGGCGGGAACACCCAGTTGCACCAGAAACTCCTTGGCCGAAGTAGCGCGCCGGTCGCCCAGACCGAGGTTGTATTCGGCCGATCCCCGCTCGTCGCAGTGGCCTTCCACCACAACTCTGGCGTTGGGATAGTCGGCCAGAATGCTCTTCAGGGCGGCGGCATCCTTGGTCAGGGTATCGCGGGCGTCGGCGCGGATATCGCTTTTGTCGTAGTCAAAATAGGCATCCTGCACCTGCGAGCTCAGCGCCTCGGGGAACGGCTGCTTGACCGTTGGCTGAGCCGGCGGAGGAGGAGGCGGCGGCGCCGAAACGTTGATGGTGGCGCGCGCGGTGACGCTTCCACCGGGACCGGAAGCGGTCAGAGTGTACGTGGTGGAATCGGTCGGGAATACCCGCCGGTTGCCGGCGGCCTGTACGGCGCCAATGCCCTGGTCGATCGAAACGCTGTTCGTCTCACCGCTGACTTCCCAGCGGAGCGTGGAAGACTGGCCACGCTGTATCGATTCGGGGTCAGCCGTGAACTGCGTGATCCGGGGCGCGGCCGGCGTGGTTTGCTGTGGCTGGGTGGGCGGCGGTGGCGGCGGTGGCGGTGGCGGAGCGGGCGCCTTCTTCTTGCAGCCCGCGGCGAAAATCACGAGCGCCAGCGCGAGGCTCATCAATATTAACTTCCTTAATTTCCGTTTGCTCGACATGCAATTCTCTCCTGATCGGCGGCCGCACCGCTCCCATCCGGTCGCGACTGCGTGCCCGCTATTACTTACCCCAAACGGGGGACCAATTACTTCCCTGGGTCGTAAGCTGTTTCACCTGCGTCCCGTCCGCCAGCATGGAATAAATCTGGGGGGTACCGCTGCGCGTAGACTGGAATACGATGTGAACACCGTCCGGCGCCCAGCTCGGGTTTTCGTTGCGGCCCTCGCTGTGCGTCAATTGAACTAAGTTGCGGGAAGCGACATCCATGACGAAGATATTCCAGTTGCCGGCGGCGAAACCGCGGGTCCAGGAAAAAGCCAGATGCACCCCATCCGGATTCCAGGAAGGGTTCGAAGCTTCGCCTTCGCCATTGGTTAAACGTTCGACGTCACCCCCGTCGATATTCATGCGATAAATCTGTTGCGGTCCGGACCGTCCCGAAACAAAAGCAATTTCAGTTCCGGTTTTCGGATTCACCTTCGGCTCCACTTCGATGGCGGCCGAAGAGGAGAGGCGTTTCAGCCCGCTGCCATCCAGGTTCGCAATGTAGATCTGCGCCCAGCCGCTGGCCGAAGAGGAGTAGAGGATTTGCTTACCGTCGGGCGTGAATTCCGGGGTCTCATTTACCGAGGCTCGCTGATTATAAAACGGCAGTTGCCGGACCGGATCCACCGAAAAGATAAATATACCAGGATTACCTTTAGCGTAGCTAGCAAAGGCGATCTTGGAGCCATCGGGAGAGATGGCAGGTTCGATGGATAGAGAGTTGTAATGAGTGATCTGACGCTGGTTCGAACCATCGGGATCCATCATCCAGATCTCTTTATTATGAGCTGCGGTCCGGTTGGAAACGAAAACGATGCGGGTGCCGTAGAGCGACTTGCCGCCCAACAGCATCAGAATATCGGCCGCGAACTCATGGGCTACTCTCCGGGCGCCGGCTTCATCCACCGAAGCCAGGTAGCGTTTGCCGAGAACCTGGGCATTTGCCGGCGTGCCGCGGCTTAAGTCATAGAGCCAGCCGGAGAGCACTAAAACGTCGTTTTGCACGGCGGTGTAGCCGAAGGCGAGATAGTTCGCGTTCACAGGCGGGCCGGACCAGTCGGAAATCCAGAGGCCGCCGCCGGTGGGCGGTGTCACCAACTCGGTTTGCTTGTGCCGGCGGCCGCGCGTGGGTTCGGGTGTGGGAGGCGGCGGTTCGCGGAAATCCGAGGGCTGCTGCGGCACGGTGGTAGGGTACATGGTTTTGGGCACCATTTTGACCACGCCGGAGCTGGAGATGTCTCCCCACAGAGTGTCATTGAAGGCCTGCATCCAATTCTGCGCCGCGCCTGACCCGCGCAAATCGGGGAGGGCGATGGCTACGCGACCTGTCTCCGTGATGATGCCCTTAATGTCCTGCGCGGAGCTATCCTGCCGAGCCAGGACCAGCAGCAACGGCAATGCGATCGGAAGCAACCAGAAAAATTTTTTCATTTAACGCCTCAATTCAAAGGTAAACTCCACATCCGCGGAGTTGTGGGGGAACCCGGCGGGGAGGGGTGGAAAGGGCGCAGCATCCAGAACCGCGCGTTGGGTGGAAAAATCGAGAGCCGCGTTTCCGCTACGCTGCACGACCCGCACCGAGCCCGCCGGAACCGAACCATCGCGTTCGATGGTGAAGGTGACGACCGCCGGCGGAAGGGTATGCAGGCGCGGATCAATGTCGGTAGTCCGCCAGCTCCGCGCCACCTTATCGCGGACCAGCGTGCCGTACCAGCCGAACTGCTGGCCAAATGGCGAGTTGGAACCGAGGCTTACCCCTCCGGCGCCGGGCATCTGGAATTGGGGAGAGACCAGCGCCTGCCCGCTATTGGCATAAAGCTGATTGGGAAGCTCTTTTTGTTTTTCCCGAAATTTGTTGGGCGGGGAGGCCTGTTCGGCGGGACGCCGGTACGCGTTCCGGCTAGGCAGAGGGATCGCATCGGGTTCCGGGGCTTGGACGGCGGGTTTCGGTTTCGGCTTGGGCGGCGGCTCCGGGACACGGGATTCGGTGTCGTTAGCCACCGGGTTCACCTGCCCGCTGCGCGGCGGCAGGGGAATCGACGAAACGGCCGTCACCGCCACCGAGCCCAGGCCTCCGCCATTCACCTCGCCGAAAACCGCGTGCGGCCGGGCTTCCCACCAGGCAAATCCGGCGAGCCCGCCTGCCAGGCAGAGGTGGAAGACGAGCGAGCCCAAAAGCCACCTGCCAAGCGGCTCGGCTTGTTCCAGCGTGTCGGCGTGGACACTCATCTGCGTCTGGCCGGCGTGGACACTCATTTGCGTTTCGCCGTGGAATCTTCCGGCTGTGTCACGACGTTGACCTGGAAGCCATCCGCTCCCAGTTGGGCGAGCACCGAGGCGATCGGCTGGAACACCGTATCTTTATCGGCGCGCACATAAACCGCTTTAGCGCTCGGGCCATATTTGGCGCGAAGCACTTTTCCCAGCTCGTTGATGTTTACCTGGTTCTGCGGCGTATTGAGGTAGACGAGACCATCCTTGGTCAGGTTTACAACGGGGAGCTCCTTGGCCGACTCCCGCACGGCGCGCACATGCGGCACGTCGATTTCGAGGCCGAATTCCATGACGTGCGCGGTGAGCATGAAGATGATGAGCAGAACCAGGACCACGTCGACAAAAGGCGTGACATTAATTTCCGATAATGCGCCGGAAGCGCGCCCGCGGGAACCGGCGCCGCCGCCGTTGAAGGAGATAGCCATCTAGTGTTGCACCCCAAACTGCAGTTGGCAGGCGAAAGCGTTTGCCCCACCAAGCATGCGAAACCTCACCCTAATCCCCCAAACTGCGCTCGGCCAGATTCAGGAACTCTAAAGAGAAATCGTCCATGCGGGTGCCGATCAGCCGGATGGCATGGCTGAAATAGTTATAAAAAATTGCCGCTGGAATAGCCGCGAACAAGCCAAAGGCCGTCGCAATCAGCGCGCCCGCGATACCCGGCCCGACGGCCCGCAAACTGGTGCTGCCCTGCGTCGTCAGATCGTTGAATGCCCGAATGATTCCCCATACGGTGCCGAATAGCCCGATGAACGGTGTGACCGAAGCGGTTGTGGCCAGCCAGGGCATATTACGCTCGAGTTTCGTCAGTTCCTCGCTCACGCCGAGTTGCAAGGCACGTTCCACAGCCGTACGGCTGGCCACGCGCCCGCGGCTCTTCACCTGGCGCTCCACTTCTTCGTAGCCGAAATCGAACACGCTCACCAGCGGGGAAGGACGGAACTGCTCGCTGGCCACGATGACCGCTTCGAGGCCGTTGGCCTTGCGAAAGGCGCGCAGGAAGCGGTGATTGGTCTGGCGGGCGTTGCGCAGGGCGCTCCACTTGGAGAAGATGACCGTCCAGGAAAAAAGAGAGAAGCAGATCAGGATGCCCAGCACAACCATCTCCAGCAAGTCGGTCCGCTGGACCATATCCACGACATTAATCTGGAGAAATAAAGCGAAGGGGGTTGCGAACGTAAACAAAACGTATCCTACTCCCAAATCTATCATATGGACGTAGCAGCACCGCGAAAAGGCGCCAGGAAACGTGAGGGCGCGCGCGCCAATTGACGATTGGTGAAAAGACTAACGCAATAGTTTTCAATCGTCGAGGAGATTCTCAAAAAGAACGGTGCTGATGTAGCGCTCGGCGGCGTCCGGCAGGACGGCGACGATCGTCTTTCCGGCAAATTCGGGTTGCCTGCCCAGCCGCGCCGCGACCGCCACCGCGGCGCCGCAAGAGATGCCGCCCAGGATGCCTTCTTCCTTTGTCAGGCGGCGCGCCATTTCCAGTGTCTCTTCGTTGGAAACCTGTTCAATCCGATCGACCACCGAAAGATCCAGTGTATCGGGAATGAAACCCGCGCCGATTCCCTGAATGGGATGCGGGCCGGGCCGCAGGGGCTGCCCCGCCAGGTGCTGCGTGATTACCGGACTTTTCGCCGGCTCGACGCCGACCGAAAGCAGGTTTTTGCCGAGCTGCCGCTTAATATAGCGCGAGACGCCGGTAATGGTGCCGCCGGTGCCGATGCCGGAAACCAGCACGTCGATGGCGCCGCCCGTGTCTTCCCAGATCTCCGGCCCAGTAGTCTGAAAATGGATTTCGGGATTGGCGGGATTTTTGAACTGCTGCAGCATGAGGTAATGCTGCGGATCGCCGGCCACAATTTCCTCCGCCTTGGCGATCGATCCGGCCATTCCCAGCGATCCATCCGTCAATACTAGGTTGGCGCCGAGCGCCTTCAGCACCTTGCGGCGCTCCACCGAAAAGGTCTCCGGCATCGTCAGCGTGATCGCGTAACCACGCGCCGCCGCCACGAAGGCCAGAGCGATGCCGGTATTGCCGCTGGTCGGTTCGATCAATTCCTTGCCGGGAGTGAGCACGCCGCGCTTCTCGGCGTCCCAAACCATGGATGCGCCAATGCGGCACTTCACGGAATAGGCCGGATTGCGGCCTTCCATCTTTCCCAGCACGATCGCCTTGCCGCCATCGGTCACGCGGTTCAGGCGCACCAGCGGCGTGCGCCCGATGCTGTAGGTGTTGTCTTCGTAAATTCGCAATCAGATCTCCCAGTTCAGTACAAACTTATTCCGCTTCTCGGTCCAATCGCGCTGCACATCTTGCAGGGTGGTCTTATCCAGAATTTCCGAAACGGCCTGGTCCACACGCTGCCAGACACCGGAAAACGGGTCATCGGCATCGGCGGTGGCGGCCGAACCCGGCCGCCGCGATCGCGCACCCGCGGGCCGGTTCGCTGCGCGCGGGCCTTCCACAAACCGCAAAACGTCGCCCAGCGTAATCGCATCGGCCGGGCGCGCCAGCATGTAGCCGCCTTCGGCGCCGCGGCGCGATTCGACAAAACCGCCTTGTTTCAATCCCGCCAGAATCAACTCCAGAAATTTCTGGGGAATCTTCTGCCGCCGGGCAATCTCGGCGATTTTCACCGGTTCGCCAGGCTGCTCGAGAGCCAGGTCGATCAATGCATGCAGGGCGTATTCGCCCTTTACGGAAATGTGCATCCAGGGAAAAGACGGGCAATCACCCTCGTCTCAGTAGAGATTGTAGGGTACGCCGCGCCCCCGGCGCAAATGGCGAAATTGGGAGGGAATCAGACGGCGCGGGCTTTTCGGGAGGCCGCCGGGCGCTCGGAGCGCGCCGGCTTCCTTTCGGCGGCGGTGATGCGCTTTACCTGATCGGTAACCGAAACCAGGAACATCGGCTGGCGCGAGTTCTTGAGCAGGTCGATAATGCGGTGGGGGGCGTCTTCGAGATAGATCGACTTGCCGTCGGTCAGCAGGTGGATCTCGCTTGAGGAGGAAAGCGCTTCATTCAGGCGCTTGCCGACATCCTTCTGCAGGAACCGGAGTACGCGGCGGATCTTTTGCAGCGAAAAGCCTTTGCGGCGCAATTCCGCGATCACCGAAATCTCGATGAGCTCTTCGCGGGAATAGACGCGCTTGTGCCCATCCTGCCGGGGCGAAACGACGTTGCGTTCATCCCACCATTGAAGCTGCCGGAGGCTGACGCCGCAGATCCGAGCCACCTCCAGGCTGTTGTAACCTTCCGCCGCCGGGGCCGATTCCGCACGCGTGCGTTTCGCTTTAAACATTTTCCGCCACTTCCGTTGTGAATTTGTTTCCACTTTGGATTGTACATGGGCCATTGCCGGTGTCAATAGGGCCGACATGGGGGCGCAAATTGGATATTGGAGCGCCAATATAGATTTTTCCGGCCCGAGTTCGCCCCAATACAACCTGCCGTGCTCTCTGTGTTCAGCCGCACGTAGGTTTTCCCGGCTCGCTCCGGCTTTGCGGTAACGGGAATCTACACTTGAGAGGGAGGACGCTTACGTCATGGATGTGAACAAGCAGAACACGGCGATCTGGATCGGCGTGGCCATTGGAGCAGCGGTGGGGCTGGGCTTTGCGCTTAGCCGCGGCAAGAGGCGGGATCCCTGGTCGGCCGCCAAAAACGCGGCCGGACGAGTAGCCAGCCGTACGAGCGACATGTCCGAAACGACGAAGGACATGATGGATCGCATCCGCCATATCTACGAAGAGAGCCGCAAGGTAATTGAAGACGCCAGCGAGCTGTGGGAGCACGGCCGTAAACTCGTGGGTGTTTAAGAAGCTGTCAGCTTTCAGCGGTCAGCTTTCAGCTAAAGCTGGTTTAGCCGATGGCTGATCGCTGGCGGCTATGTGCTGGTCCCGCCCCACCGGCGCGCAGCCCCTTTTCTGCCGCGAAGGCCTCTCGATATCAGCTATCTCTCTTATTTTCAAAAGCTTACATGGCACCCCCCGAGTGGTATAATTAATTCAGGTTCCCTCCAACCGGTAGGCTCTTATGGAAAAACGCAAATTCTGGCCGTTGGACTTCGACCCCGAAGGGGAAATCTACGATAATCTCGCCTGGGACTTGCCAGGCTATCGCAGCCCGCTACGGGGAGTTTCGCCGCCTCCGAAGCGCCGCTTTAAAGAGTTTTCCGCTGCCGCAGCAGAAAACACACTGCACAGGTAATCCTTACATTACCTTTACGAAGCATTCGTTTTCACGGATGCGAGTGGCGGGCTTCAGATTGCGCAATTTAGAGCAACGGCTGCTTGATTGCATATGCGGCACAGCGAGGTTGAGCCAATGAAAGTATTCCTTGCTACAGCAAGTATCGTGATGGGTGCTTTGCTGTCCGCCGGGTGCGCTACGCACAAGTACGTCAAGAACGCCACCGCGCCAATTCAAGCAAAGGTGGACCAGGTAGGCGATCAGACCAATAAAAACAGCCAGGAGATTCAAGACACCAAGAAAGAAGTGCAGCAGGTAGACGAGAAAGCGCAGAGCGGCATCAGCGCCGCGCAGGAGCGCGCTTCTACAGCCGATCAGCATGCCACTACGGCCGATCAGCATGCCAACGAGGCCATGAGCCGCGCTAACCAGGTTGGAGATGAATCCAGGCGCGGTCTGGATTCGCTGCGCCAGGTAGTGTCGAACATCGACGATTATCAATTGCAGACCGAGGCCACCGTTCCATTTAAGTTCAATCAATGGACGCTGACCCCGGATATGAAGCGGGACCTGGACAAGCTGGCGGGCGAAATCAAGCCGGACCGCCGCTACTTCATCGCCGTCGAGGGCTTCACCGACAATGTCGGCGACAAGCAATACAACGAAGCGCTGAGCCGGCGCCGGGCCGACAGCGTGGTGGAGTATCTGGTGGCCCGACATGATATCCCGATTTACCGCATCCACATGATCGGACTCGGGGATGAGAAGCCGGTCGAACCGGGTAATAACCGCGCGGCGCGCGCCAAGAACCGGCGCGTCGAGGTGAAGGTCTATTCGGCTGACCAGGTCACTGCGTCTCTGGATCAGAACCAGAACTCGGGCGGAGCGAGCCGCTCTCCGAATCAGTAGACGCGGAATTAGGAATTAGTGGAAGCGACTTGAGGCGTAACCTTGCTGTACGCAGGGGCTACCAGCGGGTTGCGCCTCTTTGGTCGCCAGGCGATGAGATTGCGACGCGCGTTGTTTGCGGCACACGAGCCGCGCGCAGGGCTTGCCACCAAATATACATTCCGGCAAGGCTGGCAACGATTTCGACGAAACTTCCGGCCAGCCGAAAGCCGGGAAACAAAGTCCGCAGAGATTCTCCGATGGCGGCACCAGCGAACTGGATGCCTACGCCGCTGGCAAGCAGAAGAACTTGCGTGTCCCGCTGGCGGGAGCCGATGAGTAGCGCCCATACGGCAAAATCGATAACCGCGGCGGCGAAGTCGATGTCCCTGACCCACGGCGTCATCCACGGCCAGTGTCCGGGGCCGGTCGTAAGCTGGCGATGAATCAGGAATGAAGCTGCCACAAAAGTAACGCCTCCCGCAATCAAGCCTATACGAACCGGAAGACGAGACCGCAGTTTTTCCGTCGCGAGATATGCGAGGCTGAGAACAAACGCGAAGAGGAGGCCTTCGCGAATACTCTCATCCACCCAATAGTAAACGGAGCGGGAGTGAGTGAAGCGAATCCCAGCGAAATACGCCTGAGTGACGGAAATTTCAATTGAGGTAGTGAGAAACAGCGCGAGGCTGTAAAGCAGCAGCAAGGGAAAGCGGCGGTACGGACCGCGGACAAGCGCTCCTATGATGAGCAATTCCAGAGGCAGGCCCACCAACCAACTCGAATATTGGATAACCTGGGCCATCCCTCTCCTCTATGATACGAGCAGAATTGTTAAAACCCTATCATAAATTGTGATTAAAAAGCTCAGAAGTCTTCCCGGAAACGGACGCCTCGGCGTTCTATGCGGTGATCGTTACGTCGTCGTCGATGGGCGGCAGGGTGGGACCGAGGGCCAGGCGCAAGTCGTCGTCGGTGGGCGGCAGGGTGGGACCGAGGGCCAGCCGCACGTCGTCGTCGGTGGGCGGCAGGGTGGGACCGAGGGCCAGCCGCACGTCGTCGTCGGTGGGCGGCAGGGTGGGACCGAGGGCCAGGCGCACGTCGTCGTCGGTGGGCGGCAGGGTGGGACCGAGGGCCAGGCGCACGTCGTCGTCG
>Ga0070737_10002934_pt1 | contig 19348 bp, 16 predicted proteins | sample Coa_R1_10_FD_66438 | JGI IMG/M metagenome (GOLD analysis project Ga0070737, IMG submission 66438) | Surface soil microbial communities from Centralia Pennsylvania, which are recovering from an underground coalmine fire - Coalmine... | ecosystem: Environmental > Terrestrial > Soil > Unclassified...
TAGCGATCTCCAAAGTAGCGATCAGTAAAGGTCGCAATGAGACTTGCCTCGATGACTAAGCCAACGAACGCTTAAAGCGCCGCAACTGCAATCAAGGGATCATTTGGCGAAATGCTGCTTGGGAAAAACCACGACCATGAAATGATGCGATGCTTAAAACAAAAGCCGTTAGAGGGGTTAGCGCATGCTTCGACGCAAGTGAAATCCAATACTACACAATGGCAAATGTCACATTGACAACCAAATAGGCAATAAAGCAGCGTTGTGGACGATACCCATAATCGGCCAGGAGATCGAGAAACAAAGACCATAGCACTGCGCCGTATTTTCTTTGGCGGCGAAGCTCTTTCTGACGGCAGATACACGCTCGATAGGCAAAGCGATCAGCAATCTCATTCTTTCCTTACTTCATACCCCTGTCGTAATATCGCTAGCTGCTCGGCATCCGCCATTCCAACCTACCTTTCGGTTTGTTTGATTCTCATTCCAACGCAAATATAACATACCGCTTGTTACTCCAAAAAGCCGGGCCAGAGGTATGATCAGCATGACATCTGTCATGTGAAATAGCTGATCATCCTCACTACCAACCGCTCCTTCCCTCATTTACTCTTGAAGCATAAGAGATGTGAGATGTGAAAGGAGCAAACGGCTATGAACATCAAGTCGCTCATCCAGCGTCATCCGGTGGTCTCGTATTTTGTTATGACGTATATCATCTCCTGGCTGGCGGCGCTGCTGGTGGCGGCGCCTCAACTCGTACAGGGCAAGCCATTGGGCCAGCTTCAGGGAATCCTCATGTTTCCCGCTATGTTGCTGGGGCCAAGTATCACAGGCATAACACTGACAGCCGTTGTAGACGGACGAAGCGGCCTGCGCGATCTGTTTGCTCGTATGGGGCGCTGGCGCGTTGGGATTCAGTGGTATGCCCTGGCGATTCTTATTCCGCCGGTTGTGATCCTGGCGGTGCTCCTGACGATGCGCATGGTGGTCTCCCCGATATACACTCCTGGCCAGTTCGTGTATGGCGCCGGGTTTGGCGTTGTCGCTGGCTTCTTCGAGGAGATCGGCTGGACGGGCTACGCCTATCCGAAGATGCGCGAACAACGTAGCCCGTTGGCTGCCGCCGTATTGCTTGGTGTACTGTGGGGGCTGTGGCACATGCCAGTGGTTGACTTCCTGGGGGCAGCATGGCCGCATGGCGCGTATTGGTCGCCCTTTTTTCTGGCGTTCATTGCCCTCGTGACGGCGATGCGCGTGCTGATTTCCTGGGTGGCTTCCAACACCCAAAGCGTGTTGCTGGCGCAACTCATGCACGCCAGCTCGACGGGTTTCCTGGCGACGCTCAGCCCCAGTCCTCTTTCGCCCGCGCATGAGGCGTTGTGGTACGCTGTCTATGCAGGCGCTCTCTGGCTTGTCGTTGTGCTGGTCGCTGTCACGTTTGGCAAGACGCTGATGGGACGATCCAGCCTGGCAGCCGCCTAGTGACGCTCAGCCTCTATTCCAAAGGTCCAAAGGCGGCCCGACGATCCAGGTGTCCCACCGTTCGTTGATCCGCCGCCACTGCTCGGCGTTGCTCATTGGCGACCCAATATCTCTTGACTCGTCGAAGAATCCCTCGAAGCCGCCGGGAACCACCATGATCAACAGGCGCGCCGGTTGGCTCTGGGCATTGCGGAACGCATGGATGGTATGGGGAGGGATGACCACCGTCGCGCCAGCAGGCGCCGCGTGGATCGTCTCCCCAACCAGGAAGGTCATCTCACCTTCGAGGATGTAGAACACTTCGGTGAGCCGGGTATGATAATGTCGCGCCGGGCCGATGGAATGTGGCTCCTGGCGGCTCTCGTACACAGTGATCTGCCCGTCCGTCTGATGGCTCTCCGCCTTCATAGTGACAACAGCCCGCGCAAACGGGACAGGGATCGCTCTTCCCTCGCCCGGTTGCAAGACATAGCCCTTTGTTTCAGCCTGGTTCTCGACCATGATGTACCCCTCTCTTGCTCAATCGCTTTGCGGCCCAGGCGCGCTCCCCGCCGCTCGGGGAGTCCACGCCACGCGCAAAATAGCCAATATCTGTGGAATGATGCGGGAAAACCGATCCGGTGGATCGAGGCGGCGTCCCTTCCCCATATGCTCGGCCACGATGCCACGCCTCATGCTCAACAACAGGTTGAGCGCCTCATCCAGTGGAATACCGGGTTGTATAACGCCCGCCTCATAGACCTCGGTAATGGCGCGCAAGGCGTCGTCGTAGAGCTTCCAGACCCCCTCCATGCTTTCAGGCGACGGCTGAAACTGAGGAACAGCGTTATCAAAGATGAGATGGTAGAGATCGGGATGCTCCTCGGCCTGCCTGAGCCGAAGCTCAAACCATGCCTGGATACGCTCCCAATCTGGTTTGGTGTTCTGCCAAAGCGTTTGCTCGGCCTCATGGAACAGGTGAATGCCCATATGGAAGAGGGCATCATACAAATCCATCTTGCTTTGGAAGTAGGTGTAAAACGCTGGCGTGGAAATTCCTACGCGCCTGGTAAGCTCATGGAGGCTCAGCGCGCCAGCTCCCTGCTCACGCATAATCTCGCGCGCAACCTCGATGAGCGCCTCACGCATCTCTTGCCGGTTGCGCTGGCGGCGCTCCTGAGCGGAGAGGCCATGCTTGCCCAATGGTGTTGTCGCCATGCACAAACCATCCTTTTAACGGCGTTCACTGTGCTGAATTTAGTTAAGTATATTGAATATCGTTATGATACCAGGCAAATCTTTCGATGTCAATACTCTTTCATTTGTGGCCAGCCATTCTGCATTGCGCGACATTGACAGGTCGGATAGAAGCCCACAAAGTAGAGGCCACATGGTATGATACAGGGGATTTGTAGCGGGGTATGTTGGGTAGGAGCGCCGCTGTACGGAGGTTCTCATCGGATGGATGACCGTCAGAACGGCTCAGGCGACGCAAATGAACGATCTGTTTCTCTTCCTCTCTGGCGTGATCACGCCTTTCTGCTCTTTTGGCTTGGGCGCAATATCTCGCTGACCGGTACAGCTGTCACAGGTGTTGTGCTGCCCATCCTGGTCTATCGCCTGACCGGCTCGCCGCTGCTCACCGCAGGGCTGGTAGGACTTGATGTCATCCCCTATCTGGTGTTTGGCCTCGTGGCCGGAGCCATTGCGGATCGCGTCAACCGCCGCCGACTCATGGTCAGTTGCGATCTGATCAATGCGCTCCTGCTGGGAAGCATCCCGCTGGCGGCGGTGTTCCATGCGCTCACCATTGCTCAGATATACGCGGTAGGGCTGCTCGCGGCGACCGCAGCCGTCTGGTTCGACGCCGCCAACTTTGGCGCGCTGCCTGCGCTGGTGGGGAAGAAACGCCTGATCGCAGCCAATAGCGCCCTGTCCTCTGCCTCAACCATCGTGAGTATTGTTGGCCCGGCGCTGGGCGGCGCGCTGGCCTCGCTGCTTGGCGCGGCGCAGTCTATCAGCGTTGACGCGATAAGCTATGTGCTCTCGGCGTGTTCGCTGCTGCTCATCTCACGCGCATTGAGCGTGGCGCGCTCGGATGACGCCGACGCGGGCGCATCTTCTGCCTCGCTCGTCAGGCGTACTGCACGCGACATAGGCGAGGGGCTGCGTTTCCTCTGGAGCCAACCGCTTGTGCGGACGATGACCTTGCTAGGCTTTGGCAATAGCCTGACGGGTGGCGCAGTGATTGGGCTGTTGGTGGTTTATGGTGTGCAGGCGCTTGGTCTCTCATCGCGTGACGCCCGCCTGGGCTTGCTCTTTTCCGCAGGCGCGGTCGGCTCATTTATTGCCAGCCTGCTGCTGCCTCGCCTCGCAAGACAGTATCCACCCGGCTGGCTCACGCTCGCTGGCCTCAGCCTGAGCATGTTGGCGCTCATTGGGCTGACGATAACGTCGGCATACTGGGAGGGGATGGCGCTACTGGTCATCTGGGAAGGCAGCTATACGCTGACAATCATCATCGGTATCTCGCTACGCCAGATGGTGACGCCTGATGCGTTGCAAAGCCGTGTCAATGCCTCGGCGCGCATGATCGCCTGGGGTGGAACACCGTTTGGGGTGGCGCTTGGTGGCACGCTGGCACAAGGCGCTGGTGTGCGCGGCGCGTATCTGGTGATGGCATTGGGTGTTGGCGCACTCATTGCTATAGGGGGCTTTTCGCCACTGCGCAAGCGATCACTTCCTACCCGCGCTTCATGAGAAAGCAACTGCGTAAAGATGCTGCGTATAGACAGGGTATGTTATGATGGTGATAAGCTTAGCAGAGGCGAACGCATGCTCGCAGTATATAAGACAGGATGTAGGATCTAGAGCGAAGCGAGTTCTACGTCTCAACGGGCTTCACAGCAAACCAACCAATAGGGTGGGATTGGCTTTCCGTCAATGGTCAGAAGTATGGAGGGCGCCCAATCATGAAGACATCCGCGAACGAGCCAAGGCGATACACCATTTTAGTCGTTGACGATAACCAGGAGCTTTTGCGGCTTATCACCGAAACGCTTATCTTGCTTGGCGATTTTACCGTGATCACAGCCAGCAATGGCGTTGAAGGCCTGACGCGGGCAGTTGAACTGCATCCCGACTGCGCGATTATTGATGTGAAGATGCCGGGGCTTGACGGCTACCAGTTGGTGCGTGCGTTGCGAGGCGACCCTGAAACAGCCTCTATGCCGCTGGTGTTGCTCACCGCCCTGGTACAGGATCACTATCGCTTCGCCGGATTGCTCGTCGGAGCGGATCACTACCTTACCAAACCCATCAAGCCACCCGACCTCATCGCAGCAATTGACGAAGCTATCGCTATGAGCCAGGAGGAGCGTATCAGCCGCGCTCAGGCGTTGATCGATGAGCCGTTTGAACGACAGTCCTGACCCCAGGAGCTTGACCCCAGGAGTGATGTTTCATGAAGAACCCATCATTCGTGCTTCGGGCGGAGCGCCAAATCTACCTGGAATACGACCGCGAACGCCGCTTACGCCTCTCGCGCATCATTGCGCCGGTCTTTGCAATCGTCCTTACGTTGGTGCTGGTTGCAGCAATGGTTCTGCCAAAGGAGCTTCCGGGGACGCGACACAACGCCCTGTTGGTCATCCTCAGCGATGGCCTCTTTATTTTTGGCGCCTACGCGGCCCTGCGCAAGTGGGTCAATGTCGCCACAGGAAGCATCCTGCTTGCCGCGCTCCTGTTGATGGCGCTCTCCGTGTTGGTGAACCAGCCGTTCATCCTGTCCGATCTGTTCACCGTGCCTGCTGTTGTGCTGATTGGCCTTTCCGCGCTGATTGGCTTGCCGTGGATGATCCTGGCGACGACGTTTCTGACCTCGGTTTTTGTCTTTGCGCTCTCTAGCAGCCCAAGCCTCGCCACAGATATGGCCAATCAGAACAATGTTGGCTCACTTGTCGCCTTTTTGATTGAACAGTGGGTGCTGGCGATCATCGTCTTCGCTGTGGCGACCGGCTATCGGCGTATTCTCCGGCAGATTAGCGACATTCGCGTGCAATATGAGCGCGCGCGCCAGCTCGACGAGCTGAAAGATCAGTTCATCACGACGGTGAACCATGAACTGCGCAATCCGGTTATGCTGATGCAGGGGTACATAGAACTCTTGCGCATCAAAGGGGAGACGCTTCCGCCTGAGCGGCGCAACGCGATGATCCAGAGCGCCAGCCGGGCAGGCGACAACCTCGTGCAACTCGTCAAGAGCATCCTTGATACCCGCCGCATTGACCAGGGCGCGAAAGACTTTGAGCCGGAGGTCGTGCCTGTCTTCGATGCGGTGGCGACTTCGGCGTCGCTGGTTGAGCCAGGCAACGAGCATGAGACCGAGCGAGAACTGCGCGTACACATTCCTGAAGGGTTGGCGCTCTGGGGCGAGAAAGTGCGCGTCCAGCAGATTCTCACCAACTTGCTGTCGAACGCTGTGAAGTATTCTCCTCCGGGCACGCCGGTTGAGGTGGTCGCGAAAGTGGTTTCTCCTCCTGCGAGTGGCAGCCTGTGGAACCGCAGCAAAAACACCGGACGGCGCATGGTTCAGATCTCTGTACGCGACCATGGCCTGGGGATTCCACCCGATCAGGCGCCGCTGCTCTTCCATCGGTTCGCCCGGCTACCACGCGATCTTGCCTCTACGACGACTGGCAACGGGCTTGGCCTCTATCTGAGCCGCGAGCTTGCCGAGGCGATGGGAGGAAGCCTCTGGTTCGAGAGCACAGGTGTAGAGGGCGAGGGAACCACCTTTTATCTTGAGGCGCCTTTGCCTCCTGACACCTCCATACCACGCGCAGGCGCCAGCGAACTTGACGATGGCCGTGTACATACTGAAAGCATGCCCTTACGCGCCGTCAAGCCGCCGCAATCCGCGCAACAGCCGCAACCGACGACCCAGGAGGCTCATCATGGCTGACCGCTATGCGCAGTTGATGCGACGCCTGCAAGAAAGCGTTTTGTATGGCAAGGGACAGCTTGATCCTGCTGTGCGTGAGGCGCTTGCCTCCGTCGCTGTGGTTCCTGAGCCGCTGGCGTCCTACGCCGAGAAGGTCAGGCGCTACGCCTACAAAGTGACCGATGAAGACATTCAGGCGCTTCAGGCCGTCGGCTACTCTCAGGATCAGATTCTTGAAGCGACGCTGAGCATTGCCCTGGGGGCCGCGCAGATGCGGCTGGACGCAGGTTTGCGCGCACTGGATGAAGCTGGTGAAGCTGGTGAAGTTTCCCAGGTGAGCGTCGAAGCGAGTGATGGGGATGCGCATAGCGAAAGCGGGATGAACAGATGAGGCTGTCCAAAGTGGAACATGGGCATCGTCTGCCCCAGAAGCTGATGCTGGGGGTGATCCGCGCCAGATCCCACGCCGAGCCACTGGACATTCTCAAGCTGATCTTCTATCGGCCTGAGTTGTTTGGTAGGCCCTTTAACGCTCTTGTTGACGCCGCCATGCGTGGCCCTTCAAACTGGTCGTTGGGCGAGCGTGAGCTTTTCGCCGCCTTCACTTCGCGCCTGAACGCTTGCATGTTCTGAACAGGCTCACATGGCGCGGTCGCGTCGGCGGCGTTGGGTAATACACTGACTCAGGCGGTTCTCGATGATTGGCGAGCGGCGCCAATTGCCGAGAACTTACGGGCGGTGTTGGGATTTTTGGAGAAGCTCACCCTGACGCCAGAGAGCGTAGGCGCCGATGATGTGCGCGTGGTGCGCGTCGCCGGGGTAAGCGATGAGGACATGCGGGACGCGATCTACATCTGCATGGCGTTCAATCTCATGAACCGCGTCGCCGATGCGCTTGGGTTCGATGTCCCCCCATCTTTTGTGAAAGGAGAGGAAGCGCGGCTGAAGCGACGTCACAAGATTTGAGGTCTCGTGCAGTTCTTATCTTGTTCTCATCAGAAAGGCTAGCGCATGTCTACAGCGTCCTCTACCGGCGCAGGGGTGGCCACACCAGTGGCCACCGCGCCGTCCACCGGACTGCGCCCGAACGCCATTGGCGTGATTGGCGTGCTCCTTCAATCCGTTACGCTCATTGGGCCCGGCATCGCGGTTGCTTTTGCCTTTGGCCCTGGCATCACCTACGCTGGCGGCTCGTTCCCGCTGGCGATTGCTCTGGCGATGGTCATCGCGTTGCTGCTTGCCATTAGCATCGGCCAACTGGCCTCCCATCTACCCTCAGCCGGTGGATTTTACACCTACACCAGCCGGAGCATGGGGCGCTCGATAGGGTTTCTCATGGGATGGGTAAGCATTCCGGCCTACATGCTGTTCATTCCGCTCAACATGATCGCGTTTGGCTTTGCCCTCTCGTCATTCAGCGGTTTGCCATGGTATATCGGAGTCGTTGCTCTGGCGGTAGTGACCGGACTGCTGGCGTTCTTTGGGGTGCGCCTTTCGATCCGCACGCTCGTCGTGTTAGGTATCATCGAGGTGTTGGTCTTTACCCTGATCAGCGTCTTCCTGATCATCCATGCTGGATCGGCGAACACTATCAAGCCCTTTACGCTGGCTACCTGGCCGCATGGGCGCGGCGGTGTTTCCGGCGTGCTGGTGGGCGCGGTGATTGGCGTGCTGGCGTTCACCGGCTTTGAGTCGGCTGTGCTGCTGGCGGAAGAATCGAAGAATGCGCGCAAGATTATCCAGCCGATCCTCCTGATCGCGGTGATTTTCATTGGCGCGTTCTTTGTGCTGGCAAGCTATGCGGGCCTTGTTGGCTATGGATTCAATATCGGCACAGTCTCCGATAAGAACTCGTACCTGGGCGCGCCAGGGACTCCGTGGTTTACCCTTGCCGAAAGCCTGATTGGTAAAACGGGCATGTATATTGTCGGGCTGGTCGTGCTCATGTCGCTGTTGGCGAACACCGCCGCCGGACTGACGGCGCTCTCGCGGGTAGTCTTCGCGATGGGTCGCTCCGGCGCATTGCCCTCGGCCTTTGGCCGCACGACCAAACGTTTCCACACGCCAGGGCTGGCGTTGCTGGTCTCTGTTCCGCTCACCATCCTCTTTGCCATCTGGTCTGGTCTTGTCTATGGGCAGCCACCCAACAGCTTCTATGCGCTGGTGGATACCGCGTCGTACTGTGTGCTTTCCACCTATGCCGTAGTGAGTCTGGCGACGCCGTTCTTCTTCCTCCGTGAGCAGCGCAAGAGTTTTAACGTCCTGCTTCACCTGATCATTCCCATCCTTGCGGCGATCATGTTGGTCGTTGTGTTGGTGGCGCAGCTTGTCGCCGCGCTTCCGCCGATTGGCTATCCAGGGCTACTGCCGCAATATCTGGGTTTGATCATCGCGGGTGGCTGGCTGGTCGTCGGAGTGATCTGGATGTCTGTGTTACGCGCCACCAAACCGGCGGCGCTCGACGCCGGTCAGCGTATCTATGTGGATGCGCCAGCAGAGACCTCGGCGGCAGAGACGTCTGTTGCGTAAGCTGTTTGGGTTGACAGCAGTCGCCTACCTGCTCTGTGCCAGAAGATTCGCCGCTGTTGAAACTCTCAACGGCGGCGATCATGCTACTGCGCCGCTTCTTCTGCCGCTTGCGGATTGACCGCATATGTCTGTTGCTCTGGCGGGAATTGCGCAGGCTGAGCGGTGGGCGTCGCCGGTTCGCGCAGAGCGAAGATGACCCAGAGCGCGATAAGCCCAAAGACCGCGATGATGCCCTCCACAATCAGCGACGAGGTGATCGCGCTGCCCAATATTTGTTGTGTGGCTACCGTCACGAAGTCAAAGAAGGCATGCGCGCCAATCGCCAGCAAGAGCCAGCCAAGATTCTTGCGGCGGAAGACCTGAAGGACGATCACCGAGAGCGCGATATGCACCGGCAGCGTCCACAGGCGTTCCCATGCGCCCAACAATGGCAGCCAGCCCGGCTGATTGGCAATCGCCTGAAACTGGCTGACCACCGGATGGCGCTGCGCCGCAGGAAGCGCCGATGGGTTTATAATCGCCAGCGAGACCGTGATGCTTACTAGGCTCAGCGCAATCTGCCCGCCCACCAGCAGCATGGATTCGAGGCCGCCGTGGCCGATGCCATACATCACCCCTTTGCTCCATGTTTTCTCCTCATGGCCCATCAGCCAGCGATAGCCCACATAGCGTCCCACCTCCTCAAAGAGGCCAGCCGTCAAGGCAAGCGCCACTAGCCATCCCCACAGCGCCACCTGTGAGTGGCGTAGCGTTGGCCGCAGCACGATCCCAAGCACGGTGACGGCTGGCACGCGCGTAATCACTTGAAACAAAAAGAAGATCAGCGCGCCGAAGCCAAAATACTTCCAGGAGACATGCAGCCGCCGGTTGGCGGCAATCGCCAGAATGAGTGGATAAGCGATCACAAATACCAGGGTAACAAGAGTGGCGAGGAACCAGAGGGCGCTCGGACTTGGCAAATGCGTCATGGGCTTTCGCTTTCCTTTCGCGAATGCGCTGGCAGACAGCAGAGTGCGCTACCAGCGCGGCAAGCAACAAAGAAGTTCATCTCCACGTTACCACAGCGCGCCGGGCAGGGTGTTCTCAGACAGAAGATGACGCAGTGCGTTTACCGTCGCATGCTGAGTTGGCGCTGTTCGTCATGGTAGGTATATGTGCGTCCTGAAGGCAAATGCGCCGATGGGATGCGCCCGGATCGAGAGTAGTAGAAGTGGCTAGAGAGCGTATGAGGTGGCGGCCAGCGAGCCTCACCAGGCAAAGTGGGCTGGCGCGTGGGGTGGCGCGTGTCGCGCAGGCAGGCAACCATGCGACGCTTCGCATTAATCTGTGGGCGCTCATCATGCTTGGCATTGAGCGGCGGCTTTCTATGCGGTGGTTGGCTATGCGGCGCGGCATAGAGACATCATTCAACCAGCCGAGGCAGTCGGGTAGCCATCCTGAGCGCGCACCTACCCGCCAACCGGCGTCGAACCCAGGCGCCCAATCGAGCGCAGACGCTGCTGATGGTGAGTACGCAGGGCTTGACGAGTTCGAGGGCTTTTTCAGGCGCTACGAGCGCCAGGTGGTTGCCTGCCTTTGGCGCATCACCGGCGACGAGCAGGCAGCGCACGATCTCAGCCAGGAGACGTTTCTGCGCGCGTGGCGCCACTTCAAACAGATACGTGACTATGAGCAGCCGGGCGCATGGCTGTTGCGCGTGGCAACCAACCTCGCGCTGAATCATCTGCGCCAGCGCGGTTCACCCGTTCGTTCCGCTGAGCCGCTTGGCGGTTCAGGCAATGCAGGGGAAGGCGACGATTCCGGCGATTGGCGCAACGCCCTTGCCAGCAGCGATCCGAGTATGCGCTTTATTGAGCGCGACCTCGTACAGCAGACATTGCTTGAGCTTTCGCCACAGCAGCGGGTGGCGCTGGTGCTGCGCGAGGTGTATGGCTTCACCTGCGAAGAAATTGGACGTGCGCTGGGAACCTCGCGCGACGCCATTAAAATGACGCTCTATCGCGGTCGCGAACAGTTTCGCCTCCACTACCTGCGCAAAGGAGGCAGGCAATGAGTGTCTGGTCTGACGAACTCACATCCGCCTGCGCGCTAAGGCTCTCCACCGAGACGCTTTCCGCCTGGCGCGATGGCGAACTGCCTTCCGATCAGGCGCAGCACCTTGCGCGGCATACGCCCAACTGTCGGGCCTGCGCCGAGCGTCTGGCGCTCTTCGACGCCATCGCCAACGAGCTACGCCAAAGTCGAGCGCCGTTGCCACGTCCTACTTTGTGGGATGAGACGCGCAGACGCATCCTGGCTGGCGAGGCCAGACATTCTGGCGGCGGCGCCCTCTGGCTGGATGCGCCCGCTATGCGCTCCCACCTGTGGGAAGATGAAATGCAGCCTCTGACGCAGTGGGGAGAGGAGAGCGAGCTTCGGCGGGATGGGCGAACAGGTGGTTCGTCGCGCTCCACACGCTCAATACGTCGGGCGCGCCGCCTACAACGGCGCTGGGGATTGATCGGCGGGGCAGTCGCCGCCACGCTGATCACTGCGCTGCTGGTGGGGTTGCTGCTCAGCAGAGGGACGCACGGGCCAGTAAGTGCGCCCACGGCCACAGCACATGCTCAAACACCAGTTGGCACGCTGACCGGCTCTACCACGCCAGACGTTACTGCGACTGCTGCGAATTCGCCGTGGAAGCGGATCACCGGGTTGCAATCTGCGCCCACGATTGCTCCGTCTAACCCGCAGGTGATGTATTTTCTGGGCGCTAGCCAGTCAAACCCTACCTTCCAACGGTCGGATGATGGCGGCGCCTCTATGACGACTATTCCCTTCCCACTCTATAACGGCCAGCCAATCCCGGAGGTGTCGCCAAATGAGATAACTTTTCTCTATGTCAGTCCGTTGAATCCACAGATTCTCTTGTACATCACACAGATATCGGGGTCTGCGTGTCCGGCGCCTGCAACGCTCAATCGCGTGTCTGATAAATCCTCACTCACGCAGCAGCTTGCGAGTAGCTATTGTGATGCGCAATATGTAAGCGCAGACGGTGGGGCAAGCTGGAACCAACTTGCTCTGCCGGTGTCGGGCCTGCTTGGCGCCAAACAATTCATCACAGGGGATCAGCCATATCCATTGCGGGCGCAGGGTGGTCGCCTCTATGCGCTGGTGACAGATTTGGAGTATGGTTCGAGCGGTGTACCCCCTGGCGGACGTCTGGTTGTCAGCAGTGATGGGGGGATTACCTGGGCGCTGGCAGATGCGCCTATCGCGGCGCAGGGTTTGCAGATTATTGACTTCGCGCCAGCGCCGACTGGTTCAACGATCTTCGCCGTCACGGAAAATCCCAGTACGGCGCAAATACCGCCCTATCAGCAGCAGCCGGAAATCTGGCGTAGCGACGACTCAGGGGCAAGCTGGGTAAACGCGGGCGCGCCCCCAACCATCGGCGCAGCCAGCGCGACCTCGGTGAGTGGTATAGCGGCGGGTCTTACCACGAGTGGCCAGCCATTTGTCTACCTCGTCGCCCAAGCAACTAAATCATCAACTGCCCTGGAGTATAGCGAGGATGGCGCTGTAACCTGGCATGCTGTGCCTGAGGCCGATCTGATCACAAATATGCCACTGGGAACGCTAGCGGATGGTGGCCTTGTTGTGCGCTTCAGAGACAACACTTTTCGCGCATGGGCGCCGGGCGACTCTACCTGGCGCATGGTAGCGCCGATGGAGCCTGATGGCTCCCAGAACACGTCATACTTGTTGACCACATCGGATGGCCTTGGCGACGGCCACTATGCCATCTTTGGGATCGGCTTGGATAGCAATAACAACCTGCTGGTTGAGCGTGTCGATCTGCCATGAGGTTGAGAAACCAGGCGTGAAAAGAGGAGAACCGGAACCGCTCACTCTACCGGTTCTCCTCTCTGCTCTCTCCGCTCGATTCGCGCTATTCTTCGTCCAGCGGGGCCGCGCGTCGGCTGCGCGGATACCCACGCTGGCGGCGCTGCAATGCTGCAAGGGTATCCGCTGGCATGGCGCGCAGCCGTGCGATGATGCGTGAGATCAGCGTGGGGCGCGCCTGATCGTAGAGCTGAATGGCCTCGCTGTCCGCCGCCGGGGATGAGCCGCCGCCCCAGCGTTCACGCGCATAGAGCGCGCTCAGTCGTCTGAAGACGCTTTGCTGCCCCGGTGCTAGCGCGCTCAGTCGCTCGGCGTACTCCGCAGGCGTCTGTGAGCGACGCGGCGGCGCGCCAGCCCATGCGCCAAGCAACGCCAGCCGCGCAAACGCCGCTCCTACGGGTGAAAGATCGCGGTAGAGCGCGCGCCACCAGAGCAATGCCACCGCCGCCGCCAGCGCAAGCAACAGGAGAATGGCGCCAAAGCTCAGACCCACGCCAACTGCGGCGTTGCCCACTTGTGAGGTTGGCGTCGTTGTGTTCGAGGGGCCAACACCGGCCGGATGGTTGCCATGTGAAGGGGGTGTGGTTCCATGCCCACTGGGGCGCCCGCTGTTTGGGGTAGGAGTTGTGACATGCGTAATATTCTGCGGGCGCGTGAAGCGCGAGAACGAAGCGGTAGGCTCGAAATTGATCCAGCCGTACTTACCGAAATAAATCTGTGTCCAGGTGTGCGCCTGGGTGCCGCGTACAATATAGGTGTTGGTGTGCGGGTCGTAGACACCATTGGTATAGCCGCTGACCACGCGCGTCGGCATTCCCAGCGCGCGCCCCATCATCGCCATCGCCGAGGCGAAAAACGTGCAGAAGCCGCGTTTGTGCTGAAGGAACCAGACGACGGCGTCCTGGTTCGACGGCGGATTGGGATTGTGTGTGCTATAGGTGAAGGTGCGCAGATAATTTTCAAGGGCCACAGCCGCTTCGTACATATTGGTTGTACCCTTGGTGACTTGCTCTGCCGTCTGGTAGACATACTCTGAAATGTTATTGTACTGGTTTGGCAGATACTCACCCAGAATAGTCCCTGGATAAATGCCGTTCTGGGGTGTGTTGACCACCTCCGCCGGATATGGTACCTGCTCCAGTTGTTGGGTTGTCGCATCCGAGACGTATCCTGTCCCCTCATAGTTTGCGCCGGAGTGAAGTGGCTGAACTGATGACCAGGTGAGCGGAGACTTGGCCTGTACGCTGAGATAGGTGACGGAGGGAATGTTGAAGATGGCCGCCTCGCTGCCAGGCACAAAGATGTAGCTATCGCCATTGCTCGGTGTCTGATCCATGGTGATCGCATAGGTATCCAGGTGATACACGGCGCTTGGTATTGAACCTGGCTGGAACTGCCCTGCGCCATAGAGCTGCCGTTCCGTTGAGCTTTGCGTCCAGGTGTTTAGGCCATTATAGGTGTCGTAGGCTGTTGTAATCAGATATTGCGTCGGGTCGTCCTGTGCGTTGAGCAGGCGATAGTGGAGAATCTGCACGTTTGGCAGATTCACCGTGCCAACAAGCTGCAGGCTCCCGCTAAAAAATGCGTTGCTCCCTACGCCGCGCCCACCCGCGCCGCCGAAGATTTGTTGCAGGCGCGATTGCGCCTGTTGCCAGGGATTGTTCGGAGAGCTGAGGAAACGCTGGATGGAGCCGCTGGATGGCCCAAGCGGCAGCAGATTGGGCAGCAATGTAACTACCACCGCGAAGAACACGCCCGCCTGCATGAAATCCCAGCCAAGATCGGGCGAAAAGCGCAAGCCGATCCGCCGCCAATGGCGGGTGTTCTCAGCCAGCGTGAAGCGCACCATCAGCAGCATAACCGCCAGCAGATAGAGCACGAGCATAAAGAACTGATCGCCGGTCGTCCAGTTGAGGTTGATCAATAACACGACGCCGTTCGCCAGCGCCATCAGCCAGGGGCGGCGTGTGCGGATGACCAGCCAATAGCTGACATACGTCAGCAGGAAGCTCAACGCTGCGAGAAACAGCAGAAATACCCAGTTGTCGCTGCTATTTTGATTGGGATTCGTTGCGGTGCGTAGCCAGATGTTTGTATGCTGGAGCAACAACGCCATATTGCCGCCATCCACCGCATTTGCCGTCTCATAGAGGGCGAAAAGCAGGCCAACTACTGTCACGATGAGGTGCGTCAGCGCGTCGGGGATGGCGCGTTGTTGGGTAGCAATATAGCCCAAGACGATGCCAAAGAACATAATGGGTGTCAGGATATAGAGACCAACAGGTGTCCAGGGGGGAGTGACGATCTGGATACTGGAGATGGTCAGGTAGATGACGATAATCACCAATAGGACGGTGAGCCAGCCGTCTTCTGGGACAAAGCGAAACCATATCCTGGGTTGCGCGTGCTTGCTATCGGCGCTGCTTGAGGGTGTCGTCTGAGTATTCCGCTCGCCTGCGCCTACGGGCGCCGCTGGCATGGATGAACTTGCCTGCATAATATCGCCTCCGCCTGGGTCTCATCTCCTGAGCATCGTATGCTTCGTACGCTTCGTATCTGTTTACTGATCTAAAACGCGCCTGCCTCCAACACGCGCACAAGCGGATCGCCCCGGCGTACCATGACGACAGGAATGCCGTTGGCCGCCAGCGCCTCATAGGTGCGTATGTTACTTCCTACGCTGTCATCGAAACTATGTGGATCGAGCAGGATGACCAGTGGACGCACGCCGCGCCGTTGCAGCATTGGCATGCTCTGTGGCCAGACTAGATCGCTCGATGAGGTGATGATAATCAACGTAGTGTTGCGCCCAAGACGCGGTGTCTCAATCGCCAGCGTCGTATTCAGCGATTGCGCCTCCATCGGGTGAGCTATCGCCAGCAGTTCGAGCATGCGATCCAACTGGCGCTCACCACGATCAAGCATCAGCGACCCTTCCGGCATGCCTGCAATCGTTAGCGCGACAGCCAGCTCTTGTTGGCGCAGCAGATAGGCCCCCACGGTGGCCGCGATGGTGACTCCATACTCCTCGGTCGAGCTTTCGTCCTCGCCGGCCTGTGTATCGCGGTCAAGATCAAGCAACAGCATGACGTCAATTGTCGGGTCGAGGTCGAACTCCTTGACCATCAGCTGACCACGGCGTGCTGTGCTAAGCCAGTGGATGCGGGTAAGCGCGTCGCCTGGGATGTAGTTGCGCACGGTTACAACGTTGGTCGTCGTCTGCAAGGAACGCTGCGAGCCGCGTCCGCGTCCAGGCATCGAGCCGGGATAGAGGCCAAACGTATGTAGGTGCAGCACTGGTGGCAACACCAACAACTGGCGACCGGCGTCGAGCGTCATCTCGCGCCGAAACAGCCCCAGCGGATCACCAGTGGTAGCGACAACTGGCCCAAGCATATAGCGCCCGCGCTTTCGACAGAGGGTGCGCGCCTTCCAGGCGATGCGCTGATGTGGGCCAACGCTCGATACATAGCCCGCGTGGTGGCCGGGCAGCGTGGAGGCGTCGGTCACTTGCACCCACAGCTTGGGGAGCAGCGAGTGATTTTCAAGGGCGAGCCGTTCTTCAATACGCTCGCCTACCTGCGCCCGCCCGCTCAATTCTGAGCGCGTGAACTTCAGTCCGCGCAGGCTGACCGCCAGCCAGGCAATCGAAAGGGCCAACGCGACGAGCAACGCATAGAACAGCACCCAGATGGGCTTCCAGGCGGTGGCGACGCCAAGAATCCCCATCAGCACAATCAATCCAATTAGTTGCCAGGGACGCATAGTCGGTAACGCTTTCTTGTCGCGCTGGGCGCCTGTCAGCAATATCGGCAATGCCTGGTCTGTGCGAAAGGTTGTGGCATTGCGAAGGCTCCTCAGAAGCGACATGGGTTTTCTGTGATGGCTCTGAAGATGAATGGCGCGCAGATCGTTTAGCGCCGCCCATTGAAGGCCGCCGGGCTGCCGGGAGTGGGCGTCATGACGAGCGCCTCCTCGAGGACGGTATCCGGGGTGGCGGGCGTCGAGCGAATACGCGCGTCGGGTTTGATGATCAACCGGTGACTTAGCGCCGGTTTTACCAACGCCTTCACGTCGTCGGGCGTCACATAATCGCGCCCGCTGATGATGGCCAGCGCCTGGGACGCATGGAACAGCGCCAGCGAGCCACGTGGGCTGGCCCCCAGGTAGACCTGATTATGCTGGCGAGTCGCCGTCACCAGGGTGACGATATATTCGCGTATCTCATGTTCGATACGTACCTCACGCACACGCGACTGCATCGCCAGCAAGGTGTCAATCGAGATCGCCTGATCGAGGGAATCAATCGGGTGGCGGTACTGCTGGCTGTCGAGGATGCGTACCTCATCGCGTGGGGAGGGATAGTCGAGCTTGATGTTGAGCATGAAGCGGTCGAGCTGAGCTTCGGGGAGCGGGAAGGTACCTTCGTACTCGATGGGGTTCTGGGTAGCCATCACCAGGAAGGGTACGGGCAGGTCATACTCGCGCCCATCCACCGTGATATGCGACTCCTCCATCGCCTCGAGCAGCGCCGATTGTGTTTTGGGTGTGGCGCGGTTGATCTCATCGGCCAGCACAAACTGGCTGAGGATCGGCCCGGGGCGAAACTCGAACGTATTGGTCTGCTGGTTGTATATTGAGACCCCCGTCACGTCGCTTGGCAGGAGATCGGGGGTAAACTGAATACGCTTGAATTCGCAGCCAATCGAGCGGGCGATGGATTTGACGAGCGTTGTTTTTCCCACACCAGGAACGTCTTCGATCAACACATGGCCACCACAGAGGACGGCGATCAGTGTGAGCCGCACGGCGTCTTGCTTGCCAATGATGACTTTCTCGACGTTCGAGATCACGGCCTGGGCAGCGTCGCTCATGGCCTGCGTGGAAAGCATCGGGCGTTCTTCCAACTTCACTGTTTTCTCCGCAGCCTCGCTTCACAATACCTATTGTCCGAGGCCGCGCTCCTTTCTGAGCTAGCTCACAACCACCACATATGCGCGCCAGGTCTTGCCAGATATGGCTACATGCTACATTTGATCATCCGCGCGAAGACGAACCGACAGCGATGGCGTCAGTCTGCGCCGACGCTTTCCTTTGACCCTCTTGCCTACACTCTCTTCTCTTACGGAAGACGAGATGAGAATGGGATGTTGTGTGTATTATACGTTGATAGTACGCGCGAGGGCGATACATCGTTCCCCCAGTGGCCTAACGCTGCCTGGTAGGGAGAACGATCTCTCGCTGACTCCACATGCAGCAAGCGAAGCGAGCATGTTGCGTTGGCTGTCTGGAACGTATGACGCACAGAGATGCCACAGTTTTACGCGAAGACCTTTCAGCGGATTTTTGAGGGATCAGGCTGATGAGGTTTTCGAAAACCCCAGAGATGGGAAGAGGTAGGTTGTATAGCCCTCCCCTAATTGTCGTAATGGGTTCAGCAACGCTATTCCGCTTGCGCTGATGAGTGAAAGTGCCTGTTTAGCCGAGATGTGAATCCTTTGGCGAACTCGAATGTGTATCTGTTGCTACCGAATAGAGCGGCGTTGATCATATGTCGCGTTATTTGGATGGGACGAGGGGGTAATGGGGCCTCTACCAGTAACTGAAGATCGGAGTACGCTGATTTTACCGCCTCAATCTTGCGAAGCCACTCATCAGCGATCCGCTTGACCATGACCGAATCGGTGTTTACATATTGCGTGAGCATACGCGCAAGTTCGCCGACGCTGCCGTCTACTTGCAATTGCCACAGATTTTCACGCGCAGTAAGAACGTGATCCCACAATAGTCCAGCGTTAATGCCGTCGGTCGTTGCATCAAAGTCATTGATGACTTCCTGAACAAGTTCTGTCGCAAGATAAGGGAGGGTCTTACGGCGTCCTTGTACATAAACGGCGGGCTCAACCTCAAACAGTGTATCTAATGCGTCGCCTGCTAGGTTGAAGCCCATACGCTCCCATGGCCCACTGTAATAGCTGGCGATGACAGCGGATGTGTACTCCCGCACATTTGAGTGGGGACGAATAGGAGCTTCCAGTATGTCAAGGTTGGGCAATAATACATCGAGCCGTACCTCATCCTCAAACTGGAACTGAAAGAGTCCCAGCACGGCTGCCCCATCTGGCGCCGAAAGCACGCTCATTATGGCGTGATCAACCTCTTTGTCCTGAGCTAATAGCTGGAACCTTCTCAGGACACAGAATTCTTTCTCTCCTTCTTTGCGTGCCCTATCCAGAGCTTGAAGCATATATTGTTTGGCCCTGTCCGAACCCTGTGAACGAACTGCGCCAATGTCCACGCTAAAAACGCCCTTATACTCACTCAGTGAGTCAGCAAAGGCATAGAAGTTTCCCGCATCGACCAAATCAGCAAGAATATGATCGACTATATCCAAAGGTGAACCCGCTTAGTGGCGCATCCGCCAAGTTTGTGATACAGTGAAGCCTCTCAGAGTGAGGAGGCGCTTCATGGGCAAACGACTGGATATGGCGCAGGTGCGGGCGACGACAGTGGAGGTGCAGCAGG
>Ga0070737_10002935_pt1 | contig 19330 bp, 19 predicted proteins | sample Coa_R1_10_FD_66438 | JGI IMG/M metagenome (GOLD analysis project Ga0070737, IMG submission 66438) | Surface soil microbial communities from Centralia Pennsylvania, which are recovering from an underground coalmine fire - Coalmine... | ecosystem: Environmental > Terrestrial > Soil > Unclassified...
GGCAGGCAGCCAGCGCGCCGCCTCGGGCCGCGGGGTGGCTAGCCACAGCCGTCCCGGCACATAGACGCCTAGCACCGCCGCTCCTGGCCGCGCTGCGGCCTGGTGCCGCAGCGCGGCCACCGCCTCGGCCGCGCGGCCGGCGTCGAGCGCCAGCGCGGTGCAGTCGAACCGTTCGGCGAGCAAGCGTTCCAGAGTTGCGACTTCGATCCCGACTGGCGCGCAGCGGTGCGTGGGCAGCAGCAGCAGCCCGGGATCATCGAGTGCCACCAGGTAGGCTAGCACGTAGTCGGCCCCCACAGGCACGCGCTCGCCGCGGGCGCGCAGCTCGTCGCGGTAGCGCAGCGCCGTCTCGTAGCGGTGGTGCCCGTCGGCGACGTACAGCCGGGCCGCGGTCAGCGCGGCGCTCCAGTCCGCGGGCGCCGACACCGCCCATAGGCGCAGCCGCTCGTGCGTGCTGAGCTCCACACGGGCCACGGGCGGATGCGCGGCGGCCGCCTCCCACAAGCTCGCTTGCGCCGCCGGCAGGGGCGGGTGCAGGAGAAACACGGGGCTGAGGTTGGCTCGGCAGGCACGCAGCAGGGCCAGGCGATCGGCCTTGGGCCCGGCCAGCGTCCGCTCGTGGGGCAGGATCTCGCCCGCCTCCCACGGCACCAGCCGCACTAGCGCCAGCACGCCGCGCCGGCGCCATCGCGCCCCTGCCCACACGAACTCCTCCTCCACAGGATACAGGCAGGGGGTTGCCTCGCGGCGCAGCACGCCGCGGGCTTCCCAATCGGCCAGCCGGGCGGCCGCCCGCGCGTAGCGCGCGTCGCCCGGGCCGTCGGCGGGCAGCTCGAGATGGATCGCGTTGTAGGGGCTGCGCGCCCGCAGCGCGGCGGCCAGCCCCGCGTCGATCACGTCGTACGGTGGACAGAGCACCTCCGCCAGCGCGCCCACGCGCGCCACATCGTAGCGCAGCCCTCGCAAGGGCCGAACGTCGGCCACTCCTCACTCCTCATCGCTAACGGGTCGCCGGCGGATCCCCGCCGCCAGCCGCTCTAGAGGGCGCGTCGAGCGCGGCCAGACGTACCTCGGTGAAGCAGGCGTGGGTCGCGCGCCCCACCCATAGGCCTAGCCCGTCGTCCTGCCAGGGCGCGTCCTCCCCCTCCAGCACCGCTTCGCCATCGAGCGCCACCTGCACCTGCCCATCGCGCCGGTCCACGGCCAACACATGCCACTGCCCCACCGGAATCGGCACGTCGCGCCCGGCCAGGAGCGTGGGCTGCCCCGCCTCGTAGCGGACGAGGCGCAGCCCGTTCGTGCGCGTGTTCAGCCGCGCTAGGTAGTAGTGACGCGCATCTCGCCAGCGGAATACTAATCCGGCGCTCTCCTCGCCCCCTGGTGCGGTCCACACTCCCACTCGCACCGGGCTCGTTGCGCCCGCGGGCCAGGCGAGCCGGAGGAGCGCCGGGCCGCCCGCCGCGCGGCAGACACTGGCACCTGGGGGCGCGGCCCCATCGGCTGTTAGCCAACCCGAACCAGTAGGGTGCGGCACGAGCACGTCCCCGACCACCCGGACCGCGGCCGTCGTGACCTCGGTGGGCCCAGCGCGGTCGGCGGCCGCGGCAGCAGCCAGCAGGCTCGCGACGGCCACCAGCGCCAGCCCGCTCGCGACGATCAGGAGCCCTCGGGCAGGTACAACGCGACCAGCGCGCCCAAGCACAGCCCTGCACCAAACGGGACGAACGTGTGACGGCTCGCGCGGCGAGTCGCCAGCAGCGCCAGTGCGACTGCCCCCATCAGGACGCTGCCCAGCACCAGCGCGGCGAGCGCCCGCTGGGGACCCACCATCGCCCCGATCAGGGTGGCGATGGTGATGTCGCCGCTACCCATCGGCTCGACGCCGCGATATACCAGCCGGCCCGCCCAGTAGACGATCGAGAAGACCGCGAACCCCAGCAACGCCCCAGCAAGCCCCGCCCACGGGCTGCCATGAACCACCCCCGATAGCAGCACGGCGAGCAGCACGGCCGGGTAGCAGACCACCGCGTACACCCAGCGGTGCTGCAGATCGATGGCCAGCACCAGCAGCAGCACCGCCGCGTATAGGGAATAGGCGACCAGCAACGGCCCCCCGCCGTACCGCCAGGCGAGGGTGCCGAACACCAGCGCGGCCGGCCCTTCTAGCGAGCGCAGCGGGCTCATGGGCCGCCAGCCGCAGGTGGAGCAGCACCCGCCCAAGGGCAGCGTAGTGAGCGCCCCGAGCGGCAACCGCCGCGTGCAGACCGCGCAACGCGGCCAGGTGCCCAGCCGGTGTACGCGCGGCAGTTCGAGGGCCACGGCGTTGAGCGCGATCCCCAGCGCCCAGCCGACCGCTGCCCAGGCTAGCTCCATGCCCCACTCGCGCCGTCGCGCGGCCCCCTTGGACCGGCTCAGCGGCCGAAGAACTTGATCGGCACCCCTTGTGGCTTCTTGGCCGTCTCGCTCGCCTGGTGGGCCAGCACGCTGATACGCGCGGCGACGTTGCCCGCAACCTGGCGGAACGCTTGCGCCTGCGGCGACTCCGGCGCGGCTACCACGATCGGGCGCCCCGCGTCCCCGCCCTGCCGCACCACCGGATCGAGCGGGATCTCGCCGAGGAACGGCAGCCCCGTGCGCTCGGCCAGCCGCTTGCCGCCGCCCGTGCCGAAGATATCGGTGCGCGCGCCACAGCACGGGCAGACGAAGTACGCCATGTTCTCGACGATGCCGAGGATTGGCACCTCCAGCCGGCGGAACATGGAGATGCCCTTGACCACGTCCTGCAGCGCCACGTCCTGGGGCGTGGTCACGATTACCACGCCCGACAGCGGCACGATCTGGCTGAGGCTGAGCGGCGCGTCGCCCGTGCCGGGCGGCAGGTCGACCACCAGGTAGTCCAGCTCGCCCCACTTCACGTCGCGCACGAACTGCTGGATAGCGCTGTGCACCATCGGCCCGCGCCAGATCACCGCCTGGTCGTCGGGCCCCAAGAAGAAGCCGATGGAGATCAGCTTGACGCCGTAGGCCTCGACGGGCAGGATCTTGCCGTTCTCGCCCAGTACCTCCGGCCGCTCGCGCAGCCCCATCATCAGCGGCACGTTCGGGCCGTGAATATCGGCGTCGAGCAGCCCCACGCGCGCGCCGGTGGCGGCCAGCGCCAGTGCTAGGTTCACACTGGTAGTCGACTTGCCGACCCCGCCCTTCACACTAGCCACGGCTACGACATTGCGCACCCCGGGCAGCACCGGCTCGTTGCCCAGCGGACGGCCGCGGGCGGCCATCGTGTTCGCCTTCATCTCTACCCGAACACTGCGTACGCCCGGCAAGGCGCTCACCACGCGCTCGGCTGCGGCTTTCATCTGGTCCTTCACGGGGCAAGCGGGCGTGGTCAGCACGAGGGAGAAGGTGACCTCGCCGTCGTCGATGCGCAGGTCCTGCACGAATCCGAGCGACACGATGTCGCGGCGCAGGTCGGGATCCTGGATGGTGCTGAGCACGCGCAGCACGTCGTCGCGCGTCACCGTGGCTGCCATGATGTTCCCCGCTGGCCAAGGAGTGGGCCGCCGTCCGCATGCCCAAGGAATGATACCACAGGGCCCGCGGCTCCCCGCTGACGCCTGCTACGAGGTGACGGGCAGGAAAAAGAATACGGCGCCCACCATCGCGTACAGCGCCAGCAGCTGTACGCCCTCCAGCCAAGTCGTCTCGCCATCGACGCTCACGAACGCGAACAGGAACGCGGCGGCGGCCACGGCGATGATCTCCAGCGGGTGGAACACCAAGGTGAGCCAGTGGCCGCTTCCCCAGCCCAGTAGCACCAGCAGCGGCGCGACCAGTAGGGCGATCTGCGTACTCGACCCGGCAGCGATCGCCAGGGCGGTGTCCATCTTGTTCCGGGCGGCGAGCGCGAGGGCACCGAAGTGCTCCGCGCTGTTGCCCACCAGCGGCACGATGATCAGCCCCACGAAGAACTCCGACCAGCCCAGCGTAGCGGTCACCGCTTCTACCGTCTGCACCAGCAGCTCGGCGAGCACCACGGTGCCCACCGTGGCCGCGAGCAGGACGAGCAGCGCGGGGGTGCGGGCCCAGGGAACCTGGGAGGTGGCAGAGCCCGGCGCGACCGCCGCGCCGGGCAGCGGTTCGCCCTCTCGCAGGATGTAGGTGAGGTAGGCCGCGTACACCAGTAACAGCACGACGGCCACCGCCACGCTGACCGCCTCGATGCGCACCGCGTTGGGCGCCACGCTTGCGAACACCGCGGGTAGCAGCAGCGACACCAGGGCCATGGCCATCATCGTGGCGTTGCGGCCGGCCTCACGGGCATCGAACTGCTGGATGCCGTGGCGCCAGCCCCCCACCAGCAGGCTGGTCCCGAGCACCAGCAGCAGGTTGCCGATGATCGCGCCTGTGATCGAGGCCTTGACCAGTGCGGTGAGACCTTCACGCAGCGCCAGCCCGGCGATGATCAACTCGGCAGCGTTGCCAAACGTCGCGTTCAGCAGCCCGCCGAGTCGTGGGCCGACATGGTACGCCAGGTCCTCGGTAGCGCGCCCGATCAGGGCAGCCAGGGGGATCAGGCCGAGCGCGGCTAGGACGAACACCAGGAAGGCCGCCCCCCCGAGCAGGCGCGCGGCGAGCGCCAGCCCCCCGGCTACCAGCAGCGGCCACATCCAGCGCGGCATCTCGCCTCTCTGTCTCATCCGGCAGCGGTCGGCCGAGGGCACCCTCTGGACGCGCCGATTTGCCGTATAGTGGTGTACATGATCGCGTCCTGGGGCCGCGAGCCGCAGCCTGAGGGGGCCTTCGGACCAGCGGGCTCGCGCCCGTCGCGGGGAGGAGGGCTGCATGAGCGCCACCGTCCTGCTGCCGCCCGAGACGTTCGTGGCCGAGATGCGTGCCCAGGTCGAGGCGTACTGCCGCAGCCTGGACGACCGGCTGCCCGCGTACAGCTACATCCCGCTGACCACCGACGAGCAGCGGCTGCTCGTCTTGCAGAGCCGCCTATACAACGAGATTCGCGCTGCCGACGTATACGGCGGCTGGCTGCGGACCACGCCCGAGTTCGCGGTCAAGCGCCTGGCGGCGCACAACGCCGCCGAGGAGCTGGGCCACGCGCAGCTGCTCATCCGCCAGCTCGAGGCGCGCGGCGTCGACCCCTTCGCCTACACCCCGCCGCCCGCGCAGGTCGCGCTGTTCAACACGCTAGAGGGCCTCGACTCGACCGTCGAGCGCCTGGCCGCCTTCCCGCTCGCCGGCGAGGTGTTGGCCAGCTACCTCATTCGCAAGGCGCTCGCCTCGCCCGCCGTGCCCGAGTGGATCAAGGAACCGTACCGGCGCATCGGCGCGGAGGAGGAGGGCCACGGCGACTACCCACTGGAGCTGCTGGTGCGCTACGCCACCACGCCGGAGGCCCAGGCGCGCGTGCGCCGCGGGGTGGCCCTGGGCATCCGCCTACGCGACCAGTACTTCCGCGAGCTGGACGAGATGGTGTTCGCGGGGCAGCGATGGTAGCGCGCCGCGCGCCAGCGACCAGTGCCCCGCCCCCGCCCGCTGCCGCCGAGTCGCTCGCCGAGCGCCAGGCGCGCGCACGGGCCATCAACGAGGCCCTGACCGCCTACTACGGCGAGCCAGTGCCCACGCCCGTGGAGGAGCGGCGCGACCCGCTCAGCGAGCTGATCCTGGTCGTGCTGTCGCAGCACACCTCGGACGCCAACTCCGACCGCGCCTTCGCGAGCCTCCGCGCGCGTTTTCCCGACTGGGAGGCGGTGCGCACCGCCCCGGTGGAGGAGGTGGCGGCGGCGATCCGCTCGGGCGGGCTGGCCACGCTCAAGGCCGTGCGCATCCAGCGCATCCTGAACCAGATCCGGGAGCGCACGGGCCGCTTGGACCTGGAGTTCCTGCGCCAGCTACCGCTGAGCGAGGCGCGCGCGTTCCTGCGCGCGCTCGACGGCGTGGGGCCGAAGAGCGCGGCCTGCGTGCTGCTGTTCAGCCTGGGGCTACCCGCCATGCCCGTGGACACGCATGTCCACCGCGTCGCCCGCCGGCTCGGGCTGATCGCCCCGCGCCTGTCCGCCGAGGCGGCGCACGACGAGCTGGAGCGGCTCGTGCCGGCCGAGGAGATCTACCGCTTCCACGTCAATCTGATCCGCCACGGCCGCCAGATCTGCAAGGCCCAGCGGCCCCGCTGCCCTAGCTGTCCTATCCAACACCTCTGTCCCTACCCGCGCACCGTCGCCGCCACCAGCGCGCCAGCGGCGGCCGCGGCGGCTCCGTAGGGCCTCAGGGACGGCCCCCATGGGGGCATGCACGGCGTTGTGCCCCTATGGGGCTGGCGCTACAATGCGCGCAAGGCGCGGTGCATAGGGCCAAAGGAGGCAGCTATGGCAGTGTCGGTACCGCAGCAGCACGACTACCTCTACCAGCCGTCGGTGCCCTGGGTGCGGGATCTGGTCGACGACGTCATCAACCCGTGGCGCGAGAAAGCGTTGAACCACCCGTTCATCCAGGCGGTCAGTGCCGGGCAGGTGTCCCGCGAGGCGCTGGCGCGCACGCACAGCGAGGTGTTGTGGGTGGTGACGGCTTTCCCGGAGATCATCGCCGCGCTCGCCTCGCGCTGCCCGAAGTACGACCACGAGATGAAGACCAAGCTGCTGCTCAACGCCTACGAGGAGCACTCGCACCCACGGCTGCTGGCGAACTTCATCAACGCCATCGGCGGCGACGGCGACCGCATCCTGTACGACAACGAATGGACCTACGAGCCGAGCGACTGGGCTTGGCACACCAAGGCCTGGATGGACACCTGCGCCTACCACCTGCCGTGGAACGAGGCGCTGGCCGGCACCGCGGTGGGCATCGAGGCGATCGTGCCCACCATCTTCTACCCGATCATGCAAGCGCTGCGGACGCACTACGGCATGACCGACGAGCAGCTCGCCTGGCATGAGATCCACGCCGGCGAAGTCGAGCAGGAACACGGCAACGAGGGCCTGCGCCTGCTGGAGAAGTACGTCGACTCGAAGGACACGGCGCTGGTCAACCGCTGCCGCCGTGCCGTGGACCGCACGATGAAGTCGCAGGCCCAAGAGTTCCTCGACATGGCCTGGGCGTTCGCCACCGGCAAGAGTTGAGCACCCCGTACCAACCGCTCGATCCCGCAGGGTCCGCCGCGCCGGCGGACCTTGCGGCTTTCTGCGCCCAGCCGCGCCCGCCGTGGCCGCCGGGGTGGCAGGTGCACTACGCGGCGGTTACCGATTCGACGCAGGACCTGGCGCGCGCGGCCGCCGAGCTGGGGGCGCCCCACGGTAGCGTCTGGGTCGCCGATTGGCAGCGCGCCGGCCGCGGCCGCCAGGGGCGCGCCTGGCTCGCGCCCCCGGGCACGAGCCTGCTGTTCAGCGTGCTGGTGCGCGACTGTCGCCTACCGCCGTTCGCCCAACTCGCGGCCGCCAGTCTCGCGGTCTGTACCACGCTGGAAGCCCTGGGCCTGGCGCCGCGCATCAAGTGGCCCAACGACGTGCTGCTGCGCGACCGCAAGGTGGCAGGCGTGCTTGCCGAGCGCGTCATGGTGGCGGCGCCGTACACCGTGCTCGGCATCGGCCTGAACGTGGCCTACGGCGTGGCGCGGGCGGCGCTCCCGCCCACTGCCACCGCGCTCGACTGGGAGCTAGCCGCCGCGGGCCTGGCTCCGCCGCCTCCGCGCGGGCCGCTGCTCGCCGCGCTGCTGGCCCGGCTGGCCGCGCTGCTGGCCCAGCCCGCCCTGGCCTGGGAGACCGCGCTGTATCCCGCGTGGCTTGCTCGCCTGTGGCGTCACCGCCAGCGCGTGCGCCTGGCCCTGAACGACACAACGTTCGAGGGCCAGGTCGAAGGCGCGACCGCCGACGGCGCGCTGCTCTTGCGCGACGCTCGCGGCGCGCTGCGGCGGATCACCACCGGCGACCTGCTGCTGTGAGCCGGCCCCAAGCGCCAGAGAGGCGCCGGGGGACCCCGCGCCCGGGGACTTGCTTCCGGCGCGCCCTGGAGGGCGCTTAGCCGCCGGCGTCCTCCTCGGGCAGTGGCGCCTGCTCGACGCTCGCCGGCCATCCCTCGGCGCCCACCAAGGGGACGAAGCGCACCGGGCCCAGTTCGCGCGTGTGGGTCGTGGGCCCCACGCGCGTGACCAGCAGCAGCTCCTGCGCGGTGCGTGGGCCGACCGGGATGACCAGCCGCCCGCCATCGGCGAGCTGGGCCAGTAGAGCGGGCGGCACCTTAGGCCCGGCGGCGGTGACGATGATCGCGTCGTAGGGCGCCCGCGGCGGCCAGCCCAGCGTGCCGTCGCCGACGTGCACCTCCACGTTGTGGCAGCCCAGCTCGGCCAGCACCTGCCGCGCGCGCGCCGCCAGCTCGGGCAGCCGCTCGATGGTGACCACCTCGTGCGCCAGCCGGCTGAGCAGCGCCGCCTGGTAGCCCGAGCCGGTGCCTACCTCCAGCACGCGCTCATCGCCGCGCAGGCCGAGTGCCTGCGTCATGACCCCGACCACCAACGGCTGCGAGATCGTCTGGCCAGCACCAATGGGTAGCGCCGCGTTGCGGTAGGCGTGCTCGCGCAGCTCCCGGGGGACGAATCGCTCGCGCGGCACCTGGCGGATGGCGTCCAGCACGCGCGGGTCGCGCACCCCCTCGCGCTCCAATTCGGCCACGAGCTGCTCGCAGGCGGCGGTGAGGCTGTTGTCGGCGCGCACCGGGGCTCCTCCTGCTCGATTGCACGCGCCCCATCTGGCCGCTCCTCGTCCGAGGACGCCGCCGCAGCCGGCGTCGCGCTGCTAGTGCATCACCAGCCCGCCATCGACCACCAGCGTCTGTGCGGTCATCATATCGCTGTCGTCGGAAGCGAGGAAGACGACCACCCCGGCTAAATCCTCGGGCCGCAGGTTGCGTTTGATCAGCTGTAGGTTGCGGAACCGCTCGAAGAACTCCGGTGGATAGGTAGCCAGCGCGCCCTCGCTCATCACTAGCCCGGGCGCGATACAGTTGACATTGATCCCCTCGCCGCTCACCTCGGCGGCTAGCGCGCGGGTCAGGCCGATCACTCCGGCTTTCGCCGTCACGTAGTTCAAGCGCAGGGGGCGTGCCAGCATGGTGGTCGTAGAGGAGATGTTGATGATCTTGCCTTTGCCCTGGCGTTTCATCGCTGGCACGACCGCGCGGCACGCGTAGTACACGCCGCGCACATTGACCTCCATGCAGCGGTCCCACTCCTCCTCGGGGAACTCGTCCCAGGGCCGCTGGGGCAGGGCGATGAACAGCGCCGCGTTGTTCACCAAGATGTCGATACGGCCATACCGGGCCAGCGTGCGCTCGGCCATCTGCTGGCAGCTCGCCAGGCTGGCTACATCGGTCGGCACGCTGATACAGTCGTGGCCCGCCGCGCGCAGCTCGGCGGCCGTGCGCTCGCCCAGCGCGCCGTCGAGCTCGGCGATGACGCACTTGGCGCCCTCCTGCAGCAACCGCTCGACGTATACGCGGCCGATACCCTGCCCTGCGCCCGTGACGATCGCCACGCGATCTTGCAGTCGCCCCATCGCGCACCCCCGCCGAGTGAAGGATGCGGCCGGTATAGCGAGCTCTCGCCGTGGCGCGCAACTCGTGCTAAATCCGGTGCTATAATGGCGCCCACCAGCACGGATCGCAGCCGTTCCAATGGCACACCGCCTGGGGGAAGGAGAGGCTATGCGAGACGGACGCGCCGCTGGCACCCAAGCAAGCACCCGTCGTGGGCCCAGCCGCCTGGTCTGGGCTGCTCTGGGCCTGGGCAGCGCGTTGTGGCTCGGCACCTTAGCCGCGCAGGCCGCGCCGAGCCAGCAGGACGTGCCCCGCCCAGGCGTACCGCCCCGAGCGGGTGGCGCGTACTGGTTCAATCGCTACTGCGCGGCCTGCCACGGCCCGCAGGGCGAGGGCACGCTCATCGGGCCGCGGCTCGCTGGCCGCCCGGACGGGCCGCTGAGCTACGAAACCATCCTGTATCGCGTGCGGCAACCGCTGTTACTCATGCCCGACTTTCCGCCCGAGCTGGTTCCCGACGAGCGCGTGCGCGAGATCGCCGACTACCTCGCCTCGCTGCACTCTGCGCCGTGAGCGAGTGGACCCGCTGCGCCTGGATCCGGGAAAGGAGGTTGCCCATGGGAGTTCTCGCTGGCCCGCGACTGGCCCGCCGTGGCCGTCTGGTCGCGCTGCTTGCCGCCCTGCTCGCTGGCGCGCTGGGGCTGGCCGTCCTGGCGCCCGGGGCCGCCAGCCAGGGGCAGGCGTATGTCCCGCGCCCGACCACCGCCGAGCTGGCCGACCCGAGCACCTACAGCATGCGCGAGTTCCCGCTCCCGCTCAGCGACACTAGCCCCTCGCCCACCGGGCGCGCTCACAGCATCACTGTAGCCCCCGATGGGCGCGTCTGGTACTCGGGCCTGAATCAGAACAACCTGGGGATGTTCGATCCGGCCACCGAGACCTTCCGCCTGTGGGACACGCCCACGCCGCGCTCGCGGCCGCATGGCATCCAGGCGGCGCGCGACGGGATGATCTGGGTCACCCTCACCGGCCTGCCGCAGAATAAGGTGGCCAAGTTCGACCCCACCACCGAGACGTTCACCGAGTACCCGATGCCACGGCCAAACTCCTACCCCCATACGATCTGGATCGCTCGCAACGGCGATGTCTATTTCTCCTTCGAGTATGGCGATGGCGTGGGCCGCATCGAGCCCGCCACCGGCCGGCTCACCGAGTGGGCGATCCCCACGCACCGCTCGCGCCCCTATGGGATCCAGGAGGGCCCCGACGGGGCCTTCTGGCTCGTCGAGTTCACGGGCAACAAGGTCGCCCGGCTCGACCCGCGCACGGGGGAGGTGCGCGAGTGGCCGCATCCCCGTGCCAGCGACGACCCGGGCACGCGCCGGCTGGCGGTGGACCGCGATGGGGTCGTGTGGTTCGTGGAGCACGAGTGGGGCTCGATCGGCCGGTTCGACCCGCGCACCGAGAGCTGGCAGAGCTGGTGGATGCCCGAGCTCAACGGGAGCCGCGACAACCCCTACGCCCTGAACTTCGATTCCAAGGGGCGGCTCTGGGTGAACAACTTCGGCGGCAACTACGTCGCGCGCTTCGACCCGCAGACCGAACACTGGGTCGTGTACCCATACCTCAGCCCCAACACTACCTGCCGCCTGATGGCCTTCGACGCCAACGACGTGCTGTGGTGCGCCAGCTCGGCTACCCCGGTGCTGGTGCGCCTCGAGGCGCGCTAGTCGTCCGCCGGCCGCCCCCGTGCCAGCGGTGCTAGCCGCGCGGCGGGTCGGCGGCCGGCATGGCCAGCTCGCCCCGTTCCAGCGGCCCGCTGGCTCGTCGCGGCGGGCGGCGGCGGTGGAGCAGGCCAGCGAGGCCGTGCGGCGCGAAGATCACCAGCAGGGCGAAGATTAGCCCCACGGGCAGCAGGTAGTGCTTGCCGTAGGGCTGGGGCAGCCCGCTGAAGGCGTCGCGCAGGAACACCACCAGCGCCGCGCCCAACACCGGCCCCCACAGCGTGCCCATGCCGCCCAGCAGCACCATCACGATCACCAGCCCCGACAGCTCCCAGTACAGCAGGTCGGGCGAGATGAACCGCTGGTAGGGCACCATCAGGCTGCCGGCCAGCCCGCCGATGAGCCCCGACAGCACGAACGCCACTTGCTTGTAGCGCGCGACCGGATAGCCCAGCGTCGCGGCGCGCAGCTCGTTCTCGCGGATCGCCACCAGCACCTGCCCGAACGGCGCGGCCATCGCCCGCCGCATCGCGAGGAACGTCAGCGCCACCACCGCCAGCACGAAGTAGTACAGCGTGGCGCGGTCGCGCAAGTTCAGCGCCAGCACGTCGGGAATCCCCCACAGCATCGGCACCGACAGCGCGCGGCCGTCGTAGCCGCCGGTGAGGTCCGTGAGGGTGATCACCAGCTGGTAGAAGATCTGCGAGAAGGCGAAGGTGAGCAGCGCGAAGTACACCGAGCGCAGCCGCAGCGAGAAGAAGCCGATCACGGCGGCGGCGCCCGTGGCGCCGAGGGCCCCGAGCAGCATCGCCGGCAGCAGCGGCAGCCCCAGTCGCACCATGGTCAGCCCGGTGATGTACGCGCCCAGGCCGAAGAACGCCGCATGGCCGAACGACACCATGCCGGTGTAGCCCATGATGATGTCGTAGCCGAGGGCGAACAAGCCGAAGATCAGCATCTCGGTGGCTAGCGGCAGGTAGAACGAGGGCAGGAACGCGTCGACCAGCGCCGGCAGCGCCACCAGCAGCAGCCCGAGCAGCCCGAGCAGCGCGTGCGGCGCCCACCCCGGCAGGGCGCGCCGCTCATCGGCTCCACCCATCTAGGCCTCTCTCCCCGCGCCCTCGACGAACAGCCCGCTCGGCTTGATCAGCAGCACCAGGATCATCGCTGCGTAGATCAACAGCATCGAGAAGCTGGGCGCGATGCGGATCCCGAACGCGTAGATCTCGCCTACCAGCAGGCTGGCCACCGCCGCGCCGCGGAAGCTGCCCAGCCCGCCGATGATCACCACGATGAACGCCTGGAGCAGCAGGTCCACGCCCATCTGCGGCGACAGCCCGGTGAGCGGCGCCACCAGCACCCCGGCCAGCCCTGCCAGCCCCGAGCCCAGCGCGAAGCCCAGCGTGTAGATCGTTTGGATGTTCGTGCCTAGCACGCTGACCATCTCGGGGTTCTGCGTGCCCGCGCGCAGCAGCAGCCCGAAGTTGGTACGGGTCAACAGCAGCCATACCCCGAGCGCCACTGCCCCGCTGACGCCGATCACGAACAGCCGGTACAGCGGAAAGATGATGCCTACGTGCAGCGAGCCCTCCAGGGCCGCTGGCACGGGCAGGCCCAGGAAGTCGTCGCCCCAGATGAGGCGGAGGATCTCGGTGAGTACGAACGTCAGCCCGAAGGTGAGCAGGAAGTAGTACAGCGGGTCGCGGCCGAACAGGCGCCGTAGCGCGACGATCTCCAGCGCGGCGCCCACCCCGGCGACGCTCACGAACGCGGCCAGCAGCGCCGCCCAGAAGTTGCCCCCCGTGAGCCCGAACACGACCAGGCCCAGGTAAGCGCCGAGCGCGTACAGCGTGCCGTGGGTGAAGTTCAGGATGTTCATCAGCCCCCAGATGATCGACAGCCCCGCCGCGACCAGGAACAGCGTCGTGCCGAAGGTGAGCCCTTGCAGCGCCTGCACGGCGATCGCTTCCATCCCGTCCCCTCCCCTCCCCTTAGGGGCGGTTGGCCCGCGTGCTACAGTCGGGCCGAGACACCCAGGAACCGTGTGCGCAGCTCCTCATCGGCCTGGAGCGCCTCCGCGCTGAACTTGCCGATGATGCGTCCCTTGTCCATCACGTAGTGGCTGTCGGCCACCTGCAACGCCGCGCGCACGTTCTGCTCCACCAGCAGCACGGTCGTGCCGTCGGCGCGGATGTCGCGGATGGCCTGCAGCAGCGTGCGCACCACCAGCGGCGCGAGCCCCTCGCACGGCTCGTCCAGCAGCAGCAGCTCGGGGCCCGCCATCAGCGCGCGGGCGATGGTGAGCTGCTGCTGCTCGCCGCCCGACAGCGAGCCGCCCTTCTGGTGCAGCCGCTCGCGCAGCACCGGGAAGTAGGCGAACACGCGCGCGGCATTGTGCCGCGCGCGCTGCGGGTCGCTGGGGTGCGCGGCGCCTACCTGGAGGTTCTCGCGCACCGTGAGCGCCGGGAAGATGCCGCGGTGCTCGGGCACGAGCTGGATGCCCAGCCGCGCGATGCGATGGGGCGGCAGGCCGACGAGCGACTGGCCCTTGTACAGGATCTGGCCGGTGCGGGCGGGCACCAGCCCCATGATCGTGCGCAGAGTGGTCGTCTTGCCCACACCGTTGCGGCCCAGCAGGGAGACGATTTGGCCCTGCTCGACGGCCAGCGAGATGCCCTGCAGCACATGGCTCTCGCCGTAGTAGGCGTGCACGTCGGCCAGCACCAGCACTAGATCACGCCTCCCAGGTACGCCTCCTGCACGCGCGGGTCGCGCTGAATCTCCTCGGGCGTGCCCTCGGCCAGCTTCGCGCCGTGCGCTAGCACGAGGATGGAGGTGGCGAGGCTCATCACCACGTCCATATCGTGCTCCACGAGAATCACCGTCCGCCCGGCCGCTAGCCGCGGGATCAGCTCGATCATCCGGCGGGTCTCCTGCGGCGACATGCCCGCGGTCGGCTCGTCGAGCAGCAGTAGGCGGGGGGCCGAGGCTAGTGCCATGGCCAGATCGACCAGCCGGCGGTCGCCGTGCGACAGCGTGCCGGCCGGCCAGTCGCGGTAGGCGGCGAGGCCCAGTTCATCGAGCACCGCCAGCGTGCGCTCGGTGACGGCGGCGAGCCGGTCGGTCGGCCGCAGCAGGCTCCAGGCGTGGCCGGAGTGCGCCAGCACCGCGGCGCGCACGTTCTCGAACACCGTTAGGTGGGGGAACACGCTGGTGATCTGAAACGAGCGCGCCACCCCGCGCCGGGCGATGGCGTGCACGGGCAGCCGCGTGATGTCCTCGCCGTCGAGCAGGATGCGGCCGGCGGTCGGCGGTAGCAGGCCGCTGATCAGGTTGAACAGCGTGGTCTTGCCGGCCCCGTTCGGCCCGATGATCGCCTTGCGCTCGCCCGCGTGGACGCACAGATCGATGCGGTCGACCGCCACCAGCCGCCCGAAAGTGCGCGTGACACCACGCAGCTCCAACTGGCAGGGACCGGCGCCATTCATGCCCACGTGCGCCTACACTCCGCCTCCTGCGGATCCGACTGCTGGGGGAGCCGGTCCAGCACGACGTGCTTCATGCCGCGCACCTGGGTCACGTAGAAGTCGAGCGTCGCCTGGTGACTAGGCCCGAACTTGATGACGCCCGCGGGCCCCATGAACTCGACCTTCTCCATCGCCGCGGCAATATCGTCGCTCCGCAGCGAGCGCGCCTGCTCGATGCCGAGCAGCACCGCTTTCGCGGCCGTGTAGCCGTGCACCGAGTAGATAGGCACCCGTTGGACCTCGGGGAACAACGTTTGCAGCCGCTGCGCCCACTGGGTGTACTCGGGCGTCTCCAAGCTCTCCGAGAAGTTCAGATACTCGTAGATGCCCTCGGTGGCCTCGGGGCCCTGGGCCTCGATGAGGTCGTTACTGGTCAAGTAGCCCGAGTAGGCGAGGGTCACCCGGTCCTTAACGCCGAACTGGTAGAACGCCTTGACCACATCGATGGCGTTCTTGCCCGCGAAGAACCCCGTTACGACCTCGGGCCGCGCGTCGAGGATCGGCCCCATGAAGGGCGCGAAGTCGGTGGTGGTCAAAGGGGCTTTGGCATAGGCGATCACCTCGCCGCCCTCTTTCTGGAAGCCCTCCACGATCGCGTCGGCGATCTCGGTGCCGGCCGCGTAGTCGGCGGTGAGCACATAGACTTTCTTGCCCAGGTGCCGCGCGATCCAACCGCCGAACCCGTAGCCCTGCATGTAGTTGGTGGGCGTGGTGCGGAAGATGTAGCGGCTGCAGCGGGCCCCGGTAATATCGCGGTTCGCCGCCTGCGCCGTGCTCATGATGACCTTCGCCTGATCGACGGGATCGCGCAGGGCCGGGAGGACGCCGCTGGAGATCGGACCGAGCAGGAAGTGGACTTGGTCGCGCTCGATCAGCTTCTGGACGGCCCGCAGGCCGGTGGTCGGGTCGGCCTTCTCGTCCTCGATGAGCACCTCGAAGCGCCAGCCCTTGTCCTCGAACTCTTTGAGGGCCAGCCGCATGCCGTTGATGCTGGACGTGCCCGTCGAGGCATAGATGCCGGATTGCGGGACGATGATCCCGACTTTGATCGTGCGGTCGGGGACCCAACCGGCACCGGCGGGCGCTTGGCTACCACTGGGGCTTGGCGCGCCGCTGCTGCCCGCGCCGCCGCGCGCGCAGCCGGCCAGCGCCGCCGCCCCGAGCGTACCGAGCGCGAGCTGCCCGAAGGTGCGCCGCGTGATGCGCCGTGTGGCCCGTCTCATGGTCTCCCCCCTTAGCGAACCCTGGCCCGTGGTGGCTGCTGCGCTACTGTCCTGTAACGCGGGATCCAAGCGGTCCACCGCCGCCCCGGCAGGGCGCGCCCGCCGTTCACGGCGGCAGGTATAGCGGTCCTGGACCACTAGCGCTGGTAGAAGCGCCGCACGCCCACCCCGCTCAGGATATTCGCCTTGTCCTGCTCGCTCAGGTCGGTGCGCTCCCGCAGCTCGGCGATCTCGTGCTTCGCCCGCGCCGCGTTCGTCTCGTGCGGGAAGTCGCTAGCGAACAGCAGGCACTCGCTCGTTCCCAGCCGCTCGATAGCGTGGCGCAGGCCCTCCTCGCCCCCCTCGCAGCTAAAGAACAAGTTGCCCGTCTTGATGTAGTCGCTGGGCGGCCGCCGCACCCACCCGCTGTACTCGCGGCGCTCGCGTCCCGACCAAGCGTGATAGGCCCGGTCGAGCCGGTCCATCATGAACGGCACCCAGCTCGTGCCCGCCTCTAGGTACGCCACCCGCAGCCGTGGGAATCGCTCGAACACCCCCTCCAGCACCATGCTCGTCAACTGGAGCATCTGGGCGAACGGGTGCTCCAGCGCCTGCACGGCGGCAAAACCGTGGAACGCCTCCAGTCCCAGGTTCATCGACACCGCGCCATGGATGGCCACCGCGCAGTTCAGCCGCTCCGCCTCCTCGTAGACCGGCCAGAACGCCGGATCGCCCAGCAGCTTCCGCACGCCCAGATCGGCGTTGTTGCCCGTGAGCACGACCCCCACCAGGCGCAAGTCCTCGATGGCGCGACGGAGCTCCTTGCTCGCCTCCGCCACGTCTTGCAGCGGCACCAGCGCCACCGCGCGCAGCCGCGGGTCGACGCGGCAGAACCGGTCGTAGACCCAGTTGTTGTAGGCGCGGGCCAGGGCCACGGCCCAGTCGGGATCCTGGATGCAGCCGAAGGCGAGCCCCGCGGTGGGGTACAGCACGGTGCTCTCGATGCCCACCTCGTCCAGGAAGTCGACCCAGGTGCGGGCGTCGATGGTGTATTCCTTGTGGATCCCCGTGCGGGCGAGGATCGCGCCGCGGTGCCAGCCATCCAGGGTGGGGAAGAAGGGGTAGCCGAGCAGCGCGGCGTTGCCGCGGTAGGGGGGCTCCAGGTACTCGAAGAGTTCGGCGTCGCGCTCGATGAGATGCCCGTCGCCATCGACGACACGCGAGCCGACGGCCACAGGTTGTGCAGCGACCATGGTGCGCCTCCCTCTCGCGGCCGGTGTCGGAGGCGGCCGCGATGGCTTGGGGGCCGCGCGTCGGTGGAGGGCCGGCGCGGCCGGCGCGCGGTCATCCTGCGGTGCTTGGCGCGAATGGTACGCCCGCGTGGGGAGAGTGTCAAGCGCAGCGGGCCGCCACGATCAGTAGTCCGTGACCGCTGGCTCGCGCTGCTGCCGTGAACGGCGGGCCCGCCCGTGAGGGCGGCGGTGAACCGCGCAGATCACGGAGCGCTAGCCGGGCAGCGGCAGCGGCGCGTCGAGCACCACATCCACCAGGTATGGGCCGTCGTGGGCCAGCGCCTCGCGCAGCGCCGGGGCCAGCTCGGCCGGCTGCTCCACCCGCCGCGCCGGCACCCCCATCGCCTCGGCCAGCCGGTCGAAGCGCAGCGGCGGGTCGGTGAGGTCCATGCCGATGAACTGGCGCCCGCGGGCCGCTGGGCCCAGGTACTCCAGCAGGTTCAGCTTCAGGATCCGGTAGCTGGCGTTGTTGAGCATGACGAAGGTGGCCGGGATGCGATGGTGCGCGGCGGTCCACAGAGCGGTGATGCTGTACATGGCCGCGCCGTCCGAACACACGCCGACCACCTTGCGGTCGGGCCGTGCCAGCTGGGCGCCCAGCGTGCCGGGCAGCCCTGGGCCGATCCCGCCGCCGCGGCCATTGAGTATCTGCTCGGGGCGCGTGGGCTGGAGCGCGGCCCAGAGGTGCACCTGGTTAGTGATCGCCTCGGCGAACACCAGGGCCCCCTCGGGCAGCGCCGCCTTCAGCTCGTGCATCAGCCGCGGCGCGGTGATCGGCACCTGGTCCCACCCCGCGCGGGCGCGCGCCCAGTAGCGCTCGCGGGCCGCCGCGGTCTGGGCCGCCGTGGCCGCGGCGCGCGCGGCCGCGGCCTGCCGCTGGGCCGGGGTCTGCCGCGCGCGCACCAACTCCGCGAGCTCCTCGAGCGCCGCCTTGGGGTCGGCCAGCAGGGCCACGTCGGCCGGGTAGTTCTTGTTCAACTCCCAGGCGACCAGGTCGATCTGGATCAGCCGCGCGCCGGCCGGCAGCACGGGCTCGGGCTGGGGAAAGATGATCTGGAACAGCGGCGCGCCCACGCACAGCAGCGCGTCGCAGTCGGCCAGCATCTCGCGCAGCGGTCGCGGCGTGCCCGTGAATGGCACCATGCCCAGGTACAGCGGGTGCGTGTACGGCACATTGAACTCGGAGGCGTAGTTCTCGAAGATCGGCGCGCCGAGCAGCTCGGCGAGCGCCACCAGCTCCGCATGCGCTCCGCTCAGCGCCACGCGATCGCCCGCCAGGATCAGCGGGCGGCGCGCGGCCACCAGCAGCTCGGCCGCCTCGGCCAGCGCCGCCGGGTCGGGGCGCACGCGCCAGGCGGTGTAGCGCGTGGGCTGGACCGTCACCTCGGCCTCGGTGTCGAGCACGTCCATCGGCAGGGCGAGGAACACCGGCCCCTGCGGCGGCTCGGCGGCGATCTTGAAGGCGCGGCGTACCGCTTGCGGCACGTCGTGTGCGTGCTCCACCTGGTAGGCCCACTTGCACAGCGGGCGCGCCATCTCCACCAGCGGGCCGCTGAGGTGGGGCTCCTGGAACAGCGCGCGGCTCTCCGACTGGCCGGCGTAGATCACCAGCGGCGACTGGCCGACCCGGGCATTGTGGATCATGCCCAGGCCGTTGCCCAGCCCGGGAGCGATGTGCAGCTCGACGAACGCCGGCCGGCGGGTGAGCCGCGCGTAGGTGTCCGCCATACTGACCGCCACGCCCTCATGCAGGGCGAGCACGAATGTCACCTGCGGGTACTCCTGCAGGATGTCCATGAACCCCTGCTCGGTCGTGCCCGGGTTGCCGAACACGTGACGCACGCCGTCGGCGACCAGCTGCTCCAGCAGCGCGCGCTTGCCAGTCATTCGGGGCATGGTCCGCTCCTCCATGGACCTCCGCGCCGCCACGGGCGCGCTTATCCGAAGCGTACCGGGCAGGCTCACCGCCTGCCCGCGCCGGCCGCTAGCGGCGGCTAGCGCAGTACTGTGGTGGCTGTCAGCGGCTTGGGCGCCGCGTGGTAGCGCGC
>Ga0070737_10002936_pt1 | contig 19323 bp, 20 predicted proteins | sample Coa_R1_10_FD_66438 | JGI IMG/M metagenome (GOLD analysis project Ga0070737, IMG submission 66438) | Surface soil microbial communities from Centralia Pennsylvania, which are recovering from an underground coalmine fire - Coalmine... | ecosystem: Environmental > Terrestrial > Soil > Unclassified...
AATTTAACTATTATAATATCATAATTATAAATTTTCCTAATAGGGGAAATCAATTCCGCAATTCGGAAAATTGGAGGTGATTATTTTGTTATCATCGATGTATAAAAAACTTAATACGGTTATTTTAAAACACCCAAATGATGCGTTTCGCAGCCAGGAACATCTTTGTCAGGAATGGAAGAAATTCAACTACATTCAAGAGCCTAATTTTATCCTTGCACAACAAGAGTATGAGCAGTTTCTTTCCCTTTTGAAACAGCATGTGGCCCAGATTGAATTTTTACCTGCCGTTGAAACCGTTGGGTTGGATTCTCTTTATGCACATGATCCAGTCAAGTTCACGCCGAAAGGGGCAATTATTTTAAAATCGGGAAAAGAATTGCGTCAGCCGGAAGCAGAAGTCTTCAAACAATTTTTACAAGAGAAAGAGATTCCGATTTTAGGTGAACTAATGGGGGACGCTAGAGCCGACGGCGGTGACCTTGTTTGGCTCGATGATCGCACATTGCTTATTGGCTGGGGATATCGTACAAATGAAGCGGCCATTCAGCAAATAAAAGAGCTGACCAATGACTTTGTGGATGAGTTTATTGTTGTCCCACTGCCTCATGGTCGCGGTGAATCAGAATGTCTCCACCTCATGTCGATCATTAGTTTAGTAGATTCCGATCTTGCTGTAGTCTATCCCAAACTGATACCCGTCTTTTTAAGACAATTATTAATGAAAAGGGGAATCCAGCTGATTGAGGTTCCAGATGAAGAATACGATCGTCTGGGCTGTAACGTTCTTGCATTAGAGCCGCGTGTTTGTGTAATGGTTTCTGGAAACCCTTACACAAGGCGAAAATTACTGGAAGCAGGGGCCATTGTCTATGAATATGAAGGAAACGAGATTTCTTATTTAGGTACAGGCGGACCGACATGCCTGACATGCCCTGTGGTCCGTATCTAAAATTGGAGGAGGATTACCTATGTTCAAAAACACGATCGTCAAATTACCTGGAGCGACTTATATCAACGGTTTGACCACGTCCAACCTTGGAAAACCCGTTTTGGAAAAAGCCCTTGAGCAGCATCAAGCATATATTGAGGCTTTAAAAACTTGTGGTGTAGAAGTTACAGTGCTACCCAGCAATGATGAATTTCCAGATTCGACATTTGTTGAAGATACTGCCGTTCTGACATCGAAATTTGCTGTTATTTCTAATCCTGGAGCACCTACTCGGAATAGTGAAATCCGAGATATGGAACCTGTCATAAAGTCGTTTTACGATAAGATTTACTATATTCAATCACCGGGAACACTTGATGGAGGTGATATTTTACAAATTGAAGATCATTTTTATATCGGCCTTTCTGCCCGGACGAATCTAGAGGGAGCACAACAATTAAAAGCTATTTTGGAAAAGGAAAACTATCAGGCAACCATTGTGAAGTTGGATAAATTTTTTCATTTAAAAACGGGGATCGCTTATTTGGGAGATCAAACGATCGTGGTAGCTGGAGAATTTATTGACCATCCCGACTTTCAATCCTATAAAAAGATTATTGTACCCCCTGAAGAGGAATATGCGGCCAATTGCATCCGAGTGAATGATTATGTCATGATTCCAGCAGGATTTCCAAAAACTGTTCAAGCTGTGAAAAATGCAGGATATCAAACGATTGAACTCGAGATGTCAGAGTTTCGGAAATTAGACGGTGGATTAAGCTGTTTATCTTTACGTTTTTAAATGATACGGCTTTAATCCATTTGCACCCACCACGAAAAGTTGTGTTTAAGGCTGTTTAATAAAAAAAATGACATTACTATTATCGGTACCTTTATGTTAGCAGGGCTTAATTAAAAGGGGTGTGAGAATATGGTCGAGCAAGGGCTTCAGGAGAATCAGTTAAAACGGTCAATGAAACGCCGGCATTTATTTATGCTTTCCTTGGGGGGAGTCATTGGAACAGGCCTATTTTTAAATGCCGGCTTTACGATTCATCAGGCGGGTGCTGGCGGGTCGTTAATCGGGTATTTATTTGGCGGGATCATTTTATATCTTGTTATGGTTTGTCTGGGAGAACTCGCTGTTTATATGCCAGTCACCGGCTCATTTCAAACCTATGCAAGCAAATATATTAGCCCATCGGCCGGATTCTCATTAGGGTGGATGTATTTCATTGGTTCTGCGACAACCGCAGGAGTAGAATTTACGGCAGCCGGCATCTTGATGAAACGCTGGTTTCCACATGTATCTGTCTGGATTTGGTGTGCAGTCTTTATCCTATTATTATTTGCCCTTAACGCGCTGACAACAAGGGGCTTTGCCGAGGCAGAATATTGGTTTTCCGGAATTAAAGTGGTTGCCGTTATTTTCTTTATCATTATTGGTTTAGGGGCCATTTTTGGGATCATTCCATTGCATGGGAGACCGACGCCACTTTTGAAAAATTTGGCGCCAGGGAGATTGTTTCCAGGAGGGTTTTCCATTGTTTTTATAACGATGATGAATGTCATATTTTCCTATCAAGGGTCAGAATTGATTGGCATTGCGGCTGGGGAAAGTGAAGATCCGCAAAAGAACATACCAAAGGCAATTCGGAATGTTTTATTTAGGATTATAATCTTTTACATTGCTTCTATCCTTATCTTATCAGCTGTTTTTCCGGTGAAAGAACTAGGGTTATTGGAAAGCCCATTCGTTACCCTTTTAGATTTGGCAGGTATTCCTTTTGCACCGGACATCATGAATTTTGTCATTTTAACCGCCATTTTATCCGTAGGTAACTCTTGTATCTATGCCTCGACCCGCTTACTCTGGTCGATGGCTCATGAAAGTATGGCACCGAAGCGGTTCGGAAAATTAACAACTCGGAAGGTTCCTTTTACATCTCTTGTGTTTACCATGGTTTTTTCATTATTATCCCTATTAACAAGTTTTATAGCTGCGGATACCGTATTTGTTTTATTAATGGCCATTGCTGGTATTTCCGTTACGATTTCATGGATTGGCATCGCTTTATCCCAGTTCATGTTCAGGCGTAAATATGTGCAAACGGGTGGAAAAGTTGAGGACTTAAAATATAAGGTACCATTCTATCCATTTGTTCCAATCGTTTGTATGATATCCTGTACGGCTCTATTAATCTTCCAAGCCTTTGATCCAACTCAACTAACAGGATTGCTGATTGGAATCGGATTCTTACTTGTTTGCTATATATTCTATTACTTTAAAAATAAGAAACTAATCAATCTTGGTAAAGAAACGGAATTTTAGGGTGTCAGGCACCAATTGAAATGACTACCGATATTTTTTGAATTGAAGGAGTTATACGAATGGAAAAGCTTAAGTGGGGAACACCTGAAGCCTTACGCAGCTTATTATGTGAAGTAGTTGGCTGGAAGAGTATGACGTTAACGAATGGAGAGCGGGAGTTCCCAGCCAAAATTCACAAAAAGCTTTTGGATTTGATTTATTTTCAGGAGAATCCAAATCATTTGCAGTTACATGATGCTGATTTGGGGCGTAGTTTTTTAACGGCATTATATAAGCATCCTGAAGCAGAAGATACGATTGTTTTCATCAGTCATTTTGATACAGTTAATACAGAAGAATACGGTGATCTGGAGGAGTTTGCTTATCAGCCGGAGAGATTGACGAAAATACTTCTCGATCGAATGGAAGATTTACCGGAAGATGCCCGACAGGATTTGAAATCTGGTCATTACCTTTTTGGCCGTGGGACGATGGATATGAAAATGGGCCTCGTTATGCATATGAGCCTAATTGAAAAGGCTGCTGCAGAAGAATGGCCGATAAATCTCCTTCTGTTAACTGTTCCTGATGAAGAAGTCAACTCGTCAGGAATGCGGGCTGCGGTCCCTAAACTTTTAGAGCTAAAGCAGGAACATAATCTTTCCTATACGCTTTTCTTAAATGGGGAACCAGTATTTTCACAGGAGCCGGGAGACAACAATTATTATATTTACTCTGGTTCTATTGGCAAAATTATGCCATCAGCCCTTTTTTACGGAAAGGAAACACATGTCGGAGAACCGCTTGGCGGCATTACTGCCCCTTTCATTGCCTCTTTTTTAACACAGAGAATAGAGTGGAATGACAGCCTTCAGGAAGAAGTAAGGGGAGAAAGAACCCCGCTGCCGGTAACGCTCCAACAAAAGGATTTACGTCTGGAGTACTCTGTTCAAACGCCGTACCGTACTGCTGCTTTATATAATGTATTTTTAATGAAGAGAAATGCTGCAGAAATTATGAGTGCTTTTGAAAATATTGCTTTGGAAGCTGCTGATGATTGCAATCGGTCGTATAAAGAAGTTTGCTTCAAGCACTCTATTGAACCGGCCTGGGAAGTACGTGTCCTTCGATATGAGAAATTACTGAAGTATGCCATTAAAAAGCTTGGAGAAAAGAGTGTAGAGGAAATCAAAGCTTCTATTCATTCGAATCCTGAATGGGATGACCGTGAAAAATCTTTTCGAATGGCGGATATGCTGATGATTCAATGCCAAGAATTGGCTCCAGCCATTGTTTTGCTATTTGCCCCTCCTTATTATCCGCCGGTTAATTCTTCTGATGATGATTTGGTGAGACAATGTGTGGAGTTCGTAAAAAAACAAGCTTTTGAAAAGTATGGCCTGTCGGTCAAACAAGTTCACTATTTCAATGGAATCAGTGATTTAAGCTATGTGAATTATCATGATACGGGAGAAGGCTGGACGATTTTTAAAGCAAATACTCCCGTTTGGGGCAGTTATCATATCCCATTTGATGCCATGGCGAAACTCCAAGCTCCAGTGTTAAATGTAGGTCCATTTGGCAAAGACGCCCACAAAAGGACGGAACGGCTTCATGTACAAAATGCCTTTGTCGAGGTTCCAGCTCTTGTCGAAGGAATGATCAAAATGTTGATAGGAAATAAGATTAAATTAAATTCATAAATTGTTTAAAAAAGCCTTAAGAAAGTGGGTGTCTAAAGATTGTTTTCGGACAGCCACTTTTTTATTGAATCTTGTCAAAAGTGAAAACTGGGACAGTTACCTGTTATAATATAAATAAAGGATAAATGGATTCGGAAAATATGAATCGAGAGGATGGTTTATATGAAACTTATTATCGCTGTTGTGCAAGATCAAGATAGCAATCGTTTATCAAAGGCATTGGTGGAGAATAACTTTAGGGCTACCAAGCTTGCCAGCACGGGCGGATTTTTGCGTTCCGGAAATACGACCTTTATGATTGGTACTGAGGATATTCGTGTAGAACGTGCTTTGCAAATCATTAAAGAGAACTGCCGGTCAAGGGAGCAGCTTGTCTCACCGGTTTCACCGATGGGTGGAAATGCTGACTCCTATGTCCCGTATCCTGTGGAAGTTGAAGTAGGCGGAGCAACTGTCTTTGTCCTGCCGATTGAACAATTTCTCCATTTTTAATAAAATACTTGAATACTGACTGGCGGAAAGATTTCTGCTGGTTATGAGAAAGTTAGTGAGTGATAAGCATGGTTAAAACATGGGAACAATTAGAAGAGTTGCAGCCAACGGTATTAAGAATGCTGAAAATGAGCCTGATCAAGAATCGGGTGGCCCATGCCTATCTATTTGAGGGTCCAAGGGGGACAGGAAAAAAGGAAGCAGGATTATTGTTTACAAAGGCCCTTTTTTGTCCTTCTTTAATCGATGGATACAAGCCATGTGAAACATGTCATAATTGCCGGCGCATCAATCATGGAAATCATCCGGATGTACATATTATACAACCAGATGGATTATCCATTAAAGTGGAACAAATTAGAAGTTTGCAGGCCGAGTTTTCGAAAAAGGGATTAGAATCCTTGAAAAAAGTTTACCTGATTGTTGATGCTGATAAAATGAGTATCAGTGCTTCCAATAGTTTACTGAAGTTTTTGGAGGAGCCAAGTGCCCAGACAACAGCATTCCTATTGACAGAACAGCCTCAGCGAATATTGCCGACGATTCAATCGAGATGCCAAGCCCTTGCATTCCAGCCGCTGGCACCAAAGATGATGGTCAAGCAGCTGGTGGAAAACGGAGTTGCACCTGAGAAAGCGCAGCTGCTGGCAAATTTAACGAACAATTTAGAGGAGGCAATTTCCTTAAACACCAATGAATGGTTTGCACAAGCTCAAAAAATAGTGGTAAAATTATATGAAGTGTTGAACAAGAGTCCCTTTGAAGCTTTTGTTTTGCTTCAGACCGACTGGTTTTCGCACTTCAAAGAGAAAGATCAAGTAAATCTTGGTTTAGATTTATTACTTCTAATTTTTAAAGATTTACTTTATATACAATTGGATAAAAGAACGCAAATTGTTTTTAAGGAAGTAAGTTCCCGATTAGAGCAATTTGCTTTACAAACATCAGGACGGCGCCTTTCGATTCAAATGTCAGCTATCCTTGAAGCAAAAAGGAAGCTTTCGGCGAATATGAATCCTCAACTTTTGATGGAACAGCTTGTGTTAAAATTGCAGGAGGGATCTTCATTTGTATGATGTTGTAGGAGTACGCTTTAAAAAAGCGGGAAAAATTTATTACTTTGATCCTGGAGACCTCTCAATCCAAAAGGATGACTTTGTCATTGTCGAAACAGTACGCGGCGTCGAATATGGAAAAGCTGTGATCCCACGGAAACAAGTAGAGGAGCATGATGTAGTTCTGCCGTTAAAAAAAGTAGTTCGTATTGCCGATTCCAAGGACCGAATGATCGTGGAGGAAAATCGGCGGGCAGCTCAGGAAGCATATGAAATATGTAACGAAAAAGTTCATGAACACCAGTTGGATATGAAGCTGGTAGATGTAGAATATACGTTTGACCGTAATAAAGTCATCTTTTATTTCACGGCTGACGGAAGGGTTGACTTCCGTGAGTTGGTCAAAGATTTAGCAGCCATTTTTCGAACGAGGATTGAATTGCGCCAAATTGGTGTACGGGATGAAGCAAAAATGCTAGGCGGTATCGGTCCATGCGGCAGAATGCTGTGCTGCTCGACATTTTTAGGGGATTTTGACCCTGTATCCATTAAAATGGCAAAGGACCAAAATTTATCGTTAAACCCGACGAAAATTTCTGGCTTATGCGGCAGGTTAATGTGTTGTTTAAAATATGAAAATGACGAGTATGAGACAGCCAGAGAGGCTCTTCCCGATTTGGGAGAAGTTATTGAAACACCACATGGTACAGGAAAAGTAGTTGGAATTAATATACTAGAGCGGGTACTTCAGGTAGAACTGCAGGAACAAGAGCGGGTTCTGGAGTATACCTTGGATGAAATCATTAAGGAAGGTGCCTTTTCTATTCAATCCACAGATTAATGAGGTGGAAGGCGTGGATAAAAAAGAAGTATTTGAATCGGTTAGCAATATGGAAACCCAGATTGGCGATCTTTACCAAAGGCTGGGAGAATTAAAGCAGCACATAGCTGAGATACTAGAAGAAAATCATTATTTAAAGCTTGAAAATGAACATTTAAGGCGCCGTTTAGATGTAACTGTGAAAGAAGAGACGAAAAAATCCGGGTTAACAAAGGGATCATCCCCAACGAAAGAGGACAAGAGTGTTAAGCCGTTTGATGTTGGGGAAGGCTATGACAACCTTGCCCGGCTTTATCATGAAGGATTCCATATTTGCAACCTTCATTTTGGCAGTCTGCGCAAGGAAGGCGATTGTCTATTTTGTCTTTCGTTTCTTAATAAGAAATAACCTGAAAGAGGCTGAGCGTTCAGCCTCTATTTTCGTAGATAAGGATGGTCATGGTGATTCACTTGAAAGAAGATGAACGGTTAGATTATTTATTGGCAGAGAATTTACGGATTATCCAAAGCCCGTCGGTTTTTGCATTTTCACTCGATGCCGTTCTTTTGGCAAAGTTTGTCTATGTCCCGATCCAAAAAGGAAATATTCTTGACCTTTGCAGCGGAAACGGGGTGATTCCATTATTTTTATCAACAAGAAGTAAAGGGGACATTACGGGTGTAGAGATTCAAGAACGCCTCTATGATATGGCGGTAAGAAGTGTTGAATATAATGGGCTTTCGAAAAGGATTACGATGGTCCATGGAGATATAAAGGATATGCCAAGAACATTAGGTTACGGGAAATTTGATGTTGTTACCTGCAATCCGCCCTATTTTTCAACACCTCCGAAGGGAGAAGTGAATGTAAATGAACATTTGGCGATTGCCCGTCATGAAATTCTTTGTACGTTAGAAGATGCCATTAAGGCGGCCAGTGACCTGCTCAAACAGGGAGGAAAAGCGGCATTTGTCCACCGTCCGGGAAGGCTGCTTGATATTGTGACCTTGATGCGAAAATACCGGCTCGAACCAAAAAGGCTGCAATTTGTTTATCCAAAACAGGGGAAGGAAGCAAATACATTGCTGATTGAGGCCATTAAAGATGGGAGTCCTGATTTGAAAATCATTCCGCCGCTCATTGTTTATCAAGAAAATGGTGAATATACGGAGGAAGTCAGTAGAATTTTATATGGAGAATCATAATCATTATTTCTATGTATTGACCTGTTGTGATGGCAGCCTCTATGGCGGTTATACCAATAATCTGAAGCGGCGGATCCGGCTTCATAATGAAGGCAAAGGGGCAAAATATACAAGGAGCAGGAGACCGGTACAGCTTACCTATTTTGAAATATATGAAACGAAAACGGCAGCATTACGGGCGGAGTATCAGTTTAAGCAATTGCCGCGAAAGAAAAAGCTTGAGTTTATAGCGAGAGAGAGGGGTGATCATGATGTGGCAGCAGAAGAGCTTTGAACATGAAGAGCAAAAAGGCATTCTGTATTTGGTGCCTACGCCAATCGGCAATTTGGAGGATATGAGTTTTCGGGCGGTGAAGATTTTAAAGGATGTTGATTTAATTGCTGCTGAGGATACAAGAAATACTAAAAAGCTGCTCCATTTCTTTGAAATTGATACACCAGTTATTAGTTATCATGAACATAATAAGGTAACAAGTGGAGAGAAGTTGCTCCACAAAATAAAAGAAGGGCTAAAAATAGCCTTGGTCAGTGATGCGGGGATGCCAGCCATTTCTGATCCGGGTTACGAGCTGGTTGTAAACGCGGTTCAGGAAAAGCTAGCAGTCGTGCCGCTGCCGGGGGCCAATGCCGCAATGACTGCGTTAATTGCTTCCGGACTTTCCTGCCAGCCGTTTTATTTTTATGGCTTTCTAAGCCGTCATAAAAAGGAAAAACGTCAAGAGTTAGAAGAACTTAAATTTCAAAAGGCAACGCTTATTTTTTATGAAGCCCCGCATCGCTTGAAAGAAACTTTAGGATTGATGGTTGAGATTCTTGGCAATCGACAAATAGCGATATGCCGGGAATTAACGAAGAAGTTTGAGGAATTTATAAGAGGTAGTCTGCAAGAAGTCATTGAATGGGCCGATACCAATGAAGTTCGCGGCGAGTTTTGCCTAATTGTCGAGGGTTCTGACAAAGGAGCAGCGACAGAAGAAAATTGGTGGGAAGGGTTATCGATTGATGAACATGTAAAACATTATATTTCCACTAATAATATGACATCAAAGGAGGCTGTCAAACAAACAGCAAAAGACCGCGGAATGAATAAACGTGACGTTTATCAGATTTTCCATATTGATAGTCAATAAAAAACAAATGGCTCTAGAATATTATTCATTCTAGAGCCGTTTATTTAAATCGAATCTTATTTCACTAATTGGAAGTGATCTTGAATTTCTTTAATAAGCTGTTCTGCGCCTTCACGGCTGAGAATTAATTTTCCGCCGGCAAGCTGAAGGTTATCGTCAGAAACTTCGCCAGTGACAACGCAAGTCATATTTGGTTTATATTTTTTTAAGATAATGCGGTCATCATCAACATAAATTTCAAGTGCATCCTTTTCAGCAATACCAAGTGTACGTCTTAACTCAATTGGAATAACCACACGGCCCAGTTCATCAACTTTACGGACAATACCAGTAGATTTCATTTCTTATAATCTCCTCTCACTTTTAAGCTATTTTATTCTTTATTTATTGATTCGTCATCATTCGACAAATTCTATGTTTTTATAATACCAGCCATTCCCATATTCGTCAATTATTTTATTTTAAAAATAATATTAAAATTTGATTAAAAAATGCATTTTGTTGATAAATTAAGTAGTTCAGATATCGAAATAAGTTTTATATATTTTTAAAGTATCACCAAATATATTCTACTTAATTCGACATAATTCTACAAATATCAACTTTGACTACATAAAATATATTTCGATTGTGTTCTGCTTTTTTGTGGGTACGATTAAGAATAATTTTTCCCCTGCTAGGGTCTATAAAAGGCTGTTTCTTGCACAAAAGCCTGTTTTTCGATATATTTTTTGATGATATAGAAGTGAAAAAATTAGGCAATAATGGTATAGGGTTATATTACTTTGCTTACTATTTAGCCTCTCATTGTCAAATAATCTTTCGTCCGACGTTAAGGCTGGAAGAATAGTGGCTTGTTTGGGGCAGATCAGGGCATTTGCGCTTTTCTAAATTAAGGAGGGACCAGAAGTGGGGGAAAATTCGAAAACTTTCTACATTACTACACCGATTTATTATCCAAGTGGAAATTTACATATCGGACATGCTTATACAACAGTTGCCGGAGATGCGATGGCGCGTTATAAGCGGATGCGAGGGTTTGACGTTATGTATTTAACCGGCACCGATGAGCATGGCCAGAAAATCCAGCGGAAAGCAGAAGAAAAAGGAGTCACCCCTCAAGAATATGTCGATGAAATTGTTGCCGGAATTAAAGAGTTGTGGGGAAAACTGGATATTTCTTATGATGACTTTATTCGGACAACGGAAGACCGTCACAAAGAAGTAGTAGAACGGATTTTTGCGAGATTGTTAAAACAAGGGGATATATATATTGATCAGTATGAGGGTTGGTATTGTACCCCATGTGAATCGTTTTATACTGATCGCCAGCTTATTGAAGGAAATTGCCCGGATTGCGGCCGTCCAGTAGAAAAGGTAAAAGAAGAATCATACTTTTTTAGAATGGGGAAGTATGTTGATCGGCTGCTTGCGTTCTATGAACAAAATCCTGATTTCATCCAGCCGGAATCACGTAAAAATGAAATGATCAATAATTTTATCAAACCTGGCTTGGAGGATTTGGCCGTATCGAGAACTACATTCGATTGGGGCATCAAGGTGCCGGGTGATCCGAAGCATGTAATTTATGTTTGGATTGATGCTTTGTCAAATTATATCACCGCACTTGGATATGATACTCAAAATGATGCCAAGTTTAAAAAATATTGGCCGGCTGATGTTCATCTTGTCGGCAAGGAAATTGTCCGCTTCCATACGATTTATTGGCCGATCATGTTAATGGCCCTTGATCTGCCGCTGCCAAAGAAAGTATTTGCACATGGCTGGCTCTTAATGAAAGACGGCAAGATGTCCAAATCGAAAGGAAATGTAGTCGATCCTGTTACGTTAATTGACCGCTATGGTCTTGATGCGCTCCGCTATTATTTATTACGGGAAGTACCGTTTGGAGCGGATGGTGTATTTACACCTGAGGGATTTGTCGAAAGAATTAATTTCGATCTGGCAAATGATTTAGGGAACCTTCTGAATCGGACAGTAGCAATGATTGAAAAATATTTTAATGGGGTTATTCCAGATTATCAAGGGTCAAATGGAGAATTTGAAAAGGATTTGTTAGCTGTCAACCGGGAAACGGCAGTTAAATATGAAGAAGCTATGGAGAAAATGGAGTTTTCCGTGGCGTTAACGGCAATTTGGCAGTTAGTCAGCCGGACGAACAAATATATTGATGAAACCCAGCCGTGGAATTTGGCGAAGCAGGAAGAACGAAAAGATGCGCTTGCCAGCGTCATGGTGCATTTAGCCGAATCATTGCGGAGAATCGCAATTCTTTTAAAGCCGTTTTTGACCCGGACACCTGATGGGATCTTTACACAATTAGGCATTCAGGATGAGCGCCTGAAAACATGGGAAAGCCTTGAAACATTTGGCATGATTCCTAGCGGCACAAAAGTAGAAAAAGGTGCCCCGTTGTTCCCGCGGCTCGAAATTGCCGATGAAGTAGAATATATTAAAACGAAAATGCAAGGAAGTGCACAGGCTGTGGAAGAAAAGAAAGAGGAGAAGCAAGAAGAACTTGCAGAAATATCTATTGATGATTTTCTAAAGATTGATTTGCGTGTGGCAGAGGTTATTGAATGTGAACCAGTTAAAAAGGCTGATAAACTGTTAAAACTGCAGCTCGACCTTGGATATGAAAAACGCCAGGTTGTTTCCGGAATTGCCCAATATTACAAACCGGAGGAATTAATCGGCCGGAAAGTTATTTGTATTACTAATCTTAAACCGGTGAAGTTACGTGGCGAGTTATCTCAAGGGATGATTTTGGCTGGATCAAAAGATGGCCAGCTCTCCATTGCGAGCGTTGATTCGTCATTGCCAAACGGAGCAAAAGTGAAATAAAGCCTAAATAGAAGCGCCTCTTAAAGGCGCTTTTGCTTTGAAAGAAAAGAAAGAACATTTACCTGTCAGAGCTGACCAAGGCGCTTGCGCTTTTCTTACGATAGGAAAGCATCCCTACCGGCATAATTGCAACTACGCTTCATCTGGCTTGCCATTTGGTGAGTTGGCTAAAATTATCCATACACAAGGGAGCTTTCGAAAACTATTTATGTTTCACATGAAACAAATTTCGAGTCACTTCTATTTTTTATTTCAAAATAAAAGGTTTTTGTTGAAAAAAGAAAGTTCCTGTAAAAGAAAAAGGCTATGACAAACTGGAAAAGGGGTTGGATTATGTTATTCGATACACATGTACATTTAAATGATCAGCAATATAAAGAAGATTTGCCGGAAGTAATTACAAGAGCGCAAGAAGCCGGCGTTTCGATGATGGTTGTAGTTGGTTTTGACCGTCCGACAATTAAAAGGGCGATGGAACTTGCCGAGCAATATGACTTTATTTATGCCTGTGTCGGCTGGCACCCAGTAGATGCCATTGATATGACAGAAGAGGATTTGTTATGGATTGAGGACTTAGCTGCCCACCCTAAGGTAGTTGCTCTTGGTGAAATGGGGTTAGATTATCATTGGGATAAGTCACCGAAGGAAATCCAACAGGAAGTATTTCGCAAACAAATTCAGCTGGCAAAAAAAGTGAAGCTGCCAATCGTTATTCATAATCGTGAAGCCACAGCCGACGTTGTAGAAATTTTGAAGGAGGAAGGAGCAGAGGAAGTAGGGGGAATCATGCATTGCTTTAGCGGCAGTCCGGAAGTTGCCAAGGAATGCATCAAGATGAACTTTTATATTTCGCTTGGCGGTCCTATTACATTTAAAAATGCAAAAAAGCCGAAAGAAGTAGCTGCTGAGGTTCCATTAGACCGCCTGTTAATTGAAACAGATTGTCCATATCTTGCTCCTCATCCGTATCGCGGCAAACGAAATGAGCCGAGGTTTGTGAGACTGGTTGCTGAACAGATTGCCGAAATAAAAGGGTTGACATTTGAAGAAATCGCAAATGCAACGACACAAAATGCTAGAAAAATATTCGCCATTAATTGCTAAGAGAATTTGTCGAAAGCGCTAAAAGCATGTCTTAATTTTTTCCAAAAACAAAAAGTTCTACACGCCTCCTTTTCTACATAGGATGACTATGTCGATAAGTTTTCCTTTGCAAGCCTTCCAGTATTGTGCATAATTAGAAATACGTTCACAGGGTTAGCAGGGGATTACAGACGGACAGCTCAGTTTTTCAATTCATGCAGAAAAGGAGGCGTTTTTCATCGTATTCAAAGGCATGAAAAGCCTGTTTTTCAAGTCTTTGGGCGCGAAAAATTTAACTATTGTTTTTACTAGTTTTGTAGTTTTATCAACAATTGCTGGGATCATTATGTACGAGGATTCAGAGAAAACGGTTTCAATCATGCTTAATGATCAGAAAACAATAGTTAGAACTCATGCGGAAACTATTGATGATCTATTGAAAGAATTGGATGTATCATTGCGCCCAAAAGACTACCTGTATCCGAATGCAGATTCAAAGGTGAAGGACCACCTGAAAGTTGTTTGGAAACAGGCAAAACAGGTTACCATTGTTAAGAACAACGAGAGAAAGACGGTTTGGACTACAGCTGGGACTGTGTATGAACTCCTGAAAGAGCAGAAGATCAATTGGAACGAACATGATGAAATCTCACCAAGCCCGGAAACGGCAATCAAAAATAAGATGGAAATAAGCATTAAGAAAGCTTTTCATCTTACATATGTTGACGGCGGAAAAGAGCAATCAGTATGGTCCACTTCGACTACGGTCGCTGACTTTTTAACACAACAGGGTGTGATCCTCAATGAATTTGACCGAGTTGAACCGTCATTAACAGAACCCATCAAAGAGAACGGCGTTGTCAACGTCATTCGCGTAGAAAAAGTCACCGATGTAGTGGAAGAACCTGTTGGATTTGCCGTAGTGACAAAAAAGGATGATAGTTTAGCCAAAGGGACGGAAAAGACCCTATCCGAAGGCCGGCAAGGACTTGTTTCCAAGCAATATGAAGTCATACTCGAAAATGGCAAAGAGGCGGCCCGAAAACTGTTAAGTGAAGAGGTAATCAGGCCAAAACAGGATAAAGTTGTAGCTGTAGGAACAAAGGAAATAGATCATCAAGTTTCCAGCGATTCCGAAAGTACAGGGAAGTCATTATACGTCACGGCAACAGCTTATTCAGAAAACTGTAGTGACTGTACTGGAATAACGGCAACAGGTCTGAATCTTCGGGCAAATCCAAGTTTGAAAGTTATTGCTGTTGACCCAAGCATTATTCCGCTAGGAACAAAAGTGTATGTAGATGGCTATGGCTATGCCATTGCCGCTGATACAGGCGGGGCGATTAAAGGATATCGAATTGATTTATTCATGCCATCTGAAACCGACTGTGACCTCTGGGGACGTAAAAAAGTAAAAGTAACCATTTTACAGTAGAGTACTTTTTGCAGAGGAGCCCTCCTCTGCATTTTGCTTTTTATCTTGAATTATTTATACTTTATTTTATGATTCGTTTCGTTAATATAGACGAAGGACATTACAAAAATGTTTCAGTTTTTTTTCGATTTTATCTATTTTTTTTCGGAGGAAATATGAAGTTAAAAGAAATTATAGTCGTGGAAGGCAAAGATGATACAATGGCTATTAAACGAGCTGTTGATGCAGATACAATTGAAACAAATGGGTCTGCGATTAATCAAGTAACGATTGAAAAAATTAAACGCGCACAAACCACAAGAGGAGTAATTATCTTTACAGATCCGGATTTTCCCGGAGAAAAAATTAGAAAAACGATTGACCAATATGTTCCGGGGTGCAAACATGCTTTTTTAACAAAAGAAGCGGCATTGGCGAAAGGAAATAAAGGGATCGGTGTGGAGCATGCCAGTCCAGAGGCAATCAGAGAGGCTTTGAAGGATGCTCATGTCATGCATGAGACGATAACAGAACAAATCACCAAGGATGATTTATTAACTGCCGGACTGATCGCTGGAAAAGGTGCGAAAGAAAGGCGGATTCAGCTAGGGAAACTGTTGAAAATCGGCTATACGAACGGAAAACAGCTCCATAAGCGATTAATGATGTTTCAAGTCAGTAAACAGGAATTTGCCAGCGCACTTGCTGTGATGATGCAGGAGGAACAAAATGGATAAAGATATTGCAACCCCTGTTAGGACTCGGGCCATCTTAGAGAAATATGGTTTTTCCTTTAAGAAAAGCCTTGGTCAGAATTTTTTAATCGATACAAATATATTAAAGAAAATCGTCGGTTTTGCAAATTTAACAGAAAAATCTGGAGCCATTGAAATTGGACCTGGAATTGGTGCCCTTACCGAGCAATTGGCCCGAGAATGCAAAAAGGTGGCGGCCTTTGAAATTGACCAACGGTTATTGCCAATTTTAGCAGATACGTTGTCGCCTTATCCAAATGTAAAAATTATTCATCAAGATGTGTTAAAGGCAGATGTGAAAGCTGTCATTGCACAAGAATTTACAGGTATTGAGGATCTAATGGTTGTCGCGAATCTGCCGTATTATGTGACGACACCCATTATTATGAAGCTTTTAGAGGACAAACTGCCAATCCGCGGGATTGTCTGTATGCTGCAAAAGGAAGTGGCAGATCGGATTTCTGCTAAGCCTGGCACAAAAGACTACGGGTCCCTTTCCATCGCCATTCAGTATTATACAGCAGCAGAAACCGTGATGGTTGTACCCAAAACTGTCTTTGTCCCTCAGCCGAACGTAGATTCTGCAGTGATTAGGCTTACATTAAGAGAAACACCGGCAGTTGCCGTTCAGAATGAGGATTTCTTTTTCAAAGTAACAAAAGCTGCTTTTGCTCAAAGAAGAAAAACACTGCTTAATAATTTAACAAGCCAGCTCCCTAATGGGAAGCAAAAGAAAGAAGAGATTATGGCTGCTTTAACAGCAAGCGGGGTAGATCCTTCCAGAAGGGGTGAAACGCTCTCACTTGAGGAATTTGCCAGCTTGAGTGATGCTTTATATCCTTATTTCTAATAGACCTTTTTCAAAAGGTCTGTTTTTTTTTGCGTATTTTCTCACGGGGACATGGGCCTTTGCATAGCCTATGAAAGAAATATTTCAAAAGAGCCTTTAATGCTAGTCTAATTGGAGTGACGGCAGTGGAGATTAAAATAATGGATATCGTTGGAAGGCGTTCTTATAACTGTGACATTCTCTTCCGTGTTATTGATATTCGTAAAATAAATAACCAAAATGTTGCCATCCTATATGGTGAAGATTTTCGGCTAGTGGCTGATGCGCCATATGATGATTTAGTTAATATCAATCAAAATGAACGAAACAGATTGTCCAGAGAATATCAAACCCTTGAGGAGCAATCATTGAAATTGTTTACTCAGGATGTGGATTTACTAAGACAAAGACAGGAGTACGAGGCAACAGGCGGCTATGTGAAGCCGAGCAACTACTTTCAAATACCTGGGAAGGTTCTTCACTTAGACGGTGACCCTATGTATTTAAAAAAGTGTTTGGCTTTGTATGAAAAAATTGGGATTCCAGTTTTAGGAATTCATTGTAATGAAAAGGAAATGTCTTATAAGATTGGGGAATTAATCGATTATTACCGCCCTGATATCTTGGTGATCACCGGGCATGATGCTTATTCCAAGTCAAAAGGGAAAATTACTGACATCAATGCTTACCGGCATTCAAAACACTTTGTGCAAACTGTCAGGGAAGCGCGAAGGAAAGTCCCTCATTTAGACCAATTGGTCATTTTTGCCGGTGCTTGTCAATCTCATTTTGAATCCTTGATTCATGCGGGGGCAAATTTTGCCAGTTCACCATCAAGAATCAATATTCATGCACTCGACCCCGTCTATATTGTAGCCAAAATAAGTTTAACCCCTTTTATGGAGCGAATTAATGTTTGGGATGTACTAAGAAATACGTTGACAGGGGAGAAGGGACTTGGAGGAATTGAAACAAGAGGTGTATTAAGGACAGGAATGCCTTATCATCCGGTTGGAGAAGAAGAATAAGCCATTATTGATAAAGGCTTATTTTTCTTTTTTGAATACATAATCCTGCAGTATTAAGGCAACGATAGAAATGTTGAAATTTAGAATAAAAATCAGATGAAAAAATATTGACAATCATTTTGTTGTACTGATATAATTTATTTCTTTATTTGACAAAGCTATGTCAGTATGATATACTTAAACATAGTGAGGTGGACCGAATGCCAAAAACTTTAGCCGATATTAAAAAGGCTCTCGACTCGAATTTAGGGAAAAGATTGTTATTAAAGGCAAACGGGGGACGTCGAAAAACAATCGAACGTTCCGGCATATTAGCCGAAACGTACCCTTCTGTTTTTGTAATTGAATTGGATCAAGATGAAAATGCTTTTGAAAGGGTTTCTTACAGTTATGCAGATGTATTAACAGAAACCGTTCAAATCACTTTCTACGAAGAAGCATCAGGACATGCAGCGTTAAGCTAAGATATAATCAAGTGAGCAGCAGTAAACATAAAGTTTACTGCTTTTTACTGCTTATTTATTATGAAAAGTATTTTTCTTTCTTATACTAAGAATGCTGTGGCGATGAAAGGAGTTGTTTAGATGGGCAGAAGACGAGGTATCATGTCCGTTCAATTTAAAGAGGAACTTGCTAAAGACCTTGGTTTCTATGATGTCGTTCAGAAAGAAGGATGGGGCGGCATTCGCGCCCGGGATGCAGGAAACATGGTAAAACGGGCAATTGAATTGGCTGAAGCACAGTTAAAGGGCCAGGGCTCTCATTAGCTGCATTCTTTAATAAGGTACTTCAACTTTGAAATAAACAATTAGTTCGCCATAGCCGGGCCAGAGAACAATGTTCTCTGGCTCTTTTCATAAGTAAAGTATAAATTTCGACTTCGAAAATGTTCAGCGCATGCGGCCTAGCCCCTCGGGACCAAAACCAGATGGACTAAAAGTTCATAATCCAGACTTTTAGTGCAAAAGAACATTTTCCTGTTGGGGATGGCCAAGGCGCCTTGCGCTTTTCCTATTATTAAAATTCTTTTTTCTCCACGAAAATAATGTTAAAATACTGATTTTGATAGGATTTTTTCAATTGGGCGTCTTACAATGGCTGTTTTGTGGTAGAATAGAAAAATATTGGTGTGGAACGGAGAACAGGCACAAACGCCCGAAGGACTGGACAATATAGAAGTAGGTGGACTTAGGTGAAGCTTTTAGTCAAGGCACCGGCTAAAATAAATTTAGCGTTGGATGTTTTACATAAACGCCCTGACGGCTATCATGAGGTTGAGATGATTATGACGACTATAGATTTAGCCGATCGGGTTGAGTTAACTTTATTAGAACGGGATCAAATTCATATTCTTTCTCATAATCGCTATGTGCCGGATGACCAGCGCAATTTGGCCTATCAAGCAGCTGAGCTATTAAAGAGACGCTTCAGTGTGAAAAAGGGCGTGATGATTTCGATTGAGAAATCAATTCCTGTTGCAGCGGGACTTGCCGGGGGATCAAGTGATGCTGCTGCAACACTACGAGGGTTAAATAAAATATGGGGACTTGGGTTAAGCTTAGATGAATTAGCTGAAATCGGCAGTGAGATTGGTTCGGATGTTTCATTTTGTGTCTACGGTGGTACAGCGTTGGCGAAAGGAAGGGGAGAAATTATTACTGAACTTCCTGCTCCGCCAACGTGCTGGGTGATTCTCGCCAA
>Ga0070737_10002937_pt1 | contig 19316 bp, 23 predicted proteins | sample Coa_R1_10_FD_66438 | JGI IMG/M metagenome (GOLD analysis project Ga0070737, IMG submission 66438) | Surface soil microbial communities from Centralia Pennsylvania, which are recovering from an underground coalmine fire - Coalmine... | ecosystem: Environmental > Terrestrial > Soil > Unclassified...
AGCCATATTCGCATGACATCAGGAAAGGCCGGTTGCAAGATCACAACCGGCCCCTGGCCTGGGTGGAGCTGAGGGGATTTGAACCCCTGACCCCCTCGATGCGAACTACCGGCACGCTCCTGCTCGGCTGGCTCAAGCCCAGCGTACGCCGCATTTTGAGGGTGGTCGGTGGTGCTGCTCGTCGGGGCAGGTTGCTGTACGTCGCTGCTGTACAGCAATCAGGTATTCAGTTGCTCAGCGGTTGTTCGGGGCCTTGGGCGATGTGTTTGGTTATAGCCAACGGCTGGGTCATTTGCTCGCAGGTCGCGGATGAACTGACCCTCGACTCTGAGCACTTCCGACTTCGTCGCATCCTGGGATTCCCACAGAATCTCCTTACGGATGGTGAAGTCTCGCAGTTCTTCCCTGGTGAAGTCCTGACGGATCAGATCAGAGCTGGCACTGCCGAAGTAGTTGGCGCTGTCGGTCACGTCGCTGCCAACGTAGATCTTCCCGTTCGGATAGGTGATCTTGTAAATGACCTTGAACCGACGATCTTCCACGGTCGCATTCTAGGTGCGGGTAGTCGTCAATCGTGCCTTGACAGTCGTTTCGGACAGCTCAACCGGAGTGCCCCGTCCAACCTGATAGGTGCCAATGGGTTTGCCGGGCAAGATCACTGCTCAAGGGTCTGCGGTTGCGGAGCAACCGACGCGCCGCAGGCGCGCCCTTGACTGTGATCTTGAACGGCGAAAGAATCGCCGGCACCGTTGGACGGGCCGCCCTGTGCCGGCCGGCTGGCGCGGTGCCGGAGACCTGCGTGACGGCGGGCGGCTGCCGGCCTGGCGGTAGCGGGGACGACTGCCCGGCGCGCCGGCGCGCGGACTCGGCAGCGCCCCCGCGCGAGAGAGGCCGCGCCAGGCCGGCGCGCCCCCGGCGCGGACCTTTCCCCGCCCGTTCCCCGCCGGGGCCCGGGCCCTGGTGGTCACGCTCGCGCTGTCTCGCGCTCTCAGTCTCCGGCACTCCGCGTCTTCAGCTCACGGTCGCTGCGCGGGCTCGGCCCGCGCCTGGCGGGAGCCGCAGGCGAGCGCCCTTGAAAGCCGTAGAGAAACTTGTCACAGCCCCTTTGGCTGCTCGGGCTGTGGGTTCTCTGGCATTGCTCCATCACTTCGAGCACGCTGGGCATGGCATCTCGATCACGTAGCCGGTCGGCTCACCGGTCCCGCCGAGGTGTACGACTTTCCGGGCGCCGAAGCACACATGGCAGACCGTGAGGGTCCGTGTGGCGGGCTCCTCCCACACTGGCCGCACTGCTGGCCGAGGTTCGTCGCGTTCCTCGGCGGGCTCGTTGTCCCCACCGACGTAACCTAGGCCGTGACAGAACGGGCATGCCATGCGAAGCGGGCCGATGACTTGCCGCCCGGCTCCGTGGCACTCTGGGCACTGGAGCCTGTCAGTCAAGACGCAACCCCCGTTCCGTTGCATGTCGGGCACTTGACCCATCGCCGGTTCTTGAACTTCTCGCCGTTACCAGTCTCCCACCAGCCCCCGTTGCCGTCACACGCGCGGCACGGCTGTTTCTTGGGCGGGTCATTCTTCGCCATGATTCTAGGTTGCGCGTTACTAGGCCTTCACGTCAACGATTCTGCTCTATTGAGGCCATGGGGTTCTCTGAGCAAGAAGTTCCGCGAACTCTGTTTGGAGTACGCAGAATTCGTTAGACCACGGATCACGCATTACCCAGAAGTCGAACCCGCGTTCTTTCTGGTGATCCCACCTTGTCGCGCCAAGGGCTTCGAGGCGCTTTACCTCAGCTTCCACATCGTCGGTCTCCAGGTCGAGATGCATGCGTTCCTTGGAAACCTTCTCATCGTCGGTCTTCTGCAGAAGAATGCGTATCTCGGAATCCGGAAGGCGAAGTTTGCGGTATACGTGTCTGCTGCTTGGCGAGACGGGATCTTCGGTGGCGTCGAGTGCTGCTGTCCAGAACGCGACGGCTTGGTCCAGGTTGTCTACGTCGATGACGAAGTGACATACGCGGCTACGATGCATCGGCGTACGGCTTTCCAGAGTCGATCAGATGCTGCGCTACGTCGTGGGCTTCGTCGCTCGTCCGGGCCATGACGCCCCATCCTGTGACTACCTCGCCGTCGTAACTCATGCCGACCCACCGGCCCCATGCGAAAGTCCCGTGCTGATGCAGTGCCAGATAGAGCGTGCCCTTGGAGCGGACTGCCGCGTCAGTGGAGCGGTACCAGCCCATAAGGGCCTCGTTGTCCCAGAGCCGGAGTTCGCCTCGCCAGCGGTAGCTGCCCTCCGAAACCGGCAGGGCTCGGTCGGCATCTAGCTGTAGCAACTCGCCCCGCTGGGCTACCTCAAGGCTGTGCACGTCGATGCGCGGGACCCCGTTTTTCCAGGTCTGCCACGCGCACCACCAGGTGCCAGAAAGGTCTAGGTCGTGTGAGACTTGGCCCGCGAGCTGTGCGAGCGAGATGTGCAGTGCGTCAGCCAGGGCAACGGCGGCAGATAGTACAGGCTGCTGTTCGCCTGCTTCGTAGCGGGCAAGCTGGCGCGGGCTGACGCCCGCCTCCTTGGCTAGCTGTGCCTGGGACAGTCCTAGCTCAGTTCGCCGTGCCCTGATGACTTCGGAGATGTCCATATGGTCATCATGCCTGACCTATGCGTCAGCAGCCAAAGCGACGAATCAGTCATGGTCATTGCCTGATTCGTCTTGACATCATGCCGAAAACGGCAGACTCTATGACTAAGACGGCAACAAGCCGTCCATACAAGCAAGTAGGCCCCGACGGATGGTCCCCGTCGAGGCCTGGCGCATCGATTAGTTAGGAGACCACTCGATGCACACTCAGGGTACAGCGGTTCTCGACCGACCGACAGAGGTTGCACCTGCTAAGGCGCTGTCGCCAGTCTCTGACTCCGGCGCGAGCGCGCATGACCGGCCGCCAGCCAAGAGCATCACCCATGCCATGGAGCTGCCCGCCGGTCACGACGTTCACGTCCTGACGTATACGGAACTGGCCGTCGCGCTCAACGCGTCCGGTGTCCACCCGAAGCAACTGCGGTCGGAGCTGGAACCAGCTCGACTCATGGAGTGGGCCGCTCAGGGCCTGGCCCTGCTCGGCATCGACCTCGTCAGGCACTTCGCACGGCGCACCTGCGCCCTCAACCTCCTCCCATGGAAGTGCGTATCGGCCGAAGGCCGAGCAGAGTACCGGCTGATCTGGCCACGCCATGAAGCGTTCCAGCCCTGCCACGATGCGGCGCACCGCATCATCCGTACTCGCACCATCCCCGCTGGCCCGGCCAGCCACCACACCCCTGCCTCGCGAATCGCGGCCTAGGTCGCACACCGGATGACTGCGGCCACAGTCACCCACACCGCCCCCGGAACCGTTACGGGACCGGGGGCGGACCCCTGCGCAGATGTCGTCACCTTCGCTGACCTCGCGCAGTGGGAACGCCAGCTTTCCAGTGCCGGCACCTGCGCGCACCCGGTCCGGCTGCGCGGCCGGATCGACGCCATCGACCTGGCCACTGGGGAAGCCGCCCCGGTCTACGACACCGCCGGCGAACCGGGCGGCGTGCTGCACGTGGCGTGCGGCAACCGCCGCGAATCGGCCTGCCCGGCCTGCTCGCAGGTTTACAAGCGCGACGCCCGCCAGCTCGTCCGCGCGGGCCTGGCCGGGGGCAAGGGCGTCCCCGAATCGGTTGCCGCCCACCCGTGCGTGTTCGCCACCCTGACCGTCCCCTCCTTCGGCCCGGTCCACGCCCGCCGTATGCGCGGCAAGACCGTGCTGCCGTGCCGTCCCCGCCGCGACGCCAAACAGCGCCGCTGCCCGCACGGCCGCGACATCTCCTGCCCGGCACGGCACGCCGGGGAAGATCCCCGGCTCGGCCGCCCGCTGTGCCCGGACTGCTACGACTACCAGGCCGCGGTGCTGTTCAACTTCCACGCCGGGGACCTGTGGCGGCGCTTCACCACCTACCTGCCCCGGCACCTGGCCCGGCTGGCCGGGGTCACCGGCAGGCAGCTCCGCAATGATCTGCGCATCCGCTACGTCAAGGTCGCCGAGTACCAGGCGCGCGGCGTGGTCCACTTCCACGCCGTGATCCGCCTCGACGCCCCCGGCGACGGCTACGCCCCGCCCCCGGCCCGGTACACCGCCGCGCTCCTGTGCGACGCCATCGCCCTGGCCGCCAGGGCCGTCCGCCTCGACGCCCCTACGGGGCGGGGTCCGCGCATCCGGCTCGGCTTCGGCCGCGAGCTCGACTGCCGCCCCATCGGGCGTGACTCCCTCGCCGCCTCCGGCCAGCCGCTGGATGCCGGCGCGGTGGCGAACTACATCGCCAAGTACGCCGCCAAGAGCGCCGGCGTGCCCGGCCTGCCCGATGCCCGCATCCGGCACCTGTCCGAGATCGCCGCGCTTCGCTGCCCGGCCCATCACAAGCGCATGGCGGCCACCGCGTGGGACCTCGGCGCACGCGATGCGACCGGTGACCCCCGGCTGCGGCACTGGGCGCACATGCTCGGCTACGGCGGCCACTTCCTGACCAAGTCCCGCCGCTACTCGGTCACCTTCGGCCAGCTCCGCCGCGCCCGCGCCGAGCACCGCCGCCGCCAGCGCTGGCCAGATGGCGAACGCGACCCCTGGGGCCGCCCGCTCGATGACACGGTGGTCTTGATCCTCAAGTCCTGGCGCTACGCCGGTACCGGCTACACGTCCCGCACGCCCGGCGCTGAGCTGGCGCTGGCGTCGGCTGACATGGCACGCGGACACTGACCCCCGGTGGATTCACCGTCAACAGGGTCTTGACACCAAAACGAGCAACAGAAAGGAGGCGAACACATCTCATGAAGCCCCAACCTGAGCGGCTCTACCTCACCACGCGCGAGGTAGCCGCACGGCTGCACGTCCGGCCCCGTACCGTCCGGTGGCTGATCCGCACGCAGCAGCTCACGGCACAACGCATCGGCGGAGAATTCCTCATCGGGGAATCCGACCTGGCCGCGTTCATCGACGCTCACACCGTCCCAGCCCACCCCGAATGGGAAGGCGGTGGCATCGAGTGAGCGTCGAACGGCTTCTCACCATCAACGAGGTTGCCGAACTCTTGCGGATTAGCCGGTGGAGCGTCTATCAGCTCATCTGGTCCAATCAGCTTCGCACGCTCACGATCGGCCGCCGCCGCCTCGTCCGCCCGTCCGCGCTCGCTGAGTGCGTGGCGCTGCTCGATGAACGGGCGGCGGCCTGATGAGCGGCAAGCGCGCTAACGGCGAAGGTTCAATCTTCCCTTACAAGGGGAAGTGGGCCGGTTACGTGTGGGTGACCACACCTAGCGGTGAGCGCAAGCGGGCGTGGGTGTACGGCGACACACGCGAGGAAGTCCACGACAAGTGGCTCAAGCTCCACGCCGCCGCCAAGCGCGGTCCGGTGGTCACCAAATCTCCGACACTCGCTGAGTACCTGGCGTACTGGCTCGCTGAGGTCGTCAAGCCGGGCTTGGCCCCTGCTACTGCTGCTAATTACGGGATGTTCGTCCGCTGCTACATCGTGCCCGTCCTCGGGCCGCGCAAGCTGGACAAGCTCACCGTCCGCGAGGTCCGGGCCTGGCTCAACGGTCTCCGCGAGACGTGCCAGTGCTGCGCTCAGGGCAAAGACAAGCGCCGAGTCAACCCAAGGTGCTGCGCGGCTGGTCAGTGCTGCCGACAACTCGCATCAGAACGCACGATCCGTGACGCATGGACGGTGCTCCGTGCCGCACTCAACAACGCCGTGCGGGAAGAACTCATCTCGCGCAACGTCGCCTCGCTGATCCGCGTTCCCAAACCACGCCGCCGCAAGGTCAAGCCGTGGTCAGTCGATGAAGCCCGCGTATTCCTCGAATCCGCCCGTAAGAGCGGTGATCCGCTGTATGCCGCGTACGTGCTCATTCTCGTGCTGGGTCTGCGCCGCGGCGAAGTCCTCGGGCTGCGCTGGGAAGACGTGGACTTCGCCAGCTCCGAACTCACGATCGGGTGGCAGATACAGCGCATCGACCGTCAGCTTCTCCACCGCCAGACCAAGACCGAAGCATCCGATGCGGTGCTCCCGCTCGTGCCCATCTGCGAGGCCGCATTGCACGATCGCGCGACGGTGCATGACAGGGACAAGGCCGCTGCCGGTTCGGGCTGGCACGTCTCGGGCCTGGTCTTCACCACTAGGACGGGAAGGCCGGTCGAGCCGCGCAACTTCAACCGGAGTTTCACTGCGGCTTGCTCCCGCGCTGGCGTCCGGGTGATCCCGGTCCATGCCACCCGCAAGACGTGCGCTTCGCTCCTGGTCGCGCTCGACGTTCACCCGCGCGTGGCCATGCAGGTGCTCAGGCACAGCCAGATCTCGGTGACCATGAACATCTACAGCGAGGTCTCATCGGACGCCACCCGCCGCGCGCTCAAGCGCCTTGGCAAGCGGCTCGACAGCAGGAGGTAGCTGTACTGTGCTGCTGTATGACACCCAAAAGGGCCGGTTGCAAGATCACAACCGGCCCCTGGCCTGGGTGGAGCTGAGGGGATTTGAACCCCTGACCCCCTCGATGCGAACGAGGTGCGCTACCGGACTGCGCTACAGCCCCGGAACCTGAGTTAGCGTAGCAAACTTTGCGGCCTGCTCGCGCCATCCGCGCCGCTCGTGACACAGCCGAGCGTGGCGGAGGCTCTCATCGAGCCGGCGAAGGCGTGCTCGCAGCGGGCGGCGGCGCGGGCACGGTTCCGGGCTGGCGGAAGGCCAGCCCGGCGCGGGCCTGCCCTAGTCGCCGACCGCGCGGAGCCCGTTTTCCGGGTACTGCTCGTAGTAGCCCTCGCCGGACGGTGCCGTGCTGCCAGCCGCCTCCGCGGTCGACGTAATGTACTTCCCGGCCAGGCCGGGCGCGAAGTCGCGGCCGGGTCCCACGTCCTCGTAGGCGGCGGCCTGCACCGCCGGGGCGGGCGCGGGCCGCGCGGCGGCCCCCGGGCGCGCGGCGGCCCCCGGGCGGCCACGGGCCCGCGCCCGGTCCCGGGCGCGGGCCGCCTCTCGTTCCCGCGCCGCCCGTTCGGCGTCGGCGCGCGCCGCTTCGCGCAGCAGCAGCAGGTACCCGCCCAGCATGACCGAGGGCGGGATGACAACCCACAGCGCCGCCAGGCCGAGCACCGCGAGCCCGATCGCGGCGGTCTCAAGGGCGACCAGCATGCCCAGCAGGCGGCGGCGCGCCGCCAGCACGCGCTGCCGCGATTCCTCTGGTCTCAGCGGCGGCGGAGCGCTCCCTGGCGGCTCCGCGGCGGCTGCTTGGGGCGGCTCCGCGGCGACCGCTCGGGGCGCACCCGCTTCGGTCCGCGCCCCCGCTCGCCCTCCGGCTGCGCCGTCCCGCCCTCCGGCTGCGCTGTCCGCCCGCGCCCCCGGCATGGCGTCCTCGGGCACCTCGCCGTCCGGAGCCGCCCTCTTGGAGGCACCCGAGGCGCCGCGCGCGGAGTCGCGCCGCAGCCACCGGGGGATCAGCACGCACGCCCAGATGGCGACGATCGCCACGTACAGGATCGCGCTGCTCACCGGGCTGGGACCTCCCCTCGGTCGTCAGGCCGCCGGGCTGGGCACGTGCGCCGCGGGCGAGGACACGCGAGGCCGGAGCGGGCGTGGAACACGTGGCTCAACCGGGGTTCGCGTCGGGTCCGGCCGGTGTGTGATCTGATGCAGCGGTGGCCGAATGCTCCCGTTGAGCACGCGATCATGTGACGCAGCGTAAAGGCAGTGACCTCCGATAACGAGCATCCGCGCGGCGTGTCGCGAAGATCGCCGGTAAAAGGTAGTTATCGCGCGGCGGCTAAGCGCCGGACCGCGACGAGGGGGACAGCGAACTCCGCCAGCGCGACAGCATCCCGGTCGGCACCTCCTCGGCGGTGATCGCGTAACAGATGTGGTCCCGCCACGCCCCGTTGATGTGCAGCTGGCGCACCCTGATGCCCTCCTCGCGGAATCCGAGCTTTTCCACCACCCGCCGCGACGCCACGTTCTCCGGCCGGATCGACGCCTCGAGCCGGTGCATGCCGACGACGCGGAAGCAATGGTCGACGGCCATCGCCAGGGCGGTGGGGATGATCCCGCGGCCGGCGAATGACTCGTCGATCCAGTAGCCGATCTGCCCGGACCGCGACGACCCCCACACGATCGACCCGACGGTGAGCTGGCCCGCGAACTGCCCGCCGTAGGTGACGACCCAGGGCAGCGCCTGGCCCTGGCGGGCCTCCCGCCGCATGGTCCGCACCATGGTGACGTACGGGCCGAGCGACGAGCGGTGCAGCGGGGTCTCCGGGTTCGACGGCTCCCACGGACGGAGCCACGACGCGTTCCTGACGCGGATCTCGCGCCAGGTGCGCGCGTCGGAAACCCGGACTGGCCGCAGCGCGACAGGCGCGTCCAGAAGGTCTGGCTCGGTTAGGGTGGCCGGCCACCCACGGATACGTCCCACGGCTGTCAATCATTCCCCTGCAAGGCGTTTCATGCCATGTGATCCAGCGTAGGGCTGACCCTACGCGATCTCGGCGGGACGTTCCGCATCCCCGCCGCCCGGCCCGTCGCCCGGCGTGCCGTGCTTGCCGTCGTCGGCGCGCACGTGGTCGCCGCCGCGGATCTGGTCGACGGCGTGCACGAGGATCGGCCGCAGCACGTTCATGCCGTCCCGTACGCCGCCGGACGAGCCGGGCAGGTTCACGATCAGCGTGCGCGACGCGACGCCGGCCAGCCCGCGCGACAGGATCGCCGAGGGCACACCGGCCGCCGCCCCGGCGGCCCGCAGCGCTTCGGCGATGCCGGGGATCTCCCTGTCGATCACCCGCCGGGTCATCTCCGGGGTCTGATCGGTCGGCGTCAGCCCGGTCCCGCCGGTCGTCACCGCCACGTCGTACCCGGCGGTGACCGAGTCGCGCAGCACCTGCTCCACGGCATCGCCGTCGGGGATGACAAGGGGCCCGTCCACGACGTCGCACCCGGCCGCGCGCAGCAACTCCACCAGTACCGGCCCCGAACGATCCTCATACACTCCGGCAGCCGCACGGTTCGACACGGTGATCGCCAGCGCCCGGATCATGAGCGCCGCCATGGCCCGGACTTGCCGCCGTCCTTGGCCTCCAGCCGGACATCGGTGATCACCGCTTTCCTGTCGACTGACTTGATCATGTCGATCAGCGCGAGCGCGGCCACGCTCACCGACGTGAGCGCCTCCATTTCCACCCCGGTCCGGTCCGCGGTGCGGACCGCCGTCTCGATGTAGACGCCGGAATCCTCGACGGTCAGGTCAACGGTGACGCCGTGCAGCCCGAGCGGATGGCACAGCGGGATCAGGTCAGGGGTCCGTTTCGCGCCCTGGATGCCGGCGATCCGCGCGACCGCGAGCGCGTCGCCCTTGGGCACCCGCCCGTCGCGCAGCGCCGCCACGGCCGCGGCCGACAGCAGCACCCGCCCGGACGCCCGCGCGGTCCGTACCGTCACGTCTTTGGCCGAAACGTCGACCATCCGCGCCTGGCCCGCCTCGTCCAGATGGGTCAGCCCCGCAGCGGGAGCAGCATCGCTCATGGGAGAAGCCTACGCGCGGTCAAAGCGCCTCACGTCCGTGGGTTCTCGGCACCTGCTCGCCCGAACGTACGCGGCTGACTCCCCCATGCAACCCGCCTCTGCCCTGCGCTCAGCATGCCGATGGCGCCAATGGCATGCTCTATTCAGGCCAAAGGCGCCAACGGCAGACGGCGCAGACGCCGGGCCGGGCCGGGCCGGGCCGCGCCGGGCCGCGGCGGGCCGCAGTACGCCAGGCCGATGGCGCCAATGGCATGCTCTATTCAGGCCAAAGGCGCCAACGGCAGACGGCGCAGACGCCGGGCGGCACTAGGGCAGGACGAGGACGTCTACCGCCTCGCCTGCGGGAAGCCGCGTTTGGTGCTCGGGGACGACGATCAGCGCGTTGGCCTTGCCGAGCGCCGCGATCTGGTGCGAGCCCTGGCCGGACAGCGGCGTGACCTGGCCGCCGGCCAGCACGCCGCGCAGGTAGGAGCGCCTGCCCTCGGGGGAGCGCACGGAGCCGGCCAGCGTCGCCCGCACGGCGGGCAGCCGCAGGTCGTCGGTGCCCTGCAACGCCGCGATCGCGAGTCGTACGAACAGCTGGAACGACACGTAGGCGCTGACCGGGTTACCGGGCAGCGTGAAGATCGGAACCTTGCGCTCGCCGATCGTGCCGAACCCCTGCGGCATCCCCGGCTGCATCGCGACCTTGCGGAAGGTCACGGTGCCGAGTTCGCGCAGCGCTGCCTTCACCACATCGTGCTCGCCGCCCATGCTGACCCCGCCGGTGGTGACCAGCAGGTCGGCGCGGGCGAGCTGCTCCTCCAGGGCGGGCAGCACCCCGGCCGGGTCATCGGGCACCACCGCGCGCCGGCAGGCGAGCGCGCCGGCCTCGCGCGCGGCTGCCGCGATCATGTAGCTGTTGGAGTCCCAGATCCGGCCGGGCACCAGCGGGGTGCCCGGCTCGGCCAGCTCGTTGCCTGTCGACAGCACCACGACCCGGGGCCTGGGCCGGACCCGCACCGCCTTACGGCCCGCGGACGCGGCCACCGCGACCTGCATCGGCCGCATCCGGACGCCCTTCTCCAGCAGCGTCTCGCCTTCCGCCGCGTCGCCGCCGGCGTACCGCACCGCGTTCCCGGGCGCCGCGGGACGGTAGATCTCCACTCGCGTGTCCCCGCCGTCGGTCCATTCCACCGGCACGACGGCGTCCGCGCCCGTCGGCAGCCGGGCACCGGTCATGATCTTCATGGCGGTGCCCGGAGTCAGCCGGTAGTCGCCTGTGTCGCCGGCCGCGATCTCGGCTGTGACGGGAAGAGTCACCGGCTCCCGTTCGGAACAGTGATCCGTATCGGCCGCCCGTACCGCATAGCCGTCCATGCCGGAGTTGTCGAACGAGGGCAGCGGCGCCGCAGCGGTAATGTCCTCCGCGAGCACGCACCCCTCGGCGTCCGCCAGTTCCAGCGTCACGGGCGGCAGCGGGGAGATGGCCGCCAGGATCGCCGCCTGGTGCGCCTCGACGGTGGTGAGCGAGCCGTCGGCGATCCCGGTGCCCGGCGCGGCCCCGGCCGTCACCGCAACCCTTCGAGGTACTTTCGCAGCCATGGGATGAACTCGCTGGCCAGGTCGGACCGCTCGGACGCGAACATCACCATGGTGCGCAGGTAGTCCAGCTTGTTCCCGGTGTCGTAACGGCGCCCGCGGAACAGCACGCCGCGCACTTCCCCCTTGCCCGCGAGCACCTTGAGCGCGTCGGTGAGCTGGATCTCGCCGCCGCGGCCCGCCGGGGTCTCGCACAGCACGTCGAACACCGCGGGGTCGCACACATACCGGCCGATGATGATCCACCGGCTTGGCGCGGACCCTGGCACGGGCTTCTCCACCAGGTCGGTGATCATGACCACGTCGTCCTCGGCGGTCGGCGTGATCGCGGCGCAGCCGTAGAGGGAGACCTCCTCGGGATCGACCTCCATCAGGGCCACGACGCTGCCGCCGAAGCGGTTGCGCACGTCGATCATCTGGGTGAGCAGCGGGTCGCGCGGGTCGATCAGGTCGTCGCCGAGCAGCACGGCGAACGGTTCCTGCCCGACATGCTGCGCCGCGCACAAGACCGCGTGGCCCAGCCCCCTCGGATCCCCCTGACGCACATAGTGCATGGTGGCGAGCTCGCTGGGCTCCCGGACCAGGGCGAGCTTGTCCCAGTCCTCCTTGGCCGCGAGCGCCTCCTCCAGTTCGTACGCCCGGTCGAAGTGGTCCTCGATCGAGCGCTTGCTGCGCCCCGTGATAAGCAAGACATCGTTGAGGCCTGCCGAGACGGCCTCCTCGACGACATACTGAATCGCGGGCTTGTCAACGACAGGCAGCATTTCCTTGGGCGTCGCCTTTGTCGCCGGCAGGAAGCGCGTCCCCAGGCCGGCCGCGGGCACGACGGCCTTGGTGACTGCTGGCGTCCTGGCTCTGCCGGTATCTACCATGCGTCAAGCCTAGTGACTTCATAGGAGGGCCGTGCACGACATGCCGTCGTCCGGTGAGCCCGCCGTCCCCGGCGGGCTGCCGGGAGAACCTGGCGGGCTGCCCGGAGAAGAGGCACCCGCCGGCAAGGCGAGCCTGCGGCGGCGGATCCTGGCCGCCCGCGCGTCGATGCCGGATTCGGCCCGCGCCGATGCCGGCCGCCTCATCAGGGACCACCTGCTCGGGATGCCGGAGATCGCCGCGGCGGGGACGGTCGCGGCCTATTACTCGGTCGGCACCGAGCCGGACACCCGCGGGCTGGTCTTCGCGCTCTGGAAACGGGGCAGTTACGTGATCTTGCCGGTGCTGCTCCCCGACGGCGACCTCGACTGGGCGTCCTATGAGGGGCCGGATTCGCTGGTGCCGGGGCCGCGCGGGCTGCTGCAGCCGGCCGAGCCGGCGCGCGGCGCGCAGGCGGTCGCCCGGGCGGAGGCGGTCCTGGTGCCCGCGCTCGCCGTGGACGTCGCCGGGAACAGGCTCGGCCGCGGCGGCGGTTCCTATGACCGCGCGCTGGCCCGGGTCGGCCCGCGGGTCCCCGTGATCGCGCTGCTCTACGACGAGGAGCTGCTGCCCTCGGTGCCTGCCATGCCGCACGACCAGCGGGTCCGCGCGGCGGCGCGGCCCGCGCACGGGATCACCTGGCTGCCGGCCGGGGAATCCGCGGGCAAACCCCACGGTTATGCTTAGCAGTCTGCTAGCGAGAGTGCTAATCTAGCGACCGAATCAGGTTCCGCCTAGGAGGAATCCGTGCCCACTTACCAGTACGTTTGCACCGAATGCGGTGGCCAGATCGAGGCAGTGCAACGGTTCACCGATGACCCGCTGACCGTGCACGAGGTCTGCGGCGGCAGGCTGCGCAAGGTCTTCTCGCCGGTGGGCATCGTGTTCAAGGGCTCGGGCTTCTACCGCACCGACAGCCGCAACGGCTCTTCGGGTTCCGCGCCCGCGTCGTCTTCGTCTGATTCTTCGTCTTCGTCGTCGTCTGATTCTTCGTCTTCGTCGTCGTCCCCGGCGGGGGGAGAGAAGGCCGGGGCCGCGAGTTCTCCGCCCGCTTCGGCTGCCGGTTCGGCGGGCAAGAAAGTCGCCTGAGGCCCATGGCTGCGGTCGCGGACATCGGAGTTATCGGGGGTTCCGGTTTCTACGAGTTCCTCACCGACTGCGACGAGATAAAGGTCGACACGCCGTTCGGTGAGCCGAGCGAGGCGGTGCTCGTCGGCGAGGTGGCCGGCCGCCGCGTGGCCTTCCTGCCACGGCATGGCCGGGATCACCGGTTCCCGGCGCACAAGATCCCGTACCGGGCGAACATGTGGGCGCTGCGCTCGCTGGGCGTACGGCGGATCCTGGCGCCGAGCGCGGTCGGCTCGCTTACCGCGTCCCTCGGTCCGGGCACGCTGGTCATCCCGGATCAGCTGGTGGACCGGACCAGGGGACGCGTGCAGACGTTCTACGACGAATATGCGGTGCACGTGCCGTTCGCGGACCCGTACTGCCCGTCCGGGCGCGCCTGCGCGATCGCGGCGGCCCGGCAGTTCGGCTGGGCGCCGGCCGGGTCGGGGACGCTCGTGGTCATCGACGGCCCCCGGTTCTCCACGCGCGCGGAGTCGCAGTGGTACGCCGCCCAGGGGTGGACGCTGATCGGGATGACCGGTCACCCGGAAGCCGTCCTGGCCCGCGAGCTCGCCATGTGCTACACGTGCCTGGCGCTCGTCACCGACACGGACGCGGGCGTCGAAGAGGGCGACGGGGTGACACAGGCCGAGGTATTCGAGGTGTTCGCCGCCAACATGTCACGGCTGCGGAAACTGGTGGCCGAGATCATCGCCGCGTTCCCGGCCGAGCGCGGGGACGATCTGTGCGCTCACGCCCTCGACGGCATCAGCCTGCCCTTCGAGCTCCCCTAGCTCCTGTAATGCCTGGCGGGAACGTCGGCGGCCCGTGGCAGATGTTTGATTTGAGACGCTTGTAGCGCTTGCTGCCGGAGTGGTCCTTCCAGCCCGGTGACAGGTGTAATGTCAGCGACGTGACTGCATACGAGATCCCGCCCGCCGGTTCGGCCGAGGTGCGCCTGCTGCGCAACGGGTACGTGGGACTCGATGGTGATGACGGACGCGTAAGCGGGACGGTGTCCCTGATCATCGGCCCCGGCGCGGTGATCGCGGCCGCCCCGGGGGTGGCGGCCCCGCGTGAGGCGCTGCCCGCGGCCCTGAGGTCGCGCGGCCCGGCACCGGAAGGCGCCGGCGCGCCGTTCCGGCCGGGGAACCAGGACTGACCGCGGTCGTCGCCGTACCGCGGCACGTGATCACATCGACGTGTAATGACCTGGCTACCTGTGGCGTTCTGACTATGAGGCGCTTTCCTCGCGTAAGATCCCGGCCTGGCCCCGCGGGCCGGGACTCGCGCTGCATCGCCCCCGGGGGACGGACCTCACGTAGGGAGGGCTCCCGCCCCCCGTTCCCCCCGGCCCCTCATTATCCCTGGTAAGCCGTCCGTGGCTGACTGGCCGCTGATCTCAGACCTTGGCCCGCTGGGCGCCCTGCCGACAGCGCCCCGGCTCGTCCGCGGCTTCGCATTCGCGGTGCTGAGCTGCTGGGGCCTAGCCGACCGGATCGACGTCGCTGAGCTGGTGCTCAGCGAACTCGCTACCAACGTCGTACAGGCGACCACGGGGCCGGACGGACACCCAAGGTACGACGAGTCCGGCAGGCTCCCGCTGCTCTGGGTACGGCTGCTGTCCGACCGGGCCCGGCTCATGGTCGAGGTCTGGGACAACCTTCCGCGGGCACAGGGCGTGCCGGTAGTCCGGCACCCCGGCCCGGACGAGGAATCCGGCAGGGGCCTGGAGATGGTGGAGGCGCTGTCCGAGGACTGGGGCTGGGAGAGCGTTCCCGGCCGGCCCGGCAAGCGGGTATGGGCCCTGGTCGGCCCGGTCAGGCAGGCAGGGGGGGACGGGTAGCCCCCGTGCCAGCGGCCCGGCACCGCGCCGGGAACCGGGAACGGGGAACGGCCGGCCGCCAGGGGTAAGGTGTTTATACAGCGAGATGCACCGATTCAACAGAGCAAGTGGGGAACTACGTGGTCAGACCCGCCCGCGAGCCGGCGATGACCGACGTCGCGAAACTGGCCGGCGTTTCGCACCAGACTGTCTCGCGGGTCCTCAACGATCATCCCAACGTCCGGGAACAGACCCGCATGCGCGTCCAGGCGGCGATCAACGAGCTCGGCTACCGGCCTAACCGGGCCGCGCGCATCCTCGCGACCGGCACATCCCAGGTCATCGGCGTTGTCTCCCGGTCTTCGACGCTCTACGGTCCCGCCGCCACGCTCAGCGCCCTCGCCGAGGAGGCCGTGCGGCGCGGATTCACCGTCAACGTGGAGAGCGTCCGCACGCTCGACCGGCAGCCGATCGCCGACGCGATCGGCCGCCATCTCGACCAGCGCGTCGCGGGCCTGGTCATCATCGCGCCGGTCGAGTCGGCCAACGACGCCCTCGACAACCTGCCCGACGACATCCCGCTGGTCAGCATCGACGGTGACCCTGAGCGGCCGACAGAACTGGTAACGGTGGACCAGGAGGCGGGCGCGTACGCGGCGACGCGGCACCTGCTCGAAGCCGGGCACTCCACCGTCTGGCACGTCTCCGGCCCCGGCGACTGGTTCGACAGCCGGGGTCGTATCGCGGGCTGGCGGCGGGCGCTGACCGAGGCGGGCGCTGAGATCCCGCCGCTCATGTCGGCCGACTGGCTCGCCGCCTCTGGCTACCGCAACGGTCAGATCCTGGCCCGGATGACGGATGTCACCGCTGTTTTCGCCGCCAACGACCATCTCGCCCTGGGCATTTTGCGCGCGCTGCACGAGCGCGGCCGCCGCGTGCCCGGGGACATCAGCGTGGTCGGCTTCGACGACGTGCCCGAGGCCGCCTATTACATCCCGCCCCTCACCACCGTCAGGCCCGACTTCGACGCGGTCGCCGCGGCCAGCATCGACCTGCTGCTGGCGCAGATCACCAGCGGACACCGCCTCGGCGACCGCCGGGTCCTCACCCCTACGCTGGTCAGCCGGGACAGCGTCGCCCCGCCGCGATCCTAGGCGGCCAGCGCAGGCTGCTGGGCGGCCAGCGGCCGTGCATCGCATGCACGCGGGAGCGCGCTGCCCAGACGCCGTGTCTCCTGACCGGGCGGCCGCGCGGCGGTCTTCGCGCGGCCGCCCGCGGGCATGACGCGGGCATGACGCGGGCGGCCAGAGAAGCGGCTGACCAGGCGGCGCCGTAGCGGCGGGTCATGCCTTTACCACACCTGCAAAATGGTCCAAGGATTCTCCCAACGTCTGCTGCAACGTGTCCCAGGACGGGCGGCAATACTCGTCAGCGTGACCAACATGTATACGGGCATGGGATCGGACGACATGCCGACCGCGCCGTATCAGGTACCCGGCGGCCCTGTCGGCAATGGCCCAGGCGGCCGCGGCGGAGGCGGATGGCTGCGCGGCAAGCGGGCGGTCGCGCTGCTCGCGGTCTGCGCGGCGGTGGGCGGCGGGACGTTCGCCGCCGTGCAAGCCGCCAGCGGCTCGCCGCCGGCGGCGGCGTCGCCGGCGGCGGACACCCAGCCGGCGGGCACGCTGGCCGCCGGCGCCACCGGACAGGCGGCGGTACTGCGCGACGTGCTCGCCGCCACGGGAATCCGCCGGCTGGCCCGGCTCCGCCGCCTCGGCGGCATGCACGGCCAGTACACCTTCGAGACCAGGCAAGGACCGCGTACGCTGGCGTTCGAGCGGGGCACTATCACCTCGATCACAGGCAACGACGTGGTGGTCCGCGCGGGCGACGGCACCACCTGGACGTGGGCGCTCACCGGCACGTCGGTGATCCGCGAGAACGGGGCGAAGGAGACGGTCGGCGCGCTTGCCCGGGGTGAAGCCGTGTTCGCGGGCGGCGCGGTCACCGATGGGACCAGGTACGCGAAGCTCATCGTGATCAGGGAGGCCGCGGCGGCCGGGAAGACTCCGGGCGTGGCTTAGCGTAAGGAGGCTCCGCTCATTCACCCCGGGCCCGCTGCTGCCGCAGTTCCGACAGCAGCGGGATCGCCGCGATCTTCTCGTCCGTCAGTTCCTCCCAGACGATGCTCGCCGGCGGACGCGGCGCGTGCCGGGAACGGCAGTCGATGACGCGCTCGGGTGTGACGATCAGGTCGACCGGCACGTCGTGGCCGGTAAGCGGAACCGTGCCGGCCGGCCTTAGCTGAATCTCGTGCACGGTGGTCACGGTAACCGTGTGCGGCCCGATCAGTCCCGCCGCCGTGGCGAGGGCGAACTCCAGGTCGGCGAACCCCCCGCCCTTGCCGAGCCGGGTGCCGTCCTCACCGACCGCCACGCTGCCCATCACCACCATGTCCACCGGGGTCAGTTCCCGCAGCGTCACCCCGCGCGCGGAACGTGACGCGCCGCTGATCGACGCGGCCTTGCGCGGCGGCTGGTCTAGGTGGTCCGGGTCCAGGGCGAAGAACGGCGTCGGCTCGGCCAGCCTCGGGACCGCCATGTAAACGGTCTTGCCGTCCTCAAGCGCGCGCTGCCGCACTGGCAGCTGCGCGGAATCGGGGTTGGCCTTCAGGGTCTCCGCGGCCTTCCAGGCCGGGAGGGCGCGGAGCCGTTCGGCCGCCGCCTCCGCGCCGGTGAAGTTCGGAATGCGCCCGGCAGCGCCGGGGAACCTGGCCACTCTCGCCGCGCGCATGGCCGACCACACCTCCTCGCGCAAGTCGGCCTTCGCGGCCAGCACGTCGGCCGGGCCGCCAGCGTCACGGTCATGCCGGGGGGCAGAGCGAACCATCCCCCAATGATCCTGCCCGCGGTTATCGGGCGCCAGACTGGACCCGATGGCGCCCGGCCGGCAGCGTCATCTTCCGCATCCCGGCGGGCGTCACCCGTGGTTCTCCCGCTGTGTGAAGTGCTTTTGTGTGAAGTGCTTTCGCCGTCAGCACCATCGCGAAGGCGGCGGGCGCCTTCCATCCCGGGTAAACGAAGGGTTCCACAAGCGCCGACTCCAGTTCCGCGTGCTAACGCGCAGAAATCCGCACCCCGCTGGGCTTTCGATTCCTGGGATGCTTGCAGTCGGACGGCCTAGCAGCGGGAAGGCGGACGGTCCGGCTGGGAGTTCCGTTATCCCCTCTGGGCGGCAAGGTTCTTCGCCGAGCGGGCCATCAGCCGAACTGAAGGATCTGGGACATGATCTGAAGGATGGCCTGTCCCGGTTTCCCTGGTTCCCGGCTGGCCTGCCGCTGCCGGCGGTCCCGGGTTTGCCGACGGGGGTAGGTTGCCTGAGGTGCCGCGGGACCGGTTCATCGACGACATCCACTGCCTGACCGGGGTGCCGCGCCACCGCCGGATGAACGTGCCGCCGATGCCGTCGGCCCACCTGTTCGTCAACCTGGGCAGACTCGTCCGCCTGTGGGATTGCGGCCCTTCGGTGCCGCCGGCAGCGTGCACCGACGGTTGGTTCATGGGTGTATGGACCAGGTGCTTCCTGTCCGAGTACCCCGCACGGGTGCGGGTCGTCGGGGTGCGCTTCAAGCCGTGGGGGCTTTCGCCGTTCACCGGCCTGCCAGCGGCCGGGCCGCGGGACCGGTGGGTGCCGGCCGACGCCGTCTGGCCACGGTCTGTGGACCGGATCCGCAACCAGGCCGGCGAGGCCGCATCGGCCACCGGGACACCGCGGGTACTGGAGGCGGAGCTGCGATCGCGGCTTGCCGGGGTACCGCCGCGCGGTCTGGGCCTGGTCCGGCACGCATGCGGGCGGCTGGAGGCTTCCCACGGCGCGGTCCCGGTCGGTACGCTGGCCGATGCCGCCGGGGTGAGCGGCAATCACCTGGCCGCGCAGTTCAAGTCTCATGTCGGGGTCATCCGAAGCGGGTGGCGCGGATCTACCGCCTCGCGCGACTGATCCTGTCCGTAGACCCCCTGCGTCCGGTCGACTGGCCGGAGCTCGCCCAGACCGCGGGCTACTTCGACCAGGCCCACCTCAGCAGGGAGTTCAAGGACTTCACCAGCCATACCCCGACGCGATACCTGGCCCTGCGGCGCCGGCTCCCCGCCGAGCAGTGGTTCCCGCCGGATGCCGGCCCGATGCCCGCTGAGTGATTTTTTTACAAGCCCAGCCTCCCCCGGGGGCGGCAAGATCGGGGGCGAATGCACAAGGAGACCCGAGGAGAGCCTGTGGGCACGGTCATCGTGCATAGCGTGGTGTCCCACCGGCCCAAG
>Ga0070737_10002938_pt1 | contig 19315 bp, 14 predicted proteins | sample Coa_R1_10_FD_66438 | JGI IMG/M metagenome (GOLD analysis project Ga0070737, IMG submission 66438) | Surface soil microbial communities from Centralia Pennsylvania, which are recovering from an underground coalmine fire - Coalmine... | ecosystem: Environmental > Terrestrial > Soil > Unclassified...
CATCCCCGGGTTGACGCCGTTGAACACCAGCGTCAGCGCGACCGGCCGGGTAACACCCTTGAGCGTGAAATCGCCGTCGAGCACGTAGTCGTCCCCGTCGGGCCGCACTACGGTGGACACGAATGTCGCGGTCGGGAACTGGGCGACGTCGAAGAAGTCGGCGGCCTTGATGTGAGCGTCACGCTGCTCGTTGCCGGTGTCGACCGAGTTCACGTCGATCTCGGCGGTGACGGACGGAGTGCCGTCTTCACCGACCGTGATCGCGCCGCTGAACCGATCGAATCTGCCGTGAATCTTGCCGACCATCAGATGGCGCACCGAGAAGTTGATCGACGAGTGGACCGGGTCGATCGCCCACGTCCCGGCGCTGAGCTTCTGAGTCCCCACGGCTGCGGTCATGCTGAATCTCCTTCGAGTTGGACTGCCAAGTACCACGGGCAACCGGACCATAGTCCGGATTATTCCCGCCGGTGGTCATGTCCAACCGAGTGCGTCCCGCACGCGTCCCCGCGCCCGGTCGAGCCGGACGGCGGCCTCGGCCGCGTCGACACCCGCGAGGAGCGCGACGATCGCGGTCTTGGCGTGACCGCCCGCGGCGGCCAGCGTGGCGGCTGCGGCCTGCTCGTCGACGCCGGCCGCGTCGCGGACGATCCGCACCGCGCGGCGACGCAGCTTCGCGCTGGTCGGGCGCACGTCGACCATCCGCGGTCCGTAGGCCTTGCCGAGCGCGATCATCACGCTCGTCGACAGCGCGTTGAGCACAACCTTCTGGGCCGTCCCCGCGGTCAGCCGGGTGGAGCCGGCGAGAACCTCAGGGCCAGTGAGTAATTCGACCATCAGGTCGGCCGACGCCTCGCTGCCGGGGTTGTTGACGATCGCGACGGTCAGCGCACCCGCCGCGCGCGCGTGCTCAAGCGCCCCGAGCACGTACGGCGTGCGGCCCGACGCCGTGATCCCGACGAGCGCGTCGGCGGCGGTCAGGTCGGCGAGATCGGTGGGGTCGAAAGTATCTTCCGCGCCCTCGATCGCCTCGGTCAGCGCCGCCGGCCCGCCGGCGATCACGCCGCGCACGAGGTCGGTGCCGAACGTGGGCCCGCACTCGGCGGCGTCGAGCACGCCGAGTCGCCCGGGTGTTCCGGCGCCGGCGTAGATCAGCCGGCCGCCGCTCTCGAGCCGTGCGGCGATCGCCTCGGCGGCTGCCGCGATCCGCGGGACCGCCGCCGCCACTGCTTGGTGCGCCTCACCCTCGGCGGCGACTAGCAACGCGACGACCTCGCCGATCGGCCGCGCGTCGAGGTCGTCCAGGTCCGAGCGCACCGCCTCGGTGGCCAGCGCGTCGAGCGCTTGCGGGGCAAGGGTTTTGGGGGCCGCCTGCACGCGGATCACGTGCGGCTGGTGGATCGCCCCCAGCCGCAGCGCGCCGTCGAGCGCGTCGCCGGCGGCCGGGACGAGGTCGAGCTGCTTACGCAGCGCCTCGAAGCCCGCCAGGCCGCCGACCATCGCCACCGGTCCGTCCCCAGCCGCGCGGGCGGTCGCGGCGAGCGCCTCGGCGGCGGCGCGGACGATGGCCAGCGCCGCGGCATCGCCGTCGGCAGCGAGGACGTCGGGCGCGAAGGACGCCAGCGCGGCGGCATCGGTGAGTTGGGTGGGCCAGGTCTGCGGCGCGCCGTAGCGGGCGCGGGCGGCGTCGAGCAGCGCGGTGGACGGGCCGCGTCCGTCGTGGGCGCGCAGCGCCGCGCGCAGCCCGGCGGCGCCGATCCACGCGCCACCGCCCTCGTCGCCCAGCCACGGGCCCCAGCCATCGAAGGTCCGTAGCGCGCCGTCCGCGTCGATCGACAGTGCCGCGACGCCGGTGCCCGCGATCAGCACGACGCCCGGTTCGCCGTTCAGCGCGCCGGCGTGTGCGATCACGGCGTCGCTGGTCACCGCTATACGTTGGGCGGGCAGCGAAGTCAGCAGCGCATGGCCCAGCGCGCGCGCTGCATCGGGCGCCGCCAGCGCCCCGGCGGCGCCCACGATCACCTCGTCGAGGGGACCGAGATCGCGCGCGACGGCAAGGATCGCCGCCTCCGCGGCCCGCACGCCGCCAGGCGCCGCGAGCCCCGGCGCGCCCGGACCCTCAGCCCGTCGGGCGCCTGCTGCGGCTCGGCAGGACGTCTTGCCGAGATCGACGGCGAGGATCACAGCACCACCCTTTCACCGCGGTTGCTCGAGGTAGCGGCGTGCGCCCCAGTAGTCCGTGGCCAGGCGAACCGGGGTGATGCGCACTGGTGTCGTCTTGTCGAATGCCTCGATCATCTCGCCGTTCCCGGAATACATGGCCACGTGGTAGATCGCGTCGGGATTGGCGGGGTCCCTGCCGCCGTGCGAGTAGAACAGCAGATCGCCGGGTTGCAAAGCGGATTTGTCGATCGCGCGGCCCCGGCTGTCGGCGGCTTGCGGGCCGGCATCGCGCGGCAGGGTGACGCCGTACACCTGGTAGATGGTGGAGGTGAAGCCGGAGCAATCGAACCCGAAGCCGGCACGCCCGCCCCACAGGTAGGGCACGTTGACGAACGTGGCGGCGTAGCGGACCAGATCGGCTCCGGTGGGATGCGGTATGTCCGTGGGCTTTTCGTAGACCGCGACCGTTCGGGCATTTAGCCACTTCGGGCCGCGATCGGGGGTGGCCACCTGAACGGCCTTGTCGGTGCGGCTCAGGACGGGAAGCCTGGTGTTGGTGCTGATCTCGAGGTCGTGATTGGAGAGTCCGGATTCGCGGTACAGCCAGGTGGTGGTGCTGCGATCGGCCAGCGCGAAGGGCGCGTGTTCCCTCAGTGCGCCGTAGCCCTGGTCAGTCGCCAACTGCGCCTTGGGAATCCAGCCGGGATAGCCCAGCGCGTTCTTCGGTGTGGGCTGGCTTGGGACCAGTACCTGGTCCCAGTCGCCCTGTTCCCCCACCACAAGGACGCGGTCGCCGAAGAGGGCCTGCGTTTGGCTGAGATTGCCCGAGATGAGCGCCTCCCGCTGGGCCGGCGTCATCCCGGACAGCCAGCCGCGAATATCGACGGGATTTGTCAGGGCGGGATGGTCGACCGGACGCGGGCTCTGCGGCGTGGTCCACACCGTGGCCACCGAAACTGCGACATAAGCGCTGCGCGCCGCCGGCGACGCGGAGAGGTTGGCAGGGTCAGCGGTTACGGATACTGCCGCCAGCCCGATGGACAAGACACCGGCAAGCACTGTTCGGGTCGCGGTGCCGGTCACGTGCGTCGACGTTATCCGAGCCACCTGACTTTGCTCCGGTGAACTCGCCCGCATTTTCTGACGTATATCTCTATGAGAGCGGCTCACCGCCGCAGCGACACTGATCGGAGTGGCCAATGGGCATAGCGACGCACATTGGGCATCACAGATTGCCCGACGGTGGGGTGCTGCGGGTGGACTTTGAGATGGGACGTTGGGTGGGCACGCTTTACGCGCCCTCCATGACGATCAAGACCCAAATCATCGGTAGCGATGCCCAGGTTCACGCCTGGGCCGCCCGCCTTGCGGCATAACACTTCACTCGGCATTCGGCTTAGTCGGATTGCCCGCCTGATAGCGACAATTTGCGGCGGTGCGTCGGAGGATCTTCAGTTGTCGCTTTGGCGGCTCCGGGCCAGGGCGACTTCATCATTCGCGGGCTGCTTGGCGCCGACCCGTCGACCGGGGCGATCCAGATCGGTGACGTGGTCGAAGTAGGCGCGACCGTGCAGTTTCAGGTCCGTGATGCAGCTGGGGCGGACAAGGACCTGCGCCTGACTGTAGAACGGGCTGGGGCAGAGCTGCCCGGGCGTCCGGTGGGCGCATTGTTGTTCACCTGCAACGGGCGGGCCCGGCGGATGTTCGGGGTCGCCGATCACGACGCGTCGACGATCTGCGACCTTCTGGGCGGGATTCCGCTTGCTGGCTTCTTCGCCGCCGGAGAGATCGGCCCGATCGCGGGACATAATGCGCTGCACGGGTTTACCGCTTCGATGGCGTTGTTCGTCGAATGAGTCGCTGCCGTTGCACTGGCGCCAGGAACCCATTTAATGTTCAACGCAGTTTAGCCAGAGGCGCACTTTGCGTCTCAATGCCGTCAATGGAATGCGTATTTATGCGGGGAGATTGTGAAGCCGTGCTCATAAGAAGTGCCCCTATTTGCCGTGCATGTTAACTCGTCGGGCCCTGTAGCAACGCACTCCACAGCTCCGACCTGGATAGACGCACCGATCGGTAGCGGCGGGACAAAATCAATGATTCGATCCAGTACAGCAAAATGGGCTTCGAGGTTGCTTGGAGCAGCTTCCAATACGACCGAGTTTGGTTTCGAACCGTTTACCAACGGCGCGTCGGGCGGAAGTGCGCCTTGGCATACGACATCTCTGACGGTCCGAGAATCACCCAGGCTTATCTGGCACCAGATGTTCTTTTCCGGGGAGGAAAATGCGTATGCCTCGCCGCGGATGCCGGGCGCGCCGGGCGGGGTTCGGTATAGCCTAAAATCTACGCTATTGCTCTCATCGCGGTTCAAGACAAACACCAGCCTAATCTCGGTCCCATTCTTGTCACATTTCAGCTTGTACCCGGCCAAGGCCGCCTCAGAACCGTCGAAGGAGACGCAGTTCCACCCATCTCCCACCGGGAAATCGACATCCGCCTGGGCGGCATCGTTGTATGCGTTAGTCACGGTTCTTGTGGCCTCACCGCAGGTAGTCGATCCTCGATTGACAACTATTTTCGTGTCGCGAATATCGACCTTGCCCTTTTTGGCTCCAGGAGGGTAGTAGGAGCCGCAGTCTTCGCCGGCGGTCACGGTCGTGTGCGGGCCTTTGGGCGCTGGCGGATGCGACAACGGGTTCTCATCAGGATGCGTCCTCAAGAGCCAAGGTATAGCCACAACTACTGCGACTAAAGCAACACCAGCAAGGAGCAGCAATTTTTGCCACTTGCCCAAGCGTCCTGCGATTCTTCCCATCTATCCGCCACCAACAACAAACGCTGTAACTCCATGGTGCGATAGCGCACCAGACAGATTCAACCAGGCCCGTCCAGGGGTGGCCGGATCAATAATTACACCCGGCACCCCAGAATCTCCGTGCCCCAAGTTGTATTGCCACGGGTTTATAATCTCTGCCCATACCGTCCCGTCGGGATCGCGGTGGGCGCTGCTCAATGCGTATACATGTCTTCCTACCAGGCCATCGCGGTGGGGATCTATACCGATCGGCGTTGCCGATGGTGACGTTGCCATTACGACCGGTTTTCCCGAATTGAGTGCGTTGATCAAATCCGTCTCATCCCGACCGCCACCGGGAAACCAATTGTAGGAAGCCTTACCTGCCAGTTGCTGGAGTCCGTCCCCAGGAAAGCCGCCCCCACCCATGGCAGACAGCCCACTTGCCACATCACCACCGCCTCGGGCCTTAGCCTCTGCGGCTTCCAGCACTACCGGCCACAGCACTTTCTGCCCAGGATGATGCGATAACACTTCCTGTATATCTTTATCCGTAACCGGATAATGACTTAATGTGTTGCCTAACGGGTCTTGCAGTCCTGTTACATAGTATTTCCCATCCGGGCCGGCCTCGATCATTCCTGTTATCCGACTCGGATTCTTATCGGAAACAGCGATCTCTGCGGCCTCGAAATAACAATCGCCGACGTCGCGCTGCAAAACATCCCCCGGATGAGGTTTGCCATCCGGACCATATAATGGCAAGTCACCCTCTGCACGATCAGTTTTGAAACCGACCGCTTGCACACGAGATCCCTCGTTCTTGTCAAAGCGCACAGCGCGCAGCCCAGCCCCGGCGGCGGGAAGCCTGGCGGCGATGTCCTGGTCGATCCGCATCAGGGATGCCGCTTCGGCACGGATCTCAGCGGCGAACTCACGCGCCGCGTCCCGGCGGGCCTTGGCCTGATCCCACGACGTGTATTTCATCGTGTCGGTAACCGACAGGTCTTCACCCACGACATACCCGGCAGCGGTCGCCTCGGCGACTGCCCGCAGAGCGGCGGCCTTGGCGAAGCCCTCATTCTCCCCGGCCATCCGCAAGATTTTCGCCGCGTCGCGCAACGCGGTGCACCCGCCGCGCGCCTTACCCAAGTCGGTTTCGATGCGCTGCACGGCGCTGTCGTAAGCCTGCCCCGCCCAGTCGGCCTCGCGGAGCTGCTGATGGACTTCAGTGAAGCCGTTCTCCCACCGGTCGGCTTCGGCGTCGCACCACTCGGCGATCGCACCGAAATGCTCGGTGGGCCAGGCTTGTAGCTCCGAGAGGCTGGGCAACGGACCGGGCGCGGTCATTTACACCATTTGATCGCCGAGCTTGGCTGCACCGTCAGCGTCGGTGTTCGCGTACGCAGCAGCGGCAGAACCGACTTCGACCGATGTGTCCCTTATCCGACTGGCGATGGCTTCCCGAGCCACCCCGGCATCGGCCAGCAGCGTTTCTATCGCCGCCGTGCTCGGCTGACACGACAACCCTGATTCTGCCGACGGCGCCGCGGTACCGCTCAGTTTGGCAGCCAACTCCGCACATCCCGAAGCGACCGCGCGCAGCGATGTGTCGCTTACTCGCAAGGCCTCTTGCATACGGGGAGCGTAACCGACAGAGTGACGGTGCCTTGCATGTCATATGAGGACCGGGGCAGCGGATATTCGAGATCGCCGACCACGACGATCGACGATGTCAGACCTGCTGGGCGGGATTCCGTTCGCCCGTTTCTTCGCCGCCGGCGACATCGGTCCGACCCACACTGCACGGCTTTATCGCTTCGACGGCGCTGTTCGTCGAATGAGCCGCTGCCCGTGCACTGGCACGGCGGCCCATTTAATGGTCAACGCCGCTCAGCCAGAGCCGCATGCTGAACCCTCCTCTCGCCGCACACTTACGTTCTGCGACAGCGACAATGTTTTCGAGGGTGTGGCCCTGAGTGCCGGCGACCGCAGCGAGGACTTCGACGATGTCGGCGGCTTCTTCGATGACGGCTTCGGTGCTCTGAGCGGCGATGAGTTCGTCGACTTCTTCACGCAGCTTGACGTCCAGCGTGGCTCGGTACTCGCCCGGGCGCAGCGTCATCACATGAGGTGTGCGTCCGGAGGCCCGAATAATGTCGGGCACTCTGTCCCGCACAAGATTGCCCACGTTGTCCCTTCCGATCGCAATAATGCGGTGGTGCAGTTCTATCCGACCGGGCCGACGTCGAGGGTGCGCCGTAAGCGATGAGACCGCCGACCCGCTTCTGCTCGGGCAACGCGTGGTCGCGATCCTGGAGACCGGCCTGCGCACAGCCACCTACAAACTGGCAACGTTGATGGCATTGATCGATCACTGCATCGAGAACATGCCCCGGCAGGCCAGCGATGTGCTGGAGGTACCGATTCCCGATCTGGCGCACCGGGTGCTGGAGATCTACTGGCAACAGGTGCGTCCGTTCGAGGGCAACGAATTACGCCAATCCACGCAGCGGCGGGCGCGAATTCTGAACGCCACGACTGCGCTGCGCAGAGCGGCCGGGATCACGGGCACCACCGTGTCGGTGGACATCGCCAAGTTGCGAGCGCCTGACGCATACCGAAGCGCCATCGACGAGATCACGCTGTGCCTTGCGCAGCAGCCGCTGCATCGGCTGCAAAAACTGCCGGGGTCGTCCGCGAGTGATCCATTTCTATACGACGACTCGTTCTTGCATGACCAAGTGTCGCGGTCGACGCTGCGGGCCCGCGGCGACGCGATACAACTTAAACCCGGTGTGGCGCATGGCCTTGCACGGCTAGCCGGACTGCTCAAGCCGGCCCTCGAAATCATGTGGGTCGACGACGTGCGGCGGATGAACAAGTTCCTCTACGACAAGGTTCCCGACGTTGCGGGTCATCTGTTCGGTCGTGAACGCGCCGCACTGGCCGCCGTCCGCGAGCCGTTCAAGGAAGCGTTCGGACCACACTGCTTCTACTGCGGCACTCACCTGCCAGTGAGCAATCCAATCGATCATGTGCTGCCGTGGTCGCTGGTCGGTATCGACGGGCTAGCCAATCTCGTGCTAGCGTGCGCCCGCTGCAACTGCGACAAGAGCGGCGCATTGCCGGCGGTGTCGATAGTCGACCGGGTGCTGGAGCGCGATCGAGAGGTGCTGGAACAGATCGCATCCCAGATTCAGTGGCCTACACAGCATGAGCGCGTCGTGGCCGCGGCGCGCGGCATCTACCGCGGGCAGCGTGCCGGCGTGCCGACGTGGTCGGGCTACAAGCAAAGTGAGCGGCTCGACATCAGGTTTGCCCAGGCATGGAGATGAGCTGTGATTGGCATGAACTCTATTCGAAATCGAGCTCAGAGACTACGTCTGGGAGCTGCGAGCAATGCACGCACGGAAGCCGACCGCTTGACGATCCGCTCATTCAGGTGAACACATCGGAGGTAGTCATGGCCAACCAAGCCGACGGTGATAGCGCAAGAGAATCTGCGACAGACCATGGATATGACGCGTTTCTAAGCGACATAAAGGTCGGAAAACCGAAAAGGATTAGCGTTAAACACTTTCTCAAACTATGGAACTACCAGCGGCGCGGCGCATATATTGTGCGTCAAATCGAGAACGAGTTAAACAAAAGAGGGCTTGCCTGTACTCCAGAAATCGCTAAGGCTGATTACTATGGTTCAGTTAACATTTTGGACAAGAGGGATCTTGCGCCGGGATCGTCCAATGAAGCCGGATGGCCCATCTCATCGGTTATAGATGACGAACGCGAGCTTGTCGGCGTGGGCCTTGACACTCCGCTATGCGAGGTAGAGACCATGATGGTGATGCGGGACTTCTCGCAATTGCCTGTCCTGAGCAAGACTCGAAGAGAGCTATACGGGACGGTTAGTTGGAAAACCTTGGCGCGTTGGCCTCATTCGCGAAAGGACTCAACAGCAAAAGAAGCAATGGTTAAGGGTGATCACGTAGCGCCATCAAGTGATGATTTGCTACAGCACATAGGCGCGATAATTGCAAACGACTACATCTATATACGCAGTCCAGATAACGTTTTCGTCGCTATCTTAACCGCGACTGATCTGGCCGACAATTTTCTTAAGACAGCCGGATCGTTTATAAGGATTGGGGAAATTGAACAACGCCTGCGGGCGTTGGTCAACCGGCTGCCCCTGCCGACCCTCCAAGAGGCCAAGCTCCCTGGCGACAATAGAGAAATCTTAGGCGCTTCGGACCTTACCTTTGGTCAATACGTTGCGATCTTAGAAAAGCCAGAGAACTGGGATAAGATCGGGTTAGACTTTGATAGAGCGACGGTGGTGAAGAATCTAGTTTCCATAAATCAAATCAGGAATGATGTGATGCATTTTAGGCCGCGGCCATTAGAACCCGAGATGGAAGACCTAATACAGCAAGGTCTGAATTGGTTGCGTCAAGCAAGGCCCGTAAGGGATTGATACCTTTTCGGTCGGGCTTGAGGTGCGCGGCCTGGCAGGTGCGGCGTTTTTATTGCCGTCGATGACCGACCACCGAAGATGAGACATTCAGGATGTAGTGCTTGCGATGCGGTGCCTGCTAGGACCATCTGAAAGTCGTCGTGTTCCAAGCTGCGACCGCCGAGGAGCCCCTACCGACGTAGTCGGCTGCGGCCCACGTCTCGCCCACAGAAGGTAAGGGCTGAAACGGGAATCCGGTCGAGATGAACTTCTGGTCGACTCGCCACAACGGAAGATGCACGGCACCTTCCACATACGCACCGTGCTCCCGAACATCAGCTGATTCGACCGTGAACAGCACCGCATGGGATACCTCCCAGGTCTCGTCATACGCCTGGAAGAACGGATGGCAGGCGATGCGGAATGGACACCATCCGCAGGCTTCAGCCGATGGTGATGCCAGGCTCTCGTCGAAGCCGTCGGCCGCAGCGGAGTTAAAACTGTCGAGCATATCGACGGCCCGTTCCATCAGGGTCTTGACCTCGTTCGGATCGACCGAAAAGGCGTGCCGCTCACCCCGTGACGTTTCGATCGCAGCGACAGCGGGCATCTCACCGAGATTGGCTTGTACTAGCGCACAGTAGATCAACAACTGGTCCCGCTGATCTGGTGACGGATCTGCTTGCCGCAATCCGGTTTTCGTGTCGACGACCCAAATCTTCCCATCAACTCGCTCTACCAGATCAGGCTGGCCGGCCAGCGGGAGGCTCGGATGATCCAGCCGAAGTTCGCGCCACGGTAGCGGCGGAAGAAAACTGCTTTGTGCCGGTGCCGTCCGGGCCACAGGCCGAGGCTCAGAGCGGAGCCATGCCTTGCGGATGCGGGTCTTGGTTAATGACCACCCTGGCCAGTTATCCGGTGACGGTGGGGTAGCCGGAGCCCACTCCGCAGCGAGCCTGACCTGCGCAGTGGCAACCGCAGCATCCCATATCGCTTCGAATCCCCTGGGGTCCCCGAGCTGTCGCTTGACCGAATGAGCCACTGTGCCAAGCGCTGCGGCGGGGCTCCATCGGCCCAAGGAGGACATCGCTGGGTCGCGTCCGAAACCAACCCGCCAGACGCACTTGTTCAGGTCGGTCAGCGCGGTGGCGGTGATGCGGTCGATCAACCGAGGGTGCGGGCGAGGCGGTCTAAGCATTAAGTTGCGCCCAAACGGACAGCGGGTTTGTCCGGAATACGCGGATGTCCTGTACATCCACGTGGCGGAAGCGATCCATGGCCTCGTCATACGCTTCTGCTTGGTCATCAATAAATAACGCCGGTTCAAGGCGCCATAACGGATGGCACAGAACAACACAGTTGTCGTTGCGCGTCACAATGGGCACAGAATTGATGCTGTCCGCCGAGGCATCCATGGCAGCTGCAGCGGTCTTGATCCAGGGCTCATCGACAGACAATGACCGGCTCAGCGTCAATCGCTCGCCGTTCGCCAGCTCCAGCATATCGAGGGCTAGTCGCCAGTCCAGCAATGAGTGCTGGCGCGAATTATGGTATGTACGAAGGCAGTCCGGGCAAGATGTGTCGCATCGCTCTCGGTGATCTGGGTGGTCCCAAAGGGTGCGCCGATCGATCAGGATGTCCTTCAGCATCTGTTTGAAAAGATCAGGTTGCCCCAATTCGGCTGCGTATCCGGCACCGTTTGCCGCTGCGTCGGCGAGGAAAACCGCAGCGGCCACCTGGGCCTTGCTGTCCGGTGATTCAGCTCCAAACATGGGAAGGCGCAAAGGCGTTAATCCGGTGTGTAATTCGATCGGGTCGAGGTCCAGGTAGACCTGCGCGCCGCGGGAGATGACCTCAGCGAACGACGTGTAGGCAGCCTTCCCTGACGGTTGGTCGTACAGCGCGACGGCGCCAGTCTTCACATTCAGGCGACTCGGGGTGACCTGCAGAGTGTCGGTGACTCGAATTTCACCAATTGTCACCAATGGGGACACATTGGCGAGACCCGGCTCCGCAAGGTATGTTTCGTCGGATTGTGGAACCAGTTTGAATCCTCTGGACATGTTGTCGTTGATGGACACAAGCCTGCTCTGCTCGTAGAGATCGAGGTCGACGCGATCCAATTTCGCATGCGAGGTGGGTAAGGCGGGCACCGTCAGCTCCGGGCTGCCGGCACCGCGCAGAACATCCAATTCTTCGTCGAAAGGCTTAGGCTTGTAGTCAGTTCGGAATCCGCGTGGCTCATAGAGGGTGATCTGCTGAAGCGTGTCGTGACATGTATTGCAGGTCGTGCTCTGCCCCAGCTCGGTGCGACCGCATCGCTTACATCTTCCGACAGGGTGCGGTGTACCTAGCGGATCCACAGCCTCTATCACTTTGCCCTTGGGTCGATATGCGGCGAATCCCGCCGCCCGATGGATTAACCCGTCCTTCACTACCTGCGCACCTGGCGCGAACGAGCTGATCGCCATCGACAGCGGACGGTCGCTTACAATGTTGTTCAGGAAGGCATTTCGGTTGTTAACCGCTGAATACCACAGGTTTCTGACCCTGGTGGGAAATCCAAACATCGGCAATTTACCGTCCGCCGCAAGGGCTTTGCTCAGCTCGGTGTCAGCTGACCCAGTTTCGAATTCGACGACTTCGTCGATCTCATCGACCAGTTTGTGCTTCAACCATGCGCGGATCTTGTCGATTTTCGATCCTTCGAGCGGTGTGTGCGCGACCAGACGGCCGACGATCTGATCGACCTGTGGCGAGGAGGCCAGCCACGCCGCGACCGTGGGACGGTACGTCGGCCACTCTTCAAACTGCCCAAAGGTGCCGTGGCTGCCCTCCGGAGTCCAGTCAGGGCCGGGCGCCAACGCCGAGAACGCCTCATACAGGCACTCACTGGCGGCAACACGCTGGATGATTCGGGTTCTGGTGAGGTCCAGGAATGGCTGCGGCGGAATGTCGCCGGTGATGCGGTCGGCGCGGTTGTAGTAGTACTCGTCGTGGCTGCGCTCCCGGCACATGGTGATCGCGAAGCTCAGCGGTTGGCCGGCACGGCCAGCGCGTCCGACGCGCTGCTGGTAGTTGAACCGCTGTGGCGGCATATTGGCCATCATCGTAGAGCGCAGTGAGCCGATGTCGACGCCAACCTCCATCGTTGTCGTCACGGACAGCACGTCAAGCTCGTCGGTCAGGTCATTCTCGTTTTGTATGAACGCGCCTTTGAACCACCGTTGTCTATCTCGCTGCTCAGAAAGAGGTTTCGTCTGGCCTGTCAGCTCTGCGATAGCAAGCCGCCGCGGTACTTGATGCGCCAGCCACGCGTAATAGTCGATTTCAGATTCCTCGTCGATCTCGACCCCTGTCAGTTCGCCGTGGAAACACTGTCGGTTCGCGCAGACCCCAACGCTTGGATGCAAGTGCCCGAAATTGCAGCGCATACAACGCCACATCCTTCCGGTGCCACGTTGTAATACCAGGCTGGAATCGATCGAGGTTGTTTTTAGAAGCCACCCGGATATTGCGCGACCGACAGCTGGATCGGCGACCAGATCGTCCAACTGTCGTTCCACGGCTGCCTCGCTAATCCCTACCTTGGCAGCAACGGATTTGAGGTATTTCTTTACCGGTGTCGGAGGCAAAGCTTCGGGATGAACGCCGCCCTTCGTGCTGTTCTCCGTCCTGCCCCACAGTCCTAGGATTCGGAGCACACTGGCCAAAAGTTGGGATTGTTGGGCTTCGTCAAGCGGGCCGTCGACGGGCTCCCAACCGTCGACGGCGGCGAAGGCGATACCCACGTTTTCTAAGTCTCGTCGGGCCCGATCGAAGGTTGTCTCGATAACGGACGCTCGAAGCGCTGAACGTAATTTCTCCTGCCCCTGTAGAAGCGGCGGCTCAGCCCACAGGCCGGGCGCAGGCGGCGGGAACGCGCGGTACCACGGCGTCGTTCCCCACAACTGGTCCTCCAGCTGTTGGTTATACGGATTGGGTCCACCCGGATTGACTCCCAGTGACACCAGGATGTCGGTGACCTTATTACACAGCTCGTTGAATGAAACGCTGGAGCTCTCCCCGAGTGTCTTGATCGCGTGGGCGAGAGCCTGTTCCTCGGAGGGATCTAGGGGAATACCGGTCTTCTGCTTCATCCTCGCGACCACCGCTGGGCCAAGGCCCTTCTCCTGCGCCGTGGCCGGCGCGTTAATCATGATGGCGTCCAGTGCTGTCAGCCCGTCCGGGCCCGCCTTGATCTCCTGACGTACAACCTGCGCAACAAGGCGACGATGATGATTAAGCGCAACGCCCGCAGCGGTACGGGCGGCGTCGTCGCGGCTGTCGTTGAAGATAATCGTCTTGGAGTCGGCGATCGCCTGCCTCCCCGTTTTCCCGCCCGCCAGAGACCGAATGAGTTGCGACAAATACAGCTGTATTGAGGCGGCCGTACCAGCACCATGGGCTCGGATCGGGGAGAAGAGCTCTCCTTCACGGAAGTTGGTCACGCGACGGGAGATAAAGCCGCATGCCGGACACCGGTCCGGCAGCGCGGGAATCCGATCTTCTGGCTTCTGGCCAACCACCTTAAGGCTTACGCCCGTTGCGTTGGCAGGATTGGCGGACGGGTCAGCAGCCCCGATTGCCGGATCCCACGTGGTAGTGGCGAATGCGACTTTGAGGGTGCCGCCGTCCTTTGTCCACTCGCCGGGCAGATCCTCGGGCACCCCCGGCCGATACCAGAAAAAGTCGGTGACCGGGCGTTGGAAGACCAGTTTGCCGCTCTGATCTTCGGTCACCGGCCCAGGTGACAAAAGGATCTCGTCGTAGTCATTATCAGTGGGAACGATGAAGCCACCTAGGCTGACGTCGCCGCACTCATAGCAATACAACAGTTCGAGGACCCGGGAACCGCAGGTGGCACAGGCGCTGAGCGGGGTGTTGTACAAGCGGCCGATCTTTCGTTCTGGCGATGTTTCGATCACCCCGGAGCACTCGGGGTTCGAACAGGCCCACAACCCGTGGGGAGTCCGTACGAACAGGTGCCCACGGAACGGAATTAGCTCATTTGATACCGACCCGGGATCTGAATCCGCAAGGAGCTGAAGTACTTTAGCGACTTCAGCTGGGCCATTTGGAGAATCGGGAAATAGCCGACTCGCGATGTCGTCAATCGAGGTCGCGCGCAACCGATGCTCTACAGGATCCATGCACGCGGCGGCTAGTCGGTGTGAGATCTTCGCCGGGTCGTCGCCGATCGGCCTGGTATCGGTATAGAGTGGAATCTGCGTGCCAGGTTGAATGGTAAATGCGTCGGGCGAAACCCCAAAGAACTGCTCAAGATAGCGCCAACTAGCCTCAGACTCGTCCAATGAGGCCGAGGTCGCGATCACCCGCAACTGCGGGCTGTCGGGAGATATCCCAAACCGCCGAAGTAGGGCCCGCAGGATCATCGCGACCTCACTGCCCGACGTGCCGCGATAGATATGCAACTCATCCACCACTAACGTGAAGACGTGGTTTGGGTCGGCCTCCAACCAATCTGCGGTCTGCTTAAAGATCGATTGCTCGAAATGCCGCATCATCATGGTGTTGAGCATCGAGTAGTTAGTGACCATGATGTCGGGCGCACGGTCGACCATGTCCCAGCGGGTCATCATCTCCCCAGATCGCGGGTCTGGGAATTGACTCAAGTCGATTTCACGGCCGGCGTCACGGGACTTCTGCAACTCATTGAATTGCCGTTGGTAAGAACGTAATTCAGCTGCAACATCAGCTGCGGCGCCCTTTGAGGGCTTTTTGTTGGAGCCCAAGGTGTTGCCCGTATACCGTCCGAACCAGATCGGCTTGTCAGGCATCAGCGCGCGCAAGTCTCGGACCGCGCGACGTAAGCGGGTCATCTGGTCCTCGACCAGCGCGTTGGTCGGATACAGAATGAGTCCACGGACTGCGGACGCGCGGGTTTCTGGGTGGCGCATTGGGACAAAGTGTGGATTATCTGAATCCCACCACCACTGGGCCTCATGTTGGGGGCGCCAGCTCCATGTCTCTGCGGCCAGACGTAGCAGCAGCGGCAACAGGAACGCCTCGGTCTTACCTGAACCCGTACCCGATGTGACGACGACATTGCGCCCGGGGGCGTCGCCACTTTGGAAATGATGGGCGATGGCCTGGGCCTGATGCTCGCGAAGCTTCAGATCATCAGCTGCGACATCAGGGAACACGGCCCTTGCGACGTCACGGGCGACCCGCTCGGAAATACCAACGCGGGCGACGACATCCAGCAATCGCTCGGTACTGGCGTAGGGGATTACCGGCTCGAGCATGATCTGCCCGACCAATGCGCCCGGTTGCTCTAGCAGCGCGCGGCGCTCCCTCATCACCGACTCGTCGTTGAGCCAGAAAGCGGTGTCGAAATACCGGAGGAAGGCATCGCGCAGTCCGATAGCAAGCGTGACCGGGGTGATCTGGTGTTCCACGATTCGGCTCCTAGGTGGTGAACAGGGTGGCCAGGAGGTCCGCTGCGGCCCGATCGACGTCGGGATATACCAGGCTGGCGCGACGGGTTTGGTTGAACGACAGCTGCTTAGGCTGCGGCAACGCGCCCGACATCGCGACGATCGCCCGCCCGTACAGCCCCGGCAGGTCGCTGCCAAGGGGCACCAGGACGCTCTTTAGGGCGATTTGGTAGCTAACGAGAGACGTGCCAATCATGTTGGCGGCCAAATGTTTAGCAAGAAAAGGTGGGGACAGTGCGGCTGTCGAGGACTCCACGTCGGACGCGCTCCGGAAGACATAGAGCGTCTCGAACCCCCTTCGCAACCGGTATGCGCCGGCGGCGTAAGGATCCCCCGTCGGCACCCAACTGGCCGAGGCAACGTCGAACCGCTCGGCCGAATCGAACCCGGGCATACCGGCACGGGGCAGTGCCGCAGCAACCTCCGAAAGCCTCGGCAGAGTCCGTAGCATCCGTATACCTGCATCGTCGACGACGGTCACACTGCTGTCCGCAGCGACCAGGTTGCTCGCGTCGCCTCGGCTGATACCGGTGACGCCGTATTCGGTCGCCGCGTCAGCGCTGGGATGTTTGGCGAACTGGCCCCCGTAGGCAGCCGCCGCATCAACGACGTTCTCAATGTCGTCCGGCGTCCAGAAGCCCGTGAACCGGTACTCGCCATCTGCGGTCTCAGCCAGGCACGGCGGGGAGATCTCCCACCGGGCCGGGCGCCAACGCTCGTCGCGTTCGACCGCGATGTGTCCAAGTATTTCCAGCGCCCGCCGGAAATTCTCGGCGAACAGCGCGGTGCCTTCCAGTTGCAGTGCAATCTGATTCAAAGATGCGATAGGACCGCCGCCCAGGTGTTTGAGAGCGTCCAGCGCCGCGTCCCAGTCAGCTTGATTATCATCAGCTTTCGGTAGATCCCGCACCTCCACTGCGCTGTTTGCGGATGAGCGTTGCCCAGCCGAGCGTGAGCCCGCATTGCCGATCCAACCTGGGGAGCGTTTGACTAAACCGCAGTAGCGGCAAGTGCCGTGAATGTATTTGGGTTGCCAACCGCCTAGAAACGGTGGGTACACGAGGTAATGCGCCCCGGTGACGACACAAGAGTTAGGGTCGGGGGTGCCGATCTGAATCGGAACCCTCGGCGCGCTCGGCCGTGGCTCGCCCCAGTTGACCGCTGCCGTGGCACGCACGCTCGGGTCGACTCCCGACTCCTCGCCTGACGCCACCAGGCCGTCGACGACGGACGCGTAGATCTCGTCGCCCTGCTCGGACGCCGACACCACGCTCAGAGCATCGGTCAACGGGTATACCAGGCGAGGGGCGTCGTACCAGAGAACATCCACGTTGCTACTCGCACGCAACCGAATGGACGACTGTTGGACCGGATCTTTCCCGCCGCCAACGAATAGCGACAACCGGTAGTCAGCGTCCGCGAGGTTGAGTTCGTCGAGGGGCGCGACGATCGCACCCTCGTCACTGATCCATTCGTGGATGACGTCGTCGGAGTCGGTGTGGGCAATCGTCACGCGCAAATGGGATTCGGTTTGCGCGATCGCTCGAATTTCCGGTGGGGCCAGCGTCGACCATTTCCGGAGACGCGACGGGATGCGCAGTCCGCCGGCAATGGTGAGCTGGTTCTGGGCCAGCGGGATTAGTTCGTTGACATCGGTGCTCGGAGTTCTAAACAGCTGCACGTTCTTGAAGAGCGCCCAGCCGTGGGGCAGGCCTTGAAGCGCGTTCACGATTTCGAAACCAGGGCGTGCCGCCTGCTCCAAGGCGCTGCGCACCTGCTCGGCAGCGTTGATCTTCGCCTGGTTTTGCGCGTGCATGCGCACGAGTAACAACGAGTCGACGCCCAGTTGGAGACGTTCGGTCTCGACGAAGGCAGATTGCAGCTCGTCGTAGCTCAACGGAATGATCTGCTTTGGGAAGTGCTTATACTCCGGCCCATCTTCGTCATCGGCACGCCGTAACCGCACCACACCTTCGAGCATGGACTCAGCGTCGAGAGCTTCGGCATACGAGGTCCGCCAAAGGCCTGCCGTTCCCGGAGCCAGGTTGATCTGCAACCACGATTGGTCCCGGGAAAGGACTTGCATCCTGCCGTCGGTGTCGGGGGGCAGTCGCAGCCCGAGCGCGATCTCCAGCGACGATCCGCGAAATCCAGAACGCACGTTGACCACGAGGCCTGCACGGGCGGTGAGGCTCACGGCCTGGTTGGTGCCGCTATCGGGCAGCACGCCGTCCCAGTTGCTCAGCTCCACCGCCGCGATCGAGGCGATCCGCTCGTGGCTGGTCGGGCGTTGCCACAATTTGACAAGGTTGCCCGGCGCGCTCGAGCCCGGCTTCAGCCAATCGTCTAGGTAGCGGGTGAGGGCATCAGGCGCGATCTGCATGCCAGGGCTGAGGCCGTACCGCGCGAACATTTCAGGAAACTTGCGACGGTCACCCTCGCGGATAAGCGCCTGCGACATCGGTAGGCCGACGTAGCGGTGGGTAAGCGCATACGCTGTGGGCAGCCCCCGGTTCCCATCGTGGTTGGCGAGCCAAGTGTTCAAGCACTGCCAGAAGAATTCGGCGTGTTTGCGGTACTGGGTTTCGACTGATTTATCGCCCTCAGGCATCCCTAGCCGGCGGGCCAACCGCGGGTAGTAGGCATGGGCGGCCAACTTTTCCTCGGACTGGCCCATGTCCTCGGCGGCCAACACACTGACTGCCAAGAACGCCAGGCACGGTGGCGGTACTTCGTTATTGTTGCGGCCATTCCACGCCGACGTGCGGAACTCCAGTGATTGAAGATCCAGCTTGTCCCCGTCGACCACTACCGCGCGCACTGCCTTGGCCAGCGCCTTGTCCGGGTCTGGCCCGGTGTACCTGGCCAGCTCGGCGATGGCGTCGAGCTCGTTGGTCTCCAAGTCCATATAGGCCGGCACCGCCTCGTTGCCGACCGGGTAGATCACCTCGGCAGTGGCGGCGTTCCACTTCAGGTACTCGTCCCATTGGGTGTTGGATGGCGTAGGAATCACCCCTTGCTACATGTCTGTCTGGCTGTCTAGCAGAAATCTTCGATCGAAGGTGCGTGTTTCTGGCCAGCTGCTGTGCGTAGTTTGCCTCAGGGGTAAGACATTTGATTTTGTTCAGCGTGACTGACCGATCGTGAGTTAGCTCGTCCCGTTCCGGTTGCCTCGCACGGCAGCGGGCGGGCCGTGTAGGACTGAGACCCGGCAGGGCGGACATGACCTAATCGGGGCCATAGCGGTCCAAACTCTGCGCAATCGCTTGGATTGAGCGGTCGGGATTATGGCGCGACGTGTTGCGTCCAGGGAAGTGGTGTACGGGGGGCTTCGGCCAGCGTGTCGTAGCCGGGTAGAAGGCGGTCATCGCGTGATCCTTCGAAACGACAGGTCAAGTC
>Ga0070737_10002945_pt1 | contig 19287 bp, 18 predicted proteins | sample Coa_R1_10_FD_66438 | JGI IMG/M metagenome (GOLD analysis project Ga0070737, IMG submission 66438) | Surface soil microbial communities from Centralia Pennsylvania, which are recovering from an underground coalmine fire - Coalmine... | ecosystem: Environmental > Terrestrial > Soil > Unclassified...
GGGCGCGGCCCACGGAGTCGCTCGCGCCCACCATCACCGCCAGGGTGACCAGGATGGCCCCGAAAGCGGCGATCAGCACGGGTAGGGGCGAACGACCCATGGCGCCCATCGCTCAACGCGGCGCACGCCCGACGGCCGTCAGCGTCTCGTAACCGGCCGCGTAGTCCGGAGTGTACAGCACCCAGGTCGACTCGATGCGGCGCCCGTTGGCGGTGACGGTGCCGGTCTGCATGCCGACGAACGTGTCGCCCTGGTAGGCGTCCAGCTCGACGCGGTCGCCCGAGCAGACGCCGTAGTAGGTGAGGTTCTCGCCGAGCTGTTCGATCACGAGGTAGTTCCCGTACTGGTGCACCAGCAGCCGGCCCCCGTAGGTATTGGGCACGGGGTCGGTCTGCTGGCCGCGGCTTTCCCAGACCCCCCGGAGGTCCCAGCGACAGCGCGCGGTGTGGCCGGGCGGCAGGGAGGAGTTGGGGCGGGCTGGGCCCTCGGTATCGGGCGGTGGGAGCCCAGGGCCCAGCGTGGGGAAACGTGGCCCCTGGCCCGTGGTGCTCTGCGCCGTGGCGACCGCGGGGGCGCTCCCTACTGCGACAAGCAGGGCCAACAGCGCGAGCCAGCGGCCCGCTCGTCGCCCCCTCTTTGGCCCGCTGCCCCCGGATGCATCCCGGCGCAGCCGTTCCTCCTGGGGGCCGCGGTAGCGTTCCTCGCGCAGGCTAGCTGTCGCGCGGGCGCGGTGCCACCCCGCCCACCACGCGGCGCGGGCCGTCCGCCGCGCACCTACCAGCGCCGCCATGTCTCTTGCCCTGTCGCGTAATATGGGGTGAAAGTGGTCCACTCGAATCGGATGCGCCGGCCCCCCCAGCGGCCGCCGCCATGGAGCGTGCCGTCCTGGTAGCCGATGAAGCGGCCTTGGTAGTAGACGTCGAGCTGGACCGTATCGCCCCTGCAGACGCCATAGTAGCTGACACCGTCCTGCTGCTGCTCGACTTGCAGCCAGCCGCGGAACTGGCGCACGAACACCGTGGCATCGTAGCGATACGGCCACGGCGCTGTCTGGCGGCCTTCCACGTCCCAGCTGCCGCGTAGGTCGTGGTTACAGCCACCCCAGCGGTCGGGCCCCGGCGGAGGGGCATACTCGGGGCGCGGGCCCGGGGCCGCGGGCGCCACGTCGCCGCCCGCCGGCCCTTCCGGCTGTGGGGGCGGCTGACCCGGCCCCCAGGTGAAGCGCGGCCCTTGGTCCGCCGTGGGCGGCTGCTGGGCACGCGCGGCGGTGCCGGTGGCCAGCGCGCTGGCCACCACCAGGCCTACCAAGAGTGTGTGCCGTGCCAGGCGCCAGAGGGAGCTCCTGCGCGCGTCCACGAGACACCTCCTCGCTGCGCAGCGCGGGGGGCAGGGCGGGCGCGCTGCTGTCTTGCTCGCCCCTATTGTCGGTCCGTCTGCGCCGGCGGGGCAGAGGACGCGCCCCTGCCGTCGGGCGCGCGGCTCCTGCCGCCCACGGGGGCTAACCCCTGTGGGGCAGAGCGCGGCTCAGCGGGGCGCCAGGCCCAATAGCCGTTGGGCGGTACCGCCGTAGATAGCCGCCGTCTCCTCGGCGCTCAGGCCTGCTTCTGCCACGTAGCGGACCGCACGGGCGAACGCCGCCCCGGCTAGATAGGGAAAGTCGGTGCCCAGCAGCACCCGGTCGGCCCCGAACACCGCGCAGGTGCAGCGCAGGGCGGCGGGGGTCGAGTTCACCGTGTCGTACCAGAAGCGCCGCAGGTGCTCGCTGGGCAGGCCCTCCATGTGGTAGGTAGCCTCGCCCGTCTGCCGCATGCGCGTCGCCTGGTCGTCCAGCCGTTGGAGGAGGAACGGCAGCGTGCCGCCCAGGTGCGGCACGATCACCCGTAGGCGCGGGTAGCGGCTGGTCAGGCCCGAGAACACTAGTCGTAGGGCGGCGAGGGTGTCTTCGAACGGCGCGCCCACCATCCAGTTGAGCCCGAACCCCTCCGAGCCCGGGCAGCCGCCGACTCCCTGGGGGTGCAGGAACAGCACGGCCGCGCGCGCGTCCAGCGCCGCGAAGAACGGCTCGAACGCGGGATCATCGAGCTGCCGCCCGGCGACCGAGCAGCCCACCGTGATGCCCAGAAAGCCCAGCTCGTCGAGGCAGCGCATGGCTTCGGCGATCGCCGCGTCGGTGTGCGGTAGCGGCACGGTGCCGAATGCCGCGAAGCGGCCGCCGAACTGCTGGCAGGCCTCGGCGTACAGGTCGTTCGCCAGCCGCGCCGCGGTGGTGGCGTCGGCAGGGCGCGGCAGATAGGGGCCGGGCGAGGCCACGGAGAGCACCTGGCAGTCGATGCCGTGCTCGGCCAGGAGCTCGGCGCGCTGGGGCAGGCTCATCCCATGGCCCGGGGCCCGCGCTGCCGCCGGCCGGGCGCCGGGGTGGCCCAGCCGCGTCAGGGTATCGAGATACGCCTCGGGAAAGTAGTGGGCGTGCACGTCGATGCGCATGGCAGCTCCGCTGGCGGGCAACGCCGAGGCGAGCGCGCCCGGGGGAATCGGCTGCACTATAGCACAGCCCGCTCCCCTAGCGACCGACGGCTCGAACGGCCCACTGGCTGCCGTCCGAGACGAGTTCGATGGTGCCCTGCTGATCGGTGCGCCAGACGGCCACGTCGTGGGCCTGCAGCAGCGCGAGGGTCTGGGGGGCGGGGTGGCCGAAGCGGTTGCGTGCCCCTGCGGAGATCACCGCGGCGCGGGGCGCGATGGCGGCGAGCAGCGCGGGGTCGAGGCCGCTGTGGCTGCCATGGTGTGGCACCAGCAGCACGTCGGCGTGGAGGTCGGCTCCCTGGGCCAGCACGCGGTGGCCCTGCTCGGCGACGAGATCGCCCGGCAGCAGCAGGCGCGTCGCGCCGTAGCGCAGGCGTGTCACCAGCGCGCCGGGGGGCTCCAGCTGATCGGCACGGCTGCCCGGCGCGGCCGGCACGGCCCAGATGTCGAGCCAGACGTCGTGGTCGAGCTGCCACTGCTCGCCGCTGGCGCCCGTGTGCGTTGCGACCTGCCGCTGCGCCAGCGCGCCGCGCCAGCGCTCGGCGCCCGCACTGGCGTAGTCCACCGCCCCCTCCACGACCTGGCGCACCGTGTAGCGCTCGACGACCTCCACAAGCCCCGCCAGGTGATCCTCGTGCGGATGCGTCAGGACCACCAGGTCGATGGTGCGCTCGGCGAGTGCCAGCCGGCTCCCCAGGTGGGCCAGCAGGGCGGCTGGGCTCGGCCCACCGTCGACCAAGACCATGCGCCCGCTGGGCGTGCGGATCAGCGTGGCGTCGCCCTGGCCGACATCGAGAATTGCCACGTGCAGCGTGCCGTCCGGCTGGTGGTTGAAGGCGAGCGCCCCCAGCGCCAGCGCGAGCACCGTGGCGGCTAGCGCCGGCCGCGCCAGGGGGCCTGCGAGCCACCGGCCCAGCGCCGCCCGCGCGCCGGCCAGCTCGGGCGCGCCGCCGAGCGCCAGCACGGCCAGGCCGGCGAGGTACAGCGCGCCGAGCGCGGGCGGCAGCGCGCCCACCTCGACCTGAGCCCCTGGCAGAGCAGCGAGGCCGCGTACTAGGCGTACCACGAGCTCCAACCAGGCCCAAGTCACCAGGGCGAGCGGCGCGGCGAGCGGCGGGGCCACGAGCGCGACGGTGGCCAGCACGAGTCCCAGCGCCATCAGCGGCGGCACCAGGGGGACCACCAGCACGTTGGCCAGCGGGGCCAGCGGCGCGGCCGTGTGGAATACGGCGAGCTGCAGGGGCAGGACCGGGGCCTGCGCGGCGAGGGTGGCGCCCAGGCCCTCGGCGGCCCAGGCAGGGAGCCGCCGCAACCGCGCCCGCAGGCCTGGCTCGAACACCAGCAGGCCAGCGGTAGCCAGCGCGCTGAGCTGGAAGCCGAGGTCGGCCAGCAGCCAGGGGTCGCCTGCGGTGAGCAGCATGGCCGCCAGCAGCAAGGCGGCGAGGCCGTCGCGCGGGCGTCCTGCCGCCTCGGCCCCCAGGGCAAGCAACGCCATGGCTGCGGCGCGTACGGCCGACGGCGGTGCCCCGACCAGCAGGGTGTAGCCCACCACGCTCGCGGCGGCCAGTGGCCACGCCCAGCGCCGGCCCGCCAGCTGTATGGCTACGCCGCTGACAGCCGCGGCCACGAGCGTGACGTTGAACCCCGACACGGCCGTTAGGTGCGAGAGCCCCAGCGCCTGCATCGCCTGGCGGAAGTCGACGGGCATGGTGGTGCTGCCACCCAGCAGCAGCCCGCTGAGCAGCGCGGCGTGCGGCTCGGGCAGCACGCCCTCTAGGGCACCCGCGAGGGCCTGCCGCGCGGCGTACAGCGCCATCAGCGGCGCCAGCCCGCTCGCGCCCGCCAGGCGCTCCACGGCCGGGTAGTCCATCGCCGCCCGCACGCCCTGCCGGCGCAGCGCCGCGCCGTAGCCACTGGCGGGCGGCGCGGGAGCTGGGCGCAGGTCGCCTTCGACCACGAGCGTATCGCCGTAGTCGTAGGGAGTGGTGCGGGGCAGGCGGAGCAGCACGCCGCCCGCCGCCGGTACCCAGGTGCCCTCGTGCCATACGGCGGCGGCATCGAGGCGCAGGGTGGTCCAGGTCTCGCCGGGCGTCGCGGGCGCCGCGACGACCCCGCGCAGGCGCGCTGGGCCGTGGTAGGTAGCCAGGGGGTCGTCGGCGAGGGCGGGCAGCGCCGCCAGCCCGCGGGCCCAGCCCAGCAGCAGCGCGGCCAACGCCAGCGCGGCCAAGCGGATGATCTTCGGGCGGGCGCACAGCGCCGCTAGCAGGGCGCTGCCAGCCGGCAGGAGCCAGAGGGCCGGAGGGGGCGCGCCGGCCGCAGTCGGGGCGACGAGCAGCAGGGCGAGGCCCAGCCCGGCCAGCCAGCCCAAGCCGGCACCAAGCAGGGCCATCGCCGCCTCTCACCACCGCGCGCGGAAGCGCTCCCGCACGTCCTCAGTGCGTGGGGCCGGCCGTGGCCTGCTCGATGGCGGCGGCTGCCTTCGCCGCCGCCTTGTAGGGGTGCTGCTCCACGCGGGTCCAGGGGTCGATGTGCCCCTCCCAGACCTCGATCTCCCACCAGTTGGTGTCCAGGTCCTGCAGGTAGAACGAGTAGGAGCCGTGCTGGTAGGTGGCGGGCATGATCTTGCGGATGCCGTACTCGGCCTGCAGCCGCTCGGCATCGGCGCGGAGCGCGTCGATCGCCTGCTCATCGCGCCAGATGGTGATGCCGTGGTGGTTCATCACCGTCTGCGGCACCAGCGGGTCGCCGACCTCGACGACGATGAGGTGGACGCCGCCATTGCCACGCGAGCGGAAGTAGCGGCCCGCGCCGGGCTCCACGTCGATGCCCAGGAACTCGCGGTAGAAGCGCATAGTGGCGTCGAGGTGGTAGCACTCCAGCGTGACGTAGCTGATGGGGCCGGCGGGCACGATCGCGCCGCGCGGCTCGGCGTCGGGCGGGATCTCCAGTGGCCCGAACGGGCCGGCGTTCTCCTCGACGCGCCACCAGTTGCCGTCGGCGTCCTGCAGGTAGAAGCCGTAGGTATCCACGCCGAACTTGCTAGGATCCTCGCGGGCGGGGGCGGTCAGCTCCTGGATCTGGTAGCGGTCGCGCACCGCGGCGATCCGCGCATGGACCGCGTCCACGGCCGCGGCGTCGGGCACCACCCGGGCATAGAAGTTGAGGAACGGCTGCGGGCCACGGCGCGCCATCTCGATGTACGCGGCGTAGACACCGCGCGTGTCGATGAGGTGACCGGCTTTCTCCAGCACCTGGTGCGTGCGCAGCCCCATCACCTCCGTGTAGAACCGCGTGGCCAGCTCCAGATTGGCCACTTCCAGGGTCGTGTGCGTGGCCTTGCAGCCCTCGATCACTGGCATCGCTGCCCTCCTTCTGGGGCGCCCACGCCCCGCTGCGGCGGCCGCCGGATCGCTTCTGTTGGGCCCGACAGTACCGCGCGCGGGCGCGCCTGTCAAGAGACCTCGAGGCGTTGCGGCCGCCGGGAGGGCGCCAGAACCGCATCGCCGCGCGGCTAGCGATCGAGGCCGTAGAAGCGCCGGGCGTTGTGATAGAGGATCTTTTCCTTCACCGCGTCGGACAGATCGGTGCGCGCGACGAACTCGGGGATGTCGCCCAGGAACTGCTCGCGCTGCCGCTCGTGCGGGTAGTCGGAGGGGAACATGATATAGTCGGCGCCCAGACGCTCGACCACATAGGGGAGCGAGCGCTCCTCGACCTCGCAGGTCACCCAGATCTGCCCGCTGGTCAGCGTCTCGGAGGGGGTGCGCTGGAGGTCCGGGCACCAACGGGCGCCGCGCCGCTCGAACTCCTCGTCCAGCCGATCCATCATGAACGGAACCCAGGCGCAGCCGGCCTCGAGGAACGCCACGCGCAGCCGTGGGAAGCGGTCGAACACCCCGTCGAACAGCATGCTGACCAGCTGGATCATCAGCGCCACCGGGTGTTCGAGCGTGTGCGTCTGGATGAACTTGTCGAACCAGTCGAAGCCCATGCCCTTGCTGGGGGCGCCGTGGATGGCCAGCGGCACGTCGAGCCGCTCGGCCTCGGCATAGATGGGGTCGAAGTCGCGGTGGCCGTAGCCCTTGAACAACCCGGTGGCCGCGGGCAGCACGGCGCCGCTCAGGCCCAGCTCCGTCACCGCGCGGCGCAGCTCGGCGGCAGCCGTCGGCGGGTCGTGGATGGGGATCAGGGCCATGGCCTTGAACCGCGGGTCGCGGCGCAGGAACTCGTGGTACAGCCAGTCGTTGTAAGCGCGCCCGAGGGCGATGGCCCACTCGCGGTCCTGGATCAGCCCGTAGGCCAGGCCGGCGGTGGGGTACAGCACGGTGGTCTCGATGCTCGTATCATCCAGGAAGCGCTGCCAGGCGGTCGGGTTTCCGGCGGCTAGCGCGTCGCCGGCGGGGCGATACCAGCCGTCGAGCGAGGGGAACATGGGCATGGCGCCCACGCCGCTCTCGATCCCGTGCAGTGGCCGGCCACGGTAGACGACGTACTCGGCGATCTGGTCCTCGCGCTCCACGCAGTGCCCGTCAGCATCGATGACTCGAAACTGGCTCATGGCGGTCCTCCCCGGCGACCGGCGCGCCCTCGCTCCCAACGGCTGAATGTGGTGGCGACCCAGGCGCCAGCCGGATGGTAGGCGAGCCCGGGGGAGGCGTCAACGTGCGCCCGCGATGCGGAACGCCTGCCCGGCGCCGCCTGCCTGGCGGCAGGTCGCACGGCGCGGCCGGCTGGGCTCGGTTCGCGGTGGCGGCGAGAGGAGTGCTCCCGGCGTTGCAGAGCGCTAGCTGGCGTACAGGATGCGGCCGCAGCTGCTGCAGAACACCAGCTCGCTGCTGAGGCGCGCGCGCTGCTCCTCGCTGGTGGGGATCCCCACGCGGCAGCCCTGGCAGGAGTGCTGGAGCACTCGCACCACGGCCAGCCCGCCCTTGCTGCGCCGCAGCGCCTCGTACGTCTGCAGCGCCGCCGGGTCGGCCTGCTGGACGAGCGCCTGGCGGCGGGCGAGCAGCTCGGCGCCGCGCTGCCTGAGCGTCGCGTGCTCCTCGCGCATGGCCAGCTGCTCGCGCTTCCACGCCTCCTCGGCCTGAGCGTAGCGCTGGTCGGCCTCGGCGGCGGCGCGTTCGGCGGCCTCTACGGCATCCATCTGGGCTAGCACGCGATCTTCGAGGGCGGAGATCAACCGTTGGTCCTGCTCGACCTCGGCCTGGAGGTCTTGCAGCTCGCGGGGGTTGCGCACGCGGCCGCTGTACAGCTTGTCGGAGTCGGCTTGCACCTTGGCGCGGAGCTTCTCCAGCTGGAGGTCGAGGTCGCGCTGGGCGGCGCGAGCCTGCCGGAGGGCCGCGTGCGCCGCCTCGCGCGCCTGGGTCACCGCCTGCAAGGGGGCACGGTTCCCCCAGGCCTCGGCGATGCGGGTCCCGCGCGCGCGGATTTGGTCCAGCGCGCTGTCGACCTCCTGGAGCTCGCGCAGCACCTCGACCTTGCGGGCTGCCATCGTTCCCCCGCGCTACTTGGGCCTGGGTACCTCGGCCCTCACCGGCGTAGGGTACACTATCCTGGCCGCCGGTCGCTTGCCCCCCCGTGCCACGGCGCGCCCTCACGGGGCGGCCCAGCACACGGCTGTCGCGCGCAGGCCCTGCGCAACGGCGCGGGGGCCGCCGGCGACGCACGGGCCGCGTGGGCTCCAGGGGGGGCCGCTAGCTCGCCGCGGCGGCCGGCAGCGGCAGCCGGTGCTCGCAGTGCACCAGGCCGCAGTAGATGCCGTAGATTTCCTCGGCGATCTGGGCCCAGTCGTAGCGGAGCGCGTAGCGCCGCGCCTGGTGCGCGAGTCGTGCTCGCAGGGAGCGATCGCTGAGCAGCTGCGCCAGCCGCTCGGCGTACCGCGCCGGATCGCGTGTGGGGACCAGGAAGCCGGTCTCCCCGTCGCGCACGGTGCTAGCCAGGCCCCCCACCCGGGCGGCCACCACGGGCGTGCCGCAGGCCATCGACTCGATCGCCACGAGCCCGAACGATTCGTAGAGCGAGGGGACTACCGTGGCGTCGGCCGCCGCATAGTAGAGGGGGAGCTGCTCCTGGGCGACCGCGCCCACGAACTGCACGCGGTCGGCGATGCCCAGCTGGCAGGCCAGCGCGCGCAGCCGGCGCAGTTCCGCCTGCTCGGGGCTATCGTCGTTGTTCGGCCGCCCGCCCACGATCAGGACCGCCAGCTCGCTCCCCAGGGCTGGGTAGTCGCGTGCCAGCCGCGCCGCGGCGCCGAGCAAGAGATCGATCCCTTTCAGCCGCTGGATGCGGCCCACGTACAGCAGCACGTAGCGGGCAGTGAGGCCCAGGGCGGCGCGCGCGGCGGCGAGGTCCAGCGGTCGGAAGCGGTCGAGATCGACGCCCCCCGGCACCACCGAGATCTTGGCGGGCGAGAGCAGGTAGTGCTCGAGCAGCTGGCGGCGGTCGGCGGCGGAGGCGGCGATCACGCGGTCGGCATGCAGCATCGCCTGCTGCTCGATCGCCGCCCGCCGGGCGCTCTCGCGCTCGGGGCCGTCCGCGAGTACGCGGTTTTTCATCCGGGCCAGGGTGTGGAACATGACCACCAGCGGCACCCCCCAGTGTGCCTTGAGCATCAGGCCCACCTGCGCGGAGAGCCAGTAGTGCGCGTGGATCAGGTCGTAGCCGCCAGGCAGGCACGCGGCCTGGCGTTCCACCCCTGCGACGAACTCGGGGAGATACTCGACGACCCGCTCCTTGTGCAGCGGGACCGGGGGGCCCGCCTCGAGGTGGAGCACTCGCATTCCCTCGACGGGCTCCACGACTGCGGGCAGCTCGGCGGCCTGGCGCCGCGTGTAGATGTCGATCTCTAGGCCGAGGGCGCTCAGCTGGCGGCCGAGCGCCCGCACGTAGACGTTCATTCCCCCGGTCTCCCAGCCACCGAGAGGAGCGAGCGGGCAAGTGTGGACGCTCAGCATCGCCACGCGCAGCATGTCAGCCCTCGATCGCACAAGATGGCGGGGGATCGGAGCGGTGCTCGCGCGCGGAGCCCGCCGGCGCACCGCCGACCGGGATGCTGCCCCGGGGCCGGAGCAGCAGACCAGGCTGCCGCACCGCGCATATGCAGTCGCCTGGCCCCGACAGGATGGTAGCACGCGCCGAAAACGGGCACAATTCGGCGTAGGCGGGGCCGCGGCCGAACGTGGTGGGCCAGGCAGGGATCGAACCTGCGACCTCGCGCTTATGAGGCGCCTGCTCTGCCGCTGAGCTACTGGCCCGTGCCGCGTTACAGAGTCTAGCCTGCTGAGCCGGCTCCCCTCAACCGCCCCCGCGCTGGGTGAACGCTGCTCGCCTTCACGCACCGTTTACCCGATCTTCTCCCCCTCGTCGCGCTGGTGACCGCCTGGCCCGCGCGTACACTACGGGGACGGAGCCCTGGGGGGCCAGGAGGTAACCGCCCAACCGAGAGGATGCCGGGCATGGGCCTGACCACGCAGTTCTACATGGTGCTCACGGACCTGCCGCCGCGCTACCGTGCCCTGTTGCAGCACCTGGCGACGCTGCCGCAGCCGTTCGTGCTCTGCGACGCGGCGCTGCCGCCGGGCGGCGTGCGGGGGTGGAGCGAGGCGATCCAGGTGCTGTGCGCGCGCGGCGCGCTGGAGCGGGTGGGCTGGAGCGGCGTGCCGCGTTACCGCGTGCCCGACTCGGTGCTGCGCGCGCTCCAGGTGCCGCCGCCGCCGCCACGCTTCTAGCGCTCGAAGAAGCGCTCCGCGGTGGGATCGCTCACGCGGATGTGGCGGGCCAGCCGCGGGTGGCGCGCCGCGAAGGCGGCGTACATAGCATGCGCGATCTCGCGGTACGAGAAGTGGCCGCCCGGACGCGTGCGCAGCTCGGCGATGTAGGCGAGCTGTGCAGCATCCATCTTGAACAGCGCACGGCGCCGGTAGCCGAGCGGCAACACGTACTGCGCCACTGCCTCGCCCAGCGCGCCCAGCGCGCGCGCGGTGGCGCCCGCCTGCTCCATGGCCGTGCGGTACTCGGCTTCCAGCCCGGCCTCGGCTAGGGCCGCGGGCGTGTCGTAGCCGAGCGCCGCGGTGAACGGCTGGAGCACCTGCACGCAGTTGCGGTGGCGGTGCAGGTCGCGGAGCGCGCCGCAGTCCATGCAGATGTCGAAGATGAGTTGGTAGCCGGTGCGCGTCTCGCGCAGCGGCGGGTCGTGCGGGCCGCGGTAGCGGTACGCCGCGTCGATCAGCTCGGCGCGCTGCGCGGCCGATAGCTCCTCGGTCGCTGCCAGCGCCTGCCGGTAGGAGTATGGCGTGCACCGATAGATCAGGGTAGCGACCAGCTCGCATTCAGGGGCATGCGGCTCGATGAGCTCCACTCCCCGCGCGCCCTCGGGCGGCCGCGGTGGGACCCAGGCGGCGATGGCTTGGGCCAGTTCGCGGTAGGTGCGCTGGAGGTACGGGCTGGGAGCCGTGTACTTCACCAGCGTGGGCGCCACGGGCGTCTCGGCCAGCGCGGTCTCCTCCAGCGCGGCCCGCAGCGCGTCCGCGTGCTCCCAGCCGCTGGCGGCTAGCGCGTCGAGTAGGGGTTGGAGGCGCTGTCGGTGCGGGTTGAAGGCTGGGCGGGTGGTGGCGGCCTCGCGCAGCGCGGCCCCCAGCTGCTGTAGCTCGGCTAGCGGCTCCGAGAGCAGCCGCGTGATCTGGCGCTCCAAGGTGCGCGCGCTGGCCAGGTAGCCGAGCCCGGTCAGCGTGCTGGCGGGCAGCAGGTAGCGCGCCACGTCGAAGGCGCGCGCACGGACCGTGCGCTGGTACTCGGCGTCGGAGAGGCCGGGCGGTCGCTGCGGAGCGTAGCGCTCCAGCCAGCACGCGGTCAGCGCTGTGTGCACGCGCGCGTAGGTGGCAAACAGGGCATCGCAGGTCTCGCGGTAGCGCGCGGCCAGCGGCGACGCGGCGATCTCGGGCGGGGTGTAGTAGCGCCGCTGCTGGAAGTTCTGGTAGCGTGTCGAACTTTCCTGGGCGTCGACCAGCGGCTCATCGAGCACGGCGATAGCCGCGACGATCGAGATGTTCTCGGCCACTAGCGTCAGATGGGCCAGGTCGGCGATGGAGGCATGGCCGTACTGGAAGTACCACTGTTCGTAGAACCGCTCGGCGCCGGTTTGCGTGAGGTCGGCGGCCCACTGTTCAAACGGGCGAGCCGAGCGGCTGAACTTGGCGATGGCGTACCCGCCTGGCTCGGGGCGCAGGCCGTGCACCGCGAACACGCGCCGCTCGGGCGCCACGCAGCTCAGCACGGCCGCGTCTTGTTCGCGCGTCCGCATCGCGCCCCTCCTTCCTGACGCCTTGCTGCGCTTTACCGCCTCTTGCTCCTATGAGGAGCTTAGCGCGGGCCCCGACGCCCTGCGAGGTGGCGAGCATCACAGCACTGTACCGCGGCGCGCCAGGCGCCAGGGTACCCCGCCGCACGGTTGCAACGGGCTCACAAAGCGGGCCGCGCAACGAGGTTGTGACCTGGCCCCTGTTACATCCTGGGGGAGCGGCTCGTTTGCGGAAGCGACAGCTGACGCACCGACGCGGAGTCGCCAGTGGTGAACGGGAGCGTGGACCAGGACATCCAGTGCCTGTTGTGCGATCGGGTGATCGCGGAGGTGCGGCGCGGTCGGTTGACCCCGAACCCCTACTACGGCCGCGACGTGGGCGAGGCGCTGCGCACCGGGCGCTGCGGGTACTGCGGCGGGCGACTCCTCCCGATGCAGGTGCTCAGTCCCCAGGGCGAGTTGGACTACCGGGTCCGCCCCCGCCGCCGCTCCAAGCCCGCGTGAGCCGGGGCGCGGTACAATAGGGCCGAGGTGGCGCCGCGCCTGCGGGCGGCGCCTAGCGGAGGCGAGGCGAATGGAGCGGCGACAGCGGTGGGGCGGCGTGCTGGTGGGCCTGGTGCTGGCTCTCGGCGCGACCACGGTGCACGCGCAGCACTGGCCCGGCTATGGCGACTACGGCTACGGCACTGGGTTCGACTACAACCGCAACCCCTACAGCTACCCCCGAGCGGCGCTGGCGACCAGCGCCTCGGTCCCCGAGGAGACCCTGGCCCTGTACGGCGGCTACATGCCCAACGCCTACTACAACGGCGCGGCCTATCTCGTGAGCCGCGCGGTGCCGTTCCCCTCGGGGCAGGCGTACTGCCAGTCGGCAGGCTCCTACCTGTACTGCGCCGACGTGGAGTCGGGCGGCGCGGCACTGCTCTCGCTGCGCGATGAGGCGACGGTCCAGCCTCGCGTCGGCCAATGGAGCGACCTGCGCGGCAGCGACGCCGCCTTCGCGGGGCTGCTGACGACCAGCGTGGTGGACGGAACGGCGCGGTTGCAGGGAGTGCTCGCCTCGCCGGCCCGGGGCGCGGTAGCGCTCGAATGCAATGGGCCCGTGCAGGGCGACATCGCCGCGCTCTCCTGCCGCACGGCCCCGGCGCCTGCCACCCCGCGCTAGCGCCCGGCTGGCTGCTCCGCGGTCCACGCGCTGTAGCGCGCGAGGTCGACCGGCGCGCGGGAGGCGCCACGCCAGTGCAGGGCTTCTAGCAGGGGGAGAGCTGCCCCCAGTCGGGCCGTGTAGTCGGCCGGCGCCGGCAGCAGGGCAAACAGGTGCAGTCCCGGCGGACCGGGCGCGCGGGGGAGCTCGGCTAGCTGTCCTGGGAGCGTTGGGTACTCCTCCGCGAAGTTGTACGACACGCGCAGATCGGGCCAGCCGGTGGCTAGGTGGGTGGCGCCGACGATCCCCGTGGAGAACACATACACCTGGCTGCCCGGCCAGCTCGCGCCGCGCTTGAACGGCACGGCCACGAACAGAACAGCCTCCGGTCGTGGTGGGGGCGTCGTGGCCGCCCAGGCCGCCAGGTACTCTACCGCGGCGTGGGTCGTAGCCCCCGCCGCGCGCCACTCGGCCGCCGCCACTAGCAGCAGTGCGCCGCCCAGCAGGGCGTACAAGGCGAGCGCTGGCCGCGCCCAGCGGCGCGAGGCGAGCGCGCCAGCCGCGGCGAGCGCCAGGCCGATCGTCGGCATGTAGGCGTAGCGGTCCGTCACGCCGTAGACGCCGAACAGCACGGCGGGCAGCGCCGCGGCCGCCGCCCAGCCGACGCCCAGCCGGGCGCGGGCGCCGCCGCGCCAGGCCCACACCGCGGCGCCCGCGACGGCCAGCGCGCCGATCAGCAGCCCGGCGGCGCCTGTCGTCCAGGCCTCCGTCCAGGGCGGCGGTGCCACCAGCCAGGCGGCGAAGCGCAGTGGCGCCTGGGCCAGCTCGCTGCCGAACCCGATGAACCGGTAGCCGCTGTCGGGGTACCGCGCGGCACGTGCCTGGTAGGCCCAGGCCAGCACGCCCAGGTGGGCGAGGCCCACGGCGAGGGCTGCCCAGGCCCAGATGGGCAGCCGCCCGCGCCAGCCGGGCGCGCGGGGCTGGGCAGCGAGGTAGCTGGCCACGGCGAGGGCCGGCAGGGCCACAGCCGACTCATGCGACAGCAGGGCCAGCGTGTAGGCGATCACCGCTGCCCAACCGGCCTGCGGCGCTGCCCGCTGCCAGGCATAGAGGAACAGCCCGAGCGCCGCGAGCCCGAACAGTGCCGCCAGGCCGATGGCGATGGCCCCGAACCACATCACCACCTGGTGGTGGCGCGGGTACAGCGCCCACAGCGCGGCCGCCGCCCAGGCCGGGCCGCGGCCCAGGCCCAGAGGGCGGCCCAGCGCGTACACGAGCAGCGTACAGGCGGCGTGCAGCGCCAGTTGGACGAGATGGGGCGGCACGGGGTTCAGGCCACAGAGCCGTGCAGTGGCGAAGTGAGCCGCCGCAGCGACGGGCATGAAACGGCCGAAGCCCGACGCGGGCGAGAACAGGTCGCTAGCCGCGCCGGAGAGCATGTCGAAGTCATCGGAGACGAAGAAGGCGGGCACAGCCGGGCCGTACGCCAGGGCCACTAGCCCGAGCAGCGCGGCCGGTGCCAGCCAGGGCTTCGCTCGGGCCTGGAAGCCCGCTGCATCGTGCGAAGCAGGCCGCGGGGCCGCGGGGCGGGGCCCGATGACGGTAGCGTGCTGTACGGGCGTGCGACCAGTCGGCACCGTAACGTGCCTCCATGGGAGCTGAGCGGGTAGGCCGCGTGGCCTGCTGCCCGCTGGGCGGGTGGGGCGTAGCCCGCCGCGCCTGTTATAACTCGGCCGCCGAGTCGGGAGCGCCGAGGAGGACGCGAGTGCGGGGCATCGTCGCGCTGCTGGGCAGCGTGCTGCTGGGCCTGAGCGGGTGTGTCGCGGCCACGGCTGGGAGAGGCAGCGCGGCCGACCTTGGGCCGGTGGCCTCCTGGCCAGCGGCCGAACAGGCGCTGGAAGCGACCAGTGCGGCCATGAGCCGCCTGCAGAGCCTGCGCGAGCACTACACCTCGCGCACCTACCGCGGCGAGCAGCTGGCGCAGTTCATGGACAGCGAACGGGTGTACGTGGCGCCCGACCGCAAGTGGGAACACGGGCGCTATGGCACGCCTCAGGAGACCATCGAGGCCGAGATCGTGCAGATCGGCACCAAGTTCTTCCGCCGTATCGGCACGCAGCGCACCTGGCAGCGGATGGAGTGGCCCGGCGGCGTCAGCTGGCCGGGCGACGAGTTCCGCTTCCGCGGCGCCTCGCAGGTGGCCTGGGTCGGGCCGGGTGAGGTAGGCGGCCACCCGGCACGGATCCTCGGCTTCCAGCACGCCGGCACCGCCGAGCAGTACAACGCCGGCTGGGCGTTCCAGACCCAGCTCTGGCTCGATCCGCAAACGCAATACATCCTCCAGCGCGTGACCACCGGCTGGCGCGAGGGCGACAGCGCCTCTCCGCCGCAGCGCTTCGAGGGGACCTGGACCTACAGCGACCACAACGCCGCCCTGACGGTCAACGAACCGGCGGCGGGCCCCACGCCGTAGCGGCTTCCGTGCGCGTCTGCTACTTCGGTACCTACGACCCTGCCTTCGCCCGCAACGCCCTGCTGCTGGCCGGCCTGCGTGCGGTGGGGGTCGAGGTGGTCGAGTGCCGCGCGCCCTTGTGGCGGGGGACGGCCGACAAGCTGGCCGCCGCGCGCCGGCCCACGGGCGCCCTCGCGCGGCGGCTCAGCACCGCCTGGCGTGCGCTGATCGCCCAGCATCGCGGCCTCGGCTCCTACGACGCGCTGGTTGTTGGCTACGCCGGCCACCTCGACGTGCACCTCGCCCGCGCCCTCGCTCAGCGCACGGGCCGGCCGGTGGTCTTGGACGCCTTCCTGGCACTTACTGAGACCGTCGAGGATCGCGGCCTGGCCACGCCGGGCACGCCCCGCTGGCGCGTCGCGCGGCTGCTAGACACGCTGGCCCTGCGCCGGGCGACCCGCGCGCTCGTCGACACGGCGGCCCACGCGCGCTACCTGGCGCGGGCGTTTGGTGCTGCGCCGGAGCGCCTGGTGGTAGTGCCGATGGGCGCCTGGCCGCGGCCACCCCTGCCTCCGCCGCCAGCCGCGGGCTTCGAGATCGTGTACGTCGGCGGCTACATCCCGCTGCATGGGCTGGCGCACGTGCTCGACGCCGCCGCCCTGCTCCGCGACTGGCCCGCCGCACGCTTCACGCTGGTGGGCGACGGACAAGAGTACCCCGCCATTGCCGAGCGCGTGGCGGCGCAGGGGCTTGCCAACGTGCGGCTGGTGCGCACCTGGCTGCCCGAGGACGCGCTGGTGGCGCGTTACCTCGCCCCGGCGCACGTTTGCCTCGGCGTGTTCGGCGCATCGCCCAAGGCCGCGCGGGTGGTGCCGGCCAAGGTGCTGCTGGCCCTGGCCGCTGGGCGCCCCGTGGTCACTCGCGACTCGCCGGCCGCCCGCGAGCAACTCGGGACCGACCACGCGCTGCTGGTCCCACCGGCGGCGCCCGAGGCGCTGGCGGCCGCGCTGCGCCGGCTGCAGGCCGATGGGGCACTGCGCGACCGACTGGCCGCCGCCGGACCGGCGCTCATCGCCACGCGGCACGGCCCCGCGTGCCTGGGAGCGCGGCTGGTCGAGGTGCTGGCCCCCCTGGTGGGCTGAAACGCGTCGCCGCGCGTTCGAGGGGCCTGCACCGCGGACGTCCGCTTCCGGCTCGCGGCGGACCCTTGGGGTGCTCTACACTCTGACGGCGCGCCAGCGCTGGATGGCCACTTGATTGCGCAGCGGGAGCCGCGCAGGGGGAAGGGAGCGCCTGTGTTCCAGGTGCCCGGGCCGATGGTGTGGGGCGCCGCCCCCGAGCTGGTCGGCCCAAGGCATTACTACCGCGTGGGGCTGATGGCGCGCGCCCTCTGGGCCCGGCTGCCCGCGGGTGGCGCGCCGCACGTGCTGGACGCGGGCGCCGGGCGGGGCACGCTGGCCGCGCGGCTGGCCGCGCTCGGGTACCGCGTCACCGCGCTCGACGAGTCGGCGGCGTTTGTCGCCTACGCGCGCCAGCGCTGGGGCGGGCGGCACCTGCGTCTCGTGCGGGGCGATGTAGTGCGCTTGCCGTTCACCCCGGCGGCGTTCGACGCGGCGGTATGTGGCGAGGTGCTGGAGCATGTGGCGGACGACGCCGCGGCCGTGGCCGAGCTGGCGCGCGTGCTGCGGCCCGGCGGGGTGCTGGTGGCCACAGTGCCGGCGGGCGCGCGGGCCTACAGTTGGCTCGACCGCTGGGCAGGCCACGCGCGGCGATACGAGCCGGCGGCGCTGGCCGCGCGCCTCGCGGCTGGCGGCTTCACGGTCGAGCGGCTCGTGCGCTGGGGGTTCCCGTTCGGGCTGCTGTACGAGCGCTGGGTGCAGCGGCCGGTGTTGCGCCGCTATGCGCACGGCGCCGCGGTGGGCACGGCGCGGCGGCTAGGGCGATCCCCTGCCACGCGACGCCTACTGGCGGCGCTGTTCCGCCTCGACGAGCGCTTCGTCAGCGTGCCGTGGGGGCCCGGCCTGCTGGTGATCGCCGTGCGCCGCTGAGTGCATCCTGCTATCTTGCCCGGGAGAGCCGCCGGGAAGGAGCCGAGCTGCCGATGTTGCGCCGCGCTGCCCCACGCCCCGCGCCCGTACCAGCGGCGCTGTACTCGGAAGACCTCCTGCTGGCGTTCACAGGCGGCGACTACGCAGCGTTCCTGTGCACGCGCGGCGCCGCGCTGCGCCCCCGGCTGCGGCGCTCGCTGGCCCTGGCACGGCTGCGGCCGGGGCTGCGCGTGCTGGACCTGGGCTGCGGCCGCGGCGAGGTGACCCTGCACGCGGCGGCCCGCGGCGCGCGTGTGTGGGCGCTCGACTACTCGCCCGACTGTCTGCGGCTGACCGCGCGCACGCTGGCGCTGGCGCCGCCGGCCGTGCGCGCGCGCGTGGAGCTGGTGCAGGCCGACGCCACCGCGTTGCCGCTGCCCGCCGCGTCGGTCGACCGGGTGCTGATGCTCGACGTGGTGGAGCACCTCCATCCCTGGCAGCTCGCTCGCGCCTTGCGCGAGGTGCGCCGCGTGCTGCGGCCCGACGGCTGGCTGGTGGTGCACACGGTGCCCAACCGCTGGGCGCTCCAGTACGGCTACCCGCTGCTGCGGCTGCTGCGGCGCAACCTGCCCGCCGACCCGCGCACCGCTTACGAGCGGCAAGTGCACGTCAACGAGCAGGACCCCATCGGCCTGCGCCGGCTGCTGCAGCGCTGCGGCTTCCTCCCCCGCGTGTGGCTAGAGAACCTGACGGTCGAGCAGGCAGCCTGGCGCGCGCGGCACGCGGCCGATGGGCTCCCCACCCCCACCCCCTCCCCCACGGCTGAGGGGAGGAAGGCAACTCTGCCGGCGGCGCACGGGAGGCGAGCGGGCCCCTGCCTCGTAGATGGGGAGCGTGCTCTGGCGGGCGCCGCGCGCGGAGACGACGTGCGCGTGGGCGCCTACCCACTGCTGCGGCGGCCGCTGGTGCGCGGGCTGGTACGACTGGCGATGGCCACGCCGCTGTGCGCCATCGCCGCGAACGACATCTACGCCGTGGCGCGGCCGGCCCCCCTCCCCTCACTCGTGGGAGAGGGGGTACGGGGTGGGGGCGGCGCCCCGGGAACCGAGGGGCCCCCATGAGCGGGCCGGGTGCTGCCGAGGTGCTCACCATCGGCCACTCGAACCATCCACTCGCGCGCTTCATCGCCCTCCTGCAGGCGCACGGCGTGCAGCGCGTAGTCGACGTGCGCTCGGAGCCGTACTCGCGCCACGCGCCCCACTTCGCCGGCCGCGCCCTGCAGGCCCGCCTGCCGGCGCACGGCATCGGCTACCAGTTCCTCGGCCACCTGTTGGGTGGTCGGCCGCGCGACCCGCGGCTGTACCTGCCCGCCCGCCCGCGCGACGGCCGCCGCACCAGCCCTGTACGGCTACCGCTCGGCTATGTCGACTATGAGGCGCTGGCGCGCACGGCGGCATTCCAGGAGGGCATCGCGCGGGTGCTGGCCGACGCCCCGCGCGAGCGCCTGGCGCTGCTGTGCAGCGAGGAGGACCCCGCGCGCTGCCACCGTCACCTGCTCATCGCTCCCGCGCTGGTCGCGCGCGGAGTGAGGGTCGCGCATATCCGCGCCGACGGGCGCCTGCAACCTGCCGCCGAGCTGTTCGCTGGCGAGGTCCCCGCGCCCGCGCGGCAGGGCTCATTGTTCGACGTGCTGGAGGAGGCCGCGCAATGAGGCCCGAGCCGTCGGTCTGGCGAGCGTGGCGCTGCGCGCGGGCTTGCCGGCCGTTCTCGGCGTGGGGCGTACCCGCGCCAGGTTCCTCGGTGAGGGTATGCCGCCGACGCGCTGGCTGCCGGTGAACAACATCCA